>OCZT010001736.1_pt1 | contig 22556 bp, 23 predicted proteins | sample 1539031 | NCBI WGS metagenome assembly OCZT01 (sample SAMEA3539308, study PRJEB22396) | soil metagenome | biome: tundra; feature: field; material: soil | place: USA | collected 2010-05 | depth 0.15 m | reverse complement strand
ATCGACGGAGACCCGTTTATCATCGACGGAGACCCGTTTATCATCGACGGAGACCTGTTTATCATTGACGGAGACCCGTTTATCATCGACGGAGACCGTTTTATCATCGACGGAGACCCGTTTATCATTGACGGAGACCCGCTTATCATCGACGGAGACCCGTTTATCATCGACGGAGACCTGTTTATCATCGACGGAGACCTGTTTATCATCGACAGAGACCCGTTTATCATCGACGGAGACCCGTTTATCATCGACGGAGACCCGTTTATAACATCACTCGTTTTTCGTGTTCTTGACTGTTTTTGCCTCAATAAGTGCCACTTTTGTTCAATTTTGATGGAAATAGGAGGTTTTATTTTCCTTAAAAAACCCGAAAACATCGAAAAATGGCATGTTAGGACTTGGGAACTGCTCGCCAAAAATGGCAAAAAAGAGGTCTTAAATGAGTTTATGATGAAGATTAGATGAATTTCAGGAGGATTCGTTTTGGGAAATTTGAGGGAATTACTGAAAGTTTTTGGAAAGACCGCACAAAATTTTGTGCAAACTCCTCTAAAAATATAATCAATTCCTAATTATTCTATCCATGCTTTTTTGTAAAATGATTCCTCAAAAAGAGGAAATCGGGGGAATGGGGGTGGAAATATTTGAATCTTTACCAAGGTTAATTACTTTTTTGGAAAATATTTTAGTAATTTTGTCGTTCTTAATAAATCAAACATTATTAAGATAATTCTATCTTCAATGAAAAAAATAATAAATTATATAGCTATTTTAACAGTAATTTTAGCCTTTAATTACACTGCTAAAGCGGATGGTTATATAACAATTGGCTATCTTACAATTCATGGTGATACACTTTATTGTCATGGGGATTCAATTCATACAACTTTTATTTTACCTGTTGAATGGGGATGCTATGGTGAAAAGCATGGCTCCGATTATAAGTGGTTTAGGAATGGTGATTCGTTAGGAGAAGGGTTTTTATTATTATTTGGTATTGATTCACTTGTTGCAACTGATACTGGAACATATTATTGCATTTTCAAAATTTATGATGATATGGCATTTACTACTACTACTTATACAACTACGCCTATTTCAATTCATATAGATCAAAATTGTTATACAGGTTTTCAAGAAATTGAATCATCTTTAAATAAAATCTCGGTTGCACCAAATCCATTCATTACTCAAACAACCTTCAAAATTCAAAATCCAAACAATTCACAAACCATACACATTTGTAACCTCCTCGGACAAGAGTTAAAAATAATCCCTGTCCTCAATAACAAAGAAATCAATGTCACTAATTCACAGCTACCACCTGGTATTTATTTATATAAACTTATTGAAAATAACTCTATTATTTTGGGTATTGGAAAGATAGTGGTGGAATAATCTACAACAGCATTTCAAACCAATAGATAGTACGAAGTTTAAATATTTTCATTTTATGACATTTCCCTTTTTGGAGGGAATGCAATAAAATGATGAAGAAAATAATAATGAAACTTATAATCCGAAACCTATTTACTCAGCTCCGTATAATACTTAAAGAAGTAAGGAATCGTTTCGATGCCTTTCATATAATTAAATATGCCGTAATGTTCATCGGGAGAATGGATGTTATCGGAGTCTAATCCGAAGCCCATCAGCACGGATTTAATTCCTAATTCCTTTTCAAACAAAGCAACAATAGGGATACTTCCTCCGCTGCGAGTAGGGATGGGTTTCTTGCCAAAAGTCTTTTCCATTGCCATGCTCGATGCTTTAAATGCAATGGAATCGGTGGGAGTAAGAACAGGCTCACCGCCATGATGGGCAGTAACTTTGACCTTTACATAAGAGGGTGCAACGCTTTCGAAATATTTTTGGAACAGGGCAGACATCTTGGCACTCTTTTGATTCGGAACCAGACGCATGGATATTTTTGCCGATGCTTTTGATGGCAATACTGTCTTTGAACCTTCACCTGTATAGCCTCCCCATATACCATTAACATCCAAAGTAGGACGGATGGAAGTTCTTTCTAATGTAGAATATCCTTTCTCTCCTAATACATCATTGATGACAAGATCTTTCTTGTAATCATCAAGATTAAAAGGCGCTTTTGCCATTTCTGCCCGTTCTTCTTTACTCAATTCAAGGACATCATCATAAAATCCAGGGATGGTTATATGACGGTTTTCATCAATCATATCGGCAATCATCTTGCAAAGAATATTTATCGGATTGGCAACCGCTCCTCCATACACTCCTGAATGTAAATCGCGGTTAGGACCTGTGACTTCCACTTCCATATAACTCAATCCTCGCAAACCAACATCAATAGAAGGGGTATCATTTGCCAGCATGCTGGTATCAGAAATCAATATCACGCTGCCTTTAAGTTTTTCCTTATTGTTCTTTACAAAATCACCAAGATTCTCGGAACCAACTTCCTCTTCTCCCTCAATCATAAACTTAACATTGCAGGGAAGCGTCTTGGTTTTCATCATCAAATCAAAAGCCTTGATGTGCATATAAACCTGACCTTTATCATCGCAGGAACCACGCGCATAAATCTTATCATCCTTAATAACAGGTTCGAAAGGAGGGGAAGTCCATAGATTAATAGGGTCGGCAGGTTGAACATCATAATGACCATAAACCACTATTGTAGGGAGTTTCGGATCAATTATCTTTTCTCCATAAACAATAGGATGCCCTTTAGTTGGGAATACTTCCACCTTGTCTGCACCTGCGTCAGATAATTTCTTTTTAACGAATTCAGCAGCTCTTGCCACATCTTGTTTATGCTTCGGATCTGCGCTCACAGAAGGGATTCTGAGCAGTTCAAACAGTTCATCAAGGAATTGTTGTTTCGATGATTCTAATAATTTTTTTACTTCTTCCATATTTTTTGTTTATTTTTGTAATCTTAATTCGGGGATGCAATATTACTTTTTTATTAGTTATAAAACAATGAAAAAACTTTTAATTCTATGCTTTGTTTGCTTTTTAGGTGAGATAAGCATTGCACAAAATGCTCCTGAACAGGATTGTATCAACGCTATTCCTATCTGTCAAAACGTTTATTCTACGCTTACTACATACATAGGAGAGGGTACTATTCCCAATGAAATAAATCCTGCTAACTCCTGCCTTACTTCCGGTGAATTGAATGATGTTTGGTACACTTTCACTGTTCAGACAAGTGGAAATTGCAGCTTTTTGATTACTCCCAATAACCTTAATGATGATTATGACTGGGCTGTTTTTAATCTTACTAATGCTAATTGTTCAGATATCTTTTCCAATCCTGCTCTTGAAGTCAGTTGTAATTATTCTGCAACCTTTGGAGCAACAGGACCCAATGGAGGCTCTGCATTTAACGCCCAAGGAGCGGGTGGAACACCTTTTAATGCTGTAATTCCCGTTCTCGCAGGTGAGACTTATGTTATTAATATCTCTAATAATTCAACTGTCAACCAATCAGGATATACCATTGATTTCAGTACCTCTACCGCTCAGATATTTGATAACATTCCTCCACGAATGGTCTCGGTTGATACTCCAATAGGATGTGGAACGAGTGCAATTGTTATTAATTTCTCTGAGAATATACTATGTAGTACTGTTCAATCAACTGACTTTATTTTTACAGGACCAGGAGGTTCTTATACAGTTAACTCTGTTATCAGTCCAGTTTGTGCAGCAGGAGGAAATCATGATAAGATATTTACAATGAACTTTACCCCTCCAATTCATACCGGTGGAACCTATTATATACATCTTGTTGATACAGTTACTGATTTATGCGGAAATGTTGGCATTTATGATAGTCTTCCGATAGTTATTAATAGTGGAGTTACCTGCTCAGCAATTCATACCGATGTTTCATGTTTTGGAAATACAGACGGAACAGCAACTGCTACAGGTGCTGGTGGAACAGGTCCTTATACTTATCTTTGGTCTAATGGAGCAACTACAAATAGTATTAGTGGCTTGTCTGCCGGAACTTATACAGTTATCGGTACAGACAATACCGGATGCGGAGGCATGACCATTGTTACTATCAATGCTCCGCCACCAATCACCGGCTCAACATCTGCTGTTTCATCTTGTATTGGAGATCCAACTACTATAACTTCTTCGTTTACCGGTTTAGGTCCTTATACTTATCATTTTGTTGGAGATTCGGGATTGAATGTCAATTCTACTTCACCTATAATCATGTTTATTTTCCCTGGAGCTGGTTCTTATAATTATACTGTTACCGCTTCCGATGCAAATGGTTGTCAGGCAATAGCTACTGGCGTTGCAGTAGTTGCTCCTAATCCTCAGGCAGCATTTTCATGGACTATTGTTAATGGATATACTGTCAATTTTGCAAACTATTCATCAGGAAATCCCGATTGGTGGCATTGGACTTTTGGAGATGGTAGTGGCAGTTCAGATAATGCAAACGCAGTTTATACCTATAATACAGATACCGGGACTTATACTGTTTGGTTATATATAATGAATGCCGGAGGTTGCAGAGATTCTATTGAAGAATTTGTTACTCTTGGCAATTTAAATGGGTTTTATATTCCAAGTTCTTTCAGCCCAAATGGGGATCATAAAAATGATTTCTTTACTATCTCTACCAATGAAGACATAAGATTTGTTTTAACTATTTTTGATAGATGGGGACAAGAAATCTTCAAGACAAGTGATCTTTCTACAGGTTGGGATGGTAACTTTGCAGATGGAAAGAAATGCCCTATAGGAATGTATGTTTATTCGGTTTATTATTCAACAGATATTGACATCGGACACACTGTTGTTGGAAGAGTAATGTTGGTGAGGTAAGTTGCTTTGTACAATTCTTCAGGCATCTATCTCCTCAATATACTCATATCTTGAAATCATTATTATTCCCAATACAAAAAGGAATCCTCCTATTATCGGTTCCCAAAACAAGATAATGTTTTTCGGATTTTCTCTTACATCAAGATGAAGAATATCCTGATCTGTATTATTGAAAATATAATAACCAAAGGTAAACATCAATAAGAACAATCCGATTAAAACAAATAATATCCCAAGGTTTCTCATTCGTCTATGGGAAAAATCAGACCTGACTACAAGAGTCTTTTTCATTATTATAAATCGTAATAATATAACAGCAAAAATAAAGTTCCTTCCTGCAATAAATAATGACATTAATCATCCTAAAGTTTGATACTTGTTACCTATTGTTTTTAATGATAAACAATTAACAAACAACGATTAACGTTAATTAAAGCTATATTTGCAACCTCAATACAATAATCAAAATAAATGTATCCAACCTTCGCCGACCTTTTTAAAGACCTGACAGGCATTCAATTACCTTTTCCATTTACATTAATACAATCTTTCGGGTTGATGGTTGCCATTTCCTTCCTTTTAGCTGCATGGTGTTTATCTAAGGAATTGAAAAGAAAAGAGCAGTTGGGATTATTAAAACCATACATTAAAAGGAAACTTGTTGGTGAAGCAGTAAAGCCTTTCGACCTCATTCTATCAGGTGTAATTGGATTTATTATTGGGTATAAATTATTAGACATCGCCTTAAACTTCAAGGAATGTTCTGCCAATGCACGTGAGTTTATTTTTTCATCAAGAGGAAATTTTATTGGTGGTTTAATAGGAGCAGCAATTGCAGCATATCTTAAATACAGAGAAGTAAACAAACAAAAACTTGATAAACCGGAATGGGTTGAGGAAACAATTCATCCTTACCAAATCGTTGGGAACACTACAATTGTTGCTGCAATCTTCGGTTTCCTTGGAAGTAAATTATTTGATTTCTTAGAAAATCCTTCTGAAATAAAAGAGTTCCTTGATAATCCCGGAGCAAATATTTTCAGTGGATTAACTTTTTATGGAGGATTGATATTGGCAGCATTTGCTGTTCTTTATTATACCAACAAATATGGTGTTCCTCCCATTCATATGGTTGATGCAACTGCACCTTCCCTGATGCTTGCTTATGGTGTTGGTCGTTTAGGTTGTCAATTGGCGGGAGATGGCGATTGGGGTATTGATAATCTTAATCCAAAACCGGGTTGGATGGGTTTTCTTCCCGATCCTTTCTGGGCTTATAAATATCCGCATAATGTTTTAAGTGAAGGTATTCCTATACCTGGCTGTCAAGGTGATCATTGTATGCAATTGGCAACACCTGTTTATCCTACTCCTCTTTATGAAGCTATTGTTGGCATTGCATTATTCTTTTTACTTTGGTCATTACGAAAAAAAATAAAAGCACCAGGGGTAATGTTTTCTTTTTACCTTGTATTAAACGGTATCGAACGTTTTTCGATTGAACAAATAAGAATAAATACGCAATATCATATCTTTGGAATAGGCATCACTCAAGCACAAATCATCTCTCCTATCCTTTTTCTCCTTGGAATTGCCGGGATTATTTATTTTAATAAGCGATATAAAATTAAGAATGAATCTTCAGGAAATCGGTCCGAAAGCAATAGAGATAGTTAAGGAGGTAGGAGCTTTTATCAGGAAGGAAGCTTTAAATTTTAATACCTCACTGATTGAATATAAAGGCAAAAACGATTTGGTTTCTTATGTTGATAAAACTGCGGAGAAGCAACTTGTAGAAGCCCTTCAAAGGTTAATTCCTTCTTCAGGATTCATTACCGAAGAGAAAACAATTAACAAACAATCCGATGATTACAATTGGATTATTGACCCCTTAGATGGCACAACTAACTTCTCTCATTCACTCCCACCCTATTGCATTAGTGTGGCTTTGATGAACAAAAATAAAATCATTCTCGGTATTGTTTATGAAGTTGTTTCTGATGAATGTTTTTATTCATGGGAAGGAACTCCTGCTTATTTAAATGGCAAAGAAATTAAAGTTTCAGAAGTTGATTCATTGGATAAATCCTTAATTGCAACAGGCTTTCCGACCATTAAATATAACAGGATAAAAGAATATATGGAAGTCTTTAATTACTGCATGATAAACACACATGGTTTACGGCGTTTAGGTTCAGCAGCCATTGATTTGGCTTATGTTGCCTGTGGAAGATTTGAAGTATTTTATGAGTATGGTTTAAATCCCTGGGATGTTGCTGCAGGAGCTTTCCTTGTTCAGCAGGCAGGAGGAAAAGTTTCTGATTTCAAAGGAGGAAATGATTATCTTTTTGGTGAAGAAATGTGTGCTGCTAATGCTAAAACACATGATAGTTTTCTAACTGTTATCAAACAACACTTTCAAAAAGTTTAATTTTCTTGGATAAAAAAGATTGTATAAAGATTGGTTTCATTGCAAAGACAAGAGCCTTCAAGGGTGAGGTAATTATTTATTTTGATGAAGATTTAAAAGTTTCATTCGATATAACTACCCTCAAATCTTTTCTTGTAGAAATAAATAATCAATTGATTCCATACTTCATTGAGAAAATATCGGGCAATGATACCTCATGCATTGTTTTATTTGAAGATGTAACTACCCATGATGCAGCATTAAAGTTAACTCGTAAACCTGTTTATCTTCCTGAATCATCAACAAAGAAAATTAAGACTCATAAAGATGATATTCAGGCATTAATCGGCTATAAGGTTATTGATAAAACAGCAGGCGAATTAAGCACTGTCATTGACATTCTCGAATATCCTATGCAACTGTTATTGAAGATTGAATACCAATCAAAAGAAATCCTAATTCCATTAGTTGAACCATTGGTTACAGAGATTAATAAGAGGAAAAAAACTATTACTGTTGAACTACCCGAAGGATTTTTAGATATATAAATTGAAATAAAAAATTAGAAACAAGAAATAAAAAATAAATTCAAAGAATAAAATTTAAAAGCCACCCTTATTATTATTGTCTTTTCCGATTTGATATTTCTAAATTTGAATTTATTTCTTATTTCTAATTTTTTATTCCTAATTTCTAATTTTTTATTTCTTGCTTAGTTTACATTTATTTCTTAATTTTGAAGTGTCTATGAATGATTCATCTTTTCATTTTAAGCAATTTACTATTCATCAGGAAAAAAGTGCGATGAAAGTCGGCACGGATGCTGTACTTTTAGGTGCTTGGACTGATATTGATGAAGCTGAAACTGTATTGGATATTGGGACCGGAACAGGAATCATTGCTTTGATGATTGCTCAAAAATCAAATGCATTGATTGATGCAATTGAAATTGAAAAGAACTCCTGCGAACAGGCAACAGAAAATGTTACGGAAACAAAATGGAAAGACAGCATAACGATTATTAATATTTCTTTGCAGGATTATATCAAGCAATGCAACAAGCAATACGACCTCATCATAAGCAATCCTCCTTATTTTGATGATTCATTTAAACCGCCTGAAGAAAGCAGGAGTCAGGCTCGGCACACGGAGAATCTTTCATTTGATGATTTAGTTACAGGTGTAAAAACATTGCTCCATCCCGAAGGAAAGTTTTATGTTATTCTTCCGCTTACAGAAGGGAAATGTTTTATCGAAAAGATGAAAGTGGAAGGATTATTCTGTAATGAATTGGTAAGAGTTAAATCGAAACAAGACAGAATTGAAAAACGTTTGATGATGCAGTTCTCATTTACTAAATCTCCAATAAAGGAAAGTGATTTGGTTATCCGAAAAGATGACCAGAATTATACTGATGAGTATATTAATCTTACTAAGGATTATTATTTGAATCTGAAATAAACCATTCTGGAAATACTTGTCAGGTCTTTAATTCATTTTAAAAGAAGTAGTTTGCAATTCATTTTTTGAGTTTGCAATATTAGGTATTTCAATTGAAAATATAGTTCCTTTGCCAAATTCAGATTTCACTTTAATTGTTCCATTAAGCTTTTCTATACATTCTTTTGCAATATATAATCCAAGCCCTGTACCGTTGGAAGCAAAAGTTGCCCGATAAAACATTTCAAAAATCCGGGGAAGGCATTCTTGTTTTATTCCAATTCCATTATCTGATATTTTTAAAACTATTTTTCGGGAATTAACAACTACCTTTATATCAATAAATGAATCCGGGTATTGTTTCTTTCCATATTTCATGGAGTTAGAAATCAGATTATTTAATATTACCTTTATTCGTCCCTTGTCAGAATAAAATGGTTCTGATAATTTAACTTTTATTCTTTTATCAAATGAGAAGCCTGGATTAATATAATTGATATGTAGAAAAGCATCTTCAATTAAAGTTCCGAAATCAATCTTTTCTGTCTTAATTTCTTTTCTCGAATTTTTGGAGTAATCCAATATATCATGAATCGTTTCATCCATCTTAATAATACTCTTGTTGATTAATACATATATTTCTTTGTTTCCCTCATCCATCAGGTTTTGATCAATTATAGAATGCAAACCCATTATTGATGCCAGTGGAGACCTTAGTTCATGGGAGACACTATAAACAAAACGGTCCAATTCTGAATTTATCTTATTTAATTCCCCATTAATTGATATTAATACTTTTTCAGCTTTTTGAAGCTCACTATTGGCAATTATTAGTTCTGCTGCCCGTTTTTCCTTCTCTTCATTCTGAAAAGCAAGTTCTTTATTAGCAATGATTAGTTCCTCTGCCTTTTTTTCTTTCTCATTATTTTGAAAAGCCAGTTCTTTGTTGGCAATGATTAATTCTGCTGCCCGTTTTTCCTTCTCTTCATTCTGAAAAGCAAGTTCTTTATTGGCAATGATTAGTTCCTCTGCCTTTTTTTCTTTCTCATTATTTTGAAAAGCCAGTTCTTCGTTGGCAATGATTAGTTCTGCTGCACGTTTTTCTTTCTCAACATTTTGAAAAACAAGTTTTTTTTCCGTTTTCTCGAGTTCTCTATGAGCATTTACTAACTCTACTGTCAATTTCTCTTTCTGCTCTTTTTGAAAAGCTGAAATATTATTAGAAACAATTAATTCTTCCGATTTAATTTTAACTGTTTTCATACTATAAAAAGTTGTAAGTAGTTAATGGTTTTTTTAAATTTCCAAGAATGATGCAAAATTACATTCATTGAAACATAACGATTTTATACAATTTTTAAATTGAGTTACATAATTCACATATTTTATCTATACATATTTATATGTGAATTGGTTATCCATAAAGATGATCAGAATTATACAGATGAGTATATTAATCTTACTAGGGATTATTACTTGAATCTGAAATAAACTATTCTTGAGTTTCCTTTCAGGTTTTTCATCCTGAAAAGTATAGCTTTTCTTTATTTATTATTGATTTGTGATACCTAAAAGAAGTATAATCTATCAGGATTTTTTCTCATTCCCTCCCCAAATTTCTCCTTAAAGTATATTAGCATCTTCCGTTTTGCCGGGTGCATTACCACAAGTCTTGTTAAAATCAGCACTTACAAATTTCAATGCATCTATAATCTCCAATGTTTCGGTGCTTTTTGCATGTTCGATGCACAGGGGGATGATATAGGTAGTGGTATCTGATGTTTCTGCCTTGTTTACAAACTTTCCTTTCAGGTCAGTTCCCGAACATCCTTTGATTGGACAGGACCTTATATCTTGTCGTGAGAATTTTTTCCAATGAGCGAATAAGTCACCACATCTGCACTTATCTCCCTCCATTTTTTGATTTATTACTGTTTTTATCATCTTTTTATAATTTTAACTAAAATTTTATGCTTTTCAATTTTCAACACTTATTGTTATGGTTTTTAATCGGTTTTATTCATATTCCTGCCATTTTCACTATATTTAGCTCTATTTTATCCTATCTTTCATTCGATTTTAAAAACGATATTTGTTAAAAAGTACAGGAAACAGATAAAATGCGGCAATTTGTCGAAATGTACCCGCAATTTCTCGAAACGCATCCGAAGTATCTCGAAATCATCCCGCAAAATCTCGAAATAGCTCCGCAAAACTTCGAAATAATTCCTCCATACCTTGAGATAATTCCGCACAATCTCGAAATAATGCCGAATAATCTCGAAATAAATCCGCAAAACTTCAAGATAATTCCGGTAAATCTTGAAATAATTCCGGTAAATCTCGAGATATTTGCGGTATTTTTCGATACTTTTATAATATTTGATTGTACTATCATTAAATCTGTTTTTTAATTGATTAATAGTCCTACATTGAATATTGTGAATGAAAACATAGCCACAGATTCACAGATTAAATTTTTATAAATATAATTATTAAATTTTCACAGATTAAAATTAATCATGAAATGATTAATTTCATAAGATTTAATCTGTGATAATTTCGTTTTGTTTAATAATTTTATCTGTGAATCTGTGGCTCTTTTTAAATAATTAATAGCTTCCCATAAAATTTCCAGTAGAATCTTTATATTCATCTACCTTTTCACCGTCACAGATAACATTAAATCAAAACCCTGTGAACCATCTTTAGTTATTAATTCATGTAAAAACCACACCTCAATTCCTCCGGCAAGTCCATTAACCTGTAAATCGGCTCCAAGAGTAGTGGAATAATAGTCGAAAACGATGCCATCAAACGAAATTTTCCATACATGTGCACACCTTTTTGGTCCGCCTTCACAAGTAATATCAATAGTTCCCTGAACAGCATTGTTAACAGCTTTTAATTCCTGCTTTTTACGCGCAGTTCGGGTTCGAACATTAAAATTTCCCTCTGCTGCCGCAGCTAATGCCATAGTTGGATTTAAATTACAGAAATTTTGATAGGTAAACATGACCGCCATAACACCATTATAAAGGTTATCATAAGTAGTTTCTTCATTATCCGGATTTGAATTGGAATAAAGCGGAACCAATAACAAGAGTGCATCAATAGTTGCAGAAGGAGTAGGAACAAGCACTCCCGTTCCGCAAGCAGTAATGGTATCAAAAAACATCTTTGCCTTGTCAGCTTTACTGCCCTTCAAATTCATACATAAAATTACTTTCTTTATCACCCGCAACCTTGCAAACAAGATAATAGCACCATGGGTATTGGTAATTTTCAGATAACCATTCTCACCTTTTAGTTTATCCTCTTTAGTAGTATAGACAACCTCACCCCTGCCTTCGGCAAACTTATCAGCAGCAATCCTGTCAAGCATCTTGTTAAACATCCCTTCCAGAAAATAAAGGGGCAACATCAATACATTTTCAACAAAATTACCCCAAAAATCTTTGGGTTCATTTGCTTTTCTTTTCATCTCAGCTTTTTCTTTGGCAGCTTTAATGAAATTAGCCGCTTTAAATTCAGCCAATAGCCGTCTATCCCATGCACCAGGCTTTTCGCCCTTATGCTTAGGAGAGGCTAATCGCAAAGTTTGGATTTGCGATAAACTTTTTCCGTTAGATTTTTTCGACATTGATTTTTTGTTTAAAATAATTAGTAGTTAAAAATAGGCGGCAAAGGTACATAATAATAAAATGGGAGGTTTTTTATGATTTTATGGAGGAGTTGTATGATTCAGAGGTTTTATTTGTTTGGTGGGATTGGGGGTAAATTAAATAAAAACAGAGAGGGAGAGAGAATGTTTTTAATATTTTAGAGGTTTTGGTTGATGTAAGAAAAATAAAAGAATTAGTGAGATAATTAATAGAAAATTTAAAAACTAAATATCCTTCTTTCCTAATCTAAGAAGTTCTTCCACTAAAAGATAAACCATTGTACATGGAGATTTTTCATGATGAGGTTTTGGAGGATTTGATTCATACTTTAACATTAAAGTCTTTGCTCGGGCAATTGCCTCATTTGTTTTTCCAACAATTTCATTCCTAACAATATTTCGGAAGTTATTTTCACTTTTTAAAGTTCCTTTATAACTAAACCCATGATAGGCTAATGCTTTTATCAAATCCTCATTTGGATTAGGGAGATTTCTAAATATGTCAGTTAGTCTATTGTAATATGTTTTCCTGTTTTTATTCTCATCAATAGTTGCATCCACATCTTCAAAATGTAAAAGAATCCAAAGTTCAAAAGCATCATTACTCCATGCAACCTTTAATCCAGAATCATCTGCCATTTTTATTGAATGTGTAAAAGAAGTATTACTCTCAACTTGGTTTTTCTTTTTGTTATCAACATCTCTGTCAAAAACACACCAAATTTGAGTATTTTCAACTTTAAGTTTATAAACACCATTTCCATGTTCCATAAAACCTTTCTCAATACAATCCGAAATTGCTTTATTAACATTTTCCAATTTGCTCTTTTGATCACCAATAAGATTCACCTTTATCAATGAAGTTTCAAAATATTTGAAGTAAATTGGTTCGCTTACTTTATCTTCACAAAATATGATAAACAAAGGAAGTGTATCAGCTTCACGAGTTTCAACAGTTCTAAGATTCCAGGGTTCATTCATATTATTCAAAGTCATGGATTTATTCCAATCCTTTATCATTTTTTTCTGTCGAATTATTTATATAATCTTCTAAATGAGGTATTGCACCATAGAAGCCTGCAAGATATTGCTTAGCGAAATCTGCATCATTTCTTATTCCTTTTAAATCAGCTAAAGAATATAAACGAGTAGCATCATTCTCATCTTTTTCTGTAAAATAAAATTGGTCTCTACGCATAATTGCAGGGTCTAATAAATTAGTATCATGGCTTGTGAATAATAGTTGAGATTTACTTTTATTTATTTCAGGATCATTAAATAACTCAATGAGTTTAATCAATAACGCAGGATGAAATTCACTATCTAATTCATCAAGAATAATTAAAATTGAAACAGGTACTTCATTAAAGATTCTAATTAATAATCCAGCTAAATCAAATAACTTTCTCGTTCCTGCCGATTCATTATCTTTGAGGTTAAGAACATTATATGTTAAATGTGGTGTACCTTTAATTTTCTTAAATAGAAAAATTTTATCATGTGGTAAATCATCAACAAAGATTGGTTCACTATTTTCATTTTTTTCAATATCTAAATATAAATTATCATATTTTAAATTAAAAGAGGAGAGCAACTTTAGTAAATTTTCTTTATTAATTTCGTTATTAACTTGGAGGTACCAGATTGTATTTTTCCGAAACTGATCTAATCCATTTGAATAATTTGAAATTGTTCTACTTTGCAAATAATTCCTGATTAATTTGCATGTACCAGCACCGTCAAAAGCTGCAGCATGGGTTAAAAACAAAGAATGTTTGTAAGGTAAGGTTGGAATTAAATCTTCATTAGGTAAATTGTCTTTATTTACTTCCATTTCCTTTCTAATAAAAAACTCTACCATATTTTTTTCCTTTTGACCATAAAGCCATTCACTTGTAATTATTTCCTTACTATCATTTTCTTTAACATCTAAATTTCGTTTAACAGTAAATCCGTAACGATACTTTTTATTGTTTGTAATAAGAGTTAATTGAAAAAAGGATTCTGATTCAGAAGCATTGTCTTGATATAAAAAAGGATCGCAAAGTGATCTTAAATTTGATTCAGAACTTGGCTCATTTTTAATTGCTTGAATAAAATATTCCAAAGCTCTGATAACATTACTTTTACCACTTGCATTTGCTCCATAAATGCCGATGGTTTTTAGTAATCTCATATCCCCTTCTTCAACAATATTGTTATTATCAACATCAGGATATTTATCTTTGTTACTATCCAATTTAGTTGCTACGAAACTTATTGTTTGAAGCTCCTTAATTGATCGAAAGTTTTTAACGCTAAATTCTACTATCATCTCTTTCTAATTTGTATTAATGATGCAAAAGTAAACAAAATAAAGTACATTAAACAATATTTTTGATAAAATTTGCAATATTTCTACAAATTTGCAAATTATTATACTTTAAATGCCCCGTAAAGTGCAAGATGTATGGTGATAAAAGTCATTAATCGTTATATTCCATTTCCCTTTTTCAGGGAATACAATAAAATGATGAAACTAATAATCATCAGCAAGCGGGATAAATTCAGTATCTTTGCATACAGATAAATTACTAAAATCATAATGGGAACAAAAGAAATTTTACAGGAAATAAAGAAGTTACCTTATACGGAAAGGCTTGTAATTGTTGAAGAAACATTAAAAATCATTAAGGAAGAACCTGATAAATCTATGGAAAATGGAGTAAAGGAAATGGAATCGGAATACAAGACCAATAAGGATTTAACAGCTTTTTCGTCCTTGGATAAAGATGATTTCTATGAAGCGAAATGAGATTTGGTTGATTAACCTTGATCCTACTATCGGTGCTGAAATCAATAAAACACGTCCCGCAATAATTATTAATGACGATAAAATGGGGCGGTTGCCATTGCGGGTTATTGTTCCTGTTACAGACTGGAAAGAAAACTATTCAGTTGCTCCCTGAATGATTCAAGTTATTCCTGACAATTTAAATAATCTAAGTAAGGTTTCAGGCATTGATTGTTTTCAGGTTCGTTCTATTTCTCAAACAAGATTCGTAAAGAAGATAGGTGAACTATCAGAAGAGCAAATGGACTTGATTTCCTTTGCAATGAAATTGGTTTTGAAGATAAATTAAAAAATTGAAAGTTGAAAATTTAGTAACACTGCATGAACAATTAGATTTGTTTTATAGTAACAAACCCGTAAAAGCAATAAGAAAATGATAACAACAGCACTTCATTCACCAAGCATCAGGAATATTGAATTCCTGAATAATTCCATCCTCTTTATCCATCTTGATAATGACAGAACATTTCTTGTTCCTCTTGATAATTTCCCTGCCATAAAATTCTTGACACAAGAACAAAAAAAGGAATATGAAATTATTGATGAATATAATTTATCTTTTCTTGCCATTGATGAGATTTATAGCGTTAATGAGTTAATCGGCATTGAATAGCTTTTTTTAATCATTATATTCCATTTCCCCTTTTCAGGGAATGCAATAAAATGATGAAACTAATAATAATGAGAATTCATTCAGTTTTATTCCTCCTTCTCAATAAAACTTATTCCAAAGGTTTTTAATTCTTCCAAAACGGGTTCGTAGATGGATTTGATAACTGGTATCTGAACTCCTTTTTCAACTATCTTATTATTGAGGATTAATTTCGCAGCAATGCCTAATGGCAAGCCAACTGTCTTTGCCATTGCGGTATAATGGGCATCATCACCGATTACAATTAAGGACGAATCGAGTTTCTTTCGCTTGCCGTTTAATTCATAATCGAAACTATGATGCATCACTATCATATCTTTATCGCCTTCTTTCAACAACCATTTCTTTTCTAATAAAGCCTGAAGAATAAATGCAGGAGTTGCTTTTGGTAAACCGATTATCTCATCAGAAAATAAACCTAACCACTTAATCTTACTCATCACTTCCGAATTCACAAACTCATTACTGAACTTTGCAAATGTTGATTCCAGGGTCTCACCTTTTGCAATCGGAGGCAAATACGCTTTCAATAATTCTGCATAAGAAAGATGTTCAGAATCCTCTATAATATAGGTATCATCGGTTAATCCCAGCTTAACGATTGCATTCCAGGCTTTGCAGAAACCGGGATTGCGCAAAGTTCCTCTTAACATCGTTGGGACCTGCTCCAATCCATAATGTTTTCTATATTGTAATGAATCACGGTTTGCATAGCCTTCAAATTGTCCGTAGCCTTCAATCGCTATTAAATCAATCTGCTCAAATAATCTGTTATAAGGGATGTAACGATATTCGTTTTCTTCAATGTATTTAGCCGTTCCTTGTCCTGCGAGGATTACATTTCGCGGGTTCCAGGTAAATTTATATCCCCATGGATTATCAGAGTATTCATGAGCAACCAAACCACCCGTATAGGATTTAAATGCATGCATGATGCCACCTTTTGCTTTTATCTCTTCAATAATTTTCATTGCAGATAGATGGTCAATTCCGGGGTCTAATCCCATTTCATTCAACAAGATAATCCCCGCTTCCTTTGCCGCTTTATCTAATGCAAGAACCTTTTCCGAAACATAAGAGGCAGTAACCATATTCTTCTGAAAAGCCACACAATCCTCTGCAACAAGATAATGCAAATCGGGAGGAAGCATGGAAATAACAAGGTCACATTTACGTATTTCAGTAAACCTTTGGGTTTCATCTTTCACATCAAATAAAATTGCGTTCATATTCTTGCAATCTGCAGTTTTCTTTATTGCAGCCTCCTCCGAAACATCACCAACGGTTATCTTCCATCCCTCTGCATCTGAATTATCGGATAAATATTTAATCAATGAAGTGGATGACCTCCCTGCACCTAATAATAATATATTTGCCATGATTTACGTCTTTAATATCAGGCTGCAAAGGTATCAAACCTTCTCTGATTTAACCATGATAAGCCTCAATGACAATAATAAACCGTAATTTTACACCATTAATATAATAGAGTTATGATGAATGATGATGTAATAAAGAAGGAACCGAAAGCAGAAGAATATGTATCAACAACATTGGCAGGATTAGAGGATGTATTAGCTGCTGAATTACATGCTTTAGGTGCTGAGAATATAAGTATCGGAGCAAGGGCTGTTTATTTTGAGGGGGATAAATCAATATTGTATAAAGCTAATTTATATTGCCGCACTGCAGTGAAGATTTTAAAGCCAATAGTACAGTTTGATTGCCCTGATGAGAATGTTTTATATGAAGAAATAGGGAAGATAAACTGGGAAAAATATATGTCTGTTGATGATACGCTTGCTATAGATGGTGTGGTATTCTCTTCTAATATCAATCATTCGAAATATGCGGCTTTAAAGACTAAAGATGCTATCTGTGATCAGTTCAGAAGCAAGTATGATAAACGACCTTCGGTGGATACTCGCGACCCTCATTTGAGATTGCATGTGAGAATCAGCAAGGATGAATGTACTGTATCTTTAAATAGTAGTGGCGAGTCATTACATAAGCGCGGATACAGACCTAATGCAGAGATTGAAGCTCCTATTAATGAAGTATTGGCAGCGGGATTAATTCTTCTTACTGGTTGGGATAAAATCTCCACTTTTATTGACCCTATGTGTGGCTCAGGAACGTTTTTAGTTGAGGCTGCTTTGATGGCAAAGAATATTCCTCCCGGTATATTCAGGAAGCAATTTGCTTTTGAGAAATGGAGAGACTTTGATGCACAACTCTGGAGAAACATTGTTGATGAATCTTATACAAAACGACAAAGAAGATTGAATACTGTTATCTTGGGTTCTGATATAAATCCAGAGGTAGTTGAAGTAGCAAAACAAAGTCTTGATAATGCCAAACTTGCCCATGAAGTTAAGGTTGAATGTATTCCTTTTGATCAGTTTATTCCTCCTACCGGCGGCGGAACTGTGATGTTTAATCCTCCTTATGGTGAACGATTGAATGAGGAGGATGTGAATGTATTATATGAAAGTATCGGCAATCGATTGAAGGCAAAGTTTCCGAGTTATAATGCTTGGATAATCACTTCTAATCCTGATGCTGCTAAACATATTGGATTACATCCATCTAAAAAGATTCCTATCTTCAATGGAGCATTGGAATGTCGTTTTATGAAGTTTGAATTGTATGAAGGAAGTCGGAAAATGAAGAAGAGAAATCGTGAAGGAACTGAGGAAAACACAGAAGAAGGAATAGTGAAGGAATAAAGAGAATTAGTCTGCAATGAAATCAACAGATTTTATTAAAATATTAATTGTTACTCTTCTCACTATTACTGCATTAAATCTATCAGCACAAAATCATATAACACTGGAGAAGTGGGGAACTGCAAAACATCGGCGTTTTTATTCAAATGATTATCTATGGTATAAAACAAAAGATACCAACACATGGAAAGGAGGCAGGATTGATACTATCTTTGAAAAATCAATTGTTGTAGAGGGAGATGAAGTTCTTATAGATAAAATTATCAAGATAAAAGCTGAAAGAAAAGGTTTGAATTACTTTGCTGATGGAGCAAGTTTAATGGTAGCAGGTACTGGTTATGCCGTAATTGTTCTTGCCAATGGATTGCTTAATAATGACCGACCAATTTATTCAAATACCAATATCGGAATAAGTGCAGGATTGGTTGTTGGTGGTTTTCTTCTTATACAAGCTCAAACAAAAAACTATACTATTGGTGATAAATGGCATCTGAAAATCAGTATTGATGAACGGAATCAGGCACCGATTTATCAGAAGAAGTGATTTGTTTTTATGCATCTTGGTCGGAGCTCTGCATCAGCCAATATATCAACCCAAAATAGTTTGAATTGATGGTGTTTTAGGGATTTTTGGATAAAGCTAAGGGTTTCTGTGGTATAGAAGACGTGTTCTGTGGTGTTGAATAGTTTATATGTGGTGTCGAAGAATGAATCTGTGGTATTGAAGAATGAATCTGTGGTATTGAAGAATGAATCTGTGGTATTGACGAATGAATCTGTGGTGGTGACGAATGAATCTGTGGTATAGAAGAATGGTTCTGTGGTATTGAATAGTGAATCTGTGGTGTGGAATAGTGAATCTGTGGTGTGGAAGGGGTCTTCTTTTTGGGGTCTATTCAATAAATTTCAATTTAAAGATTAGCAATTCTATCTGCAAATTTAATATTTAATTGAGCAAGGATTATAATTTTAAGTACCATTCTAACCTAAAGGCGGCAATTCTGCTTTTTCAAATTCGCCAATACGATGAAGATCAGCATAATTTCCATCTTTTGTTCTTCCGTGAATGTTTGAGAATTTAGCTCCCCAAACAAATTCTTCGGCTTTATAGGAACTTCGGGAATAGACGGTCTGACTGAAACTATCATCGAAGGCTTTGAGGAGAATGGTTATCTCAGCTTCGGCGTTTATTAAATCTTCTAAACTGAGACCATAGAAAGGGCTTTCCTCGTTAATAGGATGAACAATTGTCCAGCTTGACCAGATGAAATTAATTTTTTCTCTTTCTAATTTCAGAGTGTGAAAAGTCCTTCCTGATTTGCCGTTTACTGTTTTATTCAGCGAAAAAACAACTTGCATCTCGGCTTCTATCAATTGATTCTTACGAGCATTGGCAAGACGGAACATAAATCCTCTGCCATCGTGAAAAGGGGCAATAAGGGCATTATGACTGTATAATATCTTGGAGACAGGGCGGGAGAATCGTCCATAAAGAAGACCTGTGGCAAGTGCAAATCCTAACAAACCTATCATGGATTCAACGGAAGCAATGATATTGGGATAGAACCCTTGTGGACTTATTTTTCCATATCCTACTGTGGTTATGGTTTGTGCACTGAAAAAGAAAGCATCCCAGAACTTACCCATCATATTAATTCCCTTTGCTCCTTCAAGACTATCGGTGCCGGCGATTAAATAAAGACTTGCAAACAGGAGGTTTGCCACAAGATAAATGCATAGAACCAGAAGATTGAATCTTGACCAGGACATGGTGATCAGTGTATGATACATGTTCGTTGACCATTCTTTTGTAAGTCCTCGTCGTTCGATGTTGAAGGTGCCATCCTGATTGAGGAGACGTACACCCTTTTCCTGGCTTGCTGTTCCGAAGCCGAGGTCTTTTGGGGTTTCTTCTTTTGGTGAATGATTATTCATAAAGGATATATTTAGTTAATGTTGGACTACAATCTTTTTTACTATTTCCTGATTTGTGTTCAGAGTTATCTTGCAAAAATAAACACCGTTTGAAAGGGAAGAAATATTCAAAGAGGTGATTGTTCCGTTTATGTTTAATTTATTTAATACTTCCTGTCCAATGACATTATATACATTCAGGGATTTCATATCTATATCCCTTGCTTCTACTTTAATTGTGACAATATTATCGGATGGATTTGGGAAAAGAGAAATTGAAGAAACTAAATCTTTCGGGAAGTTTGTTGAAACAGGATTAGTACTTACATATAATGTGACACCACCAAGTTGATTCCCTATAATCAAATCTATTTTACCATCTCCATCAATATCGGCACCTCCAATGCTTGTTCTTGTTCCTTCATTGCCATATAAATTTGTGTTGTTGAACATGGAATCTACAAGATTAAATGTTCCTAAAAGATTTCCATCAATGTTATTATAATAATAGATATATCCTCTTTCCGAACCAATCATAAGTTTATAAGAACCGGCGCTATCAAATAAAAATGGTTGAGCATAGCCGGTGAGATAACCTATTTGGGTGACATTAACTCCACCAAAATCGGTAGTCATTAAGGTAAATGCCGGAAGTATTGTAGTGCCAGTGTTTTGATAATATGAAATCTTCCCTAATTGGTTACCCACAAGGAGGTCTATCAATCCATCACGATTGACATCAATTAACTGGGGAGTTGCATAGCCTCCGACTGAGATATTTTGATAATGAGTTTGTGGAGGTCCATAACTTGCAGGAAAACCTGTTGTAGCTGTATCAAGGAAAAGAATAAGAAATCCGGAATCTATTCCAATAATCATATCGGGTTTTCCATCGCCGTTGACATCTCCGAAGGTAGCTCTTACATTTCTATAATGAAGAGAATCTATATTTGCAAAGTCCTGAGTAACCAAATCGAATGCTGGCTGCGTCGTTGTTCCGACATTTTTATATAATGATAAACCACTGATATATCCCAAGGAAGAGGAATAATATCCATAGTTCCCTATCACTAAATCCGGCAATCCATCATTATTATAATCAAAAAATACAGGCATAGAACCTTGTCCTACTTCAATCATATTTCCTTGAAAGAAGGAATCAGTCTGATATTTGAAATCGGGATGAGCATCTGTTCCGACGTTTTTATAATACCACACTCCATGAGTGTTTTCTGAAATACCTGCTGCATTTGGTGCGCATATTAAATCACGCTTGCCATCATTATTTACATCTACATAAAAACAGGCGGGGAACGTAGATATATTTATTGGAGTATCGGTGGCAGGGTAAGTACAATCCTGGGTATTAATATTTGCTCCTTCCAAAGTTCCATTGTTATATAATGCATCCGATGTATTTGAAATAACATCTCCGACAATCATTTCTTTTAATCCATCTCCGGTAAGGTCTAATGACAGCAATGAACCCCCTGTATGTTTCATTCTTTTATCACCGGGAGGAGGAGTCGGGCAGGTTGAATTAAGAACAAAGCAATTGGCATTTCCAACAGTTGCTACATTTCCCCAACAGGAGGTTTCGACTTTGAAAGTGAGGCTATCGCAAACTCCATAGGTTTCCTCACTCAGATTTCGATTATAATAAATTGTGCTTCCGAGAGGGTCAAAAGAAAGAATATCTATATCGCCATCATTATCCATATCAATGAAGGCAGGGAGATTTACAGGACTCACATATAAATTTTCGAGAGTGGAGTTCCATAAAGTCATCAGGGTTTGAGCTATGAGCGTGAATTGAAGTCCATTATTAATGTTATAATCGTTTCGATAAACCGTTACTCCTCCTCCACCCGACCCGAGATTATAGGTGTAAATATCTTCTTTGCCATCGCAATTATAATCAACACATAAAGCCCAATCAACCAGATTTGATGGAAAGAGGTGCTGATATTGAGGTGCGAAACGATAACTGGATTTATTTGCGATGCCTTGATTGATGAAGGTGATGACTTTATTGGCATCCCTGTCGAAAACAGATCGGAAGAGCGTCGTGT
>OCZT010001734.1_pt1 | contig 22570 bp, 27 predicted proteins | sample 1539031 | NCBI WGS metagenome assembly OCZT01 (sample SAMEA3539308, study PRJEB22396) | soil metagenome | biome: tundra; feature: field; material: soil | place: USA | collected 2010-05 | depth 0.15 m | reverse complement strand
ATGAATAGTTTAAAGCAAATAACTCGGTTTTCCACATCAAGAAATTTTGATAATGATTTGTTTAAGGTAAGAGAAATAGAAGAACATAAGCATTCTAAAAGATCTGATTGGCGTGCGATTAAAGGAAAATGAATTTTAAGCGGAATAGAAGTATAGGGAGAACCTATAATCCCATATTTGAGTGGCATTTGAACACCGCTTAATGATTTGATCCAGACAAGCAAGCCCGACACTCATTCGATATATTTTGCCACACACTTCTTCTGCCATTGTGATAAATTAGATTCTCTACTTCCATACTAATTCTCTTTTTAAATTGGACAGTATTGCGGTGTAGATTGGATGATGTAATCAGAAATCCAATCATTTCATTAGATTGCTTGATCAATCGGCTCTCAACCACAAAATTATTCGTGCAGTTAGATAGCAACTGATTTATTTTAATTGTTGGTTCGCTTTGCATTTTTTAAAGGAATATTTTCTTTTAGCCTGCCAGATCATCTTATAATTATATATTTTCACATCTGGTGGTATTACTTTTTCATCATTGAGAAAACCCGCTTTAATCCTATCATAGTAAGCACGAATTATATCTAAACTAGTTCTAAGTCGTTGGGTTTTGAAACCTGTTCTTCTGCGTATCTCATGTAAAAACTGCTTTTTATTGAAAACGCTTTGAGATATTTCATTTCTTTCATTCATTAACTCAATGAATGCTCTACCAATCGTTTTTTCATTTGGTTTCTTGAATATATTATCAAAATTATCATTGAGATATTTGGCTAAATAATCAATGAAGCCATCAAGATTTTTGGATGGTTCTTTGATTAATGGCTTTATTTCGATTTTATCTTCATCTTTACAATCTTCATTAAGAGGAATACTCACACGCTTTAATTCTTCAAAAGCTTTACGATTCGCTTGTATCAAAAAATTTTTTGCTACTAAAGACATATATGAGTACGATTTGCCTTTCTTACTGTCATAATGTGGTATAGCAAAATACAAATGGCCAAGCACCAATGCTTGAATATTCTCATCTGTTTCTAAAATATAAGGCCACTTATATCGATGGCATATACACTCAGCCATTTTTTTGAATGGCTTATCAAGATGCTCATTGTATAATTCATTACGCTTTTCTTCATCCTTTTCTCTTTGAAAAGTTACAATGTGCTTATCAATCACTCTTATGGGCCAATAGAAATTCTTAATTTTCACGGGGATTCCATTTATTTAAGTATGCAACCGCATTTAATAATGTTTGTGTATTTTCTTTAAAATTTCCAATACCAGTATTACAACCACTGCATAATAATTGTCTCGTTTGGTTAGTAATATGATTATGGTCTGTATGAACATCTTTTGACTTATCAAAATGTTTATCACATATAGCACACTTACCATCTTGACTTATAAACATTTGTTTGTGCTGTTCTATTGAAATGCCATACCCCCTTTGAAGGCGACGTTCTTTTCTACAATTTTTTGCTTCTGGTTTATTTCGATATTCATTTAGTTTATATTTATTCTTAAGACACCATTTCTTATGATATTCATTTAATTTGCATCTATTCCTAATACACCATTCTTTTCTCTTTATCTTTTGTTCTTCTGTCATATGTGAATATATGAATATATGAATATATATCACATAATTGGGATTGTCAATAATATTAATCACCTGTGATTCTAATGGGGTAAATGGAAATGCCTTATCCTCTACAAGTGATTCTAAGTGTAGAATACTCCCAATGGTCGTTCCCTAGCTAAGAATAGCCAGGTCTTAAACCAGTCGCTATTTTCCCAGGTAATACTCACGACAGACTTCCTGACATTATTCCCAGCATAAAAGAAGAAACATCTGCTTGAGATGTTACCATAACAAGTGTGGCAATTGAACCGCTATAGAAACCAGAATCTACAGAACCAGAATCATTACTTCCTGTAACTGTTAGAATTACAGTTGTAAGTGAACCGCTATAAAATCCTGAGTCAACAGAACCGGAATCAGCGTTTGGAGAACTAACACTTCCGCTTGCTATTATAATTACAGTTGTAAGTGAACCGCTATAAAAACCAGAATCTACAGAACCGGAATCACTTCCTGAAACTGATAGAATTGTAGTAACAAGCGATCCACTTATTATTCCTAAATTGAATCCATTATCAGCGGAGGATAGATAATCAAAATATGGATATGAAAAAGTACTTCCATTAATTAATCCAATATTTAGAGAACTGGAATCATTTACTGAAATTGACGTAATTGTAGTAATAAGCGAACCACTTATTATTCCAACAAAGATATTAGATTCATCAAGATATGGAGTTGAAAGGGTGCTTCCACTAATAATTCCAATATTGAATGATGAAAAATCAGAAGGAAAAGTAAAATTAATGATTGCTGGAGCAGGCATTATCACCGGTATTCCACGTTTTCCGATGATCGCTGGTAAACCTATTATTGATAATATTGCATTCATTATCAATCAATATTTATTACATTAATCGTTTCTGTTTTTTCTAGTCGTGGCGGACAAACAATGCCTGTTATATTACTCCAAGTATGACCATTAATAATATTACTAATAGATGCCTCATTTACACCATATTCATTTGCTATTGTCTTATAAGTTTCTACTGATGATTTATTCACAATTTCCATAACATCCGCTTCACTTAATTTTGCATTGAAATTCTTTTTCTTATTTTTTATTGAGCGGTCTTTAATTTCTTGCTCTCCATATCCATTTACTATGGTTTTCTTATAGGATTGACATTTGATTATACGGCGAATTACTGAGCGAACGGTATTATATTCTCTAGCTAATTTTCGTATATTGGTATTTTCTTCAATATATCTCTTGCGAATGTCTATGATCTGCTGTTCAGTAAAATGCTTCCTTTTATTGGAAATCTCTGCTATTATATTAGTTTTAATTATTTGCTCAGTCACACTTGGTCCAGACCATTCTATTATTTTCTTTTTGCCATCAACCCACGATATACGTCTGTGTTTAATAATGATTGGCTCATCTTTTTTTATATCAATTGATCCAATATTACCCATCTCAAGATAATTGCTATAAAATGATTTTATTATTGGATTAATCTTTTTCTGAACAGCACGCAACAAATCTCTTGCTTTTTCCTTTGTGAGTTTCAATTTTATAGAAATATGCTTAGCAATTAATTTATTAGAATTTATTACATATTTTTCTTTTAATAAAGAATCTGGGTATTCTTTAAAACAATTAAGATATTCCTTTGCTATTTCTATCATCAGTTCATGATTTGGACATGAAATGTTAAATATATTGAATAATTGCTCATCGGTAAACCGTTCAAATATTAAATCGATGAATTCTTGAAATTCCTTTGTTGTGTAATAAACATCTTCAACAGGTATATCAAACGTTGTTGTGTCGCCTTCTTTATTAGCGACATCATCTATACTATCAGTTTTTTTATAGTAATTATAGGTAAAATTATTTTTGTATATCAAATAGTTTTTTACCACAAATGAGAAGTAGCCGAAACTTTTTCCTTTGCCAATTTCGGGTTTAAACATATGCAATTTACTTACCACCAATGATAAGCAATCTTGCTGTATTCTCTCTGATGGATCACTTAAGTAATCTTGATGAAAGCGATTACTAATACATTCTACTAATTTAGATATTGGAATATGAAGTTTTTCTTCATAGATTTTATTGCGAACTTCATTATCGGTTTCTGCATTGTATTCGATTATAGCCGCTTCTGTATCTGATGACCAATATATTTTGTTGCTCATTTTATGCCTAATATCTATAGTTTCAAAACCTCTCCTGTTTTAAATAATAGATGTAATAAGACCGTTCGCAATAGACATAGTTGCCCATGCCGAACCACTGGTGAAATATTTAGTTGCTGTTAATCCCACTGTTGGAGCATAGGAAGCACTTAATGCCTTTTTAGCATATGAAGCAGTGCCTTGCAATGACCCTGTAACGCCGCCGCCATACAACATGATAAATCCACCATCGGGGAACGAAATACCATTGTTGGTAAAACTTGCACCGGTATCTGTAAATGTAAGTTGATTATATGTTAATATAGCATTATCACCAACGGTTGCACTGTTATTAATAAGCACATCGGCTGGTATTGAAGAGGCACTTGTGGCCGTATCAGCATTACCATTCAAAGAACCAGTAAAACCTCCTGTGGAGTAAACACTATTACCATAAATATTTTGCTGCTCATCTATGATTACAGAAATTACTTCAAAAGGAGATAAAGCGGTGATAATACCAAATCCCCTTGTTGAATTAATTGAAGCACTTGACTTCATTTCTCCATTGATATTGATTGCAGGTCCATCAGGATAATTAGGAGGCATCGTAATAACGGCATTAACAACACGACTTGAAGTAGCAGCATAGGAGGCAGTACCGAGAAACTTGCCTGTATTTGACACTATGTTATTGTTGCCGATTTGAAGATTACCACCAATGCTAATGAAATCACCTGATTGAACATCCAAAGTCAATCCAGACGGATTAGCTTCAATAGTAGAAGTATGTCCACCCATGCTAGGATTTCCCATCAAATTCAATGTGGCAACATTGGTCGGGTCCGTGATAGTAATTGGACCAATCTGCGATTGATTGATTGTATTAGCATAGGAAGCGCTGATTACAGATGATGTATTAGAAGTAACGCTACCAGATCCAAAATAAAATATTGAATTGGGTTCCACGTTAAGAACTTCTACCACTTGATTTCCAGCTATTGTATTTCGCTCGATTATTTTGGACCCTTGCGGGTAGTATATTATTGCCATATGATTTCTTTCTTAAATAGTTTCTACATGTTTTATTCCACCAACCCAGTAAATCTTTCTTCCATAAACTGCGCTTACAAGATTATTATTACCATCAACATATACAAACGAATTGGTTATGTTATTTGGTAAATGTGCATTGCCATCTAAATAACTAGAAGTTTCGGCTGTAATAGATGTTACACTGGTAAGAGAAAAATCTGCCGCTTCTGCTAATATAGAAGAATAGGCATAAGAGGCACTTACAGACGAACTTGAGCCACCACCAGATGAAGGTGCCCACGAAGCACTAACAGCATAGGAAGCAGTTCCTTGTAATGAAGCAGTTATTGGAACACTACTAATAATTGAGTTACCACTTGCCGATAAGAATGAAGCGGTTGATAAAGTATTATTCTCCCAGAATGGAAAATATCCATTTTGGGATGTAGGAAAGTATATTGATTGACTAATATAACTTGCCGTATCAGCATTGAAAGTATGGGAAGCACTTAAAACTGAACCTGGTGCCCATGAAGCACTCACAGCATAGGAAGCAGTGCCGAATAATGAAGATGTAATTTTTGTAGCTTTAATTGTAGATGCTGTAATAACGGTAGCATTAATAGTAGCACCTGCTATCATATTAAGTGTATTGCCATACATTATCACATCACCACCAGCAAATTCGGTTGTTCCATCACTTGCAATGATTACACTATAGTTGCCAACATTGACTGAATTTACAAATATATCAGCAGGTATTGAAGATGCAGACATTGCGTAGGAAGCACTCAAAGAACTACTTGCCCAAGAAGCACTTAAACTAGCAGATGCATAATTGGATGTGCTCTGTGTTATGTTCGATTGAGTTATATAATTTGTTATAGAATAAGAAGCGGTATCAGCAAATGAAGCACTACCAGCTCTATCTGCCCAAGACGATGATAGAGGTTGCCAATTACCTGAAACATATTGGTAATTAGTTCCTTCACTCTCAACGAAGCAGATTAAGCCATTGTATGGATACGCTATTGAATTTCGTGTAGCAATATCAATGGCAACCATTTTAATATCCACCGGCAAAGCCGTATCTACACTAAAATTTGTACTTACATGTATCATATAATAACTTGACCCTTCGACAAATAAGTGTTATTGTTTATTGTATGAAAAGAGGTCCCAATAGAGAAATAAAATTTGATACAACACACCAACAGAAAGAACTTGCTAAAAAGTTTAGTGTTTATCAAAGCACTATTTCTAAAATTCAACTTGGTAAACGATGGTCTCATATTCATTAAAATAAGAATTGATACACGCCTGAGAAATTCGCCACAGAATTCCAGGTGTATAGTTTATAATTTTCTGTGAATCCGTTTAATCCTACCATAGGCACAATCGTCTGAATAAGTGCCGAAGTAACAACGAATAAATTCGGGTCAAGAACTTTTGTAATGTCCGGATAAATTGCTGGATAAGCGAATCTCAGTCGTGTAGTCGCCCCAGTGATTGTGTATGCTTTATTCCCCAATGGTGATACGTCTAGTGTCAGTGCGTGTAAAATAGAACCAGATAGATTTAGATAATTGCTAACCCCATAGATAAAAGGTGCGATGAATGATACGGTCTTGGTGCCAGAACTTATATTGCCGTTGTCTAACGTCTGTATAACCGTCTGATATGAATGGTTGTCGGTTACTCCATTATCAGCAAAAGAATATGGATAAGGCGGTATTGTGTCTATAGTATTCCATACTGAACTATCCTTATACACAATTCCTGTGCTAATCATTGTTTCATCATTTGGAACTATAATTCCATTGACAGTTATATCAGGAGAACTGCCTATCTCATAATATGTTGTGCCTGAATTAATAGACACTGTAGCAGATACGAATGGAAAGAAGAAATTATTAAGAAATGTTACAACATCGGTTCCGCCAACGTTGATGCCTATGAAGTCTGGGTCATTTCTTGTGATGGCTCGATCTCCATCAAAATATACATAAGAAGAACTTAGAGAATAACTCGCAGAACCATTAGTATTATTATTGTTAGGAGAATATGAACTCGTAATGATATAAGTAAAACCATTAACTAATGAACCAGAAGTGTCGGGAATATTAGCATAGAATACAGTATTTGCAAAGTTCTGTAATGTATTGGTGGATGGTGAATTGGCATTAGCATTACTAAATGAACACTTATATACTCCCGGCACCAAATCAAAGAAAGTAGCAATACCATTATCATCCGAATAAATCTGAATTGGACCACCATAAGCTACACTACTACTTTCAAAATATGGCGGTTGGTATGCTCTAAGGACAACTCTACTACCTATTAACAGATTGCTAACAGAATCAATAAACTGAAAATAGACATTAGAAGCCACAATTTTATTAAGTGACTACATCTGGGGTCACTATGTAATCAGCACCATTTACTAACTCTCCGGATGTATCAGACAAATTGATATAGAATACAGTAGGTGCATAATTGTTTAATATTACTCCGTCAATAGAAACGTTAGTATATGATACTTTATAAATGCCTGGAATTACATTATTAAAATAAACATTGCCTGTAACATCTGTTAAACCTGAAATCGGGCCGCCATATGTAATACTAGAACCACTAAAATAAGGCGGTGAATAAGGTCTAAGGGTAACTTTACTTCCAACAAGCGGATTACTGTCGGAGTCAATAATATTAAAAAATATGGGTGTACTCATCACTTAATACATACAATTTTTATACCCCATAGTAATAATATTTGTGGTCTTTTGTGAAGATTTAGAAAATATTAAGCACTAACCGATTCTATAATATCTTTCATATCACTAATGACTTTATAGATTACACCACGTTCAACGCCACAACGTTTAGCTATATTAATGGTAAAAGATCCTTTGTTAGATTTAAAGCGTTCAGGATGTTCAATAGCTTCAATTATACGTTTAACAATATTACGATGTAATTTATTTTTTAAACGTTTGAATAGATTACGATGCTCTAATAATGTCTGCTTCATTAGTTGAAAATCATCAATCTCTAAAGCAATTAAATGAGTAATTCGTTCATTTGAATTATCTAAATCTTCAATATAAACCAATCGCTTAAAATCTCTTTTCTGTTTTTGATTATAAGAACATTGATTACTTAAATATTGAGACATTAAAATATAGCAAGTTGCTTTAGCATTACTTTTATTTTCATCATAATATTTAGGTAAGATCGTAGCAGCATGTGAAACTAAATCTGCAACCATGTTATCATATTCATTTTGTGGAACTTCATATTTAGAGCAGATTGATTTAGCAAGATTTGTAAGTGGTTGTAGCAATTTGTCTTCAAATAATTGACTATCTAATAATTTGCAATATGAACGCAAATCTTGTTCTAATGATTGATTCATTACATTCCCTGAGGCTGAGTGAAGGGATTACCGTAACTGGGACTTGATCGAGAAATAGCTCCGCTTGATAAACGTGGTAATACACCGCCACTTAAAATATTAAATCTCTTGCCTATTTCCATTATTAAATCTTTTTCTGAATTATAAGTTGGCCTGCTATAAGTTAACGAATTCAACTGCATTGGAAAAAAGTTACGTTGAGGAATATTTCGTTTTTTAGACCCAGCAAAATGAACACCAGCATACGGATTTTTAGTAAATACTTCAATCCATCCATTTCGTGGCGAAGATTTCTGAATAGAATTATATAATGCACCAGATCGTTTTAGTGTTGCTTCGGTTCTACCAACACGCTTAGCATATGCTGGTGATAATGGCGGCCACTTTTTATCTTTATATTTTGTATTTGTAGATAAATTTTGCCGTGTTTGTCTTATAAATTCATCTGCTGCAGCAGCCAATATTTTTCTTATTCCCTGAACATCTATGGCTTTAATTATTCCAGAAATCTGAGGGCTTACAGAATTATATGTATTTATTATCCGTAAATTCATTCCTAGACTTTTGATTTTTTGTTATCTTTATTTTTGCTACTATCTTTTTTATTATCTTTACCAATTGGTTTGCCAATTTGATTACCAGTTGTATCAACAATTTGACCAGCAGGCAATTTCTCAAACTTTAATCCTAATCGGGTATTCAAGTCATCTATACTTTCATCGGAGACAGTAAATCCAGATTGATATAAGTTATAGATTGTAGTAGCCAAATCTTTATTTTCTGAAATGGTTGAACTACCTCCCCATATAATATCCGGAGCCTCGCCTTTAATCATATTTATTGAGAGATATTGTTCAAACAATTGGTGCTTCAATATGTTATTTAAGCAAAGTCTATCATAGGATATAATATCTTCTCGGACGCCAGATTGAAGGGCTGCTGTTCCTGAACCAAGTCCGGTACTTTTAGGATTGCTGGCCAATGTAATACCACATATAAGAAGCGATAATTGGTCATTGCAGAATTGTAAGAATTGTGAATGAGCCTGGGAAGCATCTGCCATATTCATCTGTTCCAACTCAACTATAGCGTCTTTGTTCACGGCTAAAGCATTGATAATGTTAGCATCTGTTAATGCCTGCATCGTCTTCTCAACTGTATCCACCTGACTTGTATCTATATGAGCCACAATAAATGGTAAGCCATATTTTTGTAAGCATTGAAGAAACTTATCTGCTCCAAGTTGAGACATAATAGACCACCATAAAATTGAACGACCCAAGCCACCCCAGTTTTCACGAGCAATACCATCAAGCAGATTACAACGATATACCATATGTCTATCAGGGTCAGGTGACATCATATTAGCATAACTGAAATCAATCAATCCATTATTGAAAACACTCCAAAAGCGAAGGTCCGGTTCAAATGAATCCGGATCAAATACAGTATCCTCTGGTCTACCTGTAAAATTCTGTGTAAGTGGAGTTGGTGCGGCTGTTGGTTGATTACCTATATTGATTGGTCCTTGTGGTATATAAGGTAAACGATAAGTAAGCAAATTATAGTCAACAGGATAAAGTTTCTTAATTCTATATCTCAAATTATATTGATTGATACCATAACTGTCATCGATTATATCAAATGTTTTCTCTAATACTGAAACCGGAAATACAATAGCATTCATTAAATGAACCTCTGCCTCAAGAAATGAAGAGCATTTATTCAATGCTTCATCAATTACTTTTGCTGCTATAACATCATCTGGATTGTTTTTATCGTGAGGAATAATGCTGAATGGTTCACTTACAGTGGATAGTTTTCTTTTACTTAATTCAGAAGCAACCATACTGTTTCCAAGAAAAAAGTCACGAAAATATCCAAATAGCATTCTTGTATCACCAAACTCTGCTTGTCTCAAAGCACCTTGAACCTTTTCAAAGGTGAACTGATGAGACATATTTGGAAGCTGACTCCAACCCGAAGCACGTTCAAGTATTTTCTTTGGAATTTTAGTTCCAAATGGTTCAATCGTTTTAACTAATGCTTGGTCTGTTATAGGTCCGCCTGAACCAGGAAGATAAGTTGAGAGAACATTTCCAGCAGGTCTTTGCATAGGCAGAAATGGAGCAGCGAATGTTTTTATTTTACTTCGTATTGACATATATTAAAATGATTTATTAAATTGTATTCCTTCTGGATCTTGTATCTGTAAATAAGGTCCTGTGGATAACTGAGGAGCTTCAATTTGAACCCTGCCTATTCTTGTCCAAATATCAAAGTTAATTATATAACTATCCATCATCCAGCCTACTTCCGCCGCTGGTCTAACTGAATTATATACTACTGGATTTAAGCACATGGGCGTAGGCAGTTCTAATGTGCGTATTGTATCTCTACATTCTTCAACAAGGTCATAGAAATTACGCACAGGTCCAACATCTTTGGTTAATGCTGTATTTCTTGGAAATGTAAGCATTTTACCACGTTGTATTAGAACATCCCAATGCCTAATACTCATATCAAGCAATTCCTTTACATCCTCAGAACCACCAGCATCTTCTCCAAGATATGTGATTAATATTTTAGGACCTATTAGATTTTGAAAGCCTAACATTAATTTTTCATCAACCTCGGCTGCAATAACTGCTACACCTTGATTGAGACTAACCCAATCGCTTAATACTGTTTTTAGGAAATTGGCTTGCTCTGATATTGAAATTCCAAGATTTTGCTCATTAGACATATCAATAATTATGGCTCATATCCTCTAAAAAAGCACTTTTCTATCTCTGGCCAAGGATACATTTTTCCGTGGCTAGTCAAATAATATGGTTGACTAGTAATCTCGCCTACTTCATATGCAGGAGGATTATAAACTTCTGGATGAATAAAACTATGTCCGTAGTGTCTATCCAAGCAACTTTCATTTATATTAATTGTAGTATTTACCATTAGAACATATTAGTATTGGCCCGTGAATATCTTGCATCTGCTATTATAGGAGTGAAAGCCCTTGTAGCTTGATAATCCAAAGAAAGCAAACCACGATTTATGTCCATCAATTCCTTACGAAGCATATCGGCTTGTGGTTTCATATAATTCTTCTCGTCAGGAGCTAACCTACGTTGCAGCAACATCTCTACGGCAAATATAGCAGAAGCTGTGCGTATCTTTACTGGAATTGGAACATTTGTAAAAGGTACATCATAGATTGAACTTACGAGAGAATCGGCTTTATCGCAGGCCATTTGCATTATGGAATTGATGATAGTCATATTCACAGTACCCGATGCAAAATCATCGCTACATGCAACAACCTGAATTTGGTCTAAATAGTTATACAAATCATTAATGGTTATATAAGCCATATAAACTCCTTATATTAAGATTGCTGAGCTATGAATTGTAAAGTTCCGACAGTATTTGGTGCTGATGATACTACTTTATGATATAATCCACTAAGAGAACCGGACCAAGGAATTACAGCAGAGAATCCTGGTTGTAGAATTGTTAATACATTGCCACCGGATGAACCAGTTGCCACTGAAATTATACTCGCAGTAAATACTGTATTATCATTATAAAGCCAAATACTAAGCACATCGGTTAATGGTGTTAATGATTGTTGTGTCCATACACTTCCTGTTGAAGCCGCAGTTCCACCAATAGCATTTGAACTTGTGGTATTAACATTTACGGAAGTATTAGATGATTGAATTGTAAGTCCATCTACTCTTGATGTTACAAAAACGCTTGAATTAAAATTATTTGCCATATTAAAATCTTTCTTTTTATAAAAAAAGGCTGATGGCAGCTTAAAACCGCCACCAGCCATTGTTTATTATTATTTATTTTTCTATATCATCCCGATTAGAACAATAGTTGTAATCCAAATGAACCAGTAATACCACCGGCTGTTGCTCCACCATTTACAGTGGAAGATTGAGCACGAAGATAAGACTTAGCACTTGGGGTAAGTAATACTTGAGAGGTTCCAGCACTAGCAGAACCAGCCGTATTAGTTATAGCAAGCAATGAAGAAGAAAACACAGAAATATTATTCCAGGTTGAATTATCATTACTTTCTTGTAAATTAATATTGGATGATACTGTTCCGGCTGTGCCTGTCAAAGAAGTATTATACACTTGAACAATAAATTTTCCAATTTCAGGGAACCCGATATTTGGAATATATAGTGATGGTGTAGTTGCTGCCTGACTAGCTGAACCGAATGCTGCAGATACGTTAAAATTAACGTCTTGTAGGTTCAATGAACTGTAAGGACTGTTTGTTGATGCTGTGATTGAATTTGCCATATTATTATATCTTTCTTATTTAAGTCATTAAAATAATGTATTGATACCAAATGAACCTGTAACTCCACCATAAGTAGAACCAGTAGCAGGCACCGTAGCCGTAGCACGCAAATATGGTTTAGCATTTGGTGCTAACAATACATATGTGTTTACGGCTGGTGAAGCTAATGCTCCATTATCAATGGTAGAGCACAGTGTTGATGAAAATACTGATACATCATTCCAACTATTACCATCTTTCGATTCTTGTAGTCGAACACTTGAAGTGACCGAACCGCTTGAGTTTGTTAGTGCTGTAGTATATACTTGAACAACGAATTGCCCAACTGTAGGGAAATCCAAGTTTGGATAGTATATGTTAGGAGTACTAGCCGACACAGCAAACACACCAACATTGACACTTGCCGATGTTGATACACTTGCCGATGGCCAAGATGCTGAGACGTTGAAAACAACGTCTTGCAGCAATAGACCATTAAACGGACCAGAGTATGAAGATGTAATTGACATTTTATTAGCGGTTATCTTCGGTATTGGTGATAGCGTCCGTTAATACAATTGGATAACCTTCCATCTCCAAAGGTGGAGGACTCCAAGCAGGCGTTCCACTACGAGCACCAGCGGGCTGGTAATTTATAGCAGTCCTTGATTTTTGTAGTGAAGTATAAGCCAAACGATTCATAAACCATGTAAAGCCAGCTCTACGGGTCAAAGGCACCGTCTGAATACAATCAGCTGCCAATTTATCGGTTAATGGAGCAGCTTGAGAAATACCAGTAATACCGAATACTGAATATAGGGAACCAACTGACAAACCAATGTAACAACTAATATTACTTACATAAGCCCAAAATCCACTTGGAGTTGAGTTAGAAGTTGTATTGGTGCTAACGAATTGACGTTGGAATGGAGGAAATGCGATTTCGCCGTATTTACCTACATCATAGTGAACTCCTTGAGTATTAAGCCATAGTCCATAGCAAGTAGTAGTATTGGTTGCTGCACTTGCAGTAACAGGAGCAATATTAGAACCAGTAGGAAGTAGTTGTGAACGTAAGCCTACAAAGCCATTAGAGCCATCTGATACGGCACCATAATAGGTTTGGTTAGCAATCATATTAATTGCACTCTGCAGTCCACCCTGACCTTCTTGATAAAGCACATCACCGGTAATACCATCATCACCTTTGTAATAAGCCTCATCTACGATAAGAGGAACATCAAGGAAATACATTTCATGGACTCTACTATCATAGGTTGAAGTAGAACCAGTAATACCTTGGTTCAACAGACGAAACTGAGCACCAGGCAAACCTGTGCGACTAAGTGTTTTGTATGTTATACCAGCACGAGCGATTACTGGGATTTGACTGTATTCTGGAGAGTAAGTTGTTACATCTTCAATAAGACCAGTCAATGCATCAGAACCGTTTCTCTGAATTAATGAATATAGTGTTAAATTTGACATTGCGTTATTTTCCTTTTACATTTTCAATTACTTTATTTACTGCATCATACCGAAAGAATTTCTTAGGCTTGAGAATGTCAATGATTTTATTTTGCCTAATTAAATCCTTTTGTTTTTGGTCTGATTTATTATGATATTTAGAATCGTATTCCAATACAACCCCGTGTTTTTTGTCATATCCATCAATATAGAACAAATCTTGGTCCGTGTGAAGCTGATAGTTTGGTTCAAACTCAAATCCGAGTTTGTTCCATTTATCAATTAATTCTAACTGGCCTTTATCGGTTCTTACTTTAATCCATTTAGAGTGGTGTAGAGCGGCCAAATGTTTTTCTCTAACTTCTGGTCGGTGCATCGCTACTTTTATTGAATTAGATAATTTTTTAAGATATTCACCATCCGAATTTCTCAAAATTCTATCTTTACTAGCTGATACTGACATTTTTTGTTTTGTTTCAACAGAATGTTTTCCAGTAAATCCATTTGGATTTCCTTTATTTCCTCTCTTAGAACAAGACATACACTTGCGGTTTTTAGAATGGTTCATAGAAATAAGTGAAGCGTATGATAATTTCTTACCACAATCAGGACAATTTCTATTATATTTTTCATTCATAAAATTAAATAAAGCTATTTTATAGTTTATTACTTAACAACCATAGTATCAAAAGCAGCGACTGCTTTCTCACGACTTGGCTTATTGTCACCCTGGACGCTAAGAACTCTCAGAGCGGAACCCATCGGAACAACATTCTTTGGTTGATTGGTTATAATTGATTTCAGTAAAGCAATATCAATTACTTTAACTTGGTCTGCTGACAGAGGAACCAACTTACCTTCACGAGCCGCTTGACGAATAAGTTGTTCTCTCTCAAGGTTATCGTGAATTGTGGTATCTTCTACCTTTTTAGTTTTTAAATCTTGAATTTCTTTCTTCAAGAATTCCATATCTGCCGAAAACTGCTTCATGCCGCCTTGGTCAGTATTGGCTTTGTTGGTTATCTGTCCAGCAATTTCTGACTTAATGCCTTCATACTTCGCTAAGAAAGCGAATAGTACTCTTGCAACAAGACTGGAATCAGATGTAGCATTATCGGCTACCGGCACACCTACTTCGGCTGCCATTTTCTTGAATACCTCATCGGTACTCATACTCTTAACTATAGTATCATTCATAGTATTATATTGTAATGGTTGTGCTCGGTAAGCATCCGGGAAGGATGGATTATTTGCACTCATTGTTTTTGTTTTTTTATCCTTTATTGCTACATCCGTAGCAGAAGAAATCTTTAAATTGTTCATATTATTATTAGCGGATTTACATGAAGCACATTGACAATCTGGATTGTTTCCATCGTGCTGTATTTCATTTTCCTCGTGATCTTTAAGATCATTTATCTCATCCAAAATACTTTCATCCTCGGTATCAAGCATAGACATATCACTGCCTCCGCCGGAACCACCCATATCACCATCAAGTTCTTTTAATTCTGGTTTGCCACCAACCAATTTAACGGCTGGATTAGCACCACCAAGATTGTAATTTGCTTCATTTGAATCTTTAATAACAAAACCTGTTGAAGTAGGTTTAGCATTACTTGCTCCTTTATCTCCCACACTCATTTTTTTAATCATATCGTCATCAAAGCCTCCGGCACTAAAAAAGTTAAGTTCACGAACGGCACCCGTTGGCGTTAGTGCTACGCTATCAAGACCGAGTAATACACCATTTCTATCTAAAATTGCTGCTGGTGATAAGTCTTTGTAATTTCTTGCAAACTTCTCTCCAACATCAGTCCATTCAATATTGTATAAGTATAGACCATCACCCTCAACAATCACAGGATCACCATATCCAGCAATAGCTTTTGGTTGACCTTGAACGTATTCTTTGCTACCCTTTACAGTAGAATGGTCAAAATCAATTGGTACCGACTTATCTCTACCAGCTTTTATCTGATAAGCCTCAAATACTCTTACAGAATCATCGGTTAAAAATACATCACCATCATTGGTTTCATTTTTACCCCATGACAATATTTTAAGCTTTGTTGGCAAACTCTTGTTTTTCAATGCTTTATTATTGATTTCAACGTTAAATGATTTAAAAATAGCCATAATCTTACATTTGTGTTGGCACGATAAGTAAATATTTTTTCACGAGCATTGTTCTTTCGCCCTCAACTTTACGAGCGGTTGTATAGTTGTTGTTAATTACTTGAAATAGTTCGCTTGTTCCACCTGTACCATTTGGCTGAGGATTAAGTAAAGTAACTGTTCCACCGGCTAATGGCCAAGAAATAGCCCTATCGTCAACTACCGTCATCTCAAGCTCATCCCCATCATATATAAGAACGTCTGTTGCTGTTAAACCACTTCCCTGCTCAATTTTAACTTCCTCAATCATTTGAGAGGCTCTAATAGTCTTAACAATGACACTTGTATAAATTCCTTCCGTACCCCAAGCGAGTAATGAAGGCTCATTTCCAGCCTTGCCTACTCCCTGACTTAAATTGAAACCAATGGGCCATGACATAAAATTGTTCCTTTGTTAAAAATTCACTGAAATCATCAAAGCATATATACAATTATTATACCCATTTGTTATAATTTTTCTTATAATTTGACTTGTTAAACCGCGTATGGTACTACACGACACTTAACGAGGCTATACGATACGAGTTGAGGCAAGACGAAACGACCTGAAACGAAGCGAAACGAAGCGTTATTTTTTACCAATAATTATTTTATTGGGTATCCTAAAGATTGGTTCACTTTCTACACTGCAAGTAAAGTCCAAACTTGCAGTTCTCATAAACTTGGCGAACTGCATTTGGTCATAGAAATTGGCTCGTAAATAAAATCCTTGAATTGCTGGTTTAACATAATCATAATAATGTTTATATAAACTTGAAGTATCCTGCTCTGATAAGCAATATTCACTTATGTAAATATCATAAGCAGAACCACTTGGATCATCATAACTAATAGAACTTGTATCTATACCACCTGAGACAGCACTTAAATAAACCATACTCATTGATTGAACCGTTGGAAAATCCATCATATAATAAGAACTTATTGTTGGCCACCACTGATGAACACAAAATGCCAGACCACCATAATTGCTACCAAATTCTACTATCTTTTTACCAGACAAATCACCAAATGATGATGATAAATTATATACCGTTTCAATGAAACGACCAGTATCGGACCCAATATTGCCATATCTTGTTGCCAGAACGTAAGGCGGTGTTCCAATTAAATCATTTGATTTGAATGAACTAAAAGCAGCACTGAAAGCACCACTTGCCACAGATGCTGATAAGCCAAAATTACTAAAGGAACCTGAAATTGATGCAGATGGTGCGTTCCATATTTTTCCCAATACTGCGGCTAAGTGTGCTGGTGAACTTGTTCCTACGGACTTATTAAACCACGGGTTGCTTTTAAACACAGAAAAAGCAGTAGAACTAGTAGTTGCTAATCTACATGCTTCAAAATATCCAAAACTTGCACTATAAGAATTCCACATAATATAATTACTTGATTTGATTGTTTATTGTGTTATAATACATAATATGATTTGGAGTAGAAAATGCCCTAAATGTAGCAAAGAAATTATCTATAGCAGAAAAGATGGATTGGTTAGAGCTATTAAAACCAATACCCCATGTTATTCTTGCTCCAGAACAGGAAGGATACCTGTTCCAATTGAGAAAAGATTTTGGTCTTATGTTCAAAAACCAATTGGTGAGGGGTGTTGGCTTTGGACGGGTGCTATTGACGGTGGATACGGCAGGATGACAGTTAATAAGAAAGGTATATATGCCCATAGAATATCCTATATGCTTCATAAAGGAAACATACCTGATACAATTAAGGTTTGCCATACTTGTGATAATCCGTTGTGTGTGCGAATTGACCATTTGTATCTTGGCACTCAACAAGATAATATGGATGATAGAGATAATAAAGGAAGGTGTGCAAAAGGCGAAACATCTGGAATGAGTAAACTTACAGAAGAACAAGTTAAAACAATTAAGCATACTCCTTATTATTGGGGAATGAATACAGCATTGGCCAAATGCTTTGGTCTTAACCAAGGTACCGTTAGTTGTATTCGTAGAGGAATAACGTGGAAACATATAACTTAAAAAGGAACTTTGTTGTTGAGCCATTCCTGCCGTTTTTTACATCCGCCACACCCAGCAATATTGCTGTGAAATACTTTGTCTAATCCCTTGGCTATAGCTTGTGCTGGTATAGAAACTAAATCTCCTAATCCTTTAATGCTACCACTGTAATTGTTAGGAGTAATACGATACTTATTAAGTAATTCGTTATAAGAATTAGTATCAATTTCAAGAAATTCACCTTGAACTACGCCATGAGAAATTACATCTTCATAATATCCTTCTGGACGATTTTTTGAATTTTGTTCTATGGCCTTAATGAGTATTTTCATATAATTTAAGGTGCTGGAGCAATATCTATTGGGCACGACACACCATTATCCAAATAATTAGATGTGAAACGTCCATCAAAACAAACGCATCCTTCTTTAGCAAATAATAATAACCACGGTGCAGTATAATTATGTGGCAGATATGGTTGGCACGTGGTTTCCATTGGGAAGGAACCTTGTGTTCCTACTGGAGCACTACAAATGTTACCTGATGGGCAACTACTTCCTGTTAGGTCATTTGGAGTTAAGCAACCCATATATACACCTGATTGTAATGCTGGAGAACCTGATGGTGGTGAGCAACGTGCTTCGTACACATTTCTTGCTGCAAAGTATTTTTGGCAAGGAATAGTCAACTCAGGGTCGCCTACAACATCAATTTCACAATTTCCGTTATCCTCCTGCCAGGTGCAATTAGGATCACACTCAAATGTTGTAACTTCCGTATCCGGGTCCGTATAATCAATACAAGTGCAAGGCGGCGACTGAAAATATAAATCATCCATCGCCTGATTTGGTATTGCCTGCCACATCGTAGTGTAGTTGTGGTCAACAGGATTTGAAGTTAATGCTGAAGGTGCCCATCCAAGATTTAGAGAATATGAAATATGAGACCCTGATTTATTAAAACTTTCAGTTAGAGTTAATGGGGCGAAATATGCAGCATTTACACGGCAGGGATTGAATGGAAGACAAGTTGTAATACAAGAACTAATAATTATGTTTTGATCCATTCCACACGCAGCCTGATTAGCTCTTGGATTATCTGGTAATGATGGAATTTCAGGACAATTATCTGCTGCTCCACTTGAGCAATCATATGGAATACCCATATTCCAATTGTATTGAGACAATACCCTTTGATATTCGCCCACATCCCTGTAATTGAATAACCAATTTTTATAAGTGAATTCGCCTTTACTTGAAACATCGCACCATTTCCAATCAGGAGCATTGGTTGAATATACTTGACCACCACCAAGATAACTTGTAGAGCCACTAACCGAACCACTTAGAACAAATGTTTGACTATCAATTACAATAACAGGCCAATTTCCATTAATAGAAGTTAACCCAGTAGAACCAGTAATTGTTATATTATCACCATTAACAAGATAAGTTGCATCATCTATAGAACAAGTTATGGGTGTAACATTAGTAACAGAATTTATAGCAATTCTGCCACAAATTGCTGGTTTCAATGGATTCCATTTCAATTGATAGACAAGACCTGTTCCACAATCTTCAACTGGTTGAGTAGCAATCTGTGAAGCACTAATAATTCTTGGTTCATTCAACTTGATTATGTAATCATTATCACTACTACCACTCCACAATCCATCTAATGTGCTTGTTCCACAAACCCATATTAAACTATTTTCTGGTATACTTGTAGGCGTTCCACTATTATCAATTGAAATATTATAACCGCTGGAACTTAAACTTGAAGAAACAATACAACGTTGGGTTGATTCTGAATATTGAAATCTATCAAGACCTATTGGCCGTGCATAATTAAACGATTGTTTAGGATATATGGCTTCAGCATAGATACAGGAATACAGGATGTCATCGTGACCAACGTATGGCGTTATATCGCCACATGTAGAGGGTGAAGTCCAACTGAAATTAGCACCGACAAATGCTCCCTGGGGCATATTATTTGCTTCCAAAGCATTCAAGAATTCAGTTGCACGGGGAACTCCACAATCAGTTGACCAAGCGCCATAACTTTCAATATATGGTGTGCGACAAATATCCGAATCCTCATTTGTAAATTCACAAATGCAGATATTGGGATGATCTGGAATCCAAATCTTATCTATACCTAATGGTCCAGGGGCACCAAGTATCTTTCCAGAGAATTGAGAACTGGTCTGATAAGTAGGCACAGATGGCGAGTTTTGTCCCTCATCATATCTTACAATTGGCCCCATTGTTGTGCTAGAATCCGTTCGCCATGGATATTGCTCTGTATCTCCAATATCCCATTGGGAAAGAAGATTATTGACCATATCAGCATAAACCTGCTGAGTTGTATATGCATCTGCTAATGAACCATGAACTTCTTGATGAAACTGCTGATTGAATGAAATTGATCCTTCGCCTGTGGCATCTAATATAAAATCAAATCCTGTCTCACTATAAGTCCAACTCATATGACCTGTCTGTATCCAGGTATTGCAGGATTCTGCATTGTTGCAACCTCCTTGTGGCATCTCTGAACCATACATGTAAACATTAAGTGTGCTTGGTGTAATGTCCATCATACTAACTAATTCAGTTGTACTATCCAATCCACCACCACAAGCAGCAATGCAAAGACCAATGGTTGTATGCCACTCAAGATGCCATGAACCACACCCGCCAGTTATTACGTCAGGCATAGCAAAATTACCAAATGACTGCATATAACCGCACCACGAAGAAATAAGGCTGGAAGCATCTGCATTGGCATTACTTAATAATCCTAGCATTTTATCTGATTCCCATTCTTCACAATATGCTATATCATCTGGATTACCGTCATCATAACAACCATAAGAACTACTAGCACAAGAAGCGACTGAAATATTACCGTGAGTATCTATTGTTGTAGTTGCAGAAGCATCACCGCCGAAATCAGTAGAATGATCTAATGTGCATGTAGTGCAATAAATTTCTGTATCACCACCACATCCACCTGTGCCACAGGTGCAAGTGGTGAATTCGTCCGAACAGCAATATTGTGTTCCTTCATCCACAGTATTGCAATTATAAACATCGGTATGGAGATTTTCGGTTGAAGTAGCTGATATGGTTCTATATTTGGTATTATCATGTGAACTAGTATCTGCATTATGATAACCACATCCATCACAGCACCAATCCCAGCAATCAGGAATCTGTAAATCTTTACTGGTATATGAAAGTCTGCCTACCCACGCTTTTGAAGCATACAAATTCTTAAATCCAATATCTCTGCAAGTATCGTGAGAACGTGTATCATTTGATTGAGAATATACATTATGAAAATTACCAACAGGAAAACTTACTTGCCCACTGCTTGTTAGTGCAATGTAAGTATCGTCAATTGGCCAGCACCATACATTACCATTAGTTCCATTACCGCAAACGAATGTTCCGTCAGGTGGAAGGAGATATGTGCTACAAATGTCCTGCGTTGGATTTGCGGTGGCATACGGGTCAATCCAATCAGAAGTACCAGCAGCATAATCCTTCATCTTTGTGACGTTATACTTTATTTTTACATTCTGCCTATCTGGATTCCACATCTGCCAACAGCCGAAAAGTGTTGGTATGCTAATAGAAGCGGTTGTCTTACCGCACGATGGTCTTATTGAAGGGCTAATTATCATATAACAACTTGACCTTTCAATGAATAAGGAGTATTGTTTATTATATGAAAAGTGGTCCTAAACCAATTTCTGTAGAACAACGCTTTTGGTATAAAGTTCAGAAACCAATTGGCGAAGGATGCTGGATTTGGACTGCTTGCAAAAATACTGATGGCTATGGAAAAATGGACAATAAACTTGCCCATAGAATAAGTTGGATTATTCATAATGGCCCAATTCCAGAAGGAATGAATGTTTGTCATCATTGTGATAATCCTCCTTGCGTTAATCCTACTCATTTGTTTCTTGGCACTTACAAAGACAATACACAAGATATGGTTGAAAAAAGCAGAGGTGGAAAATCCAAAGGTATTGATAGACCAGACAATAAACTTACAGAAAAGCAGGTCCGTGAAATTAAATTTGGCAAAACTCCTAAAAATCAAATAGAATGTGGTAAACTCTATAATATTAGTGGACCCACCATTTGGTCTATTAGAAATGGTAAAAAATGGAAACATATAGTTTAAGGTGCACTACCTGATTTGTAACCATATAAAAACCACGTATCCAATGACCCATTCTCGCAAACGGTAAACTGTTTAGCATCTGGTAAGCCGGATGATAGAATATCGCCTACTTGGACCTGTCTTACAAGAGCAATATGTGCAGCAGCACTAGTCGCAGTATCCACAAATCCTATAATATAATTGCCTGATGAGGCACTGGGCCAATTTGTCCA
>OCZT010001732.1_pt1 | contig 22574 bp, 24 predicted proteins | sample 1539031 | NCBI WGS metagenome assembly OCZT01 (sample SAMEA3539308, study PRJEB22396) | soil metagenome | biome: tundra; feature: field; material: soil | place: USA | collected 2010-05 | depth 0.15 m | reverse complement strand
GAACCCCTGGGCGTGAGCCCTGGAATCCCCGTCCTTCAGGGCGGGGAGTAGTCAAGCCCATGCCCCCGCAGGCTGGCTAAGTTTCATCACGGAACTCAATCTACGGGTAGTGCGTTCTATTAAGCAACCCTATATGCTGAGCCTGTGCAACGGACCAGCTTCGAGGGCATGACCTGCTCGGTTGCCCACTGCCTCGACGTCGTAGGGGAGTGGTGGAGCCTGCTCATCGTCCGCGACGCCTTCCTGGGCGTGACGCGGTTCGACGACTTCCAGACCCGCCTCGGGATCTCCCGCAACATCTTGACCCAGCGACTGAATCACCTCGTCGAGAACGACGTTCTCAAACGAGTCGCCTACTCCGATCACCCGCCACGGTCGGAATACCGGCTCACCGCCAAAGGCCGTGACCTGTGGCATGTCGTGACGGCCATGCGGCAATGGGGTGACCAGTGGGCGGCGCCTGGCGGCCCCCCGGTCCAGACCAGGCACACTGCCTGCGGGCACGTCGTCACGGCTGTGCCCGCCTGCTCGCACTGCGGTGAGCCCCTGGACGCCCGGGCGGTGACCGCCGTGCCCGGCCCGGGCGCAGCAGAAGGCGCCTTCGACCGCACCCGCCTCGTATTACAGTCGCTGTTTTTCGGTCGGTGACCGCGCTGCAGCTCAGCGTGGTGCATGGTTAGGAGGCTTCGGTTACACGATGTCATCTCCTAATGATTCTTATCGGGTCCGCCACCGGGCAGACTCGGTGCCTGGTGGCCGCCGGCAGGTGAGCACTTTGTCTACCTGGGCTGTGAGCCCTGACGAAAGATCGTGCCCTTGCCGGCTGGCCGGGAGAGTTGATCGCTGCTGGGATGTCGTGTGCGCCTGCCTGGTGCGGGGCGTGAGCACTGTTTCATTAGGGCGCTGATTGTTCTCCCGCAGGCTGCGGTGATCACCACCCTGGATGAGCAGGTCAAGATCCTGCAAGGGCAGGTGGAGGCGGATTTTGGCCGGCACCCGGACCGCTACGCCAGCGGCAAAGCCCGCAAGAACTACGCCGCCACCTCCCCGGTCACCCGCGCCTCGGGCAATTCAGCCGGCCCGGCAGTACGTGGGTAATTGTGCGGGTCCTGGGCATTGCTCCCGCCGCCGGGGCGGTCCACGCTTGTCCCGTGACCGAGAACGGAACGCCTCTCCCCGCGAGACCGCACTGGTGTCCAGCGTCCCGCTAGCCCCGGCATCCAGGAACATCCAGGCCGTGACCGACTATGACCTAAGGGGTACCCGATGAAGAAGAACCTGAGCATGACGGACATCCGCGCGTAGGCGCTGTTCGCCGGCGACCTGCAGCCCACCCAGCACCCGGCTCCGGACGAGGGCCGCGGCAGCGACAGGCCGAGGGAACGGCAGGTGCTGCTGTCGGCGCCGCGGGGGTTCTGCGCGGGCGTCGAGCGCGCGATTGACTCAGTTGAGCAGGCGCTCAAGGCTCACGGCCCCCCGGTATACGTCCGTCGCCAGATCGTCCACAACGCGCATGTCGTCGCCCGGCTCGAGCGCATGGGCGCGATCTTCGTCGCCGAGGCCGAAGAGGTCCCGGCTGGGGCCGTGCTGGTGCTGTCGGCCCACGGCGTGGCGCCGGAGGTCCGCACGGAGGCGAGCGCCCGCGGACTGCGCACGATCGACGCCACCTGCCCTTTAGTGACGAAGATCCACCGCGAGACTCGCCGGTTCGCGCAGGCCGGAAACTCCGTCATCCTGATCGGGGAGCTGTCACACGACGAGGTGGCCGGCACCCGCGGCCAGGCGCCCGGGCAGGTCATGGTTATCTCGGAGCCGGCCGACATCGCCCGCCTTGAAGTGCCCGACCCCGAGCGCGTGGCCTGGGTGTCCCAGTCGACGCTGCCGGCGGAGTTCGTCGCTGCCATGGTGAGCCTGCTGCGTCAGCGCTTTCCCGCCCTGACCAGCCCGCCCAGCGAGGACATCTGCTATGCGGTGTCCAACCGGCAGAACGCGCTCAAGGTCATCGCCGGCCGCAGCGATCTCGTGCTCGTCGTGGGGGCGCCGAACTCCCACAACTGCCGGAGCATGGTGACGGCCGCGCTGGCCGCCGGGGCGCGGGCGGCCCGGCGGATCCAGTCTGCGGAGGAGTTGCGCGACGAGTGGCTCGCGGGAATGTCGACGATCGGAGTGTCCAGCGGCGCGTCCACGCCGGAGGTACTGGTCCAGGAAGTGCTGGCCTGGCTCGCGGCGCGCGGCTATCCCGTGGCCGAGGAAGTCGTGTCGAAGGTGGAGACCCAGGTCTTCGCGCCGCCGCGGGTTCGCGTGCCCGCCCAGTGGCCAGGCCCGCCCGCAGCCGGGAATATGCCGGAGCCGGGCGACACCGACCTGCTCCCCCGCGAGCTGGCAGCGGCGGAGGCGGTGGTGCGCACGACCGCCGCTCGAACACCGCATCGCGTACTGCCTGGTCAGCGCGTATGATCTTGCCTTTCGCGATGGTGACCCGGTAGTCGCACGGGATGATGACGACGTAGGCCAGCGACAGCGCCCGGCACGCGTCCCGGAACTCGCCGCAGCGGCCGTAAACCTCGTCCGCAGCGACCAAGCAGAACCACATCCCGGCGGCTGCCAGGCGCTTGACCTGCGCGGGAACTGTACGGCGGCGCTCGGCGTACTGGGCGACAAGCCGCGGGCGCGGGTGTCCGCCAAGCGCGCCGTGGCCGGCCTGACCAGCCGCGAACTGGAGGTCATGCTGCTGGTGGCCCAGGGCAATACCAGCAGGCAGGTCGGCGAGGCCTTGTTCATCAGCCCCCGGACGGTCGAAATGCACGTCCAGGGGAGCCTGCTCAAGCTGCAGTGCCGCACCAGGGCCGAGGCGGTGCGACGACTGGCCGAGCTCGGCACCTTGCCGCAGCCGGAGGATTCGGCAGGGCGGTCCCTTTAACCGAAGCTGGCGGCTGGCGCATCCGGCACCGGGTTGGCCGCCGTGCCTTCCGTGCTCAGCAAGACCATCGTCGCGGCCGGGCCGAGGCCCAGCGCGGCACGCCGGGGGGCGGCCCCGTCGCCGGTCAGCGCGACGCGAGCGCCCGCCAGCGAGGCCGCACCGCAGGGACCGGCGGGAACCCCGCAGGCGGCCAGGCCGTGAGCCGCGGCCACGCTTTCGGCATCGGTAACCGCGAGCGCCGCGTCCAGGCCGCCGCGCAGGCGCGGCCAGGCGAGCAAGGACGGGGTGCCGCAGTTCAGCCCGGCCATGACCGTGGTGCCGGTCGGCACGCTGACCAGCTCGTCCTTGACGAGGCTGGCCAGGACACAGGCGGCCGATTCAGGCTCGACCGATAGCAGAGCCGCGGCTGATCCGCGCGGGCCGCTGCCGTCCGGGCGGCTGCGGTAGTGAGTGACGGCGGCCTGAGCCAGCGAGCCCACGCCTACCGGTATCACCACCAGCCCGGGTCCGGATGCCCTCACCTGCGCTAGTTGCGCGTCGATCTCGGTGAACAAGGTGGAATAACCCTCGGCGATCCAACCAGGTACCTGCTCGTATCCGGGCCACGCGGTGTCCTGCACGAGCACGGCGGACGGCTCGCTGGCGGCTTGTGCAGCCAGCTGCACCGCCTCGTCATACGTCCCCGAAATCTCCGTGACCCGCGCCCCTTCCGCCGCGATGGCCGCCACGGCCACCGGGTGCACGCCGCTGGGCACGAAGACGTGCGCCCGCTGACCGAACACGCGCGCCATCCTGGCGACCGCGCGGCCGTGATTGCCGTCGGAGGCGGTAACGAGAAGCACCTCGTCTCCGGCCGGCCGACGCGACAGGACCTGATGAACCGCCCAGGACGCGCCGAGCACCTTGAACGCGGCCAGGCCCATCCGGGCGGATTCGTCCTTGACGAACACCCGTCCGACGCCAAGTTCGGCCGCGATGGCCGGCACCTCCGTCAGCGGAGTGGGCGCGTAACCGGGCAGCCCAGCGTGGAAGGCCTGGACTTCGGCCGGGGCCGGAGCACAGGTCCAGGCCCGGGCGCCGGGATGCGCGTACCACGGTAGGCGGCCTCGCGGCGAGCCAAGAGGAGTGGTCACGGAACTACCATGCCGCCTGGCTTTGCGCCGGTCCAGCGGTTACGGCGCCTCGGGAACACTTCCGCAGCCGCCTAGGTCAAGGGCGGCGATCCCATGGTGGCGCGGCTGGTCACGCGGATGGGGTGCGGAAGTAGTGGCCCTTGTCGAGGTCGTCGATGAGCCCGGGATGCGTCGGGTACCATCCCAGCAGCTCGCGGGTCAGCGTGCTCGAGGCCGGGCTGTCGAGCCCGATGAAGGTCCCCAGCCAGCCGAAATGCTCGCCAGCGTCCTCGGCAGAGATGGCGACCACGGGGAGGTCGAGATGCCGTCCGATCACCTCGGCGACGGCGCGGATCGGCACGCCCTCGTCGGCGGCCGCGTGCAGCACCGATCCCGCCGGAGCCTGCTCCAGCGCCAGGCGGAACAGGTGCGCGGCATCGAGCCGGTGCACAGCGGGCCAGCGGTTGGACCCGTCGCCGATGTAGCCGGAGACGCCCTTGTCGCGGGCGATGCCGACCAGGGCGGCCATGAAGCCGTTATCTCCGTCGCCGTGCGCCGTCGGGGGGAGTCGCACGACGGACGAGCGGACGCCGCGGGAAGCCAGGGAGAGCGTCATCCACGCATTGGCCAGCCGAGCCTGCGCACCGCCGAACAGAGTCGCCGGAGCCGAGTCGGCACCAAGCCCGTCCCGTTCGGTCGCCACCCGTCCCGGTGCGAGCCCGAGCGTCCCGGAGGCGATGACGAACGGCCGGTCAGAATCCGCCAGCGCCTCGCCGAATGTCTCGATGGCGAGGCGATCCGCATCGGCAGCGCCCTGGAAGCCCCCCGAGAAGGCGATGTCGTGCTTGAACGCGAGGTGGATCACGCCATCGGAGGCGGCAGCGGCACTGCGCAGGCTGTCGAGGTCATCAAGAGTGCCGCGATGCACCTGTGCTCCGGCCGCGGCCAGGGCAGCGGCCGAGGCATCCGAGCGGGCGAGCCCGGTGACCTGATGGCCCGCGTCGATGAGCTCGGGTACGACGGCGGAGCCAATCCAGCCGGACGCACCGGTGACGAAAACGCGCATGAGAAAACCTCCAGGTGGTCGGATGTCCTCGGCGCAGGGCGTGCGCGGGGACCGATCGATGTCAGTTACTGTCATAAGCATAGCAAGGATGTCAGCCGCTGTCATCAACGACGATCGGGGCATGGGCCGATGGGAGCCACACGCGCGGGCATAGCGGTCAGCGAGTTACCTCCCGCCTGCCCGGGGTTAGTGGTTCGGGCGCGGACTCACCCGAGGACACTGTGTTTGCAGACCGGCCCGGCCGCCCCTATCGTTGGCACATGCCATTGGCCAAGACCGTTGGCCCCCGCAATTCTGCCGTGATCCTGAGGGAACCAGACCTCGGGTTTGGTCGGCATGGGTCGAGCCTCGATGAGGAGCCGCGATCGTGACCGGGTCGAGTCCTACAGTGCGGCAGCGGGAGCTCGGTAAGCGGCTGCGGGAGTTGCGTAACGAGCGCGGCATGACGGTTGAAGATGTCGCGGACAAGCTCCTCTGTTCCGCTACCAAGATCAGCCGGCTCGAGACCGGGGCGCGTCGCCCGAGCCTGCGAGATGTCCGCGACCTGTGTGCCCTTTACGAGGTTGACGAGTCCACGTCGGCTGATTTCATGAGCCTCGCCCGTGGCGCTCGCGAGCAAGGCTGGTGGACTCAGTACGAAGATCTGAATCTGGATCCGTACATCGGGCTGGAACAGGAAGCAACGGCTATTACCTGTTACTCGACGTATTACATGCCTGGGTTGCTGCAAACCGAAGACTACGCCCGTACTATCATCAAGGCTATTGCCCCCAAAATTGATCCGGCCATTCATCAGCAGCGCGTCGAGGTCCGGATGCGTCGTCAGCAAAGGCTTGATAATGCTAACCGGCCTCGCTATCGCGTGCTACTGGATGAGGCGGCACTAAGGCGTCGCGTCGGAGGTCCGGCACTCATGGCCGCCCAGCTCAGTAACATTCTCCAAACCGCCCGCAGCGATAAGGCGATAATTCAGGTCATCACCTTCGATGCTGGCGCCCATGCTGCTGCGGATGGCAATTTTGTCTTGCTAGAGTTTGAGGACTCAAATCTATCGCCCGTGATCTTTATCGAAGGTCTCACAGGCAACCAGTATTTTGAACGTGCGGCCGACATAGCTCGCTACCGCGAGGCCGTCGAGTACCTGCGCGATTCCGCCCTCAGCCCGCGGAATTCGCTATCGCTTATTACTGAGCTCAAAAAAGCTTACGAAGGTGAATAGATTAACTCCCGCGGCTCCTGAAATAATCACAAGAGAGGACATTATGCCTACCGAAGGCTCGGCCTCAGGAGATATCGCCTGGCATATCTCGCGCACCTGCGAAGGTGGTGCATGCGTTGGAGTTGCGCGACGGGGCGACGTTATAATGGTTGGGAACGCGAATAACCCTGCGGCGCCCGCCAATGAATTCAGCATAGATGAATGGCGTCAGTTTCTTGCTGGCGTCAAGCTCGGCGACTTTGACGGGATGGCCTGACGCTGCGGTTGTTATTGCCCGTGCGGGTCGGCGTGGCACGCCGGCCCGCACGTTTTGATAACCGGCGGACCTGCTGCGGCCTGCCCGCGCCCTCCTGGGCCGGGGCGTTGCCGATAGCGCTGCCGTCAGCCGTGAAGCAAGGCGGGTCAAGGGCCGTGACGATGAGCTCACCGCCCGAGGCAGGAGGCGTGTCGGGCAGGCGGCAGGTGATGGCCGCCGCACCGATCGCCAGGTCGGCTTCCCATCCGGCTCCGGCGGGCCGGCGTGCCGTCACCATCCCGGTGAGCACGAGCCCTCGATCACCGAAGGCGCCGGCCATCACCCGCTCGGGGTGCACCCCGGCGACCGTGTCCCCGTGGGGGACGAAGCCGAGGTACCCGACCAGTTCCGCTACCCGCCGCGAGGCCGGCCGCAGGACCACCTCGTCGGGCGCGCCGACCTGCAGCAACTCGCCGCGGTCGAGGACGGCCAGCCGGTCGGCGAAAGCCTGGGCGTCGCCGAGCTCGTGGGTGACCAGGATGGCGGGGATGGACCGGTCCATGACCAGGGAGCCGACCAGGTCGGTGAGCGTGCGGCGCAGGCTCGCGTCCAGGCCGGTGTAGGGCTCGTCCAGGAGCAGCGTGTCGCAGTGCGCCAGCAGCAGGCGGCCGAGCGCCACCCGGTGCGCCTGGCCGCCGGACAGACGGGCAGGCATCGCGGCCAGCAGGCTCTCGATCCCGAGCACCGAGGCGAGCGAGGACAACTCCTGGCCGGAAGGTGACGCGGACGGCGCGTAGCACAGGTTGTCCCGCACCGACAGGTGCGGGAACAGGCCCGGGTTCTGCCGCAGCAGCCCAACCCGGCGCCGCCAGGGCGGCACGGCGCGGACCGGGGGAGCCGTCGAGGTGAGCACCCGGCTGCCCAGTTCGATGCGGCCGCGGCGCGGCGCGACCAGACCCGCGATGACCTCGAGCAACGTGGTTTTCCCCGCGCCCGAGGGACCGAACAGGGCCAGCCGTTCGCCGGACGCCACTTGCAGGGCGACGCGCACGGTGAATTCCCGGCGGTCAACCTCGACGTCGGCGTCCAGCACGGGCGCTCCAGATGTAGGCGGCCAGCGGCAGCGGCAGCGCGACCACCAGCAGGACCAGGGCATACGGCAACGCGGAGGCCAGGCCGGTCTCCTGCAGCGTCGTATATATCTGCAACGGTATCCCCATCGGGTTATAGGCGATGATGATGACCGCGCCGAAAGCGCCCATTGCCCTGGCCCAGGCGATGGACAAGGACATGGCCAACCCGGGTGCGGCCAGCGGCAGCGTTACCCGCCGGAATACCCGCCACGGCCGGTCGCCGAGCAAGCCGGCCTGCTGCTCAAGCCGCGGCTCGACGCTCGCGAAGGCCGACTGCGCGCCGAGCACGTAGTAGGGCGCCGACTCGTAGACCTCCGCGATGACCAGGGCGAGGAAGGAGTTGGTCGCAGACTGGTGCAGATCAGCGAGAAGACCGCCGATCGGCGTGTACGGGCCGACCATGAAGACCAGCAGCAGGCCGATGACCAGCGGTGGCAGCAGCAGGCTGCACAGCACGCCGGTCTCCCATACTCGCGGGAACGGGAGCTTCCCCCGGGCCAGCATCCAGGCCAGGGGGGTGCAGACCAGGAACAGCACACCCAGGGTTACGAGCCCGGATTCCACCGAGATCTCGAGCGGATCCAACGCCCCCTTGGCCGTCAGGGAGCTCACGATGGCGCTCCAGGACAGGTGGGCGAGCAAGGCGATCACGGGGCCGAGCAAGGCCAGCCAGATAATGCCCGCTCCGACCACCGAGACGAGGGTCGACGCCGAACGGAGCCGCAGCGACCCTCCCGTAATCCGCCCCGATCCCGCCGGACGGCGCGGTCCGGAGGAATCGTCCCCCTGGACCGCGCCGCCAGCGGCTGCTGCGGGGCTAGCTGCCCAGCTCACTAGAAATCGCTGAGGGAACTGAGCTTGCCGACCCGGTCACCGTCGGGGGGATCAGGGTGAACCCGCCCGCCTTGTACTGGGCCAGGCCCGCCGACGACAGTGTGTACTTGACGAACGCGGTCGCGGCCGGGGTGGGCTTGCCGATGATGGTGATGTCGATTACCTGCGGCGAGCCGGACTTGGTCTTGCCGTTGTTGAGCGTGATCGTCGCCTTGGCGTACGCCGCGGCGCGTCCCTGGCTGCTGAGGTTGATGGCGGCCGGAAGCGGGATGTAGTCCAGGTGCAGCTCGATCGCCTGGGTAATGAAGGCGCTTGACGCGTCAAGCTGGCCGGACTGGAGCGTGGAGGGCAGCGAGGCCTCGGCGTAGATCTCCGACGACTTGGCCGAAGCGAGCGGCCCGCCGAGGATCTTCGTGACGGTGTCCGACGGCAGGTGGTAATAGGCCTGCGCGAGCTCCAGCATGTAGATGAAGTCGCGGCCCTGCGGGTCGATGTTGGGGTCGGTGCGGCCGAGCTTCAGGCCGGGAGTCTCCAGCAGGGTAAACAGGCCCGATAGCGGCTTGCTGCCGTCGGCGAAGGCCTTGAACTGGCTGGCGTACTTGCTCTTCGGGTTGTAGGCGATGACCATCGAGGTGCCCGCGTACGGGATGTACCAGTTGGTGTACTTAGGCTCGAGCGGTGTGATGTTGTCGCCGCCGACGCTCTCGAAGACGTTCGGGCTGATCTCGCCGGAGGCGATGTCCGTTTCCAGGTCGCCGGAGGCTCCGGCGCGCCCGGTAAACGAGTAGCCTTCAGCCGCCTTGAAGGCGGGGTCGGTGACATTAGCGTTGAGGTACTCAAGCGAGGACGCATAGGCGATGCTGACCGTGCCGCTGGCCGCAGGGGCGCTCGAGCCCGAGCTGGCGGCCGGCGTGCTCGAGGTCGACGTCGAGGCCGAACTCAACGAGCTGCTGCTGCACCCCGCCGCGGCCAGGCCGGTGCACGCTATGGCGAGCAGAGCGACCGCGGGCGCTCTGCTTTTCGCGAAGACAGGGATCATCTACCGAACATTGCCATTGATAGTTGCGTGGCGCAAGTAATCGAGACATGACTGGGATGAGCTAGGAGCCGTCTTTTAACCAAACGGCGCTTCACGGCGGATAACTGCCTTGGCACCTGCGCCCGCCTCGGGCATTGTGGACGGGTGAGCATCACCGAGGTTCCGTCCGTTCCCGAAAGCCAAGACCTCCGAGGACTGGCGCGCGGTCTGCGTCAGCTCTTCGAGATAGCAGCCAGGACGCTGACCGACGAGTCGGGTCCCTCCGCGCTCGCGCTGCGGGTCACCGAGCATCTCGGCTGTGAGCTGACAGCCGTGGTCCCCGTTACTGAGCGGTTCCCGTCCTGGGAACACGTGAACATCCAGCGGGGAGTCGACGCGTACCTCGCCGCCCATCGAAGCGATGCCTGGTTTGGCGTCTCAGGTCTCGGCCACCGCCCGCGCGAGGACATGCTGTCGCTGATCAATATGCCGTCACCGTTCGGCGGCCTCAGGCCCGGCGCGGCCAGCTACGGCATCGCGGCGGTCGGGCCAGATCGCAGCGCCGAGGTCGTGATGTTCGGCCTGGTGACGTCGACGGCACCGGACGGCACGCCGGTGGTGATCGGCATCCGGAACGAAAGCCAGTTCGGGTCGCCGTTCTGTAACCTCGAAGTGCTCGCGGCGGACCAGCGGACGGCCACCGCGACCCGAGACGAGATAGGCCACCTGATGCGCGCCCACGACGTGTTCCGCGCTCAGGTGCTCAGCTTCACCGTCAGCGAGCACCACGGCAACGAGCTTGTCTCGTTCCTGCCGCGTCCAGCGGTCACGGCGAAGGATGTGGTGCTGCCTGCTGGCACGCTCGAGCACATCGAGCAGCACATCATCGGCGTCGCGGACTGGTCGCAGGAACTGCTCAGCGCCGGCCAGCACCTCAAGCGCGGCCTGCTCCTGCACGGCCCGCCGGGGACAGGCAAGACGCACACCGTCCGCTACCTGACGGGACGCCTGGCCGATTGCACGGTCATCCTGCTGACCGGCCTGTCCATCAGGTTCATCGACCAGGCCGCGGCCCTGGCCCGCCGCCTGCAGCCCTCCGTCGTGGTGCTGGAAGACGTCGATCTCGTCGCCCTGGACCGAGACTATTCACCGGGAGGCCAGCCGCTGCTGTTCTCCCTGCTCGAAGCCATGGACGGCATCGGCACCGATGCCGACGTCACCTTCGTGCTCACCACGAACCGGGCCGACCTCCTCGAGGTCGCCCTCGCCGACCGCCCCGGCCGTATCGACCTGGCGGTCGAGATTCCCCGGCCCGACGCTCAGTGCCGGGAGCGCCTGCTCCGGGTCTACGCGCGCGACCTCGTCCTAGACGCTGACCTCGGCGAGGTGGTGACGGGCACGGAGGGCGTCACCGCGTCCTTCATCAAGGAAATGATCAGGCGGACCGTCCTGGTGTCGCTGCGTGCCGGGGAGCGTCCGCCGGTCCTGCGCGACTCCCATTTCACCGAGGTCCTCGCCGAGATGAACGGAGAACGCCACGCGCTGACCCGCTCCCTGCTCGGTTCCGGGACCGGGACCGGCCCGGAGGAATATGCCGAACGGGGACCTGCGGCTCGTCCCGCGCCAGTACGTCATCGCCGCCGGTACTGACCGCCCGCTGACCTGCCTGATGCCTGGTTCGCCTGATCTGCTAAGTGTTAGACACTCGAGGAAGAGAGGTCAGTCAATGCCCCGCAGAACTAGCCCGCCGTTCCGGGCCGACCATGTCGGCAGCCTGCTGCGCCCGCAGCGACTCCTGGCCGCACGCGACGATTTCGCCGGCGGCCGGATCACCGCCGGTGAACTGAGGGCGGTTGAGGACGAGGAGATCATCGGGGCGGTGCGAATGCAGGAGGAGGTCGGCCTGCAGTCAGCCACCGACGGGGAGTTCCGCCGGGCGTCGTGGCACATGGACTTCATCTACTCACTCGGCGGGGTCTCCAAGGCGCCCGGCAACCTGGCGGTGAAGTTCACGAACCCGTCGGGAAGCATCGAGTACACCCCGGCCGCGCTGCACGTCGGTCGGAAGGTCGCGCTGGAGCAGACCATCTTCGGCGAGGACTTCACGTTCCTGAAGTCCCATGTCACCACGGCCGTGCCCAAGCAGACGATTCCGTCACCGAACATGGTGCACTACCGTGGCGGGCCGGCCATGCTCGATCCCGGCGTCTATCCGGACCTCGAAGAGTTCTGGGCGGACCTGGCCGCGGCCTACGCCGAGGAGGTCCGGCGGCTGGGTGACCTGGGCTGCACCTACCTGCAGTTCGACGACACCAGCCTGGCGTACCTGAACGATCCGGCCCAGCGGGCCGAGATCAGCGAACGCGGCGAGGATGCCGAGCGCATGCACCTGCGGTACATCAAGCAGATCAACGCGGCAGTCAAGGACAAGCCGGAAGGGATGGCCATCACCACGCACCTGTGCCGGGGTAACTTCCGGTCCTCGTGGGCCGCCGCCGGCGGGTACGACTTCGTGGCTGAGGCTCTGTTCTCTGATCTGAACGTGGACGGGTTCTTCCTGGAGTACGACGACGAGCGGTCCGGGGGTTTCGAGCCGCTGCGGTTCGTCCCCAAGGGCAAGATGGTCGTGCTCGGCCTGGTCACCACCAAGCGCCCGGAGCTTGAGTCCAGGGACGACCTCAAGCGGCGCATCGACGAGGCCGCCAAGTACGTGCCGCTCGACCAGATCTGCCTGTCCGGGCAGTGCGGCTTCTCCTCCACGGTGGAGGGCAATGCGCTGACCTACGATCAGCAGGTCGCCAAGCTCCGCCTGATCGTCGAGACCGCCCGCAGTGTCTGGGGTGACTGATCGAGCGGCACTTCCCCGGGCTTGCCTTCGGCCTGGCGGCGGGCGGCCCGGCCTACGAGGAGCTGGAGGAGCGGCTCTGACAGTCAGGAAGTGGTTGCACGCTGAGGGCTCGCAGTCCGGCAGATCGCTATCTCCTAATGCTCAGAACCTTATCCGTTGAGGCTCCCGTGCAGTTTGCCCCGGGGCAATCCGACACACTGGCCATGACCACAGCGATGCCCGGGCGGAACGGAGCGCCGTTCACATTGGCTGCGGCCAGGGCCGATACCTGCTGTGACTTGCCCGTACACGTGAACCCGGTCTGGGTCGTGCCCTGGGCGACACGGTCGCCGACCGCCTGTGTGGTAGTCGAGCTGACACTGCCAGCATCGTTCGCACCGCAGGTGGCGGTGAATACCACTCGTATCGCGGCGCCGTTGGCCACGAGCGTCGCCGAGTTGACGCTGATCGCAGGAATGCTCGTGGCGCTGGCAGACGTTCGGGCTGCGATGGCAGGTGCCGCCGGGGAGGTTGTCGCGGCGAGCGCGGCCACCGGCATCAGCGCTGCGGTGCAGACTGCGGTAGCTAGTAGGCCGATCAGTCGCCTTGGAGTGAGAACGGGAAAGTACATGGTGTTCTCCTTTAGGTGCGTGCGCCATATGCCTCTGCCGGGACAGGAAATCCGGCACCGATCGGCGGACTCCCTCGGAAACCAGCAGGACATATCACATCCTGCGTTGCTAGGGACCTTAGTCCTGCGTGAGCCAATTTCATCTTGCTTGTGATGGGTTCGCCGCAGTCTGATCACATGGCGGCGTGCCGCCACGGAGAACGAGAAAGCCCCGCTAGATGAGGCAGTCGGCCAAGATCTGCTTCATCTTCACTACTGAGTGAACAACCGCTATGGACCACCACTTGCTTCCATGCATCCCTAGATAGCCGCCCTGCACCGCGGTCCGAGGCTTGGTGACGTGTACCCCTCTGGACGGCCTGCCGCTCGCACCAGCAAACGCGTATCACTTTGTGAGGATTCCTGAAAATTTTCCTGGTGAATCTGCTTCGATCATAATGGGATCGTCTTGGTCAGCGGAGGGGGAGGACGCAGTGGGGGGAAACGGTGGATAATAGCCAAGATCATCAGAATAACGATCAAGATCGTAAAAAGGGTGGTTCCGGCAGTCGCTCGACTTCTCAATGCTACTGTGGAAGACAATGGCATTCACAGCGAGTTTCAATCTTAGCAACCACGTCATGCGTCAAGAGCTCAGGTACAGCACGCGCGTGTAGCAACCGAACCGCTTCGGGCAGCCCGGACGGCAGTGGCGTGCGGGGCGCGGCGCACCCCGATCGGGGTGCGCCGCGCGGCCCTCATCCCGGCCTGTTACCAGTAGTGCCTGCGGCCTCCTATGCTGTGGCCGATCGAGCCGAGCAGGATGGCTATCAGGCCGAGCACCAGCACGATGATCCCGATCGTCCAGAGGATGGCGATCTTGGCCACAAAGCCGATAATCAGCAGGATGATTCCGAGTACGATCATGATTTCTCCTAGCCGCTTGGAGCGAACCTTGGATTCCGCCGATGCGGTCAGGGGGCCTTTCCGACACGGTGTCGTAAGGCGATGACGGGCATCGGCTTCGTTGGCAACCGCGGGGCTCTGGGCGGCCTTGGTACTGCACTATTATGCCGCAGATCGCCTGAGGCAACCTCCCGGTGTCAGGTAAACCCGGGTAACCCGCCAGCTGCGTCTTTGAGCCGGATTCTTTATTCGGACCCGTCCGCTTGGCGGACGGCACTGCGGACCAGGTCTGCGGAGACGACGGCCAGCTTGCGCCGCTCGGACCGGGCTTGTGCCCGCAGCTGCTGGTAGGCGGCATGCGCGGACAGACCCTGGCGCTCGATGAGGACGCCCTTGGCTTGCTCGATGATGGCCCGCGAATTCAGCGCTGACTGCAGTTGCGCGGCCAGCTCGGTCTGCTGCTCGCCCATCAGCATCGTGGCGATCAGCAGCGCGGCGAGATCGGTGAACGCCAGCAGCGCGAGCTCGGCCTCAGCTGACCAGGGACGGCGCTGTTCTGACATCACCGCGACTACGCCTACCGCGTCCTGGTTATACGGGATGGGACTGGCGAGCACGGCCCCCACGCCACGGGCGACGGCATGCGGGCTGAACGCCGGCCAGCGAATCTCCTGCGCAAGATCCTCGGCGGACACCAGCTGCTTGTCCTCGAAGGCCGAGATGCACGGACCTTCCTGGTGACGTATCTGCAGCTCTTCCAGGTGTTTCATGCGGGCGTCCGACACCGCGGCGTTCAGCAGATGGTGTTCGGCGTTGGCGAGCATCAGGCCTGCGCCGTCCACGGCGAAGATCGCGTGGGTGGTCTGCACGATCTGATGCATGGCATCTTCGACCCGCATCTCGCCGAAGCGCAGCCGGCCAAGCTCGTTCAACGCCTGGCGTACATCCTGCATCGAGACGCTCATCTACCTACTCCCGGATAAGGTCCTTGGCCCGCGCGGGGCGCCGGTCCGGATTCTACCCACGAGTCACCCCTCAATCTCGCAGTCGGCGTCAAGACCGGTGAGCTCGAAGACCCTGCGGACACCAGGGGCAGGGCACCGGATGACCGGACGCTGGCCGGGCGGCAAGGACTGGTTTTCCAGCACCCTGGCCAGCTGCTCGGAAAGGAACGGCATCGTCACCAGGTCCAGCTGGCCGCCGATGAACACCGTGGTCGTCCCTGGACCGGCGTCCACCGTGATCTCGACCCGCTCCGTCGTTGGCCAAGGATGCTGGCGAAGAAACAGGCTGGGCACGGAACGGAGGCGGACAAGAGGATGATAGGTGGAACCAGGCCACATCGTGATGACTCCCATTCAGCAGCGGCGGCTAAGGTTTCAGCCGGATGCTGTCAGTGGGCCTCTTCCTGTCATGATCCAAGAAAATGCAGGGCCAGCATCGACATAGCGGCGGGCCGCAGGAATCTGGGCGGCGTCGTTGTCGCCCTAAGTATGCCTCACTTTGGCCATCCCGCAACCTGACCCGCCGGCCGGTGACGTAAACATCACACGCCAGGCACCTTGCCGGGCTCATGTCCGGGTCTGCGAAGGTGTAGTGATGGCGTGGATTGAGCTTGAGGGTGCGGTCAACGTGCGTGACCTAGGCGGCCTGCCCACCCAGGACGGCCGGCCAACCGCGGCGGCCCAGCTGCTGCGGGCGGACAACTTGCAGGAACTGTCACCGGCGGACGTCACGAAGCTGGTCCGCGACATCGGCGTGACCACCGTCGTGGATCTGCGCAGCTCCAACGAGGTGAAACTGGAAGGCCCGGCGCCGCTGGACACCGTGGCGGGCGTGCGCCATGCCCACCATCCGGTGCTGGCCGAACTGGGATCCAACACCGACGTGATCGCGGACGCGCTGCTGAGCCAGGCCCGTCGCGACGAGTCGCGGTATCCAGCCGATCCCGTCTGCGGGCACTACCTGGGTTACCTGGAAGACCGTCCCGATCAGGTAGTGGCCGCGTTGTGCAGCATCGCGCACTCCGAAGGCGCGGCGCTGGTCCACTGCGCAGCCGGCAAGGACCGGACCGGCGTGGTCGTGGCGCTCGCGCTCAGCGCCGCCGGAGTCCGTCCGCAGGCGGTGGTCGATGATTACGCCGCGTCGGGGGACCGCGTTGAGGCCATCGTGGCCCGCTTGCGCAGGTCCCGGACCTACGCTCAGGACACCGACCACAAACCCGCCGAATCGTACCGGGTCCGGCCGGAAACGATGGCGGTGTTCCTTGAGCAGATGGAATCACGCTACGGCGGGGTCGTCCGGTGGCTAGCCGAGCACGGTCTCAGCACTGAGGATCTGTCCCGGCTGCGGGCCAAGCTCCGCCATCCCCGAGCCGCCTGAGCGGCGACCGGCCGCCATGGCTACCCGGGTCTGGCACGGCCAGTCCACCACCGCGCAGGTGGTGACCTCCCAGAACCCGTGCCGCGGGCTGACCGGGTCGCGGTGCGGGCGAACCGTGTTGGTGTGCGTATGGCCGGTCAGCCACAGAACCACGTTCGGGAAGCGGTGCAGCAAGAACAGCACCACCAGCCGGTCGTCGTGGTCGGTGCGGATCTCGCCCCCATCCGGTCCGCGGTGCGCCGAGTGCACCTCGCCGAGCCGGGCTTCCAGCCAGCGCGCCTGCTCGCGATCCAGGCATCCGGCCGCGCCGCCGGCCAGGCAGTTGGTGTCGAGCGCGATGAACCGGACCGGGGGCGTGTCAAAGGCGTAGTACGCGGTGCCGTCCTGCCGGTTGCGCTCGGCGAAACCGTGCCCGAACGGTCGCGAGCCGGCCCGGAAGTGAGCATCGACGAAGTCCCGCCTGCTGATGGGCTTACGGGAAGGATCCGGTGTGACCCGCCGGGACGGACCGGCCGTGAACGCCTCAGGGTGGGTGGTGAACAGATCGAGCGCGCCGTCGTGATCGAAGTCCTCCGGCAGCCCGGTCGGCTTCCTGTCGCCGGTCAGCGCGGCCGCCAGGCCCGGTGTCTGGATGCCTACGCCCTGGTTGAGGGCCTCGTGGTTGCCGAAGCAGGACAACCAGGGGGGACGCAGGCCGGTCGCGGAGAACTCGCGCAGCGCCCGCCGCAGTAGACCAGGATGGTGCGGGAAGCCGTATTCGCGCCGGAAGTCGTCACGGCCAGCTGCAACGGCAGCCCGGTCGCCGGCCCGCGCACCTTGCCCAGGGTGCGGATGGTGGCGTCGACGGCGTGCACCGTGAGGGCCTCCTGGGGACGTTGCACGGGGACGATCTCGGCGTACCTGGGGTCGGCGAAGCGGACGTTGAGGAACTCGAACCGCGCCGGTGAGTCAACGTCGGCGGCCCGGTAAGGAGCGGAGAATCCGCGTTGGAGTACCGCTCCGCGGCCCAGTCGGCGGTGCGTGGTCAGCGGTGGATGCCTGCCGCTCACGCCTCTTCTTCGGCGATCGAGCCTGAGCCGGCCGAGACGAGCACCGGGTCGGGCCGGATCGTCAGCTCGACGCGACTGCCCGCCGACAGCGCGGTAGCGTCCGAGGTCGAGAGCTGAGCCATGACCGATGTGTCGCCGAGATCCACCGTGACCCGGCTGGTCGCGCCGAGGAAGGTCACGGCGATCACCGTGCCGACCAGCGGGCCGGACTCCGGCGAGGCATGGGACGCCAGGGTCACCGCTTCCGGCCGCACCAGCGCCACCACCTCGCCGTCTGGAGTATCCCGTTCCACCAGCGGCAGCGTGCAGCCGCGGACGGTGACGACGCCGCCCCGGACCATACCGGACAGCCGGTTGGACAGGCCGACGAACTCGGCCACGAACGGAGTGGCCGGGCGCGAGTAGACCTCGACCGGCGGCGCGAGCTGCTCCAGGTGGCCTTCCCGCATGACGCCGACCCGGTCCGCAATGGCCAGCGCCTCCTCCTGATCATGGGTGACGAACAGCGTGGTGATGCCCACCTCGAGCTGGATCCGGCGGATCTCATCGCGCAGCTGGGCGCGGACCTTCGCATCCAGCGCGGACAGCGGCTCGTCGAGCAGCAGCACCTGCGGTTCGATGGCCAGGGCGCGGGCCAGCGCGACCCGCTGCTGCTGGCCGCCGGAGAGCTGGTGCGGATACCGGTCCGCCTGGGTGGACAGTCCGACCAGGTCCAGCATCTCCAGCGCCCGCTTGTCCCGCTTGGCCGCCTCGATCCGGCGCAGCCGCAGCCCGAAGGCCACATTCTGCCGCACGGTCATGTGCGGGAACAGCGAGTAAGCCTGGAACACCATCCCCATATCGCGCTTGGCGGCCGAGACGCGGGTGATGTCCTTGCCGCCGACGGTGATGTAACCGCTGTCGGCGTCCTCCAGTCCCGCCAGCAGGCGCAGGGTAGTGGTCTTGCCGCAGCCCGACGGGCCGAGCAGCGCGATAAGCTCGCCGGCCTGCAGGGTCAGGTCGAGCCGGTCAAGCGCGACGACGGGACCGTAGTGCCGGCTCAGTCCCTCCATCCGCACTTCGACGGCGGTCCTGGCCGCGCTGTCCTGCGATCTGGTTACGGGTGAAGACGTCACGACCGGCACCTCATCCCCGGCCGCGACGGCGGCGGCCAGCGTAGGACAGGATCAGCAGCAGCACGAAGGCGAACATCAGCGCGGCGAACGAGGTGGAGAAGATCACCCCGGCGTTCGGCGTATTCCGGCTGATGGAAAACAGCTCCTCCTGCAAGTTGTTGTACAGCAGGAGGTAGGCGATGGTGAACTCGCCGAGGACCAGGGCCCAGGTCAGCAGCAGGGCGTTCAGGATGGCCTCTCGCATGTTCGGCGCGATCACCCGGACGATCACGGTGAACCAGCTCGCCCCGAGACTGCGCGCGGCCTCGGACAAGGTGGTCACGTCGATAGCATTCAGCCCGGCGGCGAGCGCCCGGTAGGCGTAGGGCAACGCCAGGATGACGTAGACCCAGAACAGCATGAGCGAGGACACGCTGTAATGCTGAATCCTGTTGTAGATCGGGCCGAGGCCAACCACAAGCACGATCGCGGGGATGGTGAGCGGCAGCAGGCAGAGGACTTCCATGATGCGCGCCAGCCACCGCACCCGCAGCCGGATCCAGATCATGGTCGGCACCAGCAGGGCGAGCACGATCACGCAGGTGATGACCGCCAGTTCCAGGGTGATCTCGATCGAGCTCACCAGGGGCGGAATGCCGGAACTCTGGAAGGAGGTAATGTCCCGCCAGGCCAACAGCGACCATGTGCCGAGCTTGGTCCCCTCCAGGGAGAATCGCGCCATCGCCAGCAGCGGCATGACGAAGAACAGCCCGAACACCGTGAAGACCACATAACGGAACAGGTTCAGCCGTCTGCGCCGGCGGGACTGCATGCCGCGCGGATGGCTGGCCGACGCGGCGGCGGGCGTCTCGCCGAGTGCCGTTATCGCAGCCATCGCGTCGCCCTGCGCTGCAGCAATGCGTATCCCGTCATGACGATGGCCACCATGACCACCATGCCCAGGGCGAGCAGGTCGGCCACGTTGACGTTACTCAGCCCGACCTCGCTGGACAGCGCAGTACTGATCTGCTGCGGCACGATGTAAGCGATCTGGCTCTCCCAGGCCTGGATGGTCGCGAAGGCCGACAACGCGTTCGCGAACAGCAGCAGCGCGCCGCCGAGGAAAGCCGGCATCAGCAGCGGCCCGCCGACGTAGCGCCAGTACTGCCACGCCGACGCACCCAGGTTCTCCGACGCTTCTCGCCACTGGACCTTTACCCCGTCTATCGCGGGCAGGAACACCAGCACCATCAGCGGGACCTGGAAATACGTGTAGATCAGCCCGATACCCCACGGGAAATCGTAGTACCAGCTGGCGTGGAACAGCAGCCCCACCGGGCCGAGGAGTACCAGGAACGCGAACGCCAGCGTGATCCCGCCGAACTGGGCGAGAACGCCCGAGCCGGCCAGGTAAAGCCTGCGCACCACGCCGTCCGGGTTGCCCGACGCTATGGCATAGGCCAGGATCGCGCCAAGCACGGCTCCCGACACCGACGAGAGCAGGCACAGCTTGAACGAGCCGATGAAGTAACCGCGCACCAGCGGGTTGCCGAGCTCGGTGACGTTGGAGAACGCCCACGCACCGTTCGGGTTCTTGAGCGAATCGACGACCACGATCCCCGTCGGCAACAGCAGGAAGAGCGCGACATAGGCGAGGAACGGGACGGTACCGACCCAGGCGGGGGCGGAAAGCCGGCGCCCGGCCCGTGAAGGCCGGGCGCCGGTCTGGTTTGTCGCAGCGACAGCCACGTTCCCTCGTTAGCTAACGGCCTTCGCCCAGTTCGTCGCCAGGTAAGTCGCGGCGTCGGTGGCCTGGGAGGGGGTGAGGAACGTCGGTGTCCCGGTGACCGCGGGCAGCAGGGCAGCCGCGCTTGAGTCGATGCTGCCGTTGGAGGCCATGGTCGGCTGCTCCACCGGCCGGGCGCCACCTTGGAGCCAGAGATTCTGCCCGCCCGTCTTGGCCTGCGAGTAGAGGAACTCCTCCCACAGCCTGGCGGCGGCGGGGTGCGACGCGTTCTTGTTGATGGCCTGCGCGTAGTACCCGCCCAGGATGGCGTTCGACGGGATGAACACCTTCCAGTCCGGCACGCCTACGTAACTCGGCAGGTTGAGGTAGTCCCAGTTGAACACGACCGGGGTCGTGCCCGCCTTGATCGACGCGCCGGTCGCCGACACGGGGGAGAAGTTTCCGGCTGCCTTGAGCTTATGGAAGAAGGACACGCCGGCGGCGATGCTGCCGGGCGAGCCGCCCTCGGCCAGGCTGGCCATCATGACGCCGTTCAGGGCCGCATTAGCCGAGGTCGGGTTGCCGTTCAGCGCGACCGCGTTCTTGAACTTGGAGCTGAGCAAGTCGTTCAGCGAGGTGATCGTCCCGAACTTGCTCGAGTAACCGACCGCCATGTAGCCGCCGTAGTCCTGGACCCACAGGCCGGTGGACTCCTTCTGGGCCGTCGGGATAGAACTCCAGGTGCTTACCTGGTACGGCGCGAACAGGTTCGTGTTGGCCAGGGCCACCGCCATGCCGATGTCCACCACGTCAGGCGCCTTGGCGGTGCCGTTCTCCGTCTTCACCGCGTCGACTTCCTGCTGGCTGGTGCCGTCAGGAAGGGCGGAGTTGACCTTGATGCCGTAGGTCTTCTGGAAGTCCGAGATGATCGCGCCGTAGTTGGCCCATGTCGGCGGTAGCGCGATGACGTTGAGCGTGCCCTCCGCCTTAGCCGCCTTGACCAGCGCGCTCATGCCGCCTCCGGCCGAAGCGGAGGCCTCGTTCGCCCAGTTGACCCCGCCGGCTGAACTCGATGAGGAACTCGACGAGCATCCGGCCGCGAACAAGGCTGCGGCCGCGACTCCGGCGACCGCGAATCGATGTGACAATCTCACCATAGCCTCCTGAAAGCTTCCCTGGCCCGAAGTGGATCACGGCGGCCAGAAAGGCTCCCGGGCGGCGGTGCCGAGGAGGTCTGCCGACCCACTTATCCCCCAGCTGAGAGTGCAGATAAACGCACCTAAAACGTTTAGCGTTCGAATGCTCACACAGCCGTGCGAGGGGTGTCAAGGTACGTTACCGAGTTGTCGCACTGAGCCGGGCGAACACTCGGTGAACGAAGCGGTCCGGCGCCTGCAGGGAAGCGCGTTCGACCAGTTCCACCGGGGCGACGAAGTCGGCGGGCGGATCCGGGTCGAGCAACCGCGCCATCAGCGCCCGGCCCATCTCCTGGCCGTTCAAGCGGATGGTCGCCAGCGGCGGATCGAGGAGCTCGGAGGTGGGCAGGTCGTCGTGGCCGATGACCGAGACATCGGGCCCGATGCGCAGGCCCAGGTCATGGGCGGTCTTGTAGATGCCGAGCGCCGTGTAGTCGGAGTTGGTGATGATCACCGTCGGAGCCTCCCGGCGGGTCAGCAGCGTCGCGGTGGCCTTGCGCACGTCGGTGATCGTGAGGGGCGAGTACACGATGACCGGCCGGACGCCGAGTTCGCGGGCCAGCCGCCGGAAGTAGCGCAGCCGGTCCGTGTCCGCCGCCATGCCGCGCGGCGCGGACAGGAAGGCGGTGGTGGAATGGCCCAGTTCAGCGAGGCGGCGCATGGCCAGCTCCACGCCGACCGCGTTATCGGGATACACCCGCGGCACCCCGGTGATGCCGTCCAGGGAGGCGTTGAGCGCCACCACCGGGGTGCCGGGACGCAGCTGCTGCCAGAGCCGCACCGACTCGCCGTTCCCGACCGGGGCGATGGCGAGCCCGGCCAGCCGCTGGGCCGCCATCTCCTGCACCAGCATGCGTTCGCGTTCCATCGAGTAGTGCGAGTCAAGCAGCAGCAAGGTCGCTCCCGCCTCGCCCGCCGCCCGCTCGGCTCCGGTCAGCACCTCGAGGAAGAAGGGGTTGCTGAGGTTGCGGATGACCAGGCCGTAGGTCGTGGTGCGTCCTCGCCGCAGCGCCTGGGCCTGCGGATTGGCCCGGTATCCGAGCTCCGCCGCAGCCGCCAGGATGCGCCGGCGGGTATCTTTCGCGACGCCGGGCTGACCGTTCAAGGCAAAGCTCACCGAGGCGACCGATACGCCGGCCTTGCGGGCAACGTCACGAATGCCCGCTGGCCGCTGCGCTCCGCCCTGCTGACTCGTCATCGGGTTCGCGGCGTGGAGACCCCGGCCTTCAGGCCGGGGAGGAAACGCC
>OCZT010001731.1_pt1 | contig 22574 bp, 23 predicted proteins | sample 1539031 | NCBI WGS metagenome assembly OCZT01 (sample SAMEA3539308, study PRJEB22396) | soil metagenome | biome: tundra; feature: field; material: soil | place: USA | collected 2010-05 | depth 0.15 m | reverse complement strand
TTTGCGCTGGTAGTGGGTATTCTAATCGGGACCTACTCCTCGATTGCCGTGGCTGCACCGATGCTGGTGGCCTGGCAGGAGTGGCGCACCCGGCAAGGCAAGGCGGCTGTACTTCCGGCCGCAAAGCGCCCCAGGGTCTAGGCAGGGCGGCAATTTGAACGATTTTAGGCAAGATTTTTGCCTGGATGTGCGGTTCGATACAGCAGGGCCGCGCGTTTATGATAAGGTTTTGATGCTGGGAACAATATTGCGTTCCCCGGTGTCTAAGTAGAGGTAAGCAAACACTCGATTCGAGGCTGGCCATGTTTGAAGATTCCACGTTTGAATCCGGAGGCAAGATTAAGAGCAAGCTGGGAAAATACATGATTCCGCTGTTTATCGTGGAAGGTGTAGTTCTGGTTATGCTGATCCTGATTCCGCTGATCTATCCCGAGGCGCTGCCCAAGGCCGCCATGATGATGTCCCTGACGGTTCCACCGCCGCCCCCGCCCCCCCCGCCGCCGCCTCCGGAAGTAGTTCACCAGGCCCCGGTGAGGTCTGAAATGATGAACAACCAGCTTACGGCGCCCACCAGGATTCCGAAAGATATCAGGATGGTTTCCGAGAAGGAACCGTCCCTGGCCGGGTTCGGCGTGGCCGGATCGGACTTTGGCAGCAGCGGAAACGTTATGGGCAGCCTCTTTACCGGCAGTAGCGGCCCCAGTGTAAAGGCCGCGCAGGTGAAGAAGTTGATCATCTCCAGCGGTGTCATGGCCGGTATGATTGTGCTGAAAACAACGCCGGTCTATCCGCCCATCGCCAAGGCTGCGCGTCAATCCGGCACGGTAGTGCTGCAGGCGACCATCTCCAAGACAGGTTCCATCGAAAATCTACGCGTCATCAGCGGCCCTGCCATGTTACAGCAAGCCGCTCAAGACGCCGTCAGGCAGTGGCGTTACAGGCCCTATCTGCTCAATGGTGAGCCGGTAGAAGTGGAGACCACGGTAAACGTGATCTTCACCTTGGGCGCATGAGGAATGTTTTTGGCGCTTCCGCCGGCATGGGGGAGAGCATCTCTTTTGACCTGAATGCGAATCCGCAAGGAGTTGCATTCGCAGCAACCACAAGGCAGTAGAAGTCCACAAGAAAACTCCTTAGGAGGAATGATTCAGTGATTCTCGCTCAACTCACACACTTCGCTTCGCACGCGGCCGCCAATCTGGCATTCATTTTCCAGGAAGACCAGGGTGGGACAGTAAGCTTTACCGCCCAGGGACTCTGGGAACACATGGGAATACTGGCGCGCATCATCGCCATCATTCTCTTTTTCGAGTCGATCTGGTCATTGGCCGTCATGATCGACCGCTACCTGTACTTCTCTGCTGCCCGCAAGCAGTCGCGCGAGTTCGCGCCCAAGGTTGCCGGCGCGCTGAAGGACAGCAAGCTCGAAGAAGCGATCAAGATCGCCGATCGCAGCAAGAAGTCCCACCTGGCCGAGGTAGTGACGGCCGGCCTGCAGGAGTTTCGTTCTTCCGCCGGCGCTCCCACCGATCAGGCAATCGCCAGCTCGGGTCGCGCGCTGGAGAGGGCTGAGGCCATCGTTCACGCCAAGCTGAAGAGGGGACTTGCTGTTCTGGCCACCATCGGCGCAACCGCGCCGTTCGTCGGCCTGCTCGGCACCGTCATCGGCATTCTGAACGCCTTCCAGCAGATCGCGCATGCCAAGTCGTCCGGCATCGCCACCGTTGCCGGCGGCATCTCGGAAGCCCTGGTTACCACTGCCGCTGGCCTGTTCGTGGCCATCCCGGCCGTTATGGCCTTCAACTACTTCACCGGACGTGTCGAAGCTTTCGACGTGGAGATGGACAATTCCTCCAGCGAACTTATCGACTATTTCATCAAGCAGAGCAACAAGCGCTAAGCGAAGCGCCGGTCGGCGAAAGCGGGAATCCGCGGAGGGCGGGAGAGTGAACACTCTCTCCTGCCCGCCGGTTTCAGCCGCGCGCCAGCAGGACGGTTTGCAAGGCGATGCCGGAAGCCATCCGGAATAAAAATTCTCAGGCAACGGAGCCCAAACAATGGCACAAGCAGTTCGTAACGAAGGTCAGAAGGTCAACTCGAATATCAATGTCACTCCGATGGTGGACGTGATGCTGGTGCTGTTGATCATCTTTATGGTCATTACTCCCATGCTCCAGAACAAGGTGGTTATCGATATGGTGGCGGTGGTCAATCCCGTCGCTATGCCGGACGCCGACAAGGAAGATGCTATCGTTGTGGCCATTACTCGCGACGGAGGCGTATTTCTGGGGCAAAACAAGACGTCTATTGACGTGCTTGGCAATCAGGTTCGCGAGAAGCTGGCAGACAATCCCGCCAACAAGACGATTTATGTTCGCGCCGATGCCCGCGCGGAGTACCTGGCCGTGGAAAATGCCATCGATGCCGTGCGCACCGCCGGCATTGAAGACGTGGGCTTGCTGATGCAGAAGCGCGAAAGCAATGCAGCGGGCGGCTCTTAAGCTGGTCTGGTGCTGTCTTTTTAACGATTTCGAATAATACGAGGAGTTTTAAGCCATGTCAATGACAACGGGAGGCGGGGGAGGCTACTCGTCCGACATCAATGTTACCCCGATGATCGACATTCTTCTGGTGCTGCTGATCATTTTTATGGTCATCGTGCCGGTAACGCCCAAAGGGTTGGATGCGCTGGTGCCTCAGCCGCCCAAGAACCCAGATCAGAAGCAAGACAACCAGCGCACTATCGTGGTGCAGGTTCTGTACCGCGCGGGCGCGTATCCGCAGTACAAGATCAACGAGACCGACGTGAGCAAGGCAGAGCTGTTGCCGAGGCTATCTGATATTTATGCCAACCGCGCCGAGCGCATCATGTTTGTCAAGGGTGACGACAAGCTGGACTTCCGCTACGTGGCCGAGGTTATCGATATCGGCCGCTCCGCGAGCGTGGATCACATCGGGTTGATGACCCCCAAGATACTTGCGGGCCAGTAGCAGGCGGCTCTGGAAGCCACTTCCCTGAACAAGGGAGGTTGCAAGGTGCTATCGCGGCTCGCCTCAGGGCTGGCTGGATAGTTTCTGAGGCGGGCCAGGGTGCACAGCATTTGGGCTGGCTAACCGGGCCGCCGGGGAGATATGAGGGCCACGGCAAGCTACAGGGTTATCAGCACTGTTCGGAGGTGGTAGCTCCGGCGGTAAAGTGGAGTACAATTTTTTCATCCTGGTTTCGGTACCTCCCGCCCGCAGCCAGCTGTAGCAGAGATTCCAGGCGCGCGACCGACAGGCACTCGTCTGAAGGAGAAGGAAACGAACATGAATGGACCTGCACGTATTACGGCGCTCGCGATTGCTTTGGCCGGCATGGTGTTTTCCATGAGCGGGTGTGACAAGCTTGCAGCCCGCGATCAGTTGAACAAGGGAGTGGAAGCATACAAGAGCGCTCACTATGAAGAAGCGATCAACCACTTCCAGAGGGCCACGATGCTTGATCCCAACCTGCCCATGGCGAAGAGCTACCTTGCCACTGCCTTGGGCCAGAACGTGGTGCCCGGGCTGCTTACGCCGGATAACCTGAAAACCGCGCAACAGGCCATCGACATCTTCCAGGATGTTCTGACCAAGGACCCGCATGATGTGAACAGCATGAAGCAGATCGCGGGCATTGAGTTGAGCGTCAAGAGGCTGGACGAAGCCAAGGCATGGCAGAAGAAGGTGATTGCCGAGGATTCAAAGGATCCCGAGGCGGCTTACACGGTCGCCGTAATCGACTGGATACAGGCGCACCAGAACACTCTGAATGCGCTGAATCCGGCAGGCCTGAACGACGATGGCGCGGGGAACGCCAAGGCGCCCAAGAAGATCATGGAGCCGCTGAAGGCGCAGAATACCGCGCTGGTCGAGGAAGCTGAGCAGTACCTGAAACAAGCGCTGGCAATTAAGCCCAACTACGACGAAGCCATGTCCTATATGAACCTGATTTATCGTTGCAAGGCCGATCTGGATTGGGGCAACGAGGCCGCGCGCAAGAGCGACGTGGCGCAGGCCGAGGATTGGCGCACCAAGGCGATGGGTACGCGCAAGGATAACGAAACCAAGAAGAGCCAGGGCCCCGGTGGTATCACCATGGGCGACAATGGCGAAATGAAGTAAATTTCCGCTTGCAAGCGCACAACGATACGGCCTCCGCCACTCGCGGAGGCCGTATTATTTTGATTGAGTGAATTTGAGACCACTGTACAAGGGGATGCCATGTTCAAGTCGAATCGAATCCGGTTTTATTTCTCCGTTTGGCTGACTGTTGTTGCGTTTCTTTTCCGGCCGGCCACTGCAGTAGGTCAAGCGGCGGGGCAAACATTTACCGGAGAAGTTCCAGTTCCCGCCACGATGCTGGTGGTGCAAACGCCAACCGGCCTCGAGGCCCGTAACAATAGCGAAGTGCTTGAAGTGACGGTCTGCGGCGACTCGCTGGTCCACGTAGTGGCCCGTCCGCTGGCGGCGCCCGTCTCGACAGCGGCACGGCCCTGGATGCTGGATCCGGCCGTCTTCTGCCCGGGCGCTACCTTCCAGTTCAGCCAGGCTGATACAAAGGCCACGCTCACCACTGCGCGCTTGGTAGTCTCCTTGTCGATAGAGAAAGGCGCTTTGAGCTTTGGCGTCCTCCAGGGCGAGAGTTTCTTGCGGGAGAACGGCAATCTGCCGCGGACCTACGATCCGGCGACCGGCCAGCCCGGCTCTCTTTACCGGATCGAAGACCGCTTCTCGCCCGACGCCACTGAGGCTATCTACGGGCTAGGCCAGCACCAGAGCGGGCTGTTTAACTATCGCGGCTCGACCGTAGAGCTGGGGCAAAATAACACGGATGTCGCCATTCCGCTGCTGGTCTCAAGCAAAGGTTATGGAATTCTGTGGAACACGGCCTCCTTCAGCTATATGGACAACCGCTTCCCCCTCGAGCTCTCTTTCGAGTCGATGGCCGGCGACCAGGTGGATTACTACGTTCTCTACGGTCCGGAGATGGACAGGATCATTCACCAGTACCGCTCCATGACCGGGCACACGCCGCTGCTGCCGCAATGGGCCTATGGCCTGTTCCAATCCAAGGATCGCTATAACTCTCAAACCGAGATTCTGGAGATCGCCGGCCAATACCGGGCGCGGCACATCCCGCTGGATGCCATCGTGCAGGACTGGTACTGGTGGAAGCAGGGCGGCGAGGGCGACCCGGAGTTCAACGCCAACTATACCGATGTGCCTGTCGAGCTGAAGACGCTGCATGACGAACACATCCACGCCATGATCTCGGTGTGGGCATTGATGGACCCCGGCTCGAAGACCTTCCAGGAGGTTCAGAAACAGGGTTTCGATATCCCCGGAACGCACGTCTATGACCCTACCAATCCCGCGGCCAGCGATCTCTACTGGAATCGGCTTCCAGGCAAGCTATTTGCGCAGGGATGGGACGCCTTCTGGCTGGACAGCGCGGAGCCGGAGGAGTACTGGCCCCATGTGGGCAACGCGGTTCTGCGCTACAAGCAATTGCACATCGGCAGCGGCCTGGAGTACACCAACATCTTTCCGATGGAGCACACGCTCGGCGTACAGGAGCACTGGAAGCAGGCCAATCCCGAAAAGCGCGTTTTTCTGCTGACGCGGTCGGCCTTTATGGGCCAGCAGCGTGTCGGCGCCACGGTGTGGTCCGGCGACGTTTACAGTACCTGGTGGGCGTTGCGGCATCAAGTGGCCGCCGGGTTGAATTTTGCCCTTTCCGGCTACCCGTATTGGACGACCGACATTGGCGGCTATCATCAGCCCTACAACGGCGCCGCCAACGAACCGGCCTACCAGGAGCTCTATGCGCGCTGGTTTGAGTACGGTGTTTTCTGCCCGGTCTTTCGTACGCATGGTCACCGCGACCACAACGAGCTGTGGAGCTATGACCGCGTCTATCCCACACTGCTGGCCTTCGACCGCCTGCGCTACCGGCTGCTGCCTTACATTTACTCGCTGGCCTGGAAGGTGACCAGCGAGGATGCGACCATTCAGCGTCCGCTGGTGATGGACTTCAGGGAAGACCGGGCCACCTGGGAGATCGGCGACGAGTTTCTTTTTGGGCCGGAGATTCTGGTAAGCCCGGTGACCAAAGAACACGCCACTCAGCGCGCTGTCTATCTGCCTGCCGGGACAGATTGGTATAACTTCTGGACCGGAGAACGGTCAGCGGGAGGGGTGGAGGTGAATCAGGCTGCGCCCATCGAACGGATTCCGCTGAATCTGCGCGCCGGTTCCATCCTGCCGCTGGGGCCGGCAATCGAATACGCCGGGCAGGCCGCCGACCCCATTGAGCTGCGCATCTACCCTGGAGCCAATGGAGACTTCAATCTCTATGAGGACGAGGGAGACAGCTATCGCTACGAGCGGGGCGCGCACTCCATCATTCCCCTGCACTGGGATGATGCCGCCCGGATGCTGACCATCGGCGCCCGCGAGGGAAGCTTTTCCGGCATGGCTGCGGGGCACACCTTCAACGTGGTGATGGTGGCGGGCGGGCGCGGAGCCGGGGCAGAACCTACCCTGGTTCCGGACAAGGCCATTCAATATACCGGGGCGAATATAGAGGCGAAGTTCTGAAACGTATCTAGACTATCTTTGTATTGAAAGGGCACGGCTGAAGCCGTGCCCTTTCAATAAATGCGACTTACTGCGCGCCCTGCTTGATAATCTCGTCGGCGAAGTAGTTGTGGACTTTCGCCTGGTTGTGGAGCATCTCGAAGTAGGCGTTCCTGAGCAGTTGCGCGTGGTTCTCGCGCAAGCCCTGGCGGATAACCTGCTGCACGCCCAAGTCGTTCAATTCGCGCTGGCCGGCGGGCTCCCGCGTAATCAGCTTGAAGATCGCGTAGCCGACGATCTTGCGTCCCGTTCCCGCGTTGGCATAGACAGGAATCACCTCGGTGATTTGCCCGGGCTTGAGCTTGCTGATGGCGTTGTAAACATCTTGATCGCTGTGCAGTTGCGACTCCCGGATAAAGCCCATGTCGCCGCCGTTGGAGGCGGTGTTCGGCTCCTCCGAGAAGTTCTGCGCTACTGCGCCGAAGTCCTCGCCGCCCTCCAGCTTGCTGTGCAGGGTCTGAATCTTCTTCTTGGCGTCAGCCTCGCCCGAGGCCTTGTTGTTCTGCAGATTGCTGGTTTGCTGGGAGGGCGCGCTGAAGACCACAATCTGCGCCAGGTGGTACTGGGGCTCGATCAGGTTGAACTCTGCCTTGTGCCCCGCAAAGTAGGCGTTGATCTCCGAGTCGGTGATGTTGATCTTCGACTCGATCTCCTTGTTCAGCAGCTTGGTCTTGGTCAACGAGCGGCGCAGTTCGCGCTTCAGGTCGTCAAGGGTGAGGTTACGCGCCTGGAGCTGCTTGTCGAACTCCTCCTGCGTGTAGGGGGCCTTCATCTCCGTCAGTTTGGCGTTTACATCCTCGTCGCTGGCGGCCAGATTGAGCTTGGTGGCGCGCTGCCAGAGAATCTCGTCCTCGATCATCCCCCGCAGGATATTGAGGCGGACAATGTCGGCCTGCTCGGGGGAGGGCTTCTGGGTATTGTCGCCCAAGTTGGCCTTGTAATACTTCTCCAGCTCCGAGCGCAGAATATCCTTGCTATTTACGGTTGCCATCACGTCCGGAGAGGGCGAGCGGTGGCACCCGCTCACGGAGGCAATCAGGGTTATCCCACAAAGAAGAAGGACTGTCAGGCGGAAAGGCGAGCGGCGAAAAGCTGTGGTATGCAACCTGGTATCTCCTGGGGGAGGCAAAGCTCCCCGTCATTTAAGGATAAACCCCCAAGCCAGTGTGGGGATATGAAAATTCACATCCCTGTTCACAGGTTTTGCCCTGCCGCTGTTTGAACGGCAGGGGCGGAAGATGCGCGAAACCGCTGCTACTTGGGCAGCGTCGCGGGCAAGGTCACGGTCTGCGCAGGTTGAGCAGGCGTGGCCGGGACGGCCGGCGGTTCCACTCCGGCAGCGCGCAGGGCGCGGTCAATGACCATCCACAACTGATCCTGGGGCAGGGCGCCGCTGATGCGCTCACCCTCCACAAAAAGGGCGGGGGCTCCTTCAATCCTGAGCGATTCAGCTATCTTCATCGCATTGCGCACCGGGGTCTCATCCTGGCGGGTCAGGCAGGCGTCCAGCGCGGAGGAGTCCAGCTTGTCCAGCGTGGCCTGCTGGCGGGCGATGCGATTCAGGGCGTCGAAGCTCTTGGCCAGGGTGCGATCTTCGCCACTCACCTCCTGGCCGTGAGAGTGGATGTAATCCACGTAAGTCCAGTACTCCTGGTTGTTTTGCGCGCCCATGCAGTTGGCGTTCACAGCGGCGTGCATGGCCCAGGGGTGAATCTCCATCAACGGGTTGTCCATATAAATAAAGCGCACCATGCCTTTGTAGTGCGCCAGAGTAGCCGGGAAAAGCGTCTGGTGCATGCGGGAGCAGTAGGGGCACTCCAGATCGTCGAAGCTGATCACCGTGACCTTGGCCGCGGGATTTCCCCGGATGGGCCGGCCAGCCACATTGATGGAGAAGACCGGGTCGTTGAACAGGTCAACCTTGTCCAGGCGAGCCAGGGTCTTGCCGTCAGTGGAGATCAGAAAGTCAAGAACCCTTGTTTTGCCGCCGTGCGAAAGCGTGACGGGCAGCTCGTCATAGCCGGGAATCTGTCCCGGCTTGCGCGGGCCGATGGTGACTGCGATCTCCGGCGGCACGTTGTACTGGGTGCGCACCATGATTTCAATATGGCGGTTCAGGGCCAGGTCCGGGGTTCCCTGAGAGGCGGGCTGGAGCGGAGCGGGTTGGGCTTTGCAGCCCACGGCCATTCCCAGAGCAAAGAGGGCGGTCAGAAAATGAGTACGGGTCAAGATGAAATCCTCTCAGAAAAGGATACCGCAGACCCCTGCGCAGGGGGACCGGACTCTTCGGCAACGCTCAGGGCAGGCCGTCCAGGCAGGTCCTAGTACGCCGGTGGCAGGCTGGGGTCGCGGAAGACCGAGGTGGAGCGGCGTATGTCACCCACCGAGCCGAAGTTGGCCAGGGTAAAGCTGTAGAGCCACTGGGTTTCGTTGCGGATCGTGCCTAGATTGAAGCGGCGGTAACCGAAGGTGACGCCGCAGCAGTTCCAGTTATAGATGGTCTGCACACCGGCGTATTGCAGCGCGTTCAGGACATAGTCGTAGCCGCCGTTGGCGGCCAGGTTAAGGCCGTTGCCGCTGGGCTTGCCGATGGTGAGGAAGGGCTGCAACAACTGGCTTTTGATGGTGGTGGCGGCTGCTCCACTCTCGTCGACGGCGTTGAGCATGGCGTGGCCCACGCCTATGGTGGTGCGGCCCCAGCTGTAGCCGGCAAAGAGGTTGTTGGCGTCGAATTGCCCGGTCTTGGGGTCGTAGTCCAGGTCCCATTGAACGCGCAGGTTGTCGATGGCCTCAAAGCGCATCCGCGAAGTGATAGGCGCCAGGTTGCGCGGCGAGGTCAGGAAGGCGATCCCGCTCATGTCCAGTGTGGCGTCGAAAACATTGCGGCGGTTGGGAATCAGCGCTCCGCCGAAGGTGGAGTCGATATAAAACTTCTGCGCAATCTGCCAACTGGCCCACTCCCGCGCATGTGCCGGACAGCCCTTTGGATTAGCTTCTTCGCCGGCGGAGGGGCAGGGTTTGCTGACGGCAGGGCGCAGATAGAAACGCTGGGTGAGCGAGTAACCCACTTCATCGGTGTTGGTGGCGATATCCGTGGTGTCAACCAGCAGCACATTCACTGCCCGCGAGCCGATTCCGCCCAAATACCGGTAGGTGAACTCCGGTTCAATTACATGGCGCATCACGCGGTTCCAGCGGCTGAGTGCAAAGTCGCGTTCGAGCACCGGTGCGCGGAGATCAACGGAGAACTCAATATCGCCGCGGTTGAATGCATCGTGGCTGATAAAGGGTGTGCCGCCGTTGACGCCTGTCAGGTCGGGAACTTGACTGAGGGTGTATGCGGTCTCGCGCACCGCGGCCTCGGCGGCTATGTTCCAGCCTCCGGCGGAAAGCGGCAGAAAGAGATGCGGATAAACGTCCAGGCGACCGGCGTTGCGCGCATGAAAGCTGGTCCCGGCGGGGATAGCGGCAGGCTCGGCGCGATCCAGATAGGCGAGCGACGACCCCATCCCCCAGTAGAGCTTCGGGGAGCCCAGCGGCCGATCCAGCACGTCCAAGCGCAGGCCGGGCAGGTGAAGAATCCTCGCCTGATTGCCGTCGATGGCGGTGGTGGTTTCGTTGCTGCCGGTGGTTCCGGCAAAGCTTTGGAAGCGCTCCAGAGCGAGGGAGGGAACAAAGCCATTGTGCGCGCGGGTGAGCGAGACATTGCTGCGCACATCGGAGCTGACCGCCTGCAGGAAGTTGTCGTTGAAGACCAGGCGGTAGACGTAGCTGGAGAGATAGTTGACGTTGCCGGCCAGGCGCGTCTCGGAACCGAGATCCTTGCGGCCCAGGGCAGTGATGTCCACGCCGCCCTGATTGACCAGCACCATGGTAGCTGAACCGTAGCTGATGGGCTGCTCAACGCCGCGGTCCAGCAGGGCATTCCAGCGCACGGTGGCGTGGTCCAGCCCGGGGCCTTTGTAGCGGAAGTCGCCATTAGGCGCCCAGCCTCGCTTGCTGTAGTACTCCATGCCGGCAACCATGTCCATGCTGCGATTGATCGCCCAGTAGACCTGTTCGCCAAAGGTGTAGCCCCTGACTGAAGAGCCGGTGCTGATGACCGGGACGAGTAACCCGCTCTCGCGGCCTGTTTCGTCCACCGGATGGCGGAGGTAGGGAAGGTAAAACAGGGGCACGCCTAAAAATTTGAACAGGGCATTGGCGGTGGAAGCCGTCCCATCCTGCAGCTTGATGGACCGGGATATCACCTGCCAATCCGGCCGGGGCAGGCTGCAGTTGGTGATCGTGCCGTCGATGATCCGGTAGCGGCCCTCGCCATTCTCCAGCACGACTCTGCCGGTAAACAGGAAAGGATTCGTCGTGGAATAGACCGCCCTGCGGCCCGCGTTGCGGACTCCCTGGGAGCCATGCACGTTGTAATAGCGCGCGGTGTGCATATTCAGCCGCATTTCGCCGCGCTCGGCGTAAATCAGCACATCGTTGGGCCCGCCGGAAACCTGCAGGTTGCCTTCCGCCTGCAACTCCGAGGTGGACTGGCGGTAGACTACCTTGTCGGCGCGCAGAATGTAGTTGCGGTAGTGGACCACCACCTCGCCGGTGAGCGTCCAGGTGTCGCCCGCGCGGCTCTGGCTCCGTGCCTCCCACACCACCGGCACGCCGCTTGCCGTCCCCGGCTCCGGCTGGGCCAGGGGCATAATCTCCTGCCCGGGATCGTTTGGCAGGGAAGGCGAAAGCCCGGCACCGCTTTGTTCGGGGCTATCGGGCGCGGGCGCTGCCGCGCTGCCGGCCTGCTGCCCAACCGGGGGTGCCGCATTGGTCAACGCCTGTCCCCGAAGTAGTGGGTGACAGAGAGCCAGCATCGTGATAAACACAAAGTTGCGAAGGCGCATTCCGGGACCAAGGTCAGCATAGCAAAACAGGCCGACCTGGCATCAGGCTAACGCCGCGCAGCTCTGGCAACAGGTAAAGATCGGATGATTTCGACCCTGCCCGAATTCCATGGTCCGGGCTGAGCCTGTTTTTTCGCGTGACCTCCATTCCGTTTTGAAAGCAACGTCCCCGAGCCCCTGCGGGCTTCAAGGGCCTTAACTGCCGGTCGGGCGACCTAAGCGGGCCCGGAGGTCGCCTCAGAAGGAACATTGGAACCTTGAGCGCTCTCGCAAGCCTGCCCAACTCCGAATCTTCCTGGAAGCAGGAAGTGAGCCGGCGCGTCGCCGCGCACCGGAGCCGAGGAGGCCTGTCTACCGAGAAGCCGGACCCATCCGTTCAGAGCTGTCAGGAGCCATGGAACCGCGCCGCCCAAATCGCCGCCCGCATAGTGGCGCGCTATGCCCAGGCCCCCAGCTACAGCCAGATGCATACCGAGGCCAGCGCAGCCCAGAATGCTGTCCCAGAGGCCTTGCCAGGGCCGTTGGTGGTCTCCGCAGGGGTGTTTCTGGGGGAGTTTGATGCCGTAGAGGCCAAAACGCCGGAGCAGCCCTCCACGCAGGCCTGGAAGTCCAACGTCGTGCCGGTCCAGCCTGCCGTGCCCCCCTCGCTTGAAGCCTGGGAAAGCGAAGACTTCCGCCCCATCCGGGAGCCGATTTTTGCCTTGAGCCCTACCGAGACGGTTTCAGCCCCGGACCCTGTCCGAGCGCCGCGGCCGGTGCTGGCCAATAGGTCATCAGGCTTCAAAGATCTTGAGCCGGCCGAGCCGCTTCTGCTCACCCACGCCAAACTCATCGAGTTTCCGCGTGAGCTGGTGGCTCCCCGCAGAAGGCGTCCCCTAAGGGCGGAGGGACCTTTCGCTGCGGATGGGTTGGAAAGGCATTTGAGCATCATTGAGGTGGACCCTGGCGCGCTCTCCATGCAACCGGAAACGGCTAGCGTAGCGCCCACCTGGTCGAGTCCGGAGTGGGCCAGCATCGAGTTGGAGGCTCAACCTCCGGACGAACCCGAGCCAGAAGAGTCCCAGAGCGAGTCGGCCTCATTGCCAGACCTTCACAGGTCGCCCATAAGCCTCCGGATGAGGGCGGCCCTGGTGGATGGCGCGCTGGTCGCCGGAGCAGTTCTGGGGTCGGCCCTGGTGGCCGCGGCCAGCATCGGCCACCCGCTCCCGGCGAGAATCGCGATATTCAGCGCTCTGTCGGGGGTCCTTCTGGCCGGCCTGCTTTACCAGACGCTCTTTCTCATCCTGGACGAGGCCACGCCTGGCATGAGGTGCTCAGGTCTTTCCCTGTACACCTTGGACGGCCAGATCCCAACTCGTCCGCAGCGGTGTACCCGGATGGGCGCGCTGCTGCTTTCTGTGCTACCTGTGGGGCTGGGCGCAGCCTGGCTCCTTTTCGACGACGATCACCTCTGCTGGCACGACCGGCTCTCGAAGACTTACCTGCGCAATGGCTGAGAGGCTGCCGGCAGCAGAAAATTACGAGCGCATTGACGGTCCGCTGCTCGCGCCGTAGGCTCAAGCTATGGTATTCAATGTTAGCGAACTGGAAAAAGAACCAATCGATTTTGACCTGGAACTGGCTCCGGGCGCGGTCGATATGGGCGAGGAGGCCGAGCAGCAGGGGCCTATGGCTGCCTCCGGCCATGCCGAGGTGCTGCACGAGCACCGGGGGCCTAAGGATATCGTGGCCGACATCCGGCTCCAGGGCCGCTTTGATGGCAGATTTCAGGTTCCCTGTGCCCGCTGTGTTGAGCCGGTGGAGATTCCACTGGGAGCCGACTTTGACCTCATTTACAGGCCAGCGGCGGCGGATGCCGACCCCACGGAACGCTCCATTACTGCGCCCGAGACGGAAATCGGTTATTATCAAGGAGACAGTCTTGCGCTTGAGGATGTGCTGCGTGAGCAGGTACTTTTGTCCCTGCCGCTCAAGACATTGTGCAAGCCTGACTGCAAGGGACTTTGCCCGCGCTGTGGCGCGAACCGCAACAGCCAGCCATGCTCGTGCGATGTGGGTCCGAGCGACCCCCGCTGGGAGGCGCTGGCCGGACTCCGCGGCCGGATCGAGTCCAGTTAAGCAAGCCCCCCAGAGTAAATCTGGATTACATCTGGATCAATTGAGGGTGCCGAAGCCCGTGGCCAGGGTGTTGCATGGCCTGAAACCGGCCGTTGACGCCTGCTGAAACGGGCCGAGACACGAAAGGAATTCTTGTTATGCCGAATCCGAAAAGGCGCCACTCGACGCGCCGCACCGCCCTTCGCCGTTCTCACGACTTTCTGACCGCTGTAGGGGTCTCCGAGTGCCCCGCTTGCCACGAGAAGAAGCTCCCCCATCGCGCCTGCCCCAAGTGCGGCGAGTACAAGGGCCGCGCCGTGATTGATGTCAAGGAAGCAGCCAAGTAGTTTTCCGCGCTTATGCTCATTGATATTGCGCTTGACGCCGTAGGCACCGACAAAGCTCCCGAGGCGGAGATTCGCGGGGCGATTCTCGCCTGCAAGGCTCTGCCAGTTCGTGTCCACCTGGTTGGGCCGGAGGCAGAGCTGCGCGATCTGCTCGATGAAATGCTGGGAAACGAAGACCTGCCCATCGTCATTCACCATGCTTCGGAACGCATCGGCATGGAAGAGAAGGCGGCGCATGCGGTCCGCACCAAGAAGGACAGCTCCATTCGCGTGGGGCTCAAGCTGGTGCGCGAGGGTGTGGCGGCGGGCTTTGTCACCGCCGGCAATACCGGCGCGGCCATGGCCACTGCCAAGATGGTGCTGGGCGCGCTACCCGGCGTGGACCGGCCAGCTCTCGCCATTCCCATGCCCAGCTCCAAGGGCAATCCCTGCGTGCTGCTGGACGTGGGCGCCAACGTGGACTGCAAAGCCAACAATCTGGCGCAATTTGCCGTGATGGGCGAAATCTATGCCCGCAGCGTGCTCAAGATAGAGTCGCCGCGCGTCGGCTTGCTCAATGTCGGCGAGGAAGAATCCAAGGGCAACGACCTGACCCGCGAGGCCTTTCCGCTGCTCAAGGCGCTGCCGATTCGCTTTGTGGGCAACGTCGAGGGGCGCGACATCTTCTCCGGCCTGGCGGACGTGATTGTCTGCGACGGCTTTGTGGGCAATGTGGCGCTGAAGACCAGCGAGGGCGTGGGCCGGTTTGTGCGCGATGTGCTGCGCGAGTCGCTGAAACGCACCGTCACCGCCCAGGTGGGAGCGCTGCTGTCGCGCAAGGCCTTCAACGAATTCCGCCACCGCCTGGATTATCGGGAATATGGCGGTGCGCATCTGCTGGGGGTGCGCGGAGTGTGCATCATCGGCCACGGCTCCTCCAACGACCGCGCCATCTACAACGGCATTCGCGTGGCCTACGAGTCCGCTAAGGCGGGCACCATCCAGAGCATCGAAGCTGAGTTTGCCAACCTTCCCAAGCTGGGCAGCACGGCGGCCGGCGCGGCAGCCGCTTCCGATCCGTCGGCCACTCCCGGCGCGACCATCCAGTAAAGCCTCATGGCTGCCGATTCCAGAGTTCTTCCCGCGTTCGACCCTTCCGTAGTGGCCCAATTGGCCTGCCCGGCCTGCCTCGGCGCTCTTCGCCTTGAAGAGGCCCGTCTTATCTGCCAAGCCTGTGGCCACGCCTACCCGATTGTGGACGGAATTCCGGCGCTGATTGCCGGAAGATCTGAGATTCAGCAGGCTTGATTTCGGTGATTATGGCCGCCTTAGGGCCTCTTCTTCTTTGTGCTTGGCTAAGATCTCCAGCCATTCCTCAGTGGTTACGAAGCGATTCTCTTCTTCTCCCCCTGTCCAGATCCACCATCCCCCTGCCATCTCGTGCAAATGCTTCATGCGGGCCAAGTCGCAATCCCGCACTCCAAAGCCAAGACTGGTCTTTCCGGTCATCATTGCTTCCCAGAGCGTGAATTCGAGATTGTGCAGCCAGTGTGCGCACCAGCAATCCTCGCTTAGGAACTTGTTGAAAAACGCATTGAGGCGTGAAGCGGTTAAAAATGGATCACGCCAGAATGCCCAAGGAGCGATCCGTAGAGGAATGGTAATGGTTTTGGAACCCCAATTTATCCCAGATTCCGGTACTCGACGGAGTTTTTCAACAAGTTCTTAGGTCCAACATCATCCGGAGAAGCGCTTCTTTGACAAGCTCCTCGTGGGTCGGGTGTTCGTAGCTCATAAAACCATTATCGGCGATTTTCCGGTTTCTCAAGTTGCCGGGCTAGGAATCCCTCTACCTCCGGTGATAGAAGGGCAGCACAATCAGCAGGGCGAAGCCGATGGCTGCGGCCAGGGCCAGCACTACTAGACCAAAAAGCAGCTTGAGGCTCGGACCCTGCGCGGGCTGGTCCTCCGCAAGTGGCTGGGACGGCTTGCCGCTGGAGCCTGACAGTGGGCGCTCGGGCTTACTCATCTCTAAGCGCCTCTACAGGGTCCATCTGGGCGGCGCGTGTGGCAGGCATGGTGCCGAAGAAGACGCCCACCGAGGTGGCCGCGACCAGCGCGACGGCTACCGACCAGCCGGAGATGGGCAGGTCATAGTCGGTGAAGATGCGGACCGAAAGCGGCAGGGCCAGCCCCACCACGATGCCAGCGATGCCGCCGATCAGCGAGATGATGACCGCCTCGGCCAGGAACTGGTATTTGATTTCGCGATTGGTGGCGCCCAGCGCCTTGCGGATGCCGATCTCGCGGGTGCGGGCGCGCACATTGGCCAGCATGATGTTCATGATGCCCACGCCGCCCACCATCAAGGTAACGGCGGAGACCAGAAACAGCACCGCGGTCAGGATGTCGGCAACCTTGGCGGCCGTCTTCAGAACCTCCTTGAGGGTCTGTACCGAATAAACAGAGCCGGGCCGGTGGCGCGACTGGACGATGCGCTTGATTTCGCTGGCGGCTTCCGTCACCTCGTCCATGCTGTGCATGGAAAAGTAAATCTGCTTCACGTTTTCCGTTCCGGTAAAGTAGCGGGCCACCGAATAGGGAACCAGGATGGTCTGATCCTGAATCTCCGACATGCCCATGTCGTCCACGCTTTGCCGGAAGACGCCGATGACTGTAAAGGGAATGCCGCTGATCTCGAAGTTCTGCCCCACGGCCGAATCCGAACTGCCGAAGCGGTCATGGGCAAACTTCTCGGTGATCACGGCGCATTTGATGTGGGCGAAGTCGTCGGTCTCGTCCAGAAAGCGGCCCGCGGGCATGATCAGGTTGCGGATCTGCTGATACTGGGGGCTTACGCCCAGCACCAGCGTGTCCTTGACTACGCCTCTGCCAAAGCTGATGGGGGCGTGCATCTCCATCACCGGCGAGGAGTACATCACGCTGGGCAACTGGGCCAGCACGGCCTTCTCGTCCTCGCGCGTCAGGTAGTCGTTGAAGACGGTGCGCTCGATGCCCATGGCCCCGCCGCCGTTGTACTCCAGTTCCACCGAGTTGGTCTCCAGCTTCTCCAGCTCGTGGAGGATGAACTGCTTGCCGGTCAGCCCGATGGTCACTACCAGGATTACCGAGGCGGTGCCGATGACCATGCCCAGCGCGGTCAGCGCAAAGCGGATCTTGCTGGAGCGGAAGCTGTCCACGGCCAACTTGAGAATCTCGCTGAGCACCATGGTGCGGCGGGCGCTCAGAAGCGTCTCCTCAAAGGTGTGGCGGCGGGTATGTTCGGTCGGTTGCATCGGTTCCTATACAGCTTACAGCTTTTCAGCGGTCAGCCTGTACCGGGAGCTGGCCGGGTGCCCCACCCTCGGCGCGTCTTTGTTTTTGCGGCTTCGGGGTCCCCGGCGACTCGGGGTCCCCGGCGAGCGATTGTTGCTCGCTGGGGTGAAAGGACAGGTCTTCGCCGCTGGGGTGAACTAGGGTGGGATTCGCCGCGAACCTCAAAAAAACAACCCCGGCCGGAGCCGGGGTTGTCGGGCAATGATAAACGAAGCCGCCTGCAAATGGAACGGCTAGGCCTTGGTCACTACGCGGCCCACTTCCTTCAGACGGGCTGCCTTGCCGCGCAGTTCGCGAAGGTAGAAGAGCTTGGCGCGCCGCACCTTGTAGCTGCGAATCTTTTCGATCTTGTCGACTACCTTGGAGTTGAACGGGAAGATGCGCTCCACGCCCTGGCCAAAGCTCATCTTGCGTACGGTGAAAGTGCCCTGGGGGCCTTTGTTGATGGCGATGACCAGGCCTTCGAAGGCCTGCAAGCGTTCCTTGTCGCCTTCCTTGATCTTCACTTGGACGCGAACCTGGTCGCCAGGCACAAACTCAGGGAGGTCGGTGCGCTTGAGCTTGTCTGCCAAGCGCTGCATTACGGGATGAATGGACATTGGGTTCTTTCCTGCTTTTGGACTCAGAATATTTAGTTTACTACAAATAAGAGGGTTTGCGCCTGGGCCTCAGGCGTTATAGTTCCGTGTATGGATGAGAAACGCGAAATGCTGCGCCACACGCTGGCCACCGTTGCCTACCGAGCCGCCCGCGCCCTGGAAGGCGCACCCGATCACTTTGCCGGTTTTGCCGGGGCCGGCCGCCTGCCCGTGCAGATTCTGGCCCACATGGGCGACCTCTTCGACTGGGCTCTGAGCACGGCCATTGGGCAGGAGCGCTGGCAAGCCTCTCAGCCACGAGCCTGGGCCGAGGAGCAGCGCCGTTTCTTCGAGTCGCTCCAGACCCTGGACGCCTTTCTGGCCTCCGATGCGCCGCTGCGCGCCCCGGCTGAGCGGATCTTCCAGGGCCCCGTGGCCGATGCGCTCACCCACGTGGGCCAGTTGTCCATGTTGCGCCGCCTCTCCGGCAGCCCTGTCCGCGGGGAGAACTTTTTTGTCGCGGACGTCAAGGCCGGCCAGGTAGGCGCAGTTCAACCCGCACCCGTCCGGCCCTTCAAGAAGAGGTAGCAAGCGTTTTCGGTGAAATTTGGGTGCCCCACCCTCGCCGTGTTTTTGTTTTTGCGGCTAGGGTGGGATAGCACGACGTCTCTACTGAAACGCCAGCGGCTTCCATGCGCCATTGTCTTTCAGCGCCAGTTGCAGCGGCCGGGGCGGGCCCTGGGGAGGAACGGTGACCTCAATCCACAGCTCCTGGCCGGCCTTGAGCCGGGTGGGGTCCGCGGCGTGCTCGGCGATGTAGAAATCCACCGGCTCGTCGAGGCGCATTGCATTGCAGGAGGAATCCGGCCATGCCGTAACATTCACGCCCTTCGAAGTGAGGTCGGCCTCCGGAATTCGGATGGCCAGCAGCTTGTTGCCTTCCACCTTAAGCTTGGCGCGGAAGCGAACGGCTCCCTGCCAGTTAACCTGGAAGCCGCTCGGCTTGGTGGTGCCGTCGGTGTTGCGCGGGAAGATGGCATGCAGGGCGCTGGGCAGAGTGCTCTTGCAGCCGTCCACGGTCAATTGAAGGCTCAGGTAGCGGCCGCGCATCACCATCTCCGGATCGTAGGCCGCCGCCCGCACCCAGACCCTCGGACAGCTTCGGCGCTGGTAAAGGTACTTGGCCGCGATGGAGGAGACCAGCGCTAGTTGAATCAGCAGCAGAACGATGGAGGTTTTGGAGAATTTCATAGCTCCTCCTCTTCGGAAATTTCCGCTTTTCCCATGCCGGCCAGCAGATTTCGGCGCCATTTTTCCAGCGCCCATCCCCCGGCCAGGAAGAGAATGCCGAGGCCGATCAAGCCCAGCGAGCGGCCAAACTTGTCCATTATGTCGCTGAAGTTGAACCAGCCTACGGCGATGGCAAAGCCCACAATGCCCAGGTTGACCAGCACCTGCGATGTCTGCCGCACCCCCCACCAGATGATGAAGACAGCAAAGGCCGCGACTAGGGCGTGAGCGGCCAGGTTGGGCTCGCTCCGTACATAGGAATATTGGCTGCCGTCATACAATTTGTAAGTATCCGTCCAGATGTGCTGGCACCACGGCAATACAATCGAGAAGCAGATCGCAGCCGCTACCGGAATCACGCTCTTGCTGAACTTGAAGACCGCAAAGAGAAGCGGCAGCACGGCAATGAAAACCCAGCCCCAGGTGCGGAGTCCGAGAGACAGATAGGTCTGGTCTCCCCAGGAGCGCCAGCCTTCCAGCAGAACGACAACTCCCACGACGGAGGCAATCGCCGCAACGGCAAAGAGAATTCCCTGAACAATCCGCCGCTTGGAGCCGAGGAAGAAGGTCAGGTAGAGGACCGCCCAAACGACCAAAAATCGGCCCGCATAGACGTTTTCGCCGATGTGGCCTTCGGCGTAATAGGAAAACTCCGAGAGCAGCCACGCCGGGAAGAGCAGAAGGGTGAGCGTCTGTTGCGCCTCGTCGTGCAGCAGAATCCAGCCGGCCAGGGCGGCCAGGGCCCACATCAGCACCGCCGCCGGCCAATGCTCCTCGATGTTGAAAATCTGGCCTACCAGCGCGATGGCCGCGCCGGTGGAGAGGGTTCCCACGGCGTGCAGGGCCGTCGAAAGCACGCGGAAGCGCTTGCGCGCCCAGCTCCCGCCCAGGTGGAAGAGGCTCACCATTCCCAGCACCACGGCCAGCCGCGTAAAGGGCCCGATCTGGTCCCAGTGGGCGGAGACAAACAACGCCACGCCGCAAGCCAGCAGGATGGCCCCCAGGATCAGCACCACGATGACCTGCCAGCGCAACCCGGCGGGGCGCTTTTGCTCGCTTTCCCAGGCGCGGATGTGGCGTGCGGTGGCCCCATCCAGGATGCCGGCCGTTTGCCAGCGGGTTAACAGCGATTCAAAGTCAGCCATAGCAGTTGGCAAAAGTAGAACACATCCGGGGCGCTGCCGCACGGAAATTTTGCCTATATCATCAAGGAGTATGCGTTTCGAGATCATCACCATCTTCCCGGAGTTTTTCACGAGCATCTTCGAGAACGGGATTCTGCGCCGCGCGCTGGCCGAGGGGCTGGTGTCAATGGGTGTGCACGATCTGCGCGCCTTTACGCACGACCGCCACCGCACCGTGGACGACCGTCCCTTTGGCGGCGGCGAAGGGATGGTGCTGAAGCCCGAGCCGCTGGCCGAGGCGTTGGCGTCGCTGGGGATTGAGCCGAAGGCGCAGCGGCTGGCGTCGAATGCCGCGCAAGCGGGCCCACCGCAGGTGGTTCTGCTCTCTGCGCAGGGGCGGCCTTTTACTCAGGCCATGGCGCGGGAACTGGCCGCTACGGAGCGCGTAGTGCTGATTTGCGGCCGCTACGAGGGCGTGGACGAGCGCGTGAATGAACTTTATTGCGACATGGAGCTGTCCATCGGCGACTACGTTCTGAGTGGGGGCGAGCTGGCCGCCGCCGTGGTGGTGGATGCGACCATGCGCCTGCTCCCCGGCGTGCTGGGCAACGAGGCTTCGGGCGACTTTGAGAGCTTTGGCGTGGCCGACGCTGAGATTGCCGACGCCGGGGATGGCGTTCCGCGTTCGCAGCACGGCGCCGGGGGCCTGCTGGACTACCCGCACTACACCCGGCCCGCGGAGTTTGGCGGCCTGCGCGTCCCCGAGACCCTGCTCAATGGCGACCACGCCGGGATTCGCCGCTGGCGCCGTGAGCAGCAGTTGCGCAAAACCCTGGCCAACCGTCCGGATTTGCTGGAGGGAGCTGCGCTCAGTAAGGAAGACCGCAAGCTGTTGGAGGCGATCCGGGGGGAAGCTGAATAGGACGGTCAGAAAGCTACGGTGTCTTTCCCGGAACATTCAACTCCACCAGCCCCTTGGGCAGGGCCATTTCGACGCGCTTCGCTTTGATGTCAATCTTCCGCAGGAAGCTTTTGGCGAAGGGGATGAGAACCTCGCCTGTCGTTCCATGCACCACCAGCAGCGCCACCGCGCCGGCCGTCCGGTCCACGCTCTCGATTTCGCCCACCGTAACCGGCTCAGCTCCTGCCACGTCGATCAATGCGCAGCCGATCAGGTCGCCGGTGTAGACCTCGTCGTCGGCGAGAGCGGCTCGCTCGGAGCGCGGAAGGCCCACGATCAGCCCCTTGAGGGTTTCGGCGGCTGAGATCGAGTCCACCCCGGCAAAGTGCAGCACGATGCCGCCCTTGTGAGGCCAGTGGGTGACGAGCTCGATTTCGCGCGGAGCAACGCTGGCCTCCGCAGGGCGGGCGGATTTTGATGCAGCAGGCTCCGGCAGCAGCCAAAGCCGCTTCCGGTCAACAAATTTTTCAGGGAAATCGGTGAGAATGTCGGCGAAGACCTCGCCTTTGCGCCCCTGCGTATGGCGAATGTGCGCCAGCCAGACCCAGTCTTCAGGCGTGGTCATCGCTACCTCCCAAGGAGGGCCGTATGTGTCGGCAACGGGCCTCTCAGGGCTCGTCTTCTTCCAGGATGTCGAGCGTGTAGCGGTGATGCACCTTCATGCTGATGGCGCCCAGTATGGTGCGTACCGAACGGGCGGTGCGCCCCTGCTTGCCGATGACCTTGCCCACGTCCTGCGGCGCAACGCGGAGCTTGAGGACCGTGTTTTCATCACGGCCCACACTCTCCACCTCAACGGCTGACGGTTCATCTACAAGGGCCCGGGCAATCTCTCGTACAAGTTCTTCCACTTCGACCATATCTTTTTGGGTCATGCTCTTGCCCCTGACCAGTGCGTTCTGGAATTAGCCGCCAGTGTTTGGCGACCAGAAATGAACCACATGGCTCAGTGCGCGCATAGTATCAGCCCACACCCACTGTCGTCAGCAAATAAAATGCGCGCAGGCTCAGGGATGCCCGCGCGCACCGTCATGGGAGCAAAAATCAGGCTGCAGCTGTTTCGGTAACCGTCGCCGGGTTCTTGGCGACCAGCTTTTCGACCCTGGGCGACATCTGCGCGCCCACGCTGCGCCAATAGGCGATGCGTTCGTGCTTCAGATCGACCGTGGCCGGCTCGGTGCGGGGGTTGTAGGTGCCGACGATCTCGATGGAACGGCCATTGCGGGCGCGATCCTTCTCGATGACCACGATACGATAATAAGGCTGCTTGGGAGCGCCAAAACGCGCTAAACGAATCATTACCACGG
>OCZT010001730.1_pt1 | contig 22576 bp, 25 predicted proteins | sample 1539031 | NCBI WGS metagenome assembly OCZT01 (sample SAMEA3539308, study PRJEB22396) | soil metagenome | biome: tundra; feature: field; material: soil | place: USA | collected 2010-05 | depth 0.15 m | reverse complement strand
CGCTAAAGCGGGCTGAGAGAAGAAAAGGGCCGAACTGACCTCGGCGAGGCAAGCCATCGCCGCAGTGCATGAAGGCGCAGCCACTGTTAAGTATTGACACATCCTCTGAAGGTGGAGGCAATTCATGAATTCCGGGCTCAGTACTTCATCAATTCGTTCACAGCTGCCTCGACATCCTCAGATTGCGGCAAGATGAAATCCTCGAGTTGCGGAGCGTAGCCGACAAAGGTATCAGTTGCACCAACTCGGCGAACAGGAGCATCGAGATATTCGAAGAGGTCGTTCGCGATGCGAGCCGCTATCTCGGCGCCATAGCCGTATGAGATCGGGTCCTCGTGGGCGACGATCACCCGCGAGGTTTTCTTGACGGATTCGGCTATCGCTTCCCAATCGTATGGGACCAATGTGCGGAGATCGATGATCTCGACCGATATTCCTTGCTGCTCGAGACGTTTCGCCGCCTGGTTAGATCGCTCCACGAGCGCCCCAAAGGTAATGATCGAGACATCCGTTCCCTCGCGAACCGTCCGAGCCTTTGCAAACGGGATAAGAAAATCCTTGGACGGGTACTGTGATTTGTTATAGATCTGACGGTAAAGATGTTTGTGCTCAAGAAACAAAACCGGATCGTCACAACGAATGGCTGTCCGCAACAGACCGTTGGCATCAAGCGCATTAGACGGGTAAACGATCATCAGCCCGGGTGTGTGCGAAAAGAGCGTCGTTCCAGACTGCGAATGATAGACCGCACCGCCCTTAAGATAGCCGCCGACCGGAACGCGTATGACCATCGGGCATGTTGTATCGCCGTCAGACCGCCAGCGCGTAACGGCTACCTCGTTGCGGATCTGATGAAATGCCGGGAAGATGTAATCGAAAAACTGTATCTCACAAACGGGCTTAATGCCGCGGATAGCCATTCCGACAGCGCGACCGACGATGTTAGCTTCGGCAAGCGGTGTATTGAAAACGCGGGCCGAGCCAAACTTACGCTGCAGGTTGGCCGTCACCTTGAATACGCCACCCTTGCCCTTTACGCGATCTAGATATTGCTCGCGCGAGCAGTCGGCAACGTCTTCGCCAAAGACGACTATCCTCGGATCTAGCTCCATCTCCTCATGCATGCAGCGGTTGATGAGATCGACCATTGTACCCGCATTACCCGAAAGCTCGGCACCCTCTTCGGTGTCGAATAGCTTTCTATCCGTCGGATCGACATCGGGCGAAAACACATTGCGAAGCGCGGTCGCACCATCGGGCTGCGGCGTGGTTATAGCCACGTCCGCCGCTTTGCTGATCTCGTCATCAACCTCCGCGCGGAGCTTCTCGAGATTCTCTGACGACGCTATACCCTCGGTCATAAGAAACTCGGCGTAGGTCTTTATTGGGTCGACAGCGGCGTCCGCCTGGCGCTCTTCCTCGGGGCGATAGAGCCTTTCGTCATCCGACAGGGAATGCGAATAAGGGCGGATCACCTTGGCATGGATAAAGGCGGGACCGCGTCGTGCGCGGCAATATTCGACCGCACGCTTGAACGCGCCAAAAGACGCGAGCGGGTCGGTGCCGTCGATCTTTTGTATAAGCAGATCCGGAAAACCGACGACGAGCTTTGATATATCCCCACCAGGGGTCGCGACCTCGACGGGCACCGAGATGGCGTAACCATTGTCCTCGACGACAAAGATCACCGGCAGCTTTAAATTTGAGGCCGTGTTGAGTGATTCCCACCATTCGCCCTCGCTCGTGGTTCCGTCACCGACCGACATGTAGACGACCTCGTCGCCCTTAAAGCCAGTGATCTTGTCCTGCAGTTCCTTAACAAGCGACGCGCGATAAGAGGCCTCAGCCGCACCTACCGAATGCAAGGCCTGCGAGCCGGTACATGACGATTGCGAGGGAACATTTAACTTTACGCTGCCCCAATGCGAGGGCATCTGCCGTCCATGCGAGTTTGGGTCGATCTCGGCACCGACAGCCGAATAGAACATCTCTTGCGGCGTCATGCCCAGTCCGAGCATCAACGCGCGATCGCGATAGTAGGGAAAAAACCAATCGTAACCGGGCTTCATAGCGAGGGCCGCCGCGGTCAATACGGCTTCATGACCGGCACCCGATATCTGGAAGAATATCTTGTTCTGACCTTTGAGTTGGATCTCTTTGTCATCGACCCGACGAGACATGTACATCGTCCGGTAAATACCGACAAGCGCTTTCTTGTCGAGTCCGTGAAACTTATCTATTTGCCCGGCCCGATCGTTAGTGGTTTTGGACGCCTTTTCGGCAGCCACGCCCTTGCCGGTCTCCTGGACTTTTGTGTCCAGATTGAAACCATCGGCTTCGGTTGTCCGAGCTTCTTCGGATACGACAACCTTCCCGTTATCCCCGGCTCGATTACCGGTATCTCTTTCCGCTGCAGTCGCCATTTTATAATTCCTTTGGATATGATATTTTGCTCAACGACCAACCCTTTAAGATAGCAGAACGACTCTCAGGCGGGCAATTATTGAGATAAGCCAATGCGGCAGTTATCAGTACGCAAAATATCATCAATCGATCCGCCCTTGCCAAATCATCGGGTTGCGGCTGTCGTGAAAGATCGACATTATGACGATCTTGTCGCCGTCGAGTATGAAGAATATTGAATACGGAAACTTTTGAATGATGGACCGTCGAGCTTTCGTGCCGTAAACCACGGGAAACGTTAACGGCCTCTGAGTTATTGCGGAAATGGCTTTGTCGACAGCCCTTACGAAGTCATCGCGGACATTCGGCGCTTTCAACGCTATACCAATCGGCAGCTTCATCGAACTCTCGTTGAGCGGCCGGTCTAATCTCAACGGTGCGACGCATCGTTACCGAGCGAGGGCCGCGTCTCTGACTTCTTCCCAAGAGGAATTTCCGCTCGGATCTTTTTCATAGTCCTCAATTCTGCGGACAAGCTCTGCCAGTTGCGCGTCGGTTAGCCTGACTGAACCCGGCGAACCATTGACACTTTCGTAAAGGTCATCGGCCAGTCGAATTCGTTCAGCGATCGGCAGTTTCAAGGCCTTTTCTAAAAGTGTGCTCATTACGCGGTTAGATTATTGCTATTCGTCCAAAGATGCAATGAAGCGTAAACCTTAAAAGAATTGTCCCGGTGGTACAAGTACACCATAACCTTCGTTGTTACGCGTCTCATTAGTTTGACAGAATCAATCACTGCGCCTTCAAGACCCACCCGTCGGGATCAATGACCGGCGATGCTCCCGTAAATGAAACGCTGCCTTTGCCGCCCGGCATTTCGACGCGCATCGGCTTACCGTTTATCACGACATCGATGGGCATCGGGAACGGAAGATCGTTCGGCGTTTCCCAGTACAGGTTTAGCGTGTTGCCCGTGACCGTGCTGACGAGTTTCGGCAGCTTCGGCTGGCGAAGGTACAGCTCAAAGAACCAGTCGAGCTTACATGAACATTCCTGTTGGGCGATGGTCAGGAAATCGTCGGTATTGACGAGCCGCTCCTGCCGGCCGTCGGTGAGCTTCTCCATCTCCTTTGTGGGATAAGCCATATGATGAAGCGCCCGAAAGAAAGCATCGTCACCGACCAGGTAACGCAGTGCATGTAGTACTAGGGCTCCCTTGTCATAGATGTCACCATCAGACTTTTTGTAGTCCGGTGGAAGCATGTAAACATGGGTTGCGATCATAGGTTCGCGGGGCGCGACCGGCTGGATGTTCTTAACGCGGCCGACGCGGACTTTCATCGCCTGCAGGTATGCGGCCTTGCCGTGAAGATATTCCTGGTAAAGTGTGTCCATATAAGACTGGAATCCCTCGTGCAGCCAAAAATCGCGCCAGTCGCTCGCCGTTACAAGGTTTGCAAACCATTCGTGTCCAAACTCATGAAGAAGAAGCCAATCCGTACCGTCCTTGTTGTATCTGAATTGATTACCGTACGCGATGTCCGTTGAATGCTCCATGCCCAGATGGGGCGTTTCGACAATACCCAGCTTCTGCGAGCGAAAAGGATACGGGCCGAGGTATTTCTCATAATAGGCAAGATATTTCTTTAGTTCCGCTATAAGCCCCGGACCTTTTTCTAGATCCTGGGGCAAGACATAAAAGTAGAGCGGAAACGTGTCGCCGGCTATCGATGTATATTTGTCCTCGATCGTCTTGTATGGCCCGGCATTGAACACAAGCGAGTAGTTGCTGATCGGGTTCGTCATCCGCCAGTTGTACGTCGAGGTACCGTCCGCATTCTTCTTTACACTCTCGAGCTTCCCCGGGCCGGCCGCAAACAAGGGAGCCGGCACAGTGATGTGCATTGACGAAGTCGCGGCCTTATCCGAGGGATGGTCCTTGCATGGAAAGAGCAGATCGGCGCCGTCATTCTGGAGAGCGACCGATACCCATGGAATGCCATCCGGTGTCTTCGTCCACATAAAACCACCGGTCCATGGTGGGTTTGGTGCTATGCGAGGTGCGCCCGAATAAGTGATGACCGTCTTGATCTCGTCGCCATCTTGTTTTGTAAGCGGGAACCAGATCCAGATGCTGCCCTCATTTCGCTTGTATTTGAGATCGTTACCGGCGCCGTCGTCAACCTTGCTTATCGTATAAACAGTGTCGAGATTGAGAACGATGACATTCGTCGGGATGACGGTCTTTGCGGTCATCACGGTGGTTCCGCTGATCGATTTTGTCGCGGGATCGACGTTTAAGGTGATGTCATAGTTCTGAACATCGTATGCCGCCTGTTCAAATATAAGAGGACCGCCTGTGTCAGTGGGATTGGCCTGGGCAAAACACAACGAGGATAGAAGCAAAACAATAGCAAGCGATGAGATAATCCGAATCTTAGATTTCATAGTGTTGGTGATTGAACATTTATGACGCCGGAACTCCAAATTATTGATATCACTTTACACTGGCTAGGAAGTTAACCGAAAATTGATATTTATGATCGGCCAGGTAAGTTATACGTTAGGGCTTCTCATTCTGTTTTCGGCAGTTGCACTCGGGCAGCAGCAAACACCTTCACCGGCCGCTCCTGTAAAGAAAGCGAATGAGCAGCCGACGCCTACGCCCAGGGTGTTGGTTGAGCCCTACGAGAAAGCCGATGTTGCGACGATGGCGTCAAAATGTGTGACGCTCGATACCGAAGCCGGTCTGATCGCCATCGAGCTCTTCCCCGAGAGCGCACCCGAAACAGTTCGTAACTTCCTTAACGTCACGGCTCTCGGCATGTTTGACACGACGACGTTCAGCCGTGTTGTTCCGGGCTTTGTAGTGCAGGGCGGAAATATCTGGACACGGGAAGGCGGCGTGACAAAACCGATCGGCGATCGGGCGCGGCGGACGATACCCGACGAACCGAACAAGATACTTCACGCGCGCGGCGGCGTCTCGATGGCACGTGGCGACGAAGCCAATACCGCCACTACAAACTTTTTTATCCTGGTGGATGCGGCGCCATCGCTTGATGGCAAGTTTGCCGCGTTCGGCCGCGTGACAAAGGGTATGGACGTTGTCGATGCGATCAACAAGGCTCCGGTGACCGAGGAAAAGCCTGAAAAACCGGTTCGAATAAGAAAGGCGACGATCGCGCCCTGCACCGCGACGCCAAACTAAACACCGAAATCCAGATCGAGCGTCATCTTATATTCATTAGCCATTGACGGGTGCCCGTGGGCCATGGCAACGTCGATTCCCTTTTTGTAGATCTCGATCGCTTTATCGGTTTCACCGGTCTTTGTATAAGCGTTCGCCAAAACGCCGTATGCATTGCCTTCGTCGTCGGCTTTCGCGAGATAGCTCTCGAGCAAGTTAATGACTGCGGCGAACTCGCCGAGCTTTTCATACTCCTTCGCGAGCCCGAACATCACCATCGTGTTCTCAGGGTCGCTTTCGAGCATCTGTTTGAAGACATCGATTCGGTTTTGCATTATCAAACCGTAACATCCCCGCGTGCTTGGACAAAAGCACCGTTCTGAAGGATAGGTACGCAGTCACCTACGTTTAAGGCCGATGCGAGTTCAATGTCGCGGTCCTCGCCGCGTTCAACCTTTTCTCTTTCCGACACCGAGTTCTTTATGCAGCCGCTGAGATCGCCGGCAAATGAATCAAAAACAGACACGGCTGTATTTGACTCGGGTAATAACTTGCCACGCAAGTATGAGATCATCGCACCTGCTCCTAGAAGATCCTCTACACAGGGTCGCAAAGAGCCGTCCTCCCATTGCTCGCCCGCCGGAATAACTGCGATGGATCTGGCTTTCTCCATAGCAAATTAGGCAACCGCCTTGCAGTTTTTAAGACTACCGATCAAGAGCTCGGCCTCACCCGCGGCGAGGCATATTGTCGACCCGTTTGGTGAGGGTAGCACCAGGCGGCTGTTTCCAGGTAAATCGATGAGCGAAGCGGGCGAAAGGTTAAAACCTGCCTCGTTCTTATGATCGGCGACGATCGCATCCACCTTCACCGCAAAATCGTGCGCCGTCTCATCGTCCCACCGGTATGCAAACACGACCGCCCCGCGTGAGACTGCGATCTCAACGCTGGTCGAAAAAGAAAGCACATCGACCACGATGACAACATCGCTAACGCGGGCAAGGTGCCGCATTCCAGCTAGCCCCCATTCACATCGGATGTCGAACGCAGCTTGATCGTAGATCATGAATTGTAGGATTTTACGACTGCTCAGCTAACCAAACAATGTTTGCTGAACCGAAGCGGGTTCGGCATCGATCTCTGTGGGAGTTTCATGCTGTTTAAAGCCGAGCCTGCGGACATGAAATTCCCAAAGCTTCTTTGTAACTTCCCACTGTTCGGTTTTGCCGACGCCGCGTTCGGCGTATGAGCGATGACGCAAGGTTCCGCCGCGCTCTCGCTTTATCGTGTTGACGATCTTCGCGACCCGCGTCGCCGGAAGACGCTCGTTCATTTTTTGCAGAAAGTATGCCTCGATCGAGTCGGTATCGAGATGAAGCATCGACATAAAGGCACGTGTTGCACCCGCGGCTTTGGCCCGTTCGAGCAGTTTGGGAATGTCCGATTCGTTGTAACCGGGTATCACTGGGGCGACACCGATACCGACCTGAATGCCGGCGTTGGCCACCGTCTCCATTGCCCGAAAGCGTGCTTCCGGGATCGGCGTATAGGGCTCGAACGGATTAGATTTCTCTTTGGTGAGGAACGGCATCGAAAAGAAGACCGTTATTTTATCGAGCCTCTTAAAGATATCTATATCTCGTGTGACGAGCGGGCTTTTTGTAATAACGCCGACCGGAACGCGAAACTCGGCACAAACATCGAGACACTTACGCGTTAGTTCATAACTTGCCTCAAGCGGCAAATATGGATCGGTGGCAAACGAAAAATCGATGTGCGGTATTTTGTGGCGCGTCTTTTTCAATTCGGCACGGAGAGCTTGCGGAGCGTTTAGTTTGACGACGATCTTTGTCTCGAAGTCGGTTCCGGCTCCATATCCCAGATACTCGTGATATTGGCGTGCAAAGCAATACGTGCAGCCATGGATGCAGCCTCGGTAACAATTTACCGTGTATCGCCAGCCGCCTTCCCAATTGGACGCGAAGGCCCGCGTTATTATCTTTTTTGTCGCTGTTTCCTCAAACACCTCCAGTTTTGTCGGTGGCGGCTCGCCAACATATTCGGCCGAGTATTTGTTATAGGGATTGGGAGGGTTTTCGATGTATCTCACAGATGCAACAATAATGCATTCTTGTTTGATAGGTCAAGATATACCCTAAAGTCGTTTCTGCATTAGCAGATCGGTTTGCGGATCGCTACCGAGTTGAAACGTATGGCTCCCGACGACCTGAAAGCCGTTCTTTTCATAAAAACGCTTTGCTCGCGGGTTATATTCCCAAACGCCAAGCCACATTACATCGCGTCCGGCGTCTTTTGCTTTCCCGATACATTCATCGAGCAATGCCTGTCCGACGCCTTGCCCCAGATATCGCTGGTGAGAATAAAGCCGCGCCAGCTCAACGGGCCATTCGGCAACGATATCGGGTTCGGTGCTTTCGTATATGAGCTTTGCGTAACCGGCGGGCTCATCGTCGAACATGGCTATGATCAAGACATTGTTCGGATCGGATAGCTCGCTGATTATCTGCTCCAGGCTAAATGCCTGCCGCATATAATGCGCCAGGTCGTTTGGCTCGTTTTTGGGGTGGTGGGCAAATGCATCCCAAAAAGTAGTATAGGCAAGATCGGTGAGCAGCTTGGCGTCGTCGGGAGTCGCGTCGCGAATCAGGATTCCTGGCATAAGACTTCAACCGAAATTATACTGCCGCACAAGCGTCATACGCGGCTCAGGAAATTTTCCAAGACAAATACCTTGCGGATGCGAAAGCGGAGCGGGCTCTCAACAATGGCGATCGCCTTAAGATTTTCGATGCCCGAAACGAAATACGGCTCACTGCATGCCGGTACCTCGTCCAGCCAAACGGACAGAGGAATATTCATCTCGTCACAGAGGCTTTCAATAACACCTGCCAAAACTGCGTCGCGTCGCTCATCATCAATCAGAAATGGTTTATCGATTGCGGTTGGATCCTTGTGTCGTCTGAAATCATCAACAAAATCCATTAACGCGATCTTCCACCAGCGGGGTTCCTTCTTAAATCTTAATTTGGTATCGGCTGCTGTGATCATTGCTGAAGTTCGTCATTCAGTTCTGTCAGGTATTGTCTTATCTCCTCCGAGGTCATCTCATCATTTTCCACTCATGATCAGCTTTGCAACCGTCTGCAGCTGCATGTTTGAAGTGCCTTCGTAGATGGCGCCGATCTTGGAATCACGCCAGTATTTCTCGACCGGATAGTCTTTGACATAACCATAGCCTCCGTAAAGCTCGATGGCTACGGACGCAACCTTTTCAGCGACGCGGGATGAGTAAAGTTTTGCGATAGCCGCTTCCTTTACAAAGGATTTGCGGGCGTCCTTTAGGCGAGCGGCGTTATAGACCAAAAGCCGCGTAGCTTCGATCTCGACAGCCATCTCGGCCAGCTGAAATTGCACGGCCTGGAAACTATTTATCGGTTGTCCGAATTGCTCTCGCTCGCCCGTGTATTTAAGCGCGGCCTCAAAGGCTCCCTGAGCAATACCGAGCATCTGCGCACCGATCCCGATACGGCCTTCGTTAAGTGTTTCGATCGAAACCTTATAGCCTTTTCCAACCTCACCAAGAACGTTTTCTTTCGGAACTTTGCAGTTATCGAGGATTAACTCAGTAGTTGACGAGGCTCGTATGCCGAGCTTGTCCTCTTTCTTTCCAACGGCAAAGCCTTCGAACTGCTTTTCGACGATAAAGGCAGTTATGCCTCGGTATCCGGCTTCCGGATCAACGGTCGCGAACACGATAAAAACTTCCGCCTCGTTGCCGTTGGTGATCCAAAGCTTTTGGCCGGTCAGTTCGAAATGATCTCCCTTATCTATCGCCCGCGCTTTTAGTCCGAACGCGTCGGACCCGGATGCGGCTTCGGACAATGCATACGCACCAACACGAGAGCTCGCGAGCTGAGGCAGGTACTTCTTCTTTTGATCATCCGTGGCCCATTTCATGAACGCATTTGTAACGAGCGTATTATGAACATCGACCAAAACTGAAAGCGAAGCGTCGATCCGCGCAAGTTCCTCGATCGCGACGATCGCATTAAACATCGTCGACCCGGCACCGCCGTGTTCCTCCGGCGATTCGATCGCCATCAGTCCGAGTTCGAAACATTGTTTGATAAGATCGGGATCGAGCTTGGCGGCGTGCTCCATTGATTCGACCCGCGGCCGGACCTCGCCCTCGGCGAATTCGCGAACGCTACCTCGAAATAGTTCTTCTTCTTCGGATAATGTGGTTAAACCGCCCATCGAAAGCGCGGCGCCGGCAGCTGTACTCATATAAGATTCCTTAAGTTATTTTGTTATATAGGCATCGATAAAATACCATTCTATTCACGCCCGGCGGCAAAGGCAAAGCAATGACTCAGGTCAGCGAACCTACACAACAGTTAAATAAAGGCGTCAACCGGCTGAAGCTTGCCGCCATTATCGTGTCGCTGCTCGGGATCTCGCTTTTCGGTTACTTCATATATGCGGTAGGGTTCCACCAAATATATGTCGGTGTCACGAGATTTGGCTTTGCCGGCTTTGGCGTGATCCTCGCACTATACTTCGTTCGGATCCTTGTCCGAGCATACGCCTGGAAGCTCTCGGTCCATGAACCGTATTTCCTAACGATGCGAGACGCGATAGGGGCCGTCGTGATCGGTGAGGCGATGAGCAGCACCATACCGCTCGGCATTTTGATCAGCGGTACCGCAAAGGCTGTCGTCGTGCGTAAACGGCTTCCGCTGGTTGCCGGGTTGTCATCGGTGACAACCGAAAATCTTTTTTACAGTCTGATAACGAGTATCTTTTTGATCCTGGGAGCAGCCGTCTTCCTGCGGAACTTTACCATCGACGAAAGTGTCGTCGTTATGCTTGATGGGCTTATTGTGCTGGTTGGCGGCCTCGTTGTTCTTGGCTTCATAATGGTCCTGCGGCAATGGCACTTTGTCAGCGAATCGTGCGAATGGCTTTATCAAAGAGGCCATTTCACACGCTACCTCGAAAACCTGCGCCTCGATGCCAGGTTGTTTGAAAATCTCATTTATGACTTCTATCGAAGTTATCCGCGCCGCTTTTTACCTATCTGCGGGTTTGAATCCGCCTACCATTTACTGGGGATCGCCGAGGTCTGGATAATACTCGGCCGTCTCACCGGGATATATGACGGTTTAATGACGCCGTTTCTTCTTGAATCAGTCAGCCGGCTGGTCACGATCTTTTTCAAGCTCATACCGTTTGTAATCGGTGTTGACGAGGCAGGAGCACGCTATGTCGGCTCAACCGTTATGCTGGCCACGGGTGTTGCGATCACGCTCGCGATAATAAGAAAAGGGAGAATGCTGTTCTGGACCGCTATCGGAGCGCTCCTGATCCTCAAACGAGGTTTATCGATCCGTGAGATCCGAACTATCAGGCGTGATGATGCTGTTTAGGAAAAACACGTTTAAATTTATGAAACAGATACGCTTCTTACTACTCGTTCTTTTTATCTTCCCCATCGTCGCGTTTCCACAAACTCTCGATGAAAAGCTAAAGGAAATAGACGAATACGCTGAAAAGGTGATGACGACATGGAAGGGACCGGGTATGGCCATCGCCATCGTCAAGGACGATAAGGTCTTACTTCAGAAAGGTTATGGCGTTCGCGAGCTTGGCAAACCGGATAAGGTCGATGAAAACACGCTGTTTGCTATCGCGTCGAATTCAAAAGCATTCACGGCCGCCGGCCTAGCCATCCTCGTCGATGAGAAGAAGATCAATTGGAACGACAAAGTCTCGAAATACCTGCCCGAGTTTCAGATGTACGACCCATGGGTCACCAATGAACTAATGATCCGCGATCTTGTCAGCCACCGTGTCGGTCTGGATACATTTAGCGGTGATCTGCTCTGGTACGAAACGACATACCCCGAGGACGAGGTACTGCGGCGCCTACGCTATCTGAAGCCGGTATCAAGCTTTCGAACCCGCTTTGGCTATCAGAACCTGATGTTTACCGCCGCCGGAAGAATCATCGAAAAGGTATCGGGTATGACCTGGGGCGATTTCATCAAGGAACGGATACTCGACCCATGCGGTATGACGCGAACGACAACGACCATCCGCAACCTGCCCGACAATGCCGCGATGCCGCATAACGAATCAGGTGGAGCACTAAGAGTTCTTCACCGGGGCAATGTCGACGGGGCCGCACCGGCCGCGGGATTGAACTCGTCCGTCGCCGATCTTTCAAAGTGGATACGGCTTCAGCTCGGCCGCGGCAAGTTTGAGGGGAAGCAGATCTTTAGCGAGACGCAAAGCTGGCAGATGTGGCAGCCGAACATCATGATCCCGATCTCGGAGGATGCTTCAAAGTCGAATCCGACGCGGCATTTCAACGCTTATGGGATGGGCTGGTTTCTTTACGATTACTATGGCCGAAAGATCATCAATCACAGCGGAGGTCTCGACGGGATGCTCTCGTACACCGTCCTTATCCCCGAGGAAAACGTTGGCTTTGTGATCCTCACCAACAACGAATCGCCATCGTTCACGATCATGATGAACAAGATCCGCGATGTGTTCGTCGGGGCCCCGATACACGATTGGAATGCAGACGCCATTAGCCAGATCGCTTCGAACAAGGCTTCAGCGGCCGAGGACGACACGAAGGTAGATGCGGCACGCGTGCCGAACACCAAACCGACATTGGCACTCGCGGGTTACGCCGGTACATACTCCAGCCAGATGTATGGCGATGTCACGGTTGCGGAGGAAGGTGGGCACCTCGTCCTGCGTCTTGTACCCGCGCCAAACTTTGTGGCCGATCTCGAACACTGGCACTACGATACATTTCAGATACATTGGCGCCCATCGGTCGCGTATAACTTCCCGCGCGGTTTCGTCACATTTACGATCGATAAGAACGCCAAGACCGACCAGCTCAGGATCGATCAGCCAAACAATGATTTTTGGTTTTATGAGTTGGATCTACATAGGACGAAATAAACCGAAGTCGTTTGTTTTAATTAGGCATAGGTATGAATATCAAAGTGATTATCGAGAGCGGCGAAGACGGATATTTCGTGGCACGTGTTCCATCACTAAAGGGTTGTTGGTCACAGGGCAAGACACGAGAATAAGCGTTGGAAAATATTCGTGAGGCGATTGATTTGTATTTGTTTGATGTTCAACTGAATCCACGCGGTCAAAGACCGCTCGCATAAAAGGTAATTTTAATTATGTTTTGCAATGGAGCCTCTTCGATAAACTCGACAACATAACACCGGATATGCAAGAATTCTTGTTCGATTAATCGTTTTTGTTTAGATAACCTTTCAGGAGATTCAATTTCAATAATGCCAGAGGAAGCAGTACAGACCGCCGAAGCGCCCGAACCGGCTCCGACAGAGAGCGAAAAAGCGCCGGCCGATACGGAAGACGTTTCGTACCAGGCGGTCGAAAAAGACGGCACGGTTACGGCGATATGGGAAATGCAGGGTCAAAAGCACCTGCGTACCATCGATCCGCGATCGAGCGAGGGTAAACAGATCCTCGCCTTGTTCGAGACAGCCGGGTAGCCAAGTCAAATAAGCAGATCAAGCGGATGTCCATGAGGCTTTTTCGTGGGCATCCGTGTTTTTATTTTCCGCTTTGCGGTTTTTGCAGCAGGTCAAGTATCGGATGCCCAACGTTATGCAATTTTCGACCCTCGAATTCGGCCGCCGCAACAACACCGATCCCGGCCGACGTCAGAAATATCGCGTCTGCCGCCTCGATATCGCTTCGACCCGCTTCGACCTCTTCACATTCTAAGTCTTCACGGATAAACTCTCTTGTCGTTCCGGCCAGACAACCGGTCGCAAGCAACGGTGTAAACAACTTGCCGTCCTTTAGCCAAAACACATTCGCCATACATGCCGACGTTATGTGTCCCCGCTCGTTTAGACGCACCGCTTCGTCAAAACCACGACCTTTTGCATCTTCATACGCAAGCAAATGTTCCAGGTAATTGCATGATTTCACACCGGCGAGTGGTGATCGCGAGTTGATCAAATGTGATGACATGGTGATTCGGGGCCTATGCTCTAAAGGACGACGATCTGCGGTCATAATAAGGAGCGTTGACTTCCGTCCGTTCTGCCCATTCCAAAAACCGCTTGTGGATTGGTCAAAAAGTGTGATCCGGGCTCGTCCCTCGCCAACATTGTTTCGTTGGGTCAAATCATCAAGATAGAGGCGCGTCTGGTCGCCCGAATGGGCCGTGTGATCTATGCCGAGCGATACAGCATTCTCCGAAAGCCGACGCCAATGCTTCTCCCAAAGAAAGGGCACGCGATCGTAAATGGCCAGCGTGGTAAAAACACCTTTGCCGTATAACGTCGCGGGAGAAACGGCGGGGACAAAAGTTCTTTCAGCCGGAACTATTTCGCCATCTACCGATACGAGTGTATGCATCTACACTTCCAGTCGGATGGAATCGTCGTCTCTTGGCTCGATCTTACCCTTACGACTCTGACAAAACTCGGTGACAAGCTCGGCGAAGAGTTCGGGGCGCTCCTCTTGTGGAACGTGGCCGCAATCTTTCAGCACGACAAACCGCGAGTTGAGTATCTCGCCATGCAGTTTGTAGCCGTCTGTGATCGGAATGACCTTATCGTCTTCGCCCCAGACGATAAGGGTGGGTTGGTTGATCAGATGGGCGTCGTGTTCGATACGTTCGGCTCGCCAGTTTCGCGATGTTGCCAACAAACTGTTATGGCCGTCCGCAGCAAGCAACGGGCGACGGATCGATTGTATCCTTTCTTCGGTGATCAGATCGTGATGAGACTTGGCAAGAGTGCCGTGCATGCGGTATTTGAGGAACATTTTTGAATCCGCCAGGAACGGGGTGATCACTTCACCCACACCACGCATCGAAGCAAGCCTTATAATGGGGTGAGATTTCAAACCGTCATTGCAGACGGCATCGACGAGAATCATCTTTTCGACCCGTTCCGGGTAATCGAGCGCCAACGTGGCTGCAACAGCCCCGCCATATGAGCTTCCGGCTATCGTCGCTCGTCCGATGCCGAGGCGATTCATAAAACGCGACACCATCCGAGCTTGTGCGTCGATCGAATATTCGAACCATTTTGGTTTGTCCGAGTATCCAAATCCGACAAGATCGATAGCGATCACACGAAGGTGCGAATCGGCAAGCAGCGGCGCGGAACTCTTCCATACATAAGCAGAGGCCGTGTACCCGTGGATCAAAATGATGGCCGGATCGCCTGCATCGCCGAACTCCTGGTAGTGGATGCGAGTGCCATCGACATTTGCGAAGCGGGAATGTTCTGAGTGTTCGATCTGATCGACCACATCATCAAACACGACCGTTTCTGCCCGCGTCAAGAGCTTTATCGCAACCGCAGCCCCGACCGCACCGCCAAGTGCAAGTGCTATATCACGTTTTCTCATCTTAGCTGCCCATTCTATACCAAAACCACCTTTGGGCGAACAGAAGTTTCCGCCGCCTCGTAAACGCCTACGGCTACTAAATCGCCATTGCCATCAAGCATCCGGACGGCTTCGCCATCCTTGAATGAGTTGTTCTCTATTCGCGTCGAAAGACCGTTTTTTGTTTTGTCGGCACGCGTCGCATTCAGCTCTATCTGCCGCAAATGAGCGACCGCCTCGGTCATGGGGATCAAAGCAGCCGTCGGACCCGCGAGAGCCGCAAGCTCATCGAGAGTTATACTGCGTTCCAATCCAAATCGTCCCGCGCGTGTTCGTCTGAGTTCAGCGAGATGAGCTCCGACACCTATTCTGCGGCCGATGTCTTCGGCAAGTGTTCGGATATACGTCCCGGCGGAACAGGTTATGCGTAGTCTCAAGTCCCGAGTCCCAGGTCCCAAGTCGGGGGCTTCAAGTCCCGGGTCCCAGGTCCCAAATCCCAAGTCTTTGGACATTGATGTTGGATCGATAAGTTCTAATTCATGTACGGTTACCTTGACCGGCTCGCGTGCTACTTCGATCCCTTTGCGAGCAGATTCATAGAGCCTTTTGCCGCCGACCTTCTTTGCCGAATACATCGGAGGCGTTTGGTCGATCTCTCCTTGAAAATCCAGCAGGATCTTTGCGATGTTGCCGATGGTCAGCGACTTGGGGCGTGGGACTTGGGACTTGGGACTTACGTCTTCGGACTTCGGACTTACGTCTTCGGACTTGGGACTTGGGACTTGGGGCTTGGGACTCCCGGTCCGATCCCCGGTGTCCGTTTCAAACCCAAATCTTACCACCGCCTCGTATTCTTTCGCGTCCTTGTCGATAAATTGCGCCAGCCGCGTGGTCTTCCCGACCAAAATAACCAATACGCCAGTCGCAAATGGATCGAGCGTACCCGTGTGGCCAACTCGTTTCGTTTTCAAGATCCGGCGCACGCGGGCGACAACGTCATGGGAGGTGATGCCGGCGGGTTTATCGATGATGAGAATGCCATCCACTCACTAATTCTAAATTATTAATTTTTCATTACTAATTGGAGCTTACATTTTTGCCCGTTATCTGATTGACGATAATTAATAATGAACAATGTAAAATGTGCAATTAAGTGTTGCGACGGCGAATAACGGCTGAGGATGAAGACAAGCGTGTCGTAAAGGACGCGGAACGCTCACGGGCGCGAACGATGAACCGCGCGGTCAAATTGTTAGCGGCAAAACCTCGGTCGGTCGGGGAAATGCGCGAACGGCTGCTTGAAAAGATGTGGACGAATGAGGCGATCGTCGATGCCGTTATCGATAAGTTGAAGGAATATAAGTATCTTGACGACGAGCAGTTTGCCCACGATCTGGCGCTATCAAAGCTGCGACAGCGACCTCAGGGAAAATACCGTCTCAAACAGGCGATGAGTCGCAAAAAGCTTGATCGTGAAACGCTCGATCAGGCAATTAGCGACGCATTCGAAACTCTGCCCGAAGCCGATCTGATCGACGATGCGATCGCAAAACGGCTGCGTCTTAAGGGTACCCCCGAAACACGTGACGACCTTAAGAAGTTTTACGATTTTCTCCTTCGGCGCGGATTCGGCTACGATCTCATCCGCAAGAAAATGTCGGCGATCGATTCAAAGGCTTACAGGACTGATGAAATGGATTGATCGTAAGAGCGGCGGCAAGCCCCCTTCCCGACCGTCATTGTCTGTCTTCATCGAATCTTCGCAATCCCGGATAAACAAAAAATATTTTGAATCCAAATCGCCTCTATCGCGCGAAATATCTCTCCAAAGGAACAAAAACCTTTCGTAAGAACTAAAAAATAAGGGGAGATATTAACATGAGATCATTTTTTGGATCGTTTATTTTAGTCGGCGGTCTGTTTTGCGCTGCCGTGGCCGTGTCGGCACAGGCTATGGACGGCGATAACCCGATGGTTGGCGGTGCCGCGATGTTCAAGACAAAAACGATCGTCGACAATGCTGTCAACTCAAAGGACCACACGACACTCGTCGCGGCGGTCCAGGCTGCCGGCCTGGTCGATACTCTAAGGGGAGCGGGACCCTTCACGGTATTCGCGCCAGTAAACAGTGCCTTCGATAAATTACCGGCGGGCACCGTAGATACACTTCTAAGACCTGAGAATAAGGAGATGCTGACCAAGATTCTGACGTACCATGTCATAGCCGGCAACCTTGATTCAAAAGCAATTGCCGCCGCAATAAAAAAAGGTAAGGGTAAAGCAACTTTTACGACGGTTTCCGGCAACAAACTGTGGGCGATGATGGCAGGCAAAAACCTGGTGCTCGTCGATGAGAAAGGGGGCCGGTCGTTAGTTACGATCGCTGACGTTCGCCAGTCGAATGGTGTCATACATGTAGTCGATACCGTTCTGATGCCTAACTGAAACGCCTAAACAAATTTCGCTCGATGCACCGAAGGTGAATAAGTAAGGGGGCGGTCCGGACATGCAACATCGTCGCAGGATCACTAAAACCTACGTAGCATCGAGCGAAATCCTTTTGTTGTCTGACCAACCACCCTTCAACAAATCTCGAATAAATCATATTATCGAATAAAGCTTTGGCTTTATTCGCAGCATCTATGGGGGCAAAGATGAGAGTTAAGAGATACCAGCTTTTTTATTCTTTATTTGTGTTGATCGCAGTTTCGGCGTCGATCGTTTTTTTGAACCAGTTGGGATGTTCGGCGGCCACAACTGTATCACCAATGTCGGGGGACCCCGAGGCGACGCCCTCGGCGAAGAATGTAATCAGTAAGGAGCATCCTCGCACGATCGAATTGACCGATGGCGAATTTGACGGTAAGGAGATCAAAAAGAAGGATTCCGAGTGGAAAGCCGAGCTAACACCGGACGAGTATGCGGTGATGCGCCAGGAAGGAACCGAGCGGCCCTTTACCGGCGAGCTCGCCAACAACCATGAAAAGGGCACATATTATTGTGCCGCGTGCGGTTTAGCCATATTCACCTCAACGACCAAGTTTGAATCGGGTACCGGTTGGCCGAGCTTTTACAAAGTGCTGTTCAAGAAGAATGTTATTGAAAGGGAAGATCGCAGCCTTGGCGACGTAAGAATAAAAGTTGAATGTGCCCGATGCCATGCGCACCTCGGTCATGTCTTTGATGACGGACCCCAACCGACGGGGCTCAGGTATTGTATGAATTCGCTGGCACTGAGATTTAGGCCTGATCCGAACACAAAATGACAGGTAACGAGATAAGACGCAAATTCCTGGAATACTTCGAGCGGCACGGCCACAAGGTCGTGCACTCGTCGCCTTTGCTCCCGGCAAATGATCCGACACTGCTGTTTACCAACGCCGGGATGAATCAATTCAAGGATGTCTTTCTCGGCGAAGAAAAGCGCGATTACAAACGTGCGGCCAGCTCGCAGAAATGTATTCGTGCCGGCGGCAAGCACAACGATCTCGACGAGGTCGGTAAGACGGCGCGACATCAGACATTCTTCGAGATGCTCGGGAACTTCTCGTTTGGCGACTACTTCAAAGAAGATGCGATCCGCTTTGCGTGGGACCTGCTCGTCAACCAGTTTGGATTGGATGTCAATCGGATTTGGTTCACCTATTTCGAAGGTGACGCGGAGGTTCCGGCGGATAACGAAGCTCGCGATCTATGGATAAAAATGGGTGCAAAGCCGGAGCGCGTTTTGCCTTTCGGGCGCAAAGACAATTTCTGGCAAATGGCTGATACGGGTCCTTGCGGGCCAAACTCAGAGATAAATTACTACCTTGGCGACGAACCCGAGAACCCGGAAAAGAATAGTGCGTATTGGGTCAATGGTCCCGGCGACACAACCATCGAGATCTGGAACCTTGTCTTTATGCAATACAACCGCCAGGAGACGGACCCCGGCAAGTACACGCTCGAGCCGCTCCCCGCCCCATCGGTCGATACCGGTATGGGATTGGAACGAATGGCGGTCGTCATGCAAAACGTCAAAACCAACTACGAGACCGATCTGCTAAAACCAATAGTTGAGTTTACGGCCCAGCTCGCAGCGGCGAAATAAGCCCGCGGTCGCCAACGGCGACGTACATTAAAGCCTACTGAGCAGCGAACGCAGTGAGCGAATCCCCAGGTCAACGGCAACATCACATGGATCTTGTCGCTGCAAGCGATCATCACCGGCTACAGAATCCTCTGGTTTTTGACCAAAAGGCGCGGACTGATGCCGCGCCTTGATTGTTTTTCTAAAAGAGTGGATCAAACGAGCACTAATTCGTCGGATCGCCCGTTTGGTGATCTTCGATCTGGAATTTTAGAAAAGCGTGGATAGCTTCGAGTGCCTGCGGGTCGTTCGTCATAATTCGTACGCGTGCACCTTTTTCGGTCTCTTCATACATGTACATGATCTTGTCTTTTGACTTCTCCATCTCAGGTACACCGGCTGCGACCACGCGATGAACGGCAAAAGGGGTTGCGAAGTTTCCGCTTTTGAATTGCTTTGTGATCTCCGTCAGGTGAGCCCTGATCTTGTCGCGGTTCGATATGTCTTTGATATCATTGGCTTCAACTTGTATCACCCCGCCGTCTTTCGCTATCAGAAAGTGGTGGTTTGTCGCGGTCTGCGAAAATCCCATAGCCTTTTCGCCGTTCATCATAACCATGGCGTTATGGTCCATTTTACTGGTGCCGCCCGGCTTTATTTCAGACATATCCATCTTATTCTCGGACATATCCATTTTCTTTTCGGGTGCATTCATCTTTTCGAGCCGTAAAAGAATGGCGGCAACATGCGCCTCGACATCCTGAACGTTCGGCGATCCGCCCTGCAAGGCCGCTTCGAGTGCCTGGATATGTCCCTTGAGTGCCGCGCTGTCCGTTTCCATCTGGTCGATCATCGGCTTCATCTTAGCCATCGACGCGGCGTCCGTCTTTCCCATGGTGTCCATATGCATCCGACGGATCTCGTCCATCTTTTCGATGCTCCGCTTGATCTCCGCAAAAGCGGTACGTGCCAGACTGACATCCTCGATCTTTCCGCTAGTTGTCATATCCAAAAGGATCATTGTAAAGGCCAGTGCATTGTGTTGGTGGGCCAAGACCAACGAATGGGGCCCGACAGTCTTAGGCTTGGCCATATTCATCCCGTCCTTGGCCATCGGTTTCATGTCCATTTTGTCCTGCGCAAAAACCGCGCTCTCTGATAAAAGTATGGCTGCTAGTAATATAAAAAGAATCAACTTTGTGTTCTTCATCATGGGGTTTCCTTTCTGACCAATAAATAAGCGGAAATTCACCTTTCGCGAATCCCCGCAACCAAACTATTTGATAATCATTATTATACCACGATCCAAGCCGTCCAGCGTTGACCAATTGCCATCATCCGCGCCTTAGATAAGTGAAAAAAGATACACGAACAAATATCGCCAAAACCGATTTTAGGTTACCTAAAGGCTCGAGGGGTAAATGGGAAGTTATTTAGTGCAAACGCTTACCCGCGACGGGTAAGCACGATCGGCTTTTTAATTTTTCCTTTTTACTTTGCGCCTCGCAACCTTGCTAAAATCGATCTATGAATGAAGATTGGATCAAATATGCTGAGGAATTTACCTCGCCCGAAAGCAAGGTGCTCGCGGAGCTTCGAGAGTTTTGTTACGCGCACTATGAGGATTCGAGCATGCTCTCGGGTTTTTTCCAGGGACGTGTTCTATCGATGTTCTCACACATGATCCGTCCCGAGGTTGTCCTCGAGATCGGTACCTATCTCGGCTATTCGGCACTTTGCTTTGCCGAGGGTCTGGCCGAAAGCGGCAAGGTAATTACATTGGACGTACAGGAAGAGACAAATCGCGTCGCGCGTTCATTTGTTGAAAGGACCGAATACCGGCGAAAGATCGAGTTTATACTGGGAAACGCCGTCGATATCATTCCCAATCTGACCGAGACGTTCGATCTCGTCTTTATCGACGCCGACAAACCGAATTATTCTAACTACTACAAACTGGTTTTTGATAAGGTCCGCTCCGGGGGATTTATCATTGCTGACAACGTTCTTTGGAGCGGGAAAGTTTTAGAAGACGACAAGGACGAGAACACCCAGGCTCTCCACGATTTCAATAAGATGGTCCTTGCTGACGAGCGCGTCGCAAATGTTCTGTTGCCGATACGCGATGGATTGATGGTAACTCGTAAGGTTTTCTAACAAGGAGGGGAATATGATCACGATCCGAAGGTCACACGAACGCGGCCATGCCGATCTCGGATGGCTCGATACACACTACACATTTTCATTCAGTGACTATTACGATCCGGAATTCATGGGATTTCGCCAACTTCGCGTTATCAACGAAGACTATATCGAACCCGCGAAAGGATTTCCCAAGCACGGTCATCGCGATATGGAGATCATCACGTATGTTATCTCGGGCGAGTTATCACATCGCGATTCGATGGGTAACGGCGAGACGATACACCCGCATGACGTGCAGCGGATGACGGCCGGGACGGGCGTACTTCATAGCGAATACAGTTCGCCGACGGAAAAGACGCATCTCTTGCAGATCTGGATATTGCCCGAGACGAGAGATCTGACACCGGGTTATGAACAAAAACAATTTCCGGAAAAGCAAAAGCGGGGAAAGCTTCGGCTCGTGGCCTCGCACGGCGGCGGCGACGGCTCGGTAAAGATAAACCAGGACGTAAAGGTTTACGCGTCGATTCTCGATGCCGACAACGAGGTACGTTATGAATTCGGTCCCGATCGCCACGCCTGGATCCAGCTGATCAGCGGTTCACTGGATGTAAACGGGGATGTTCTCGAAGCCGGTGACGGCGCGGCCATAAGCGATGAGGAAGCGTTAAATATCAGATCTCTCGCAGACAACAGTGAGTTTCTGTTGTTCGATCTGAATTGAATAGCACAAACCGGTGGCAGACAACAAAAAATCTAATCCTCGAATGCCTCTCACATCCCGAGGAGTTTTTTACCTTTTCGCACTTGTTGCGGTTGCCCTCGCTGCATCCTATATTGTTATCGAACTTGTCGGGATTACCGAAGCGAATTTGCAATACGATGTTTCGATCTCGATGATCGTTCTTTTTCTTGGCCTATTCTTCACCAAAAATAATGTAATGATCGGCCTTGCTTTGCGTGCGTTTTGGTCTTGCATTGTAGCAGGAGTATTTTTTTTGTTACTTCGAGCAATTGATCTTCTTTGATCACATTGCAACCAATGATTGAGTTACCCGGCACTCTAGTGCCTGACGCTCGCCAGCAGTTTCCCAAAGAACTCGTTGATCTTGTTGTTCTCTATCCAGCGGACGACCACTACCAGATCGTTCTCGGGATCGCAATAAATGATGTTCGTGCCGTTACCGGTGTGGACCCATACAGACGCCGGTGCATTTGGGTACAGCTTCTTATCAGTGTTAAGAAACCAGTTCATAAAGCCATAGGTCGGTTGCACCGTCGTCGGTGTTTTCGCCTGCCGGACGAATTCCGACGATAGTATCTGCCTATCCCGC
>OCZT010001729.1_pt1 | contig 22584 bp, 24 predicted proteins | sample 1539031 | NCBI WGS metagenome assembly OCZT01 (sample SAMEA3539308, study PRJEB22396) | soil metagenome | biome: tundra; feature: field; material: soil | place: USA | collected 2010-05 | depth 0.15 m | reverse complement strand
TATTGGCGTGACTGGAGTTCAGACGTGTGCTCTTCCGATCTATGCCGAATGATGTAAAAATAGTATTTTATTTCTTCGTATTTATTTCTCCATTTTAACCGTTCATTTCGGAAAACAGCAAAAGAAAGAAAAAAATGTAAAATGAGATTACCCTAAAGGAGTTCCATCGAAACAGGAGGCAGAAGTGAATTTGTTTTTTCTTCACAGAAAAGACTGCTTTATCCTTTATCCGCCAATAGAAATCATGGCCCTGTTTTTTCTTTTCTCTAAATTTTCAAAGGATGTAATTCCTCCGAGTTTGGATTTTTTACTCCATACGGCTTCCCGTATGAGCTGCACGATATCTTCTCCCCTTCTCATGGCAGAAAGCAGGTCGGTCTCGGAATCGGAGAACAGGCAGTTCTTTATTTTTCCGTCAGCGGTGAGGCGAAGGCGGTTGCAGGTGTCGCAAAAAGGGTTGGTAACCGAACTTATGATGGCGAACGTTCCTTTGAACCCGGCAACAGAATAATTTTTTGACGTGTCGTTTTTGCGGTCTCTGATGCGGGTGATCTTTTCTCCAAACCGCTCGCGCACTTTCGCAAGGATCGAATCGAGCGAAACAACTTTACCCCAATCCCACTTATTGCCGTCAAAAGGCATAAACTCAATAAAACGCACGTGAATATTTTTATCGCTGGTCCATTGCACAAAATCGGCAATCTCATCTTCATTCATTCCTTTTACCACCACCGCATTTACCTTTACGTGAAAATTCTCTTTCAGCAATAAGTTGATGTTAGCGATCACTTTATCAAAATCATTTCTGCGGGTAATAAAATTAAATTTTTCTTTACTGAGCGAATCCAGGCTCACGTTGATGGACCGTATTCCCGATGCTTTGATGGTGTCAAAAAAATTGTCTACCAAAATTCCGTTGGTAGTGATTGCAAGTTCAACCGGAAGTTTAGAAAGTTTTTCCAGAATTTGCTCCGCATCGCTTCTTACCAAAGGTTCACCGCCTGTAAGCCGAATCTTTTTAACTCCTAAATCAACAAACGTTTCAGCCATTCGTATCACTTCATCGGTACGCATGAATTCCGCTTTAGGACGCAAGGCTATCCCTTCTTCGGGCATACAATAAAAACAACGGAGGTTACAACGCTCGGTGAGCGAAATGCGCAGGTAATCATGCACCCTGCCAAATTGATCAATGATGTTATTTGCGTTGGGGTTCATTCATGCAAAGGTAATCAATGATTACAGAAACATCAGAAAAGATAAAGATAGATTACACCAGGGAAATACAACAAAGAAATCTATGAGATTTTATAAAAACCTACGTAATTCCGGAATAGAAGAAGAATAGCTCTCCTGCATTTTTTCCTTCGCCATTTCTCGAGCGAAACTTGGCGCGCTCCTTAAACGTGCAATAAAAATTAATGTAGCTCCTAAACAAAGCCATATTCCGGCTCCCCAGAGCATCCAGGGAAACAGGTCACTGCTTTGAATGAACATGGCGCCAATGCCTTGCGCCCAGAGAAGAACTTCATTGATCACTACGGCCAAAGCAAATACGACAAGTGAAACTTTCGTAAATGTTTTTTCTGTATTCAGAAATCCTGTTCGCGCAAAATAAGCAAGCAGAAAAAGGGTTACAAAACCAAGAAATACCAGGTGCAGAAATCCCATAATAATTGGACGGTCGCCAAATACCAGATTGCCTACAAAGTTAATGATGGTAAAGCTCTGTAAAAATGTTTTGAGCATGAAAGCACCCAGGGACAATCCCCCAATGAATTTAAACAATGGAGAAACTGATTTGTACACTTTCAGAATTGACAGCAAAACCGGAACGAACAAGCCAAAACTGGTAAGAACAAGAATGCTTCCTATATATGCAATTATATGGAAGAGAATGCTCGGATCATGCCAATGATAAGATAGGAACATGGAAGGCAGGATGGAACAAACAAGCAGCACAGCAAAGCGATGCATCTTTTTTTGTGCTTCTGCTGGTAATTTCAATTCAATTTTTTGGAAAAACAGCGCAAAAACTGCCAGGCTAAAAAAACCGTTGTATTGCAAATGCAAATAAGAGAACAAAGCATCGCGGTATAAAACTGCATTCAGAGATTTGCTGGCGAAGAGATACCCTAATGTGAAAGAACCTGCAGAAGATAATACGAGGCACGCCACAGAGGCAACTGCTAACAAAAGAACTGTTTTGCTCACCTTTGCTTTTCGGATATCTTTTATAAATATCCATCCGAAAATATAGGTGGTGAAAATAAAAATAGTGGAAATGTAAGTAGAGAGAGTATTGTATCCTGTGAACGGAAATGTTAAAAGAAGTATCCAGATTGTTACAAAAATGCTCCAGAAAACAAATTGGTAGATGGATTTTTTCTTCCCCGCTTCTGTCAATAACGCATGCGTCATAAGCACCATCAAGGCAAGCGTTACCCATCCGCCAAAAGCGAAATGCGAATGTGCGTTCAATAAATGGTTGTAATCAATAATGGGCAGATTAAAAATCGCCTTACTCCTAAGGATCACTCCCAGCACAGTTACAATGCAAAGATTGAGAAGGGACAAACTAAGCCAAAAATTAAGCCCACCCCTTCCCTCCCGAGGAGAAGGAGACTTCACCTGTGATCCCTCCCCTTCGGAGAGGTTAGATGAAGCAGGATAGTTGTTATTAATTTTTCCCGTCATTCTTCCGTATATACTCGAGTACGAAGCGAGCGTCATCATTGCTTACATTCTGATTAGGCATTCTCGCTATGCATACTACCATTAATTGCTGCGCAACAATATCTTTGTCCAGCATCATATCGGTATTGGTTATAAAATTCATGATCCATTCAGGAGTTCTTCGGTCGGTAACGCCTTTCCATCCTGGACCTACCAGTTTTTCTTCAGTAAGTTTATGGCAGGCAAAACACTTCGCTTTGTAAATACCTTCTCCTTTGCTGACCATGCCTTCATCCAAGGGGTGTGTTAATTGTACTTGTTTGAACTGACCAATCCCATTATCAACAGTATCTTTTTTGGTTACTGCCGTTTGATCAGTGTTTCCTGGTTGTGTGTTTGTGCCGCACTTTACTATTAAAAATAGAGTACATACGGCAATTGCGGATAAGATTTTTTTTGACATTTTGTTTAGATTAATTGGTTGATATAGGGATTATTGCCCTACAATACTATAATTGGTGTGAAGATACAGTTTATGTAAAATATATATTTCATTCAGATGATTTGTTTTAATTCCATGTATGCATGCGTGACCATGTCACGTGTTTTGTTTACGTCATTAATTTCCTCTGGACTCTTCGCGTGGATGCTGCTTTGTTTCAACACATGATTCAGGGATGCAAGCAGGCAATGAATATCTTCAAACATGGGCTGCGCATGCATACCTGCTTTCTGTGGTCGTGTATTGATATAATCCATTGTTTGCATGATGGTGCAAATGGATTCACGTATAGCTTTTAGTGGTTCAGAAAAATCCACTGGAAAGTTTTTGTGATTGTTTTTTTCATACATGGAGTAACGAATTTATTAACAACTATTTTCTATCCGGTTTAATTTGCCGATTTAAGAAAAACTCTGATCTTGTTAATTTCAGTGTCCGTCAAAATAGCTTTTTGACGCATGTGTTCCGTGGCTGCATCCCATTGATCATCGCTGTAAGTTTTAGGGTCTGGTGCATTGTGACAGCGGTTGCAGTTCTCACCCCACAATTGAGCTCCTGATTTTTTGGCTATTGATTCGGGCGTTTTGCAGCCATTCACCAATACAAACGAGCCGATAGTGATTGCCATTATTCCGGCAACTGAGATTATTTTGATACGATGTGTAGTTTTCATAGTATTAAGTTTTTTCATATTTATATTTTAGAAAAAATAAATCAACCTGGCAGTGTACATCGTAACAGTTGGTCCATTGGTCATCTTAAGCACATCATAAGCCACATTGATCGGTGTTTTCCAGGTTAACCAATAGGTAAGACAAACGGTGGTTTGCGTTTCAGCATTTTCGCCCCAAGGCGCAGGAGTGTTGCTCGTAGCACCTATATATTTAGGAGGAGTATAAGCGCCAATGCGCCCGCCTAATTCGAGATTGCTGAGGAATGTGTTGTGAGAACCCGAAGCGCGCACCGTAGCACCGCAAAACCAGCCGCTGAGCTGATTGTTGAATGCCGGAACCACAGGTATTGTTTTTGCTGAATCAACATACCATGGATAATTAAAATTTTGTGTCTTCGTGCTGTTCCATTCTGCCAGAACTCTTATCATGATCGGATTGAAAACATGATAGTAATTCATGTCCACCGCCAAGGATGTGCTGCTGAGATTTTCAAAAGGAGTTCCTGCATCACCTACTTTTCCTGTCATTTGTCCTGACACATCAATCTGAAGGTTGGAATTAGAAAGAGGGAGAAATCCGATGGAGCCGCCTATTGATTTGTTTTTATTATTATCAGCGTAATTATCATAGTACAATTGTCCTGTAGGGTTGGTGTTGTCTTGAGTTACAGTATCCACTCTCAACTGAGGCCCGTTTGCAACATAGAATTGATAATTAAATTTAGAATATCCTGCCTGGATACCTCCCTGAATACCAACGCCTGTCTGCGTCTGCGGCCCTCTCGCCATTCCTATCGGATCGGTGCAATAACGATTAGTGAAATCATCCAGCACTCCCATGTACAATCCATATTTTGGACTAAAGTTTCCGGCAAAAATGGAAAGAGCAGGAGCTACCCTGTAATACGCAATCGCTTCTACCAAATTAATTGCCGCGCCTCCACCCATTGGATTTGCATCCACTTCTACCTGGGCATCAAGGAAAAGGTGATTATTCACCTTAACTAATGGCATAAGCATAAAAGCATCAGGATAAAAAGTATGTGTCTTACTATCCGGACTGCCCTGCATTTGAGTAAGGGTATTTGTCCACGATATCGCAGCTTTGCCGGCAAGCAAAAATTTAGTGGCTCCCCCTCTGCCTTTGTTTGGCGGTTCAACTTGTGTAGAGTCCTGTGCTGATGTAATGGTTGTAAATAGAGGTAATAAAATCACTCCTATTAGAATTGGTTTGATGAGTATTTTCATAAGATACTATTTTTATTTTAACTGATTATTTTATTTTTTTGCTTCTGCCTTTCCACCTTTGTCTCCTTTTTTTAATGTTCTTATAAAATTTACCAGCTGCCAGCGCTGCGTTACGGTAAATGTTTTTTCGTAGGACGCCATCGGTGGCCTTCCGGTGGTCATTTTCCAAAAAATAGCTCCGTCTGATTGCTTCTGAACTTTTTCTGAAGTGTGATCTGCAGGTTTAGGGTTGAGTCCGGCTGCTGCAATTCCATCTCCCCTACCTTTATCTCCATGACATACTCCGCAGTTTTGCGTGTATAATTTTTTTCCCTCATCAGCCGATTTAATATTGTCCTTCAACGGATTTTTGATTGTGTCAGCCCAAGCCGGGGCTACCCATGGAGTTGTTTGCTGAACTTTTTTTAATGTTGATGACATTAGCACTATTGCTCCGCATATTATCAGCAGTGCCATGAATACCGGGGTTTGGATGGTAGTTTTCATATGGAAATTATTTTAATTATTATAGTTATTAGTATATCTTAGTATATCGGATCGGAGGAATTAAGTCTAAAAACGGCTTGTGTTTTTTGTTGGTTTTTGTAGTGTTTTTTTTGTTTCAAAGAACAACGAGAGAAAATTATCATAATTATTATTTACAAATTTAGACCCGATTATCCTGCGTTGCAAATGATTTGACTCATCCGTATTATATTTATCAGCAGGTTTGTTTCTTAAATTATACTACAAATATACTATAAATAATGTTATAACTTATTACGTTATGCCATTATATGTTATACCATTTAATTATACAAATATATGCATGTTTAAAAACACATAAATGATATACATCATATTTTTATATGTTTTTTATCAGGTTTATTGGATTTAGGTTTCATAGATCAAATATGAGTATCTGAAACCATATAAATATTACATAATTTTAAAAATAAGTTACATCATTCACATAAACGAGATAAATGATCAAAAATAAATTTTAGTTGGCTTCCTAAACGCACTTATAGGGATGTGTTGTTTTCAGGATGTACACATTTGAGAAATATGGTGTAACAATTAGCTCCTGATTTAGCAGGACTGATCTATTAGATTTTATAGATGTAAATACAAAATATGGAATAAAAAAAAACCTCTCCGATTTTATCCAGAGAGGTTTTTAACCTGGAAGGCAACAGGCCTTTTTACTTAGTTTAACTTTGCTATCGGAAGTACTTTCATTACACCGTTTTTGGATTTCAACTGAATGAAGAAAATACCTTCGCTTTCTGTTGCAAATGAAATTGGCCTTATGTTTTTTCCCTTTGTTAATTGCAGCATCTCATTGTAAACTATTTTTCCGGTTACATCCATTACATTCAAAATGAATTCCTCGCTGTTGGAAGAATTAATCTCAATGTAAAAGTCTCCCCTGCTTGGATTAGGATATGCCCTTATTGAATTAACATTTTCTAATGAAACCACAGCTACATGATTATCTACAAAAACAGTATATGTACCTGCGCAATTATGGGCATCGGCAACTGATACCGTATAAGTAAAAGGGCCATCTAGACCAGAAGCCATTTGAGTTGTTTGCACAGGCACTGTAGCCCACGCATATGTATAAGGAAGAGTGCCTCCTGCTGGAGTTGCTGTTGCAGTTCCGTCACTTCCGATTGTTTCATTCGTAGAACTCATGGTAGCTGTGAGAGCTGCCGCTGGCTGAGTTATAGCTACAATAGAAGTTACAGTAGCAGCAACAGCGTCAGTAATAACAGCAGTATATGTACCCGCACATAAACCCGTGGCTGTCTGGTTGACTTGTATTGGAGAAGTACTCCAGTAATAAGTATAAGGAGGAGTGCCTCCTGTTGCATTTGCGGTTGCTGAGCCGTTGCATGCATTATAACAGCTTACATTTGTATGAGTAACAGTACCTGAAGAAAGAGGTGCTATTTCAGAAACAGTCAAAGTTTTAGTGTAAACATAATCTCCTGTCACATCATCATCAGCATTAGCAGCAAGAAATGCTCCATAAAAAGTTACTGGTCCTGTACCGGCAACAGGAGCTGTCCAGGTAAAAGTCCAAGACCTGGTATTTGTTCCTGCAACACTTGTTAAGACATGTTCAATGTACTCAGCCCCTTGTGTTATAATTTGTGTTTCAGGTGTTGCATGAAGAGTTCCAAGTTTTGCACCAGCCGGGGTCTGAGGGCTAAGTTCGAATCCAAATCTGGTGTTGTTGGGCGCAACGGAATAGCTGACTGTTGCAGTAATTGAATATGTATTTCCACCAACATATCCACCGGCAGGAACAGTAGAAGTAATGTTTGCTGATCCTATTCCAGTATTTACAGAATTGTCAGCATGACAGCCTGTACATTCAGCGCCATCATTGGGTGATCCGGAATACCCAGGATCAGGACCGGTTATTTTCAAGATCACAAAACTCATACATGAAAATGCCACCAATACACCAAGTACAATTATTTTCAGTTTGTGGAATTTGAACCCAGAAACTAATGGGTTTGCGAGTAAGGATTTTTGCTTTTTCATAATATTGGTTTTTATAATTGTTTGTTGCTTTGTTTCTTTTATTTATATACAAATTTCAATATATACTGCAAATCATTCAATGACTTCTATTAGTTCAATAAATGAGTTATCGCAATAATGAATCAATTAAATCACAGAATAAACAATGAAAAACATCATAATATTGTTTATTCATACCCAGTTAAAATAACCTTTCAATTTATGATTTTTCAAAAAAAAATTCATTCATTAATACCAAATATCTGATGGCAGAATTGAACTTTTGAATATTTATATTTCCTATTGACAGCCATGGCCACAAAAAAAACCTCCCCGATAAATCGGAGAGGTTTAATCTAAAGGATAATTATCTTCCCTGCTTGGCCAGGATGCAACACACTTAATTAGTACACAATAACCTTGCGCAGCAGCTGATTATCCTTGCTGCGGATACTCACAAGATAAACTCCTTTACCGTATGCAGCTACATTAAAACTCTTAGTGTATTTTCCGGAAAACGCTTGCAGTGTTTCGCTGTAAATATTTTGTCCGAGAATATTATTCAATTCAATCACGTAATCATCTGCTGCTGGAGCGTTCAGCGATAATTCAAACGTGCCAAAACTCGGGTTCGGGAAAATAGTCATATCGGCTTCTACATTATATTGAGCAACCGCATAGGAGTAGGCAGTGTTCCATCTCACTTCGGAAATTGCACTGCTATCGGAATAAAACTGTATATCTACAATAGGTCCGTTAGAATTAGAAATATAAGAATAGGATTGTGTATTTGAAGTATCACCGGATACAAGCATCCAGTAATGGTAATTGCCTACAAATACTTTTGCCCATGTGCTGTCAACAGCATGTGTTTTTATATTCTGACGGAGGCAGGGAAATGAAGCGTTAGGTGTAATAACAGTACCCCATCCATCTATTTTGGAAGTGATGGTGCTGTTTTTCTTTTCTCTTACTGAATCCACCCAAACACCTTGATACAATGCCATGTAATTAAATTTATTATCATAAGCTGATACATCTGAAAAAGTGGTGTTATACGTGGATGGAAACGTAATTTTTGTTTCCGGATTGCTGTAAACAATGGCGGTGTTAGTAGAAATCTGAAGCAGATTACCCGCAACACCCCAGAACTCCAGTTTAGTGGAAGAAGTATCAAAATACATATAGTTTGTGTCTTGATGCATACAAATATTTGCCGATGGAAATTTGGCTCCCAAAACACCTAAAGCAGGAGTAATAAATGTGCTTGAAGAAGTGAGATGAGAATGTAATGCAGAAAAATCATAGGTCACATTTGCTCCCGCACTTCCAGAAACGATCCCCACAATCGGCAAAGTGTCTACTTTTTGATTAAGACCTGTAGTAACATTACTATAGTTTGCAGCAGTGACGGTGATTTGAGCGTTCACAGAAAAAGAAGCTGCGCAAATCGCTGATAGAGTAAATATTATTTTTTTCATAATGATGATTGTTTAGATTGTTGGTGGTTACTATTAATTTTTTTTGAAAAAAATTTAATTTCTATTTTTATTTCAAATATTTTCTATTTTCCTCTCTACAAAAGACAGAACATATTCAAAATCAGACAATGACTTCGATTAGTTCATAATATGCGATTTCGCAAAGTATTATATACAAATCGCTGTAAAAAAAAGGAATAGAAGAATTGAAGTATGGAAGGAAATATTATAAAAATTCATACTGATACCTGTACTTTGCAGTGACTTTCCCAAACGGATTAAAATCATTTTTAACGGACAGCAGTCCGTTTTTATCATACTCATAAGTTTGAGAGTTTTGGATTGACTCTCCGGAATAAAATATTTTTTTTATCAATTGGTTGTCATTTCCATATGCATATAGAATTCTACTCAAGATCATATTATCAGGCTTGTATTGAACCGCCTCGGTTAAATTATGGTTCGAATCATATTTATATTTCCATTTATAAACAAGTGCCCCCTCGAGAGAATATTCCGTTTCCTCAGTTTTAATTGTTCCATCGTAATAATAAAAACGCTTTGCTTTTAAACCGGTGGGCCAATACCAGTCGAGTTCAGTCATTCTGCCTTCAGTATCATAGCTTGCAACGTTTCTGTATTTATAAGTTCCATCGGGCAGGTAATGGTATAAATCAATGCGATTATTATTTTTATCGTAATTCCGGATTTCTTTAAAAGATGTACTGTCAGAATTAATTCCTTTCGTAAGTACCAGGTTGTTATTCTTATCATAGTCACAAGTAACGGTGCTTTCAATGCTTCCGTCAGAACCATGATTTATGATTTTTCTCTTCAGTCCGTTACGGTCGAACAGGATTTCCTTGCTGATGAATTCATTCTTTTCAATTCCTACATACACAGTTGTAATAAACTCCGTCATGCTCTTAACTTGGTTGCGCAGCATCAGTTCACGATCAGTTTCTTCATCGGTTTTCAGATGATGGGAGCAAGAAGAAAGCAAACCAAGAACCAAAAACCAAGAACCAAGAGTCAAATTCCAAGTTCCAATCTCTAACCTCCAAGAGTAAAACTTGGGATTTGAAACTTGGAATTTAAAATTTGGTTCTTTCATAATCACAAAGGAACTTTCAGATTTTTCACTTCTTCAAGAAATCGTCTTTTATCCACCCATTTAAAATTTCCATGCACGCTGAAAACGGCTGTATCAACGGCACTGAAATCAACCTTGGCGGCTTCCACTTTCATGGGCAAGCCGTATTTGGTGTGCTGGTATTCCATAAGCAGGTAATTAAACTCTTTGTAGGGACTATCGCCATAATAGACTTTCACCTTATCATAAAAATAGATGTCGAACTTTTTATTATTGGTAAGATCATTCACAATGGCTTTACGGCATTCCAGCCCGGCAATTATTTTTTTCTTATTTGTGGTTTCTATTTTATAGTGCGGATTGTTTTCCTGATCTTTCACGTCTTCGGGTGTGTCGGTGAAAGCATAGTTTTCTCCAAAACCATTGATGAGCAATGATGAATATTTTTTCTTTTCGAAATCCAATAAATTCACAACTGTTACCAGTCCTCCTCCCCCACTGGTTACAAAACATGCTTTGGTTGCATTAAAAGCCATTTGTGTTTCTCCCGGCAGCATGAGATTATTATAAGGATTATCGGAAGCATAAGTTATCTTATATATCACTTTACCCTCACCATCCTTTGCTGTTTCGCCTGCACGATCACAGGATAAAAATGAGAAAAGAAAAACAGAATAAAGAAGGATTTTTATTTTCATGATCAAAATTATTTAATTCACAGACTCACACTCATACCAGAACTCTTAAAATTTTATAAACCCCCAGTAAAAAAAATGCCCCCCAATACTATCGGAGGGCATTTTAAGTGCTGTTCAATAATGATCAACTAATCATTTAGAAATTCTGGCCGTTTGCACCTTTCAACTGTACGTGTGGGGTCACGTGTATAGTATTACCAATGCTTGTTGTTTTAACATAATAATCGGAGCGTTTGAAATCAAACTGTCCTTCAAAAATAGCATACTTGTTAAATATTGTATGTGCGGCATTCCAAGCTTGATCTACTCCCTGGAATTCAAAGTACATGTCAATCTGCTTAGTGATTTTCTGGCTAAAGGGACCGGCATATTGCGGGCCAAGTCCGGTCCAGCTTACAGAGTCAACGGTACAAGGAGTAACACGTGGGGGTTCAATTTCACCGGCAGCACTTTTGTAAAAAGCTTTCAAAAATCCATGCGCAAGATAACCCTTACCATACTTCACAACAGAACCTCCGGGTGCATAATACCATGCGGTGTCGGTTTTAGGTACTGCTCTGCAAGTAGCTCTCGTACTTCCTGAAGTATCAACTTGCAATGTCTTTGGAACGCATCCGCTATATAATGTATCTCTTTGTGCTTCAAAAGTATTGATATGTGAAAGCAATACATACCCTTTGATAGTATCGTTTTGAGGATTGGCTTCATCAAAATAGAAGTTGGTAAGACCCCATCCATAATCAGGAAAATTGTTTCCATAAGTTGAGAAACCTCCCTGTAGTGTTGTTCCGTTAATTCCGCCATCTCCTGCACCGGAGTATTCCGTCCACCACTCGATTTTGCTGTGTATTTCAAATGGAACGTATGCTTTTGTTCCATGGCTGCCAATAGTATCGGATTTAATGATGGTAAGAATTCTTGTTCCGGTTGGCGCTTCTGTGGCAAGGGCAAGATCCTTTGTAATGTTGGAAGAACCCATTGCAACAGCATAGGCAGGATCTGTGGGACTGGTATGGAAGTTAATTCCGTTAATCGGTTTATAATTTGTATTTGCTGTGTTATAAGCTGCATACAGGTAATAGTTGTTAGGTAATAAATAAGGCAACTTATAATTTCCTGATGCATCAGAAGTAGCTGTTGCAACAGGATTACCGCTCACAGAAGATCCGATATAAAGAGAAATCACTGCACCGGGAGCCGCTACCATTGTTCCTGTATAATCCGGATACTTGCAAATCCCTGTAATTGATTTGCCTTTTAATGTGTCGTGCACCTGCACCACAACGATGTCGTGTTCCTTTTTACATTTTGATAAGGAAAAAATTAATCCGAACGCTGCCACTGCAACGAGGGAGGTCAGGGTAAATTTAATTGTTTTCATACTATTGTTTTTTTTGAATTGTTTTATTTATAATAATTTTCTCTCTGATTATCTATATGCAAAGCACAGCATATATCCAAAATCAGACAATGACTTCGATTAGTTCAAAATATGCGATTTCGCAAAAAGGAATTTGAAAATCTAAAGAAGAATAAGAAGGAAAAATTTAATGCAGATATTAAAGAGAAGGATATTTATTCAGTAAAATAAATTTAAAAACATTTCGCTTTTTCTTTTTAATCTTTCCTATTAAAATTGTTTTATTATTCAAAATACTGCATAAAATACTTACTGATAATATTTTTAAATCCATCCGAATTTATGATTGCTATTTTTCTTCCATGTTTCATTATAAATCCTTCCTCCTCAAATTCAGAAAGTTGCCGTGAAACCTGTTCGACATTAGTACCTACGGAGCTTGCAATGTCTTCACGCGTGAATGGAACATTCAATTCATTTTCTTCATTCAAACCAAACATTTGCACCATCAACAATAGTGTTTCCACCACTTTTTCCCTGAGATTCATTTGGGCAAGATTCTTTATTCTGGTTTCTATTTTTCGCAGTTCCTGGGAATAAAACATCATCAACCCGGTAGAAAATTTCGGATTAGCCATGAACATGTTGTTAAGCGTATCATTTAAGACAAAACAAATAAAGGAATTATCCATAGCTACTGCGCTGATCGGGTATCTCTCATCTCCTAACCCTCTGTGACCGAGTATATGGCCATCATTAGCAAAACGAACAATTTGTTGTTTTCCATCGAAGCCGGTAGAAATTACTTTCACTTTTCCTTTTTGAATAAAAAAAACACCTAAAACAGGTTCTCCCTCGCTAATAATTTTTTGGTTTTGTTTAAAATAAATTTGATATTTACTTGAACTTATTTTTTGAATCCATTCCGGAGAACAATACATCTTAACAAAGCAGTTAGTGTTTGTACATAACTCGCAGTTTGTGTTTTTCATAAGTTCAATTAAAAAAATCAGGTATACTATTTATTTTTTCCAATTATAATTTAAGAATTGAGAATTAATTGGTAATTATTTTTATCATTCCAAATGCAAGTTATAACAGTCTTCAAAATCACATTATGACTTGAGATAGCATAATCTTTGCGGTTACGCAAGAGAGAATCAGTAAAATCACAGGTTAAACAATGAGAATAACATTGTTTTGAATTTTCTACAATATAAAAGTAGAAGTACTATATAATAGATGCAACATCAGAAAAGAGTAATTCAATAATGATTAAATAATGGTATAAAATTATTTACATATTATCGTATCCAGCGAAGCCCCGTACCCGCACCAGACTCCAAGCGCCTCTTTTTGAGGATAGATATTTGAGAGGATAGAAGCAGGTGCAGCAAACGGATTGCCCTGGCTGTTCACCACTGCCTCCATACTTCTGAAAAATTGATAGGAAGCGTTATCAATGGCACAAAATTTTACTGCAACAGTATCGCCTTTATTATAATAACCGTATGATAAATTAAAACTTTGTCCGTTAATAAATTTGTCGTCAAAAGCAGCACCAAAAGGTGGAATGAAGGTAGGATCTTTGCCAAATCTTTTTGCCAACCAGCGATACGCGTTTCCTTCTGCAGGAGGATCGGTAAAATGCGACCAGATGGACCCGAGCGTGTCCTGCTTATCCAGTCGCCACCATAAACTGTCAAGCGGCACAGGCGAAAAAATGGAGGTGGAAGCAGTAAATGTTTTTCCTTCTGTAACGATCGAAAGTGAATATGTTTTTCCGACTTGGCCGAAAATAGCTGGATCGAATGTAGAGTAAATGCAGTAATTTATGCTTTTCAGCAGCACCGGGTCTACTCCTGAAAATTCGGACACGATAGGGATCAAAGAATCCGGCAGTGATTTAGAACAAATCTCGGTGAGTGTAATTGTCTTTGTTCCGTTTGAAACTTTTATTACTGCATCATGGATAAACATATTCTGAATCGTATTCTGATCCTGGTGACCAAAATATGCCATGTTATGAGTGAGAATAACATAAGGCGGAAATCCGGGCTCGATGCGTCCGTCAACGACAATTTTATTTTCCAGAGGGGGAAGGTTAACGGCAATATCTTTTTGACATGAAGTGAAGAACGCAGACAGAAGATAAAAGAGCAGAAGGTAAATTGTATAGAAAAATTTTTTCACCGTTATTCGAGTAAAAACAAAAAGCAAAGATACTTTATCTACCCTTACGAATAACGTGTTGTACTTTGAAATTGAAATACCGCTCCACTGGCGGCATCAAGGTAATTTTTCAATTAATAAAAAAGAGGGAAATCTTCAAAAAAAAATAACGGATAAGGGAAAAACGATAATGAAAAAAAAAGATAAAACATTTCTGAGTTTATCAAGAAGAAAATTGAGTTGAGAAATTTCCTGTTCACTTAGTGAGGAGAGGTGCTTATCCATCCGTTCATTCTCCTTTTTAATTTCATCCAGCAATTGCATTCCTTTATCTGTAATTACAATATCCATCCTGCGCCTGTCATCTACCGCAGCAGTTCTTTCAACCAATCCTTTTTTTCTGAGATTTTCAATCACCCTTGACACGTCCGACATACGGTCAAGCATTCTATCGCGAATGTAACTTACCATAATTGCTTCAGGATATTTTCCCCGTAAAATGCGAAGAATGTTAAATTGCTGAAGGGTTAATTTATAGGGCTTCAGCACATCAGAAATAAACTGCAACATCCATTTTCCGGAGTAAACAAGATTAACGGATGCCCTGTGGAAATGGTTCCTGAACGGCCTTACCTGGTAGATTTCTTTTTCAAGTTGCATAAAAATTTGCAATAACCTTACATTAATGATTGTTGCTTCTGCATAAACATTTTCATTTCACCAAAGAAGCAACTACACTGCCAGCTTTCTAATTGACAAGATTGGGCAAGAGCAACTATTCTCCTTTCAGGAACGCAGTGATCTTCTCTACTTCCTTATTAGTTAAAAGGGCTTTCTGGCGCATATGCTCTGCAGCTGCTTCCCATTGATCATTGTTATAAGCAGATGATGGTGGAGCATTATGACAGCGGTTACAATTCTCCGACCATAACTGGGAACCGGATTTTTTAGCTATTGATTCCGGAACTTTACATCCATTCATCAACACAAATGAAAAAACACTGACAACAAAAAGAGCTGCTGTTATTATCAATTTATTTTTTATGGTTTTCATAATAGTGAGTTTTATTATTTAATGTTTAAAAAAAGTAAATTAACCTGGCTGAATAGGTTGTAATGGTCGGACCATCCGTAGTTGTAAGCACATCATACGCAAAGTTTAGAGGTGTCTTCCAAGTGAGCCAATAGGTGAGACAAACGGTGGTTTGCTTTTCCGGATTTTCTCCCCAAGGCGATACCAACGGTGTACTTGCATCTCCATTATATTTTGGTGGTGTATATCCTCCTATACGCCCACCCAATTCGAGATTTTTAAGAAATTTACCCGGGGCACCGGTTAGACGAATAGTAGCACCACAAAACCACCCGCTAAATTGATTGTTGAATGCCGGAACCACTAACGATGTATGTGTAGAATCGGTAAACCATGGATAGTTGTAATTTTTTGTCGTAGTGCTATTATATTCTGCCAGCGCTCTTATCATGATTGGCCCAAAAGCGTGATAGTAATTTAGGTCAGCTGCAAGAGAAGTGCTGCTGATGCTTTCAAAAGGTGTTCCCGCATCTCCTACTTTACCTGCCATTTGTCCTGATACATCAACTTGCAAACTGGAATTTGAGAAAGGAAGAAAGCCAATTGACCCACCAATCGCTTTGTTTTTATTGTTATCCAGATAATTATCATAATACAATTGCCCGGTAGGGTTGCTGCTTCCTTGAGTTGTTGTATCCACTCTCATTTGTGGTCCGTTTGAAACATAAAACTGATAATTAATTTTAGAATACCCTAACTGAAGTCCTCCCTGGATACCTACACCCGTTTGAGTTTGCGGACCTCTTGCCATTCCTATCGGGTCGGCACTATAGCGATTCGTAAAATCATCCAATACACCCATAAATATTCCATATTTCGGACTAAAATTTCCAGCAAATAGGTTGAGCCCATTAGCGACACGGTAATACGCAATCGCTTCAACCAAATTAATTGCTGCTCCTCCTCCGGTTGGGTTCGCATCTACTTCTACCTGTGCATCTAAAAATAATCGGTTGTTCACTTTTACTAATGGCATCAGCATAAACGCATCTGGGTAAAAGCTGTTCGAATTAACATCGGGACTTCCTGCCATCTTTGTCATGGTATTTGTCCATGAAATCTGTGCTTTACCTGCTAACAGAAATTTTGTCGCAGATGACCCGTTTGGTTTGTTGGGCTTATCTGTTTGGGTTGAATCCTGCGCAGTTGCGTTATTGGAAAATAAGGGCATCAGGATTGCCGCAATCACAAAACCTTTAATAATTTTTTTCATAGATATAAATATTTATCGATTAATGTTTGTTTTATTTTTTCTTTGCAAGAGTTCGAACGTAATTCACCAACTGCCAGATCTGGTCTGCCGAATGGTCTTTCTTATTCGAGGGCATTGGTTTTCTGCCTTCGCTTATTTTCCAGAAAAGTTCTCCATCGGTTTGCGATTGCACTTTTGCGTTAGATAGATCGGCAACAGTTACATCCTGATTTGCAGCATCCTTACCATCGCCTTTTCCTTTTTTACCATGGCAGTTGGTGCAGTCCTTCTCATAAATTACTTTACCAGCAGCAACTGAAGTTTCATCTGCAGCAATAGGATTTTTTTTACCCTTTTCTGAATCAGGCGCTTTCCATTCTTTGTTTTGTTGGAATGCAAAGGAAAATGCAATAGTTATTGCTACCACACCTACTAGCGTTGCCATTTTGTGAATTTTATTTTTTTTCATAATATTGATTTGTTAATTGGAAACTGTTTTAAATTTTTGTTTTAAAATAATGTGTACCATATATTGTTATACCATTTAATGGTATAAATGTGATTATATTAACCACTTTAAATAATGACATGTATCATCAAGAAATATGATTGTTAACCATAATTAAACATGATTTATCTCAAGTTAACCTTGCAGATATTCAATAAATAGGAAGGAAATCTTCTGAAAATATATAGGATAGTGGAAAAAAGATATAGGGCAAAAAAGACAAAATATTTCTAAGCTTATCAAGAAGAAAATTAAGTTGAACAACCTCTTGATCACTTAATGAAGAGAGATGCTTATCCATCCGCTCGTTCTCCTTTTCTATTTCCTCCAGCAGGTGCAGGCCTTTTTCCGTTATTACAATATCCATCCTGCGCCTATCGTCACCTGCAATAGATCTTTCTATTAATTCTTTTTTCCTCAGGTTCTCAATTATCCTTGACGCGTCAGACATCCGGTCAAGCATTCTATCACGAATATATGTTACTGAAATTGCTTCAGGATATTTACCCCGTAAAATGCGAAGAATATTATATTGCTGGAGAGTTAATTTATAGGGCTTCAGCACATCCGAAATAAACTGCACTATCCATTTGCCGGAATAAATAACGTTTACAGTGGCTTTATGAAAATCGTTTCTGAATGGCCTGACCTGGTGTATTTCTTTTTCAAGTTGCATACGTTATGTGCAAATCTAAATTCATTATTATTATTCTGATAGTAATTGCCGCTTGGCAGAAACACAATTATCTTTTTTGTTTCTACATCCACTGCTTGATCAGACAAACACTGTTCGTGCATTCGTTACAACTAATTTTGTGCTCATCTTTGTTCGGCATATTGTTCTATACCATACTTTCTGATCACCTCATGTAATCCAAACTCATCTATCACCTTTATTCCGCCTCTTCCAGTTTTTTCAATCAGGTTTCCCCTTTCAAAGTCACCTAACTCCCTGCAAACCTGTTCTCCCATAACTCCTGCTATATTTGCAATTTCCTGCCTGGTCATACACACATTTAAAGTTCCGTCATTGGGATTGACCCCAAAAACCTCCTTGATAAAAAGCAATGCTTCAACAATTTTTTCTTTCACATTCATCTGTGTGAGGTATTTCATTCTAATTTCTGTTTTTCGGAGTTCACGTGAGTAAAATTCCATCATTTGCAGAGTGAGTTTGGGGATGCTCATAAACGCCTCGTAAAGCGTTTCGTTGTCAATAAAACATACAATGGTATTGCATAGGGCAACGGCACTGATTGGATATTTATCATCGCCTAATCCCCTGTGCCCCAATACTTGCCCGTCATTGGCTAACCGCACAATTTGATCTCTGTTGTCGGTTCCTTTTGCTACTACTTTTACTTTGCCGTGTTGAATAAAATAAATTCCTTCCACATAGCCGCCTTCTCTGAAAATAATATCCTTTTCCTGGTGTTCAATTTGAATTTTTTTTACCTCAATTCTGTCTAGCCATCCGGAATCGCAATGCTTCTTAATGAAACAATCAGCGTTGTTACATTCTTTGCAGATGATTTTTTTACTCATTGTAATTAATTTGATGATTGGGCAATTTGAAAATTTGAAAATTAAAAAACAGGCATTATCAAATCATCAAACTCATTCATCTTCTATTTTCAACTTGCATTCAGAATCTATTTTTCGGAGTGCTTTTCTCACCCCAATGCCCCTTCTCCGATTTCTCGGAGAAAGGGAACAAAGTGGGGCAAGTACACAAACCCTATGAAGGGTACCTTTTCAACTAAAAATAATTCCAACGTTTGGTGATATTAAATCCTATACAATACTGGCTTTTCGTATAGTCATTTTGGTTATAGAGGTTATTTGCCTGAGGAAGAATGCTTTGGTAGTTTCCAAGGAATATCTGGAATGTGTGGGTGAAGGTTGCAATCTGGATTCCAAAACTAATATTGGGATGCGGGTTATTTGTTGGATGCTGTGTAAGCGGCTGGTCATAATTTACAATAACTCCCATTTTTTCCGTAAACGTATAGCAGCCCATAGCGGCAACAGCACAGTGACCGTTTTTCATTTTTGGCTTAATGGTGCCTTCCGAACTCATGTATCCCTCTACATTATTAAAGTAAGAATAACTTGGGGATGCCTGAACTGAAAAGTGTTCGGTAATTTTTCGGGCTACGATCAACTGGCTAAAATAAGAGATCCTGTCAGCATTGCTTACAAAATTTCCTTTCTTAGGGAGCGTAGATACTGCCATGTTTCCGTAGTAAGTAACGCTTACAGGGCAACCATGATTTACAGCTTGCTTGGAAAGGGCATATTTGATATTGCCATCCCACTGCATTTTGTCCTCGCATAATCCCACACCTACCTGCATATTATTAATTGGTGTATAGCTCGCTCCAAAACGAACATTGGCGCCTGCAAATAGTCCGAAGAAATCGTTATATTTATTATTGATAGTTCCAAAGCGGTGCTGAATAGTAAATTCCAGGGTTTTCTTGACCGGGACCATCACACTTTGATTGTCAATAATAAAAGTGCCGAGAAAAGTATTTTTTACCCGTTCTATTCCTGCGGGTTTCGCGGGAGCAGAACTATCCTGTGCAGGGATAGGATTGCTTATTTGTTTCGCAGAAGCAGTACTATCCTGTGCATAGCCAGGATTGCCTGTTGCAAATAGCAAATAGCAAAACATGCCTACCAGACAGGTTGCTCCGCTAAGGAGTCCCTTCGGGACAAATTGTTTTATATGTTTTTTCATTTTGATATTTATTTAATTGTTTACTTAATTTTTCTTTGCTCCTTGTTTAATCCATGCAAGCACCAGCGCATTGATGTTAGATGGATTGGTGGGTTTCCCCATAGGCATTGCCGGGCTCAGTTTGCCTGTTAACCTCTCGTAAACTATGCTGCTCTCAGGTGTTTTTGTATCTACGTATTTACTCATCAGTGACGTGTACGCTTTGTCAGCCATTAAATCCGGTGTATGACCGCCTGTAGCATGGCAACCGGTCACAGCGCAGTTTTTACTGAAGATGGGTACCAGATCTTTGCTGAAAGAAACAACACTTGCAACTGTTACTTGCTGGGGCTTGATAATAAGCGTGGTGTCTTTTTGACAACCCGTGATTACAGCGATTAACAACATGCCCACTGCAGCCATTGTTATTAGTGTTTTTTTCATGATGAATATATTAACTGTTAATCGTTTTTTTAAGTGTGGGTATTGAGATACAGATTTTGTATCTCAATACCCAACTCTTTTTTATTTTTTAATACTGCCGTTTTGTTGAGCGCTATGACTGACTTGTTGACTAATATGATCACCTTGCTGCGCAATACGACTGCCCCGGTTACCAAAATGCAATGTCAGACCGGCTACAATAGCGTGTTGATTATCAGCCCTGTTAAACATGGCGCCAACTCCAAAAGGTTGATCGCTCAGAGAAGAAAAATTAACATCGTTTATATTATCACCGGTATTCAATTTGCGTTGAAACAACATTCTCCAGCCAGTACCTGTGTAATAAGCATTAACCGTTACATCGCCACGGCTGCCTGTATAAGCGCCAATAATGCTGCCGGGAATACAATTTGGTCCATCACCAGAACCTACTTGCTGATAAGCTGTACCTGATGCTGAAGTGCGCGGATCAACAGTAGTTCCATCGCTCAGTGTAAGAACCCCTAAAATGTTAACCGCGGTAACTTTTTTTGCTGCGCCAGTTGTCAACGTATCGCTTATCAAGATAGCGCTATTAGAGTAGCCTCCGTTTGGATATACCCATATTGGAATTGCGGCTTTTTTAGAAGGGCTTGGCGCTCCCGGTCCGGTAATTTTTAAGCTTTGTTTATTGCTAAACCCACCGTCAGCGGCATATGATGCTGTTGCCCCAGGTGATACCACATTAAGTCCTGACGACTGTAAACTTGTAGGTACTGATGATGATGGGCCATTAAGTACCTGCCAATCACCATGAACTTGATTTTTATCTAATACTCCGCCATATCCTGCTCCTATGCTAGAACCATCGTCTATAAAACAATCATTTGCCTGATTCATAGGCACTCCCTGCATCGTGCGTGCTCTCCATACATCTAATCTCTCACTGGGTCCGTTAGTATACATCACACCACCGTCAGGAACACTCGTGCCTCCATAAGAAGACATAACATGGCAGGCAGCGTAGCAAGACAAAGAATTAAAAGTTGAACAGGAAATGTTAAACATCATTACAATTTGATCCTGTGCAAAAGCTGGTCTGTAACTGCCATCGGGACTCAGATTGGTTAAACTTGATGCGGTGGCTTCTTGTGCCCACCATTTTGTAGAATCGGTTTGTTTAGGATTATAATACCACTGAGCGCTTTGCACGCATTTCATGTCAGTGTTAAATTCCAACAGGAAATAAATATTACTTGCATCGTATAATGAACGCATTTTTATATCGGTAGAATTACCAATAAACCCTGTAAAAGTGTTGTTTCCCAAATCCGGCACTACTGCATGCACGGTTAACGCTGGTGCATTTGCCCATACTCCTTCAATGCTTCCACTCCATGCAGAACCTCCTATTGGATTAAGAGTTGCTGTCCCACTTACAGAATATAAAGTGTCAGTATTTAATACCGGTGTAATGGTTGTGGTTGTTAAGTCGAGCACCTGGTCATGCTTTGTGCAATTCGACAGCCCCAATACAATGACTGCAGCCACCACCGGAACCATCACAAAATATTTGTTTAAATTTTTCATGTGAAATTGATTTTTAATTGATTGTTTGTTTTGTAGGTATTATTTATTGTTTTGTTTGTTGTTTACTTTTGAGAAGTGATCTTCTTTCCAAGATCTCTTACATAGTTAATTACCTGCCAGCGCTGAACCTCGGTCAGTTCTTTTTTGAAAGCAGGCATTGGCTTATTGCCTTCGGATATTTTCCAAAAGATGGCGCCATCGGTTTGTTTGCTGAATTCCTCTTTTGTGAAATCGCCAGGTGTTTTATCCAACTCGGCAACTTTTGGTCCATCGCCTTTTCCTTTTTTACCGTGACAGATAGCGCAGGTTTTAACAAAAATATCTTTCCCTGCAGCAAGGCTTTTTTCGTCTATAGCAACAGGATTTGTTTTCTTATCGGCTTCTGCTGGAGCAACCCATTTTGCCTGCCCGCCAAAAGAATTTGCTAAATTTCCTTTCGACATGGGAATAAACGCAGAACAGATTGCAATTGCACCGATTACAATGAAACCTGCCAGTTTCATTTTTTTGACTTGAGTGATGATGGTTTTCATAGTGTTTATTTTAATTGTTTGTTTGCGTTATTATTTTTGTATTTCATAATTGAGTTAGGGTTAGTTTAGTGAATGGCAATTACTTCTTCTCCTGTTTTCTGCA
>OCZT010001727.1_pt1 | contig 22601 bp, 17 predicted proteins | sample 1539031 | NCBI WGS metagenome assembly OCZT01 (sample SAMEA3539308, study PRJEB22396) | soil metagenome | biome: tundra; feature: field; material: soil | place: USA | collected 2010-05 | depth 0.15 m | reverse complement strand
GCGTGAGGATGTGCTCGGCGCCCTCGCTCAGGCGGCAGACGCGCTGGGTCGCCGTCTCCTCGAAGTCGATCCCGGCGACAAACTTCGGGTAGTTGTAGAAGTCCACGCCGCCCGCGCGCGCGATCTCGGTCGTGACCGGCAGGTGGTGCACCCAGGCGTGCAGCTGACGTCTGCGCATGCCCGAGATCAGAGCCCGGCCCGGCAGGTTGGGCCGGAACCACGGCTCGTTGAGCACCACCGAGATGGCCAGCTCGTTGTACGGACCGATGCCTGTGTCGCGGTACTCGAAGCAGGTGATCGCCACTGCGCCGAGTCCGGGCGCCAACCGCGCGGGGCTGAACCGAGGGTCAGGCATGAGCCGGCGCAGGCCGCCCAGGCGTGCGGCGAAGACGGCGCTCGTGGCGGTGCCGTCGTAGTAGAAGATCGGCACCTTGGCCGGTTGGCCCGCGATCGTCACGTCCGCCTGCATGACGCCGTCGAAGAATGGAGAACGTCGCATGCCACCTCCTTGCGTTAGGGTGCTCCAATCAGAGACTACCATAACACGATTTGATGACACATAGCCGATTCCATGGGCGTTGAGTCTCCCCTTGATCTAACAGCGAGCGGCCTTCATTCGGCGTTCTGGCCAACCAGCAACCGGTCAGCGAGCTGACCAGGGGGTCATCCAGGGCAGCTAGGGGTCAAGCACATTCGGACGGCCCGCTCAAGATGCTTCTATCACCGGTCACACACAGCCTGGCTCCAAGCTGGGGCTGACATCGGTCGCCTGCTGCTCGGACCTGGACGCCTCTTGTTGCCTACAAATCCGGGCCTCTCCGAACTGAGGGCGTCAGGACATCAACCGCCGTCTTGTCCATCAGCGCCTGCCGCCACCCAGGAAAACCGTCATACCCCTGGGTCACAAGCGGACCTCGAGGGGGCCTGGGTTCGCCTATTTCGGCTGGATGTGCGCGCCGCCCCTTTCAAGGTCACCCGCGCCAAGGTGGCCAACGTAGGCCTCAAATGGGGTCTCCGGCCGTGAGCTCGGTTTCGATCGCAGAGCGCACCGCCTTCAGCGCGCCCGCTCGGACACAGAGCTTGGTGGCGACGTGCGCCGCGGCATCGAGCTCGGCAAGTTCCGCGGCGGCTGCCAGGCTCACAGCTTTTGGAAGCCTGGCTCATGCCGGTGTGCAGGGATGACTCTTGACGGTCACCAAAGCATCCCCACAGGCCGGCGCATGCTACGAACTGCTGGCCGTTCCGGCGGCCGTGGGCTCCCAGGAATAGGACTGCCGCAGACCCCGGAGGCGGGCTAGAGGCGCCAGGGGAGCGAGCGCGAGACGCTGGATCAGCCAGGGCGGTGAAGACAACCGGATCTCCCTCCCGAACGCGGGACCAGACACCGCAATCTGTAGCAGCGACGGCATGCCACTGGCATTCAGCTCGCCCCGCTGGGCCAGCACGAACAGGGTCTCGAAGAACTCCGCAATCCTGAGGGCGGGCCGGAACTCCATGATCGAGTGCGCCTCCTCCGGGCCCCCATTACGAAACGTGTGCGGTGTGTTCGGCGGGATCACAGTCCGGTCGCCGGGGCCGAGCCGAATCTCCTGGCCACGCACCATGAATACCAGAGAGCCCGATAGGACCTCGGCGCTGCTTTCCTGCTGGGGGTGTACGTGCACAGGTTCGAAGGGGCCGGGCGGATTGTATGAGTCGATCCTGAGCAAGGCGCCGTCGCTGTCCTGGGCTGTGACCTGGAACGTCATCCGCTGGCCTGTTCGAGCGTTTTCGATGTGATCGCCGGTTCGTGGCATGTCCGCACCTCAGGCAGTCGAACCCTTAGCGTAATTTCGCTATAGTAGTCCTTCAATTTGCCAGAGGTATCATATAGCCAATGAGCCAAGGAGTCAAACGGCGTTATCGCTCGCCGCGGCGCACAGAACAGGCGAACGCCACGCAGCGCGAGATCATGGAAGCGGCTCGCCGCCTGTTCTCCGCCCAGGGTTATGGGTCAACAACGATGGAGGCGGTGGCCAGCGCAGCCGACCTATCCGTCGCAACCGTCTACCTGTCGTTCCGGTCGAAGTTCGGGCTACTGTCCGCACTGGTTAACGATGCCGTCGAAGACCCCTCTCTCGATGTCGAGCAGGTCCTGAACGCGGCCGGCCTGCAGAGGCAGCTCGAGATCGGAGTCCACCTTATTCGCCAACTTCATGAACGCACGGCGCCGATTAGCGGGATTCTGCGCTCTGGGCGAGGAAGCGACCCGAGATTGGCGGCACTCTGGGATGACTGGCAAGCCCGTCACCTCGCTGCCGTGAGCCAGGTGGCGCGCCACCTCGCTGCCGCGGGCTGGCTTCGCGCTGGCCTCGACGATGCCTGGGCAGCGGATGTCCTATACACGCTGTCAGGCTCAGAAACTTACCGGCAGCTCGTCGTCGAGCGCGGCTGGCAGCCCGCTGAGTTCGAAGAATGGCTCGCCGACTCTGTCCGTCGACTCCTCCTGCTGCCATAGCCGTTCCGCGGCCGGGGCCCGACGGGGATAGCCCCCACGACGGGACGGCTCCTCCCGACAAGTCACGGGGTAGCCACAGACACAGAGCACGGCATGCGAGCGTGTCGTCGCGGGAGGCCGTGCGCCGCCGGCAGCCTCTGTAAACAGCTATTACAGTCGGTCCCGGGAAGGCGCTTTCCCTGGGCCGGGGTGCGGCCGATACGGTGAGCCCATGGCCGTGCTCTCCCTCACTCCCCTCCCCGCCCGCCTCGCCTCTGAGTCCTACCTGCTGCGGCTCAGCCTCGCCAGCCGGGCCACTGGGCGCGGCTCGCTTAGGACCCTGGCCATCCTGCTTGGCGCCAGTGATCCCGACGAGGTCGCCTGGGGCGAGCTGCGGTACCCCGACACCTCGATTCTCCGAAACCTGGTGGTGGAGCGATATGCCGCCAGCACCGCCCGGCGCCACCTCGCGGCGCTCAAGGGGGTGCTGAAGCAGGCGTGGAGGCTCCAGCTGATGGAGACCGATGCCTACCTGCGGGCGGTGGACCTGGAACCGCCGCCACGGCTTGATCCGGCCCCAAGGCAGGCGCTTTCAGGTCAGCAGATCCGGGCCCTGCTGCTGGCCTGCCGAGACGGCAGCGACGTCGGCCAGCGGGACCTGGCCCTGCTCCTATTAATGGTGTCGACCGCGCTTAGGCGATCCGAGGCGGCCCATCTGGACCTCGACGACGTGGACGGTAACCGCGTCACCGTCCGCCACGCCAAGGGAGGGCGGACGCGTGAGGTCTGGCTGCCGCCCTCAGCGCAGAGGCCGCTGCTGCGGTGGATCCGCATCCGGGGCGATTGGCCAGGGCCGCTGTTCCCGCGCCTTAGGGGAGTTGGAGCGGGACACGGCAGGATGGGCGGCGAGGCGGTCAACCAGGTGCTCGCTCGTCGTGCCCGCGCCGCGGGCCTAGGTCACTGCACCGCCCACACCCTCAGACGGACCGCCCTGACGGCACTCCTTGAGACCGGCGATATGGACCTGTCGGCCGTGTCCCAGGTCGCGGGCCATGCCACCACCCAGACCACCGCGATGTACGACTGCCGTCGTCCAAGGGCTGCAGGCCTTGCCGCTGCTGAGGCGATGGAGCGGCTGCTTTCGCCCGAGCCGCATCGATGAAAAAGCCGGTTTCCCTAACGGGCCAGCAGGTGGATACGGTGCCGACATGGAGCAACTTACCGACCGCGTCCCGGGCCGCCGTTCGACCACGAGCTTGCCCAGGACTGCCAGGACTGGGAGGCCCACCGCAAGCGCAATTGGCCCTGACGATGAGAATGCCTTGAAGGCCAAAGATTACCGATACGTATTCAATTTCGACCCCAGCAGGGGGTTGGAGCGGGAGACGGGGATCGAACCCGCGTGGGAAGGTTGCACTCATGGGCTGAACTCGAAATGGCGCGAAAATGCCCCGAAGAGGCTTACTCACCCCCATGTATCACCATGATCGAAACCTTCCGACCACCCGCGCGGCAAACGTTAGCCCGTCTACAACCAACCTGCGGCAAAGCTCACGATGCGCCGGAAACACGGGCCCGACCCAAGCCGTCTGACCCCGGCAGCCCGACTGGCTACTCTGCGGGCAGCCTGAACTCCCTGATCGACACCAGAGCCGCCGCGACCAAAAGGGCCACGGCCATGGCCACGAGCGGCCCCATCGGCGAGCCGCCGGTCGGAGCGGATACCTCTCCGGCTTTCGGCAGGGTCACCGCCAGCACCTGGTAGGTGCACTGATCGGGGCTTCCGGTCGTGCTGGTGCCAGCGGGGATGGTAACGGTGATGTCGACCTGCTGCCCTGACTGACCTGCTGGGGCCACCGCGTTGATCTGCGTGTCGGAAACAACCGTGAAACTCTGCGCCGCTACGCCGCCGAACTTGACGCTGGTGGCGCCGAGGAAGCCGCTGCCTGTGATCGTCACTGAGCCGCCACCGGCGACCGGCCCACAGCTGGCCGTCACCGACGTCACTTTGAGCGCGGAGAACTCGAAGGCGCCAATGTCGCAGGCGCTGCCCTGAGGACGGCTCAGTCCTCTTTGGTCAGTGCTGGGATCGGGGCAGGTGTTCTTGACCGCGTCGATGGCCGGGCTACCGGACTTCAGCGCCAGCGTGTTGGTCGGCCCGCCGTTGTTGGCGAGGCCGGCGAGCATGGGATCCGTGTTGATCAAGTCGAACGTGGGCCCGGTTGTGGTGAAGCCGCAGCTGTTGTCGCTGTCCAGGTTGCTGCCGCCGTCCGTAATCGCCGTAATCGTCCCCACACAGACCGCACTGCCGGTCTGGTTGGCCAGGATGCTGTTCTTGAGGGTGGTGGGGTTGCAGGTATGGAAGAAAAACAGCGCACCGCCAGGCCCGCTGTTACCGCTGATGGTGACATTCGTAAACGTGGCCGTATCACACGTGTTGATCGTGCCGCCGAGGTCGCAACTGTCGCTGCTGATGTTGCCAGTGACGGTGTCGTTGACGAAGGTGGTGACGGCGGCGCCCCTCGTGTCCATGGCTGCGCCCGCGTAGCAGCCATTACCGGAATCAGTAATCGAGTTGTTACTAAGGGTGGAGTTGGTGACCGTGAGGGACTCGCCATCATGACCGATCCCTCCCCCGCTGTAGGCCACGTTCCCGGTGATCGTGACCTTGTCGAGGGTTACCGTGGCGTGGCGCCCGATGTCGACTCCGCCGCCAGGTCCGCGACCTGCGTTGCCGTTGCGGATGGTGACGCCGCTGATGTTTGCGGTAACCGAGCCCTCGGGATTAATTTCGAATACGCGGCCGACGGCGTTGCCGTCGATGGCGAGGTTGCGGGCGCCAGGTCCGGTGATGGTGATCGTGCCCGCGTCGTTAACCGGCAGTTCGCCGTTCGCCAGCGTGATCACGCTCGGCGATGGTAGGTTGAAGAGGACGCTGTTGGCGCCCGGGTTGGCGTTGAATAGCTCGAGCGCCGAGCGCAGCGTCACCGTCCCCGCTGTGGAGTTACACCCGACCGCCGTGTTGGCATTGAGTTCATCGCCAGTGCTGTTGACCAAGCAACTGGAAGGCACGGCCGCCGAGACGGGCGCCGAAGTGAGGAACCCCAAAGCACCAATGAACAGCGCCGCAGACCCTGCAATCAAACGCCGGTGCAGTCCCATTGCAATCCTCCTATCAGCCGGGCGCCAGCCCATGTCTGAGCTACCAACATACCTTAACCCGCCGGCACGTTTGCTGCAAGCGCGCCCGAGTATCCGCGAAGCATATTCAGGACGACTGGTCCCCGGTTAGCGGGAGACGGGGATCGATCTCGAAATGGCGCGAAAAAGCGCTTATGAGGCCTACTCACCCCGTTCTATCACTGCTACCGACACTTTTCGACAAGTTCGGCCCGGACTCCACGCGGCCCGTTTCCAACCGACCACCGGCAACGCCGGTATCAGTTCAGTCGCTGTCGCCTTCGAACAACTTGACGCCGGCGGGATAGACCTTGTTTTCCCTGGAGCCCTCGTGGGGAACCCAATCGTAAATTGATGTTCGGTTGTGGTTGAGGTTTGCTGGTTGGGGGCACGGCCAGCCGTCCGCAACAGAGCACGTCCACCCTACGGCTGGTACGCACCTCCCCGCGAGCTGATCGCGATCACGGCAATGACATGCGCCTCGTCGTCGCGGAGAAAGCGGACCCGCCAGTCGCCGACACGAAGCCGGAATTCTCGGCGCCGACCGCGGAGGCGCTTCACGTCACCGGACGGAAGCGCTGTTATGGAATGGACGATACGGTCCCAATCCGTACGTCCAAGTCGGCGCAGAGCCTTCGCGGCTACCGGCTCAACGACGATCCGCCACGGCGGCGGGTCAGCGGTCAGCGCTCGGCTCGGATATGAGCTTCTCTAGGGCGATGCCCTCACCGTCCCGGTAGCTTGTAATCCCCCCGGCCGCGGTGGCCTCCTCCTCCTCGCTAGGCACCTCATCGTCCCAGGGCGCTGCGTCGAGGATGGCGATCATCGGGTCCGCAACCGCGCGCTCCAAGAAACCACCGATTGGGTCCACGGCGGAGTCGGGCAAGGCGTCAACGAGGCGGTGCAGCTCGGCGCGAGTCATGCGAGTAACCTACCACGACCCGTGAACTGCGCCAGCCCCACTCTTTCCGGCGGGAGCGCCCGTCTCGAAAGGCCGCAGCCTGATCGACTGCCCGGGCCCTTCTGTGGACTGACGGGGATCAGGTCTGGTCGGCGATCATCTGCCGGACATGGGCGTCCATCATCTGCCGCATCTGCTGTATCTCGTCAGAACTCTCGCCGTTGAAAGTGGACGAGTGCGCTTCATCGCCGTGCGCCATCATCGCGGCGTGGAGCGCATCAGCGGCATCTCCCTCGACGAAAGCGTCATTACGACCCCAGGAGGGGGTTGGAGAGCGGGAGACGGGGATCGAACCCGCGACTTCAACCTTGGGAAGATTGCACTCATGGGCTGAACTCGAAATGGCCCGGAAATGCCCCGAAGAGGCTTACTCACCCCGTTCTATAACCATGATGGAAACCTTCCGAACCGGTAGTGCTCTCTGGTGCAATAGACACGGAGCAGGAGGGATCCCACCCGGTTGGCAAGGGCTGGATCGGCCCGGCCTCCGGCCCCTTCCCGGGGAGCCTCTGACGGGATCGTACGCTTGGGCCAAATGACGACAGACGAAGGCCCAGCTGCCGCCGCCGAGCGCGTGCTCGTGGTCGAAGACGACGCTGCGCTGCGCGAAACCGTGGCCCACGCGGTGTCGGGCGCCGGTTACCAGGTCGAGGCAGTCGGCGATGGCGCCGCGGCGGAGCAGCGCCTGCGCAGCGCGCCGTTCAATGTCGTGCTCCTGGACATCGGCCTGCCGTTTGTTGACGGGTGGCATGTCCTGGCGTCGCTGGAGAGCAAGCGGGTGCCCTCGGTGATCATCATCAGCGCCCGAGGCGACGAGCGCGACAAGGTTCGCGCCCTCGACATGGGCGCCGACGATTACCTCGCTAAGCCCTTCGGCGCCGACGAGCTTCTGGCCCGGATCCGCGCCGTCATTCGCCGCGCTCAGCCCGCTCCCGGGCCGGCCCAGGTGGTGCACGAAGGTGAGGTCACCGTGGACCTCGGCCGTCGCGCCGTGCTTCGCGGGGGCCGCGAGGTCTCGCTATCGCCGACCGAATACCTGCTCCTCGCCGAGCTGGCTCGCCACCACCACGAAGTGCTCGACTACCGCACCTTGCTGCAGAGAGTCTGGGGTCCCGCCTACGCCGACGAGCGCCACTATCTGCGCACCTTCGTCCAACGGCTGCGCACCAAGCTCGAGGCCGACCCTGCCGAGCCGCGCATCATCACCACCGCCACGGGCCGCGGCTACCGCTTCGGTTCCGCCGTCGGGAGCTGACGACCGGGCCAAGGCAAAGATCGTTTATGCGTCGTTGATGGGCTGATTCCTACCGTGGGAGCATGGTCAAGCTCCTCACGGAATGGGACATCCACCAGCTCAAGGCGGTTCAGGTGATCAGTTGTGACGGACTGATCCTGGGCCGCCTTGAAGGCATCGTCCATCACCGCGACGGGCGCAAGTCGGCGCTGGTGGTCCGACGCCGCTGGTTCCATTCCCGGGCTTCGATGGTCCATCTCGAGGGCGCCCAACTCATCAACGGCGCCATCCATCTCGATCCGTTGGCCGCCTATATACTTGAGGCCACCACGCCAGCAGCGAGGCCGACCGTTGCTCCTTGACGTTTGGATGATCTTGCTCTTGGCGGCCCTCTCGGTCGCCAGCTTCCTGTACATCGGCGGGTTGGAGAAGCTCTGATGCTGGAGACGATCTTGGTCGGCCTGGTGGCACTGGGCGTGACCGTCTACCTCTTCATCGCGTTGCTTTTCCCCGAGCGCTTCTAGATGCTGCCGCAGCTGCTCGGTCTCGCCCTGACGGTAATCGCCATCGGCGTCTGCGCCCACTTCCTCGGCCACTACATGGAGGCGGTCTTCAACGGCCGCCGCACCTTCCTCAGCCCGGCGCTACGGCCCGTGGAGCGCGGCTGCTACCGCCTCATGGGGGTCACCGAGGACGCCGAGCAGGGCTGGAAGGGATACCTGGTGGCAATGTTGCTTGTCACTGTCCTGAGCCTGGTCTTCGCCTACGCGATCCTTCGCCTCCAGGACAAACTGCCGCTCAACCCCAATGGCTTCCCGGCGGTGGAGCCGGGGCTCGCGTTTAACACGGCCGTCAGCTTCACCACCAACACCAATTGGCAGAACTACGCGGGCGAGCAGACCATGAGCTATCTCTCGCAGATGCTGGCGCTGGCCTTCCACAACTTCCTCTCGGCGGCCACCGGCATCTCGCTGGCGATCGCGCTGATCCGCGGCCTCTCCCGCAAGAGCGCCTCGACGCTGGGCAACTTCTACGTCGACGTCACCCGTTGCACCCTCTACATCCTGCTGCCGATCGCGGTGGTCGGCACCCTCGTCTTCGTATCCCAGGGTTCGATCCAGAACTTGAACGGCTACACGGCGGTCAAGACGCTCCAGGGCGCCACCCAGGTGATCGCCCAGGGCCCGGTGTCATCGCAGGAGGTGATCAAGGACCTCGGCACCAACGGCGGCGGGTTCTTCAACGCCAACTCGGCTCATCCATTTGAGAACCCCAACGGCTTCACCAACCAGTTCACGATCTTCCTCGAACTGCTCATCCCGTTCTCCCTGGCGATCACCTTCGGCAAATGGGTGGGGAACCTGAAACAGGGGATCGCCGTCGGCATGGCGATGGCCATCGTGCTGCTCGGCTGCGTCGGCGTGATCGCCTGGCAGGAGCAAGGCGGCAACCCGGCTCTGACGGCGATCGGCGTCGACCAGGCCCGGAGCAGCACCCAATCCGGCGGCAACATGGAGGGCAAGTCGGTGCGCTTCGGGCCGCTGGACACCGCCATGTTCGCGGCCAGCACCACCAACACCAGCACCGGCGCAGTGGACAGCTCCCACGACAGCCTGATGCCACTCTCGGGGCTGGTCACGATGGTGGGAATGCAGCTCGGCGAGATCACCCCCGGCGGTGACGGCTCGGGCCTCTACGGCATGCTGACGTTCGCCATCCTCGCTGTCTTCATCGCCGGCCTGATGGTCGGCCGTACCCCGGAATTCCTGGGCAAGAAGGTGGAGTCACGCGACGTCAAATACGCGTCCCTTGCGATCCTCATCGGGCCCTTCAGCATCCTCGGGTTCACCGCCCTCTCGGTCCTGCTGCCGGCGGGAACCGGCGCCGTTGCCAACCCTGGCCCTCACGGGTTCTCTGAGATCCTCTACGCCTTCAGCTCCACCACCGGCAACAACGGCAGCGCCATGGCAGGACTGGCGGGCAACAACATCTACTGGAACGTGACGCTGTCGATCGCGATGTGGCTGGGGCGCTTCATCTTCGTGATTCCCGTGCTGGCTCTGGCCGGCTCGATGGTGAAGAAGAAGGTAGTGCCCGTCAGCGCCGGCACCTTCCCCACCGATACGCCGCTGTTCACCGGCCTCCTGGTGAGCGTGGTCCTGATCGTGGGCGCCCTCACCTTCTTCCCCGCCCTCGCCCTGGGGCCGGCCCTCGAGCACCTCCAGCTCTTCGCCGGACAGCTGGCGCACTGATGGCCACCGACATCAAGAGCCGCCGCCGCAAGATGCCGAGCGTGATGGACCCGGTGCTGCTCCGGCCCGCCCTGCTGCAGTCGATCACCAAGCTCAACCCACGCTGGCAGGTCAAGAACCCGGTCATGTTCGTGGTCGAGGTGGGCTCGTTGATAACCACCGTCTACTTCGTGATCGCCCTGACCAGCCATGGCGACGCCCTGTTCGTGGGCCAGGTGGCACTCTGGCTCTGGTTCACCGTGATCGTCGCCAACCTTGCGGAAGCTGTTGCCGAGGGTCGCGGCAAGGCCCAGGCCGACGCCCTTCGCCGCACCCGCACCGAGACCATCGCCCGCCGCCTTGTCAACGGCAAAGAGGAGGCGGTGCCGGCGCCGCAGCTGCGCAAGGGCGACATTGTGGTCTGCGAGACCGGCGACGTCATCCCCAGTGACGGAACCATCATCGAGGGCATCGCGTCGGTTGACGAGTCGGCCATCACCGGCGAGTCGGCGCCAGTGATCCGCGAGGCTGGCGGCGACCGCAGCGCGGTCACCGGCGGGACGCGAGTGCTCTCCGACCGGATCATGGTCGAGATCACGCAGAACCCGGGCGAGACCTTCCTCGACCGCATCATCAGCCTCGTCGAAGGCGCTTCGCGGCAGAAGACCCCCAACGAGATCGCCCTGAACATCCTGCTGGCGGGGCTGACCATCATCTTCATGTTCGCGGTGGTTTCGCTGCAGCCGTTCGCGCGATACGCCGGCACCACCGTCACCGTCACCGCCCTGATCGCGCTGCTCGTCTGCCTGATCCCGACGACCATCGGCGGCTTGCTCTCGGCGATCGGTATTGCCGGCATCGACCGGCTGCTGCAGCGCAATGTCCTGGCAATGTCGGGCCGCGCCGTCGAGGCTGCCGGCGACGTCGACACGCTGCTGCTGGACAAGACCGGCACCATCACCTTTGGCAACCGGCAGGCGACCGAGTTCATCCCTGCACCGGGCGTCGCCATGGACCGGCTCGTCAGTCGGGCCGAGCTCGCCAGCCTCGCCGACGAAACGCCCGAGGGCAAGTCAATCGTGGCGCTCGCCAACCGCTTTGGTGTCAGGACCGAGTCGCCTTCCGGGCTGACCTTCGTGCCCTTCACGGCACAGACCCGCATGAGCGGCGCCGATTTCGACGGCAACAGCATCCGCAAGGGCGCGGCCGACAGGGTGGAGGCGTGGTGCCACGAGGGCATCCAGAGCGGGGCCATGGCGCCAGAGGTCCGGGAGGCGGTGGAGAGAATCGCGCGGGCCGGCGGCACCCCGCTGGTGGTGGCCGAGGACTTCCACATCCTGGGCGTGATCGAGCTCAAGGACATCGTCAAGACCGGCATCCAGGAGCGCTTCGCGGAGCTGCGACGGATGGGCCTGCGCACCGTCATGATCACTGGCGACAACCCCCTCACGGCGGCTGCCATCGCCAAAGAGGCGGGCGTCGACGACTACCTCGCCGAGGCCACCCCGGAGAACAAGCTGGAGCTGATCCGCGAGGAGCAGGCCAAGGGCAAGCTGGTGGCGATGACCGGCGACGGCACCAACGACGCCCCGGCGCTGGCCCAGGCCGACGTGGGCGTGGCCATGAACAGCGGCACCCAGGCGGCCAAGGAAGCGGGCAACCTGGTCGACCTTGACAGCAACCCCACCAAGCTGATCGAGATCGTCGAGACCGGCAAGCAGATGCTGATGACGCGCGGCGCCCTGACCACCTTCTCGATCGCCAACGACGTGGCCAAGTACTTCGCCATCATCCCCGCGATCTTCGCCGCCAGCTTCCCGGTGATGGGCGCCCTCAACGTGATGCAGCTGCGCAGCCCCAACAGCGCCATCCTCTCGGCGGTCATCTTCAACGCCCTCATTATTGTCGCCTTGATCCCGCTCGCCCTAAAAGGCGTGCGTTACCGCCCCATCGGCGCCGCCGCACTGCTGCGCCGCAACCTCCTCATCTACGGCGCCGGCGGTATCGTCATCCCCTTCATCGGCATCAAAGCCATCGACATCATCATCACCACCATTCACCTAGCGTAGAGGCGCAGAGAAATGGCAACCACCGCAACCGCTACCGCCACTCGGACCAGTCGCGAAATCGTGACCGCCCTGCGCCTGACATTGGTGCTGGCGGCGATCACCGGGCTGGCCTACCCTCTGGCCATGACCGGGATCGCCCAGGTCGCCTTCCACGACCAGGCCAACGGCAGTCTCGTCAGCCGGGGCGGCAGTGTGGTCGGATCGCAGCTCATCGGCCAGAACTTCACAGACGCCAAGTACTTCCGTGGACGGCCCTCGGCCACCGTCAGTGAGACCGACGCCACCAAGGCTGTTCCCTACAACGCGCAGAACTCGGCCGTCAGCAACCTGACGCCGTCGAACCAGGTGCTCATCCACCGCGTCAAGAAGCAGATCGCAGACCTGCGCAAGAACGAGCCGGGGTTGGGCCCGCTGGTCCCGGTCGACATGGTCACCACCGACTTCAGCGGCTTCGACCCTGATATCAGCGAGGCCGCCGCCCTGGTCCAGGTGCAGCGGGTGGCCCAGGCGCGCGGCCTAGACTCGGCAGCGGTGAATCGGCTGGTCGAATCCAGCGTAGAGGGGCCCAGCCTGGGGGTCTTCGGCGAGTCCCATGTCAACGTCTTCAAACTCAACCTGGCCCTCGATGACGGAGCTGGTCACTAGCCGGGGAACCGTCCTCACCGGGGTGGGCCCCGGGTCGCGGCGTGGCAAGCTCAAGGTCCACCTGGGGGCGGCGCCCGGCACCGGCAAGACCTACGCCATGCTGCACGAGGGGCAGCAGCTGAAAGGCCACGGAGTTGACGTGGTCGTCGGGCTGGTGGAGACCTACGAGCGGCCGCGAACCATCGAAGCCATCGGGGACCTCGAAGTGGTGCCCCGGGTCCAGCTCGGCTATCGCGGCACTTTGCTCGACGACCTCGATCTCGATGCCCTGCTGGCGCGTCACCCCGAGGTGGCCTTGATCGACGAGCTGGCACACACCAACGTTCCCGGCATGGCCCACGAGAAGCGGTGGCAGGACGTCGAGCAGATCCGCGACGCCGGCATCGACGTCATCACCACCCTTAACGTGCAGCATGTCGAGAGCGTCAAGGACGTGGTCGAGCAGATCACCGGGATCACGATGCGCGAAACGATCCCCGACCGTATCCTTGACGGCGCAACCGACATTCAGTTCGTGGACATCTCGCCGGAGGCGCTGCGCAAGCGCATGAGCCACGGCAATATCTATCGCGGCGATCGCATCGAGACCGCGCTGTCCAACTTCTTCCGCCTCGGGAACTTGGCGGCGCTTCGGGAGATCGCGCTCAGGATGGTGGCCAGCTCGCTCTCGGATCGCAGCGGCGTGCAGTCGAGCCCCGAGGACGTCCTGGTGGCGATCTCGGGGGGGCCCTCTAGCGAGCGTCTTATCCGTCGGGGGGTGCGCCTGGCGCGGAGCCGCCACGGCGTGTGCATGGTCGTGATGGTGGCCCGGCCAGGGCTGGAACCGGCGATCCAGGCTTACCAGGAGCTCGCCGACAAACTGGGCTGCAGCTTTGCCAGCCTCTCCGGCTCCAACGTCGCTGGCGCCGTTGCGCAGGCTGCCCACGAATGCAACGCCAGCCACGTGGTGCTCGGCGAATCGATGGAGAACGCGGGCCTGCAGCGCTGGCGTAAGACCCTGGTGGACCAGGTGATCGACCTCCTCCCCGACTGCGACATCCACGTCATCGCACGGATCGACGAGCAACCCCTGGCATTCCGGCGACCCGATCCTGACGAACTGGTCCGGCTGCAGCCGCGCAACCGACGCGCGGACGCCCACCTCCGCCTCTACCTAGGCTACGTGGCGGGTTGCGGCACCACAACCGCGATGATCGACGAGGCCAGGCGCCGCGCTGGGCGCGGTACCGACGTAGTGGTTGCCGCCGGAGTTCGGGATGGGCATTCGTTGTCTTCTCAGCTCGAGACGGTCAGCGGCCCGGTGGCGGGCGTGACTGCCGAGCGGGTCGACGTCGACGCGGTGCTCAAACGTAACCCCGAGGTAGTTTGCATCGACGACATCGCGGCACTCGACACCGAAGACCACCAGGTGATCGAGTCCGTCGGGCGGTTCATCGATGCCGGCATCACAGTCATCGGCACGCTGAGGGTCACCGACCTAGCCAGCGTGCGCGCCAGCGGGGTCCTGAAAGACCGGCAGGCGGGCCCACCGATCGATGAGAGCGCGCTACGGATGGCGACAGAGGTCGAACTCGTGGATGTCACCCCGGAGGTGCTGCTGGAACGGCTCCGAGCCGGTCAGATTCTCCCGCCGGCGGAGGCGGCCCGGGCGATGCAGGCGGAGTTCCGGATCCGGATCCTGGCAGCGCTTCGAGAGGCGGCTTTTAGGCTGATCGCCAGCCACACCGACGCGCGCCTGATGAGGTACATGCGCGAACGTCACATCGAGTCGCCCTGGGAGGCACGCCAGAGGATCGTGGTGTGCGTGGCGGCGCGGTTGGGAATGGTCGATCGAATCCGCTTCGCTGCGCGGCTGGCGGGCGCCATGGACGCGCAGTTCAACGTCCTCAGCGTCAGGACCGGCAAGCTCGACGACAACGAGAAGCGCATCCTCGGCGAGTACGCTGGGCTGACCCACCAACTCAACGGCAGCTTCATCACGGTCTACGGATCCAATGTCGCCGAGGCCGTCGCCCAGCACGTGAGGGAGACGCTGGCGACGGAGGTGGTCATCGGCCATCGGACCCAGCGCTGGCGGCCGTGGGACACCACCAGCAACCTGATCCGCATCCTCTCCGACGTCAACATCCACATCCTGCGGGCGTCGCGGGGGGAGCCCGCGAGCAAGGCCGAAACTACGGCGCCGGCGGCTCGCTAGAAGCCAGCGGCAGGGTAAACCGGAAGACCGCGCCCGCGTCGGGGCGCTGCTCGAGGTCGATGCTGCCGGCGTGCGCCTCGACGAGGCCCCGAACTATGGCCAGGCCCAGACCCGTGCTCTGAGACGGGTCGGCTCGGGGAGTGCGCACGAAGCGATCGAAGAGGTGCTCACGATATGTTTCCGGGACGCCGGGCCCGCTGTCGATCACCCGGATGGTCGCCAGCCGCTGCTGCTCGCGGCTCACCGTGATCCCCACCGGTGTGCCTGGAGGGCCGAAGCGGTCGGCGTTGCTGAGCAAGTTGTCGAGGATCTGACCGAGCCTGGTCCAGTCGGCCAGGACCATAGCCGGGGCCGACTGGTCGTCCCAATCGACGGTCCGCTCAGGCGAGCGCCGCTGCAGCCTTTCCACGGCCGCCAGCACGGCGTCACCGAGCTGGACCGGCTCCAGCTCCAGCTGCAACCCATCGGCTTCGATCCGGGCCAGGTCGAGCGTGTCGCTGACCAGGGTGTTGAGGCGTCGGGCCTCGGCCACGATGGTCTCCAGCCGCTGTCGCGTCGGACCGCTGATCTCAGCGTCGCGAAGCAGATCAGTGCTGGCGGTGAGGATGGTGCCGATCGGGGTGCGCAGGTCGTGCGAGACGTTGGCCATCATCTCCTGCTGCGCCTTCTCGCTCTCCTGGAGCGCCTTAACCTGCTGCTCAGTGCGAGCCAGCCGGAGCTCAGACTGGGCTGCCTCAGCCTGCTCGCGGTTGAGGCGCATCAGCTCCTTGTTGGCGTCGGCCAGCTGCCGGGTCAACGCCTCGGCACGCAGGAGCGCCCTTCGGCGAACCGAAGCCAAGACGCCGACGACACCTGCCGTGCCAAAGAAAGTGAGCAGATTGAGGACGTCCTGCCGGTCCGCGATGGTGAGGGTGTGTACCGGTGACACGAAGTAGTAGTCGACCAGAAGGAAGCTCACCGCGGCGGCGACCAGCGACGGGACGAGGCCGCGGAGGACGGCGATCGCTGCGACTAATCCCATGTAGAGGAAGACGTATTCCAAACCGTGGACCTCGACCTTGAGGAGCACAGATGTCAAGATCGCCGGGGTGAGAATCGCCAGCGCGACAACGGCCGCCTTGGTGAGCCATCTACTCGGACTGCCCATCTCGCGGTCAGCGTATCTCAGCGAGCTGGCGCGCGGGGCGGCGCTCCCTGACTCCGCGGGGTCCGCCAGATCAGGACGGCTAAATGGAGCGGGAAACGGGGATCGAACCCGCGACTTCTTCAACCTTGGGAAGGTTGGACTCGTGGGCTGAACTCGAAATGGCGCGAAAATGCCCCGAAGAGGCTTACTCACCCCATTCTGTAACTGTGATCGACAATTTTCGACGAGTTCAGCCTGGACTCAACGCGGCTCGTTTCCAACCGACCAACGGCAACGGAGCACGTCCACCCTACGGCTGGTACGCACCTCCCCGCGAGCTGATGGCAATCACGGCGATGACATGCGCCTCGTCGTCGCGGAGGAAGCGGACCCGCCAGTCGCCGACACGAAGCCGGAATTCTCGGCGCCGACCGCGGAGGCGCTTCACGTCACCGGACGGAAGCGCTGTTATGGAATGGACGATACGGTCCCAATCCGTACGTCCAAGTCGGCGCAGAGCCTTCGCGGCTACCGGCTCAACGACGATCCGCCACGGCGGCGGGTCAGCGGTCAGCGCTCGGCTCGGATATGAGCTTCTCTAGGGCGATGCCCTCACCGTCCCGGTAGCTTGTAATCCCCCCGGCCGCGGTGGCCTCCTCCTCCTCGCTAGGCACCTCATCGTCCCAGGGCGCTGCGTCGAGGATGGCGATCATCGGGTCCGCAACCGCGCGCTCCAAGAAACCACCGATTGGGTCCACGGCGGAGTCGGGCAAGGCGTCAACGAGGCGGTGCAGCTCGGCGCGAGTCATGCAAGTAACCTACCACGACCCGTGAATTGCGCCGGCGTGAGCCAGTTCAGAAACCAAGCGCGACCTCGCGTAGATGTTGAGCGACATCTTGAGCACGGCCCCCGAGGGCGAGGAGATCCGCGTAGACCCGAGCAACACTCACGGTTCTTATCGAACCCGCATCGCGAGTGCGCTTCAGCACACGCTTGTCCGCGGCTCGGAGTCGCAAATTAGCGCCATCTTCAACGGACCGCGCAAACAGGTGTGAACCAGAGTCGCTCGCGAGCCTCGGCCACTCGCTGTCCAGCCACTCCGCTGGCACGTAAAGGTCGATAACTGGGGTCGCAGATGCGAATGGTGCGATGGCTTCTGCGGCAATCCAGGTTGTTGCTCCGTAGCTCACGTTGGGCATCAATGGTAGAAGTTGGTCGACTAGAAACCGCCAAGGGTCTCTCATCAATGCGTGAGCTTGAACAGCCCGGGGTGGCTTCTGCGTCACCATCTCGGCCCACGCGTCCAGCATGGGTCCGACTTCTGATAGTCTCCGCCGCTTTTTCGCTCCGCCTCCAGATGCCGTGAGCCAGCCGACCTGCTCGAACGATTGCAGGACCCGGCTCACCATGCCAGGTGACCATCCAGTTGCCACTGACAGAGCGGTGACCGAGATCTCACCGGGGCTGGAGCTCAGCAGTTCCTCGGCCAGATCCATAGCGGCGCCCCCCCAGTGGAGGCGAGTTGGAGCCTCTGCCGTAACGACCGACCATTCGGTTCGGGGAGCATCCCCTGGCCCACGCGAGCTGAACAGGACAACCGGGGGCGCCACGATGCGCACGTTGCCCCGGCTATCAACCCAATTGACTCCAGCATCGTTCAGGAGGCGGACACTGCCAGGGGAGAACTGAGGTGCCACGATCAGCCAGTCCGGGCGTCGCGCATCTCCGGCCAATACCGCACGCACCTCGGATGGCCAGCCCCCGCCAGCTGATACGGCGACAAGGCGCACGGAGCTGCCCCCCTTCAGAGATAGCAGTATCGAACCGTCGGCGGTCCTTACTTGGCCTGGAACTCCGAGTGACGTCAGAGCTCTGGTCAGGTTTGTTGCCGCCCGGTCCAGATTTACGCTCTGAAGCATTTTTACCAGTATAGTAAAACTCGCCAGCCATGTAAATGTCTACGCATCTGGACGTTCGGGCGCGCTGGTAGGGCCGTCCGCTTCCTAACCCTGATCGTGGAGATCGCCGCGAGGGCGGGTCGTCGGGAGCAGGCTGAGTTGGCGCCCCATCATTCTCAAAGCCCTCGCCGAATGAGTGAGCATGAGCTCCCCTTCGGAAAGACATCGGCCGTCCGCCCGAATATGGCTGATTGCGAAGCCCATCTCATCAAGGACCGGCGCAACCAGCAGATGTCGATGACACGCCTGCGGATCCTCCTCACTGCACATGATCGCCACGGTGTACTCAGTCGCTCCTTCGTTCAGGCGCGCGAGCCCGTCATTGAACGCTTGTGTCACGCGGATCTGTCTGTAGGTCGCCATTTTGTCCTCGAGGCTGGCCGGATGCTGACCATTTAGGGCGCCCGCCCAGTTCCTTCCCGAGGAACACGTACTTAATGCCTCGGGTAATGAGTGCGTCCTTCAGCCGGTCGCGGTTGAATTGCGGAGAGAAGCGAGAGCTTGGAGTCGACCGGATGTCGGCCAGGACGTCAATCTGCTGTTCTTGCAGGAGTTCGACGAACCTGTCCACCAAGTGAACGGAGTGCCCAATGGTGTAGATCGTGGGGCGGCCAATCATCTCAACGCAAGCGTAGGTCAAGGTCAGATCGGCTCAGTTGTTCCCTGAAACGGTCCGCCTACTTGAGCCGCTCCAGCTCGCGGCGATGCCGCCTGTACTGGCGATCCTCCTCCTCCTCCTTGAGCCGGTTGCTCTGCTCGCGCAGCTTGCCAACGATGCGCTCCAGAACTGCGTCGACCACCAGGATCAACGCGCTCACCGCGCCGCCCGGCGCGCCGGCGGAAGTATTGGGAAGACGATTGCCGACGCCGCCACACGACAACCAGCCGTTAGTTTCGTCGCAGCCGCCGCCGCCGCCCCACCATTTCGTCGCACTCCCTGCGGCCCGCCCCGCCGGCCCTTGTTGCTACCCCGCCCCTATTCTTCCAGATCGCGGTCCAGGCCGCGCGCGTCGGACGTCAAGGGCAGGCAACCCGTAAAAAGGTCCGACATAACCGGGTCGGGCATGTATGCTGTGCGTGAAGTTGTCGGCGCGCACCAGTCGTGCAGACGAGGGAGGAGCACATGCGGATCAGGGCGCGTGCGACGCGGATTGCGGTTATTGGCGCTTGCTGCGCCGTGCTTGGCGGCGCGCTGGCCGGCACAGCCAGCGTGATGACAGTCTCGGCCCTGGGCCCGACCAGCTGCGTCGTGAACAGCAACCTCGATACGGGGAAGACCGCAGGCAACACCTGCGACTCGACCTCCGGGGCCACCGTGGTGACGCTGCGCTCGGCGATCGAGCAATTCACGGCCAACCCGGCCACCTTCACGATCACCTTCGATGCGTCCACCAACGGCACGCCAATCCTGCTCGGCGAGGACCTGCTGCCACAGGCGCCCAGCGGAACCTCCCTGACCATCACCGGCAACGGCATCGGAACCACCATCATCGACGGGCAGCACACGGACCGGATCATGACCATCGGGCTTAGCGGCGCCGTTCCTGACGTGACGATAAACAACGTCACGCTTCAGAACGGTCAGGACGCGCTGACGGCCGGGATCCGAGCGATCGACACCTCCGTCGGGACGCTGAACCTGAACGGGGTCAGGATGACCGGCATGGTGGTCAACGGTGGGCACGTCAACGCGACGAGCATCAACTACCACCTCCTCAACATCACCAACAGCACGATCACCGGGGACCAGTCCACCGCATCGACAACCGGTGGCGACGGCGTCAACGATGGCGAGATCAATGCCGGCACCACAACCATCACCGGCAGCAGCATCACCAGTAACACCGTGACCAGCGCGGCGGGTCATTACAACAAAGGCCTCCTCGATACCAGCGCGATCACGGTGACCGGAAGCCACATTGATAGCAACACGCTCACCTCGACCACTAACGGCCAGGTCGACGGCATTTTCGATAGCAGCGCGACAACGATTACCAACTCCACGGTCAACAACAACACGATCAGTAGCGGCATCGGCGCGTATCTGGCCGGCGTGTTCGATAGCTCGGCCATGGATTTCGAACACTCGTCGGCCAACGGAAATACCCTCACAACGCTGGGGAATGGCACGGTCGACGGCGTTTTCGACACCGGCGCGGCGACGATCAAAGATTCGTCGGTCGATAACAACACGATGAGCACCGGGGCCAGCGGTAGCAGCTACGGCGTCGTCGATACCCACAACATCGATATCGAACGCTCGTCGATCAGCGGCAACAGCGTCACGGTTGGTGACCTCGGGGAAGGTAACGCGATCATCTGGCCGAGAAACATCAACAACATTCTCGACAGCACCATCAGCGGTAACACCTACACGCTCGGCCGCTCCGCCACGCTCTCCGGGTTCATCTACGAGGCCGAGAACACGGGCACCAACACGAACTTCACCAACGACACGATCGCCAAGAACACGCTCACTCAGTTGAACACCGTTCCCACCGGCGGCAGCTTCGACATCGGCACCGGCGGCACCACGATTTTCAGCAACGACATCATCTCCGGGAACACGCCGAGCAACTGCAACGGCACGGCGCTGCCCAGCGGCTCCGCCTCTCACAGCCTCGATAGCGGCACAGACTGCGGTATGGGTAGCGCCAGCGGCAACCTGAGCAGCACCGATCCGAAGCTGGGCCCGCTGCAGGTCAACGCCCCAGGGACGACCCAGACGATGGCCATCGACAAGACCAGCCCGGCCTACAACACCGCCGACAACACCACATGCCCGACCGTCGACCAGCGCGGTGTGACGCGCCTATTTGCGGGCGACCTCCTGTGCGACATGGGTGCCTACGAGGCGCCGTTGCCGATCTTTGTGGCACCGGGACTACCGGCTGCGGGACACAGCGGTGGCGGGCAGCCAGGGATCCCGTCGATGGCGCTCTGGCTACTGCTGGCGGTGGCCGCGGCCCTGGGCGTCGGCCTCCCGCTGGGCGCTCGTAGAGGGAAGCGTCGAGCCTAAGCCCCGCTCGTCGTGACATCTACTGGGCTGAGCGGCAGCCCTGTGGTCGCCTTCGTCTCGACGACGGACGCGGATAGGGCGCGGCGTTTCTATCGGGAGACGCTCGGGCTGTCCCTGGTTGAGGAGAGCCCCTTCGCGCTTGGGTTGGAGCGGGAAATTGGAGCGGGAGACGGGGATCGAACCCGCGACTTCAACCTTGGGAAGGTTGGACTCATGGGCTGAACTCGAAATGGCGCGAAAATGCCCCGAAGAGGCTTGCTCACCCCATTCTGTAACGGCGCTCACCCCCGAGCTGGCGGTTTGGACCACTCTTAATACGAGCCGACGAGGGCCGAACTGCAGTCGTTCCTGCTGCCCCCTTCGATTGTGCAGCTGGTTGGATGGAACGGCTCGGCGATAGGCTCAGCCTTTGCTTCAGGAGCGCCCGCGCGCACCTCCTCGCAGCTCGTCAACTGAACCGTGAGTTCGATCGCGAAAGCGCGATCCTGGAGCTTGACCACGCCATCGAACTTGTTCGGCGCGGAGCCCCATTGAGCGGATCTGGCTCGCCAGACCCGAGGCGACTAAAGAGCCGGCTCTTCGAGTCATCTCTCCTCGTCGTGGATACGACCCGACACGATCGGCGCCTCGCCCAGCGAGTTCTTGGGGTGTTTCGCCATGTAGGACGCTCGCTCGTCCTGAGCTCGCCGCAGGACGGCATCATAGTCCGACTTTGAGCCCTCCTGTGATCTCAGAACCACGGTCGGCCCTTTGACGCGGCATCTCCGAATGCGCCGAACTAGCAGCCAGAATTTTCCCAGCCGGTGGATGGGGTTCCGGGTGCAGCGCCTCGCTCAGTCTGTTCGACCGGCCCGAGCGTCAGGCGATCGGACCGTCAGGTCGGTGCCCTTGCCGATCGACACTGCCGCCACGACAGCGCCCCGGATCGGCGGGGCGGGAAGGAACCAGGACTCCGTGTGCTGCGGTTCCAAACGATAGGGGAGCGCCGGACCCAGACTGCCAGCGAGCAACGACACCTTGACCCCATTTGAGAGGGCCGCCTTGACCCCTGCCACCTGAATCGCGAGCCGACCGGGGTTGGTGACCTCGATGCCGAGCACCTCCTGAGTAAAGCCTTGCTGGGCCAGGGTGGCAAGGCCTTGGCTCCGCTTGACATTGCGGGCGGCCTCGGCCCTGTCCAACTCGCCAGGGCAGATGGTTGCGGCACCCGATGTGACTCTGCCGGATGCTTCAAGTCATTTTCGGCGGGCTTGACTTCTTGACCTTGCTGAAGTGTAATTTCATGAAATGACACTTCAGCCAAAGCGAGGCTACCGCATGGCCCTGAGGGCCAGCTCCAAGGCCGACACCGAGAGGCGGATCCTTGAGGCCGCCGAGCGCTTCTTCCTGGAAGCGCCGTACCAGGAGGTGCGGCTGGAGGACATCGCGGCGGCTGCGGGGGTGAGTGCGCCCACGGTGATCCACAGAGATCGGAAGAGCGTCGTGTAGGGAAAGAGTGTAGATC
>OCZT010001726.1_pt1 | contig 22603 bp, 16 predicted proteins | sample 1539031 | NCBI WGS metagenome assembly OCZT01 (sample SAMEA3539308, study PRJEB22396) | soil metagenome | biome: tundra; feature: field; material: soil | place: USA | collected 2010-05 | depth 0.15 m | reverse complement strand
CTCTGCCACGGTGCCCATGCTGCCTGCGTGGATTCTTATAACACAGTAGTACTAGGAACTTGTTGAAAAACGATTACACGCATTCGAAACCGCACTTTGGTTCCGATTAACTTCGCACAGAAACGGCCTATAACCAGCCAATCCGTCTTCGAGACATTGCGGGAAAGATAAATTGAATTCTATACACGTGAAGTACTTTGGGGCACGCCATCTATACCCAATGCAACACCCCTCGATGAACGGCTCATGGTTCTGATGGATGGATTATTGGCGAGATAGGCCCTTTTTGACACTTACCGAATGGGAATTCGGATCGGGCGCCGGGGAGGCCGTGGATCCGCGGACTCTTAGCTCGGCCGGGAAGAGCTGGAGATCCGGCTCCTGACTTTCTTCAGCTTGTTCCGGCTGCATTCTGGAAAGGAGCATCGTAAATGCGGCCGTACCCATCTCAAAGGCCGGTTGCGCCATGACCGTCATTCCGGGAGTGAAGTGCTCAGTCCAAACGGAATCGTCGAACCCGACAACACTGACGCCCGAAGGGCACGGAATGCCCAGATCGGCGAAAGCTCCGGCGAGCCCCAGGAGCATTCTGTTGTTGGTCGATATGATGGCCGTCGGGCGCGGATTGAGAGAGAGAAGTTCGATGCCTAACCTGCGTCCACTCTCGATCTCGAGGTCGCCTTCTCGCAAGAACTCCTCGCGAATAGGCAATCCGCTGGCTTGCATGGCCCTTCTAAATCCTTCGAGCCGCCCGTAGTGTGGTGACAAGCCCAGCTTACCGGTGATGAACGCGATTCTTTCGTGGCCGAGTTCAATCAGATGATTGGTCGCACGGAGGCCGGCATCGACGTTATCGGTTGAAACGCCGCCATGCACCATCCCTCTGGGTATGCGGTCCACGAAGACGATCGGAAATCGCCGGCGCATCAGATGTTCGTATCCGGCAGAAGGGTCTGAACAGGCGATCAGAACACCGTCCACACGCCGCGAAAACAAGGTATCCAGATGTCGCCGCTCCTCCTCAGGATCTTCGTTTGAGTCGCATAAGATGACCGAGTAGCCTCGTTGCCGGGCGGCATCCTCTACGCCGCGGATGAGCTGCGGAAAGAAAATATTGGTAATGTCCGGCACAACCATCCCGACGACGTTGGTCCGTCCCACTTTAAGGCTCCGCGCCACCTGATCGGGGTAATAATCCAGTGCCTCCATAGCATCACGGACTCTCTTGGCCCGCACCTCGCTGACCGTCGCACTTGAATTAATCACAGCCGAAACTGTGGCGACCGACACGCCAGCCAACCGGGCAACATCCCGCATTGTTCGCTTGATCATCTAGCTTGACCTGCCTCCTCTACTTTCTTCGAGAATCCGATTTGAGCACTACTGCCGGTTTAACCTCCGCAGAAGATAAGCGGCAGCTTGAGCAGCGGCTCGATCGGGCTCGGGAGTCGGTAGTATCTCCGCCGTTAGATATCCATCGTATCCAATATCACCGAGGATCTCGAAGATTTCATCAAACGGCATATGTCCCCAGCCGGGTGCCAGGCGATTGCTGTCGGCCACATGGATATAGGTGATGTAATCGCGGGCGGATTCAAAGACCTGGCGAAAGGAGGCGTCTTCGATGTTCATGTGGAAGAGATCGGGCATCAATTTCACGCAGGAACGCCCGGTTTCTTTTACGATGTCCAGACCTTCGGAACAACTATTGATGAAGTTCACTTCGTAGCGGTTCACCGGCTCGACGATCAACTCGATGCCGGCATTTTCCGCAACGTCTGCACAACGATGCAGGCAGGATAGGTATCGTTCTTTGGCTGTTTTCAGGGTGTCGCCCTCGTGAATCAGTCCGCGCACCCGGCCCGTATTTACCCGCGCTCCGAACTCGGCCGCGAGATGAATCATTCCAATAATCCTAGCTACCGCAGCTTCACGAATGGCAGGATCAGGATGCGTGAAGTAGAGATGATCAGCTGCAAAAACCTGTCCGGAGGAGATGCAGGGAATCTCAAGCCCAGCATCCGCAAGCCGCCTTTTCATTGCGGGAACATCGACTTCCTCAGCGCGGAGCAGAGCCAGTTCGACGCCGTCAAATCCGAGTGCGGCAGCGCGATCGACGCAACGCAACAGATCGTCACGAAAAACGACAAATGCGCTGGGCAAAGCCTGGCGACTAGCTACCGCAATTCCGATCTTCATAAACACTCTCCGATATCGAAACGAATAGTTCAGCCTTGGATCCTGGATATGGAATCACCCTAGCAACGCCTCGTGTCCCAGGCTGAAATTCCTGCGAATGAAACTGGCAAGCGAGCCGATAAAGCGGACCTCGGGCCTTCTTGTGAACACGACGTATGCCGTTTAAAATAAAAATCTTATGCATAATGTCCGGCAACTCCTGAAGTTCAAATGACCCACTTAAAGCGGCGTTCTGATCAATTCTCTATTAGATTAAGCGTGCTAAGTCTAACCCACTCAAACGGGGGAGTAAAGCGTCCTAATCGTTTCGAGGACATTCCATTCTCGGTCATCGCTGGTTTCCAATCAACGCTTCATTTCGTTTCTTGTCGCGTGGGAGTGCTGAAACCAGACATACCTCTCAGACCATTCCAAATGGGAGTTGTGCCGGAACAGACGGTTCAACATCCGCAACCTTAGTCTGCGTTCGAGGCCGGGATCTTTCCACTCTTGGCGACCTCCGGTGGTCTGATTTGGACACACGATTAGCCTCCCGCCTACCAGCGCCGCACAACAGATGCTCATTGCGCTCATGAACCAGGGCAAAGGCGATCTCGACCACGCCCCCATCGTGACGTTTTTGGAGGCGGGAAACTCATCGGGAAACAAATACTCGACGCCAGTGAAGCCGCCATTCGCAACTGCGGCGAATCGCTCGATGAATGGAACTTCGTTGAACATCATAGAGAGATTGGCGGCAAATTTAGGCATTCTGCACCTCGGGGGAGCGACGGCTATCAGCCGAGACCGAGGTCTTTCTCTTCAGGACGCGGCGAACTGCATCGGCAATTGAGTCGATGCTCATGCCATATTTGTCGAGCAAGTCAAAATACGGGCCGCACTCCGCGAACGTGTCGGCGAGCCCGATCCGTTCCATGGGAGTGGGGTGAGCTGCGGCGAGGCATTCGGCAACCGCGCCGCCGAGGCCACCGATTATGGAGTGTTCTTCCACGGTGACAATGGCAACGGTATCCTGCGCACAGCGGGCTACCAAGTCCGCATCAAAAGGCTTGATCGTGTGCATTTCAACCACGCGCGCGGAAATGCCTTCGTGCTTCAGAACTTCGGCCGCCTGAAGCGACCGAGCGACCAGCACGCCACAGGCAATGATAGTGGCATCGTCGCCGTCGATGAGGGTGACGCCCTTACCGATCTCCGGCCGATAGTCATCGGTGAAGACCTGAGGGACTTCGTTCCGGCATAGCCGAAAGAACACGGGGCCTTCCCACGAAGCTACCTGGGGCAGCAATCTCGCAACGGCCAAAGGATCCGAGGGAACGACGATGGTCATTCCAGGAAGACTTCGGAAGATGGCTATATCTGTGATGGAGTGATGCGTGGGGCCGTCGAAGGAATCAGAAAGCCCGGCATAGGCACCGGCGAGCTTTACGTTGGCTTTGCCATAGCACAAGTGAGTACGCACCATCTCAAGAGCCCGCGTGGCAAAGAGGAAGGCAAATGTATTTGCAATCGGAATGAAGCCACCGTTCGCCAGTCCGACGGCTGCGTCGACAAGTGCTGGTTCAGAGATTCCGACATTGAAGAAGCGATCAGGAAAACTTTGCTCGAACATATAGCTGAAGTCCGAACTGCTGACATCCGCACTCAGCACCACAACTTCGTTGCAAGCACGGCCGAGTTCGACCAATGCATCGCCATAGGCTTTTCGCATCAAAACGGGCGCGCCAAAAGGATTGCGAATCAGGCTTGCCATAGCTTAGCTCCTTCCTGCAACTCAGCCATTGCGGTATCGAACTGCTCGGGAGTTGGAATACCACCGTGCCACTGCGAAGCGTTCTCCATGAAACTGACTCCCTTGCCCTTGGTGGTGCGGGCAATGATGACAACAGGCCTGCCGTGAATCTCATCCGCGCGGTCGAGCGCATCAAGAATTTCGGCCATGTTATGGCCGTGAATTTCGATAACATGCCAGTTGAATGCGGCCCACTTATCGGCGATCGGCTCGGTAGGCATGATATCGGCGGTGGAACCGGTCTGCTGAACGCCGTTGTAATCGACGATCACCTTCAAGTTATCCAAACCGAACTTAGCCCCGAGGAGCAGACCTTCCCAGATGACGCCGGAGTTCAGCTCACCGTCGCCCAGGACGACGTAGACATGACGTCGGGATCCAACCATGCGAGCGGCCAGGGCCATGCCGGCTCCGATAGCTACGCCGTGACCAAGTGGCCCGGCGGCTACTTCGACGCCTGGTGTTTTTGCCGGCTCGGGGTGTCCTTGAAGGCGCGAATTCAATGCGCGAAATGTAGGCAGTTCCTCTACTGGAATATAACCGCGGTGGGCGAGAGCCGTGTACAGCATCGCGCAGGCGTGGCCTTTTGAAAAGACGAGGCGATCCCGATCGGCCCATCTTGGGTCTTCAGGCTTCAACCGCAAATGGTGAAAGTAAAGAGCCGTTAGAATTTCCGCGATGGAAAAGGCTCCTCCGATGTGTCCACTCTTGCGTCCGTAGACCATGCTCAGCACCTGAGCGCGGTACTCGTAGGCACGCATAGCTAGGTCCCGAATCATTTCCTCTGTATGCCTGGTTCCGTATGGATAGATTTTGCTAGATAGGCCGGCCGCTGTTCCTCTCATGTTATCCCCGTTTCGAATCGTCCGGTAAGAAGTATCTGGGGCAGTTATTAACTTAAGCCCGAGCGTGCTCCGCCCGATAACTCCCCGAATTACCAAGCGGTTCAATTTTGCGCACGACGAGCAGAATGATAATGAGCGAAAGAGGGTGGAGCAATCCCAGGATCATGAAGATCAAGGTGTAACTGTGGTAGGTAGCCAGCAGCAGGCCAGCAAGCAGATTGAATAACATTCCACCGAAGGCACCCACGGCTCCGAGGAGCCCTGAAACCGAGCCAACCACTCGGGTGGGGAAGATATCTGTTACGGCGCTGTAGATGATGGTCGACCAGAACTGATGGCTGAGCATGGCCAGGCTGAAGAAGACAATGGTGATCGTCAAGGGAGATACGGTGATTAGAAGCGATACCGGCATACACGCGGCGCTGATTCCGAGGCATATCTTGCGGGAGGCGTCGACAGAAAACCTGCGGCGGATGAGGTAGCTGGATAGCCATCCACCGAGCAGGCTGCCGAAGGCCGCCCAGGCATAAGGTATCCAGGCGTAGTATCCGATCGCTTTTGTATTCAGGTGGCGGACATCAAAGAGGTATTTCGGGAGCCAGGAAATGAGGAAGAACCAAGCGGAGTCGGATAATACCTTGGCGCCGACCAAGCCCCAGGTCTGCCGGTAACGGAAGAGATCTGTCCATGAAATGCGCCGCGCAGCCCCGGCGGGTATTGACAGCGCCTCCTTGAGGAAGCTGTGTTCGGCTTCAGTAATTCGTTTGTGGCGCTCAGGAGGATAGTACAGCCTCGTCCAGACCAAGGCCCAGATGAAACCGATGGCTCCGGTGATGAAGAAAACCCAGCGCCAGTTGAAGCTCAAGACGATGGCCGCAATAAATGGCGGCGCAAAGGTGGCGCCAAGGCCCGATCCGGCGTTGAACATGCCGAAGGCGATCGACCTCTCTTTCGCGGGGAACCACTCAGAGATGGCCTTTGAGGCCGCGGGGAAGCAGCCACCTTCGCCGATGCCAAGCAGGAAAAGTCCGGCGCCAAGTCCATATACGCTTGAAACGGTGCCTTGCATTACGTTGGCCGCAGACCACCATACGATGAAGACGACGTAACCCCATCGCGCCCCGAGCATGTCAGTGATCTTCCCTCCGCCGGCGTACATGATTCCATATGCGAGCAAGAACATGAACTGCAAGTGGGCAAACTGCTGATCGGTAATTGGGATGGTCTTTTCGATCTCGCCAAGGACGATCGGCAAGGTCTGGCGGTCGACGTAGGCGAGTGCGCTTGCAGCCGCGAGCAGCCCAGCGATCCACCAACGGAGATTTGGAATTCGTGCCACGAAATGCCTGCTTTGGTTTGATTGCTGGAGGTTATCTTCTCAAGACACTCTCATTCCAACACGTCCGCGCGGATTCCCATAAATTCGCAATAGTATTTGAGGGCGCGCCGATGATCTCCCGGGACGACGTGTGCATGGTTGGTGTTGTACATATCGATCAGGTCGGCCGGTTCCGCATTCATGCGCACGAACCCGTGTGGCCATTGGGCACAGGTCTCGGCCATTTTTTCACGTGGAAAGTCAACAAATTCCGCAAGCGCGATAAACATGCGGTATTCACCCTTAACCCGGGTGAGACGGGCGAGCGTGATCTCTCCTGATTTGCAGACGTAGGAGAAGTGGGCGCCGCCGCCGCCATACTTGGGGATAACCGGCTCAAGCTGAACCAGGGCGAGGTTTTCGGCGGGGTCATCGCTTCGAGCCGCATACCAGGACGGCTGCGCTCCGCAGTTGCAGCAGACATAGATCTTGTTCTTGAAATCGTAACTGCGAAGATCGAAGAGCAGAGTTGGATATCCGCTGATCAACTTGAGAATCTGCATAGTCAAGGCGCCGTCGGAATCCGCTTCGCAGGCCAGAATGGTGGGCTGCTTGGGGCCGTTCCAATCGTACGGGTCGTTCATGAACATCGCACTGACGCAGCCGGTGACGTGATACTCGCTGAGATCGTAATGACACTTGAGGCAGGCGAAGTCGATGCCGAACTCTTCAATGACTTTTCGAATCGCGAGGTAGTGGCGGATCTGCTCCTTGACATGCTCGGGCGCGGCTTTGCCTGAAGTCGCTACGCGGCCCATCTTGGAAGTCATCCATCCATAAGCGCGTTCAACCTCTTCCTCGTCCATCTCGCGCGCCAGGTCGACAACACGCAACTGGTCAACTTGTTCGACATCGATTCCGAAGCGCTGCATCCATTCCTGGGTATTGACGACGCCGGTGTTCATGCCGATGCTGCGGCCACCGATCAAGCCGAAGACACTGCCTTTGAGCCGCTCGACGACGCCCGCAGCCCGACAAAAAGCAGAAAACGTATCCTGCAGGTCGGGTTCCTCAGAGGGGTTGCCCCACATCTTTACAGCCTTCAACCCAATCTGTGCCATGGCGCCCTCTGCTGCCATAATTCCTCCCAAACCGGGGAGCGTAGGATCCTTGGGCGAGTTGAGAAGTACCGGCATTTCGAGCAACCGCGCGGCCATTAGGCTGTAGTTGGGAAAGGCGAATACGGGGATGTTAAAGACCGCTGCCTCGACATTTGCGGCTCGCATCTGCGCGACGACCGACTTTGCCTGAGAGATCGAATGGACAATTTCGCTGGCCGGTATCGCGGCCAAAAGCGGATCTTTTGCGATGGCCTCGGTCAGGGCCGATTCGTTGCGTGTGATGGCCGCCGCCAGGGTCTCGTGAACTCGCAGCCTTCCGTCTGAAAAACTTAACAGACCCACGCGGAAGGGAGGCTGAGCCGCCGATGATTGCGCGTTCTTCATGATTTCAGTACTCATCTCAATTTCGGTACTCATCTCGCTTTTCCGATCTGACTGACCTTGGAACCAGGCAGCCGACACGCACAATTCAATTCAAGTCTTCGGCCCGCGCAAACCAGGTCGACCACGAGTGCCGTCCAAGAGAGGTGGTTGTTCGCTCCCCCCTCTCCATCTACGTCGAACTCACCAAACGACCTTTATCCAAAGGCTCGTCCGGCACCTTGAGCGATGCAGCCTCTCTGGTGTCTGCGAAGACCAAGGTAGACAACGAAGGGTAAATCTATCAGCCTTAAAGAGTGGTGTCAATACAATTTCTAAACGTTTCGTTCAATGGCGTAATGTCTTTCACCTTTGCGTTTTGCTCTCCATCCGGAGCGGCGTTCCATCGTTCGCCACGATCGATTGGAATCGATCGCGGGGGAAAAGCAGAGGGAGGGCTCCGAGCCGAAGACGAAGGCGGGCGCAGCCGGCCAAGTCCTCAGTCAGAATGCTGCAGGGCGACCGGATGGGTGAGTTGATACTTCTCTTTGATGTGTCTATAAAATATTATAAGTAAATTGGATAAATTGAATTCAGCGGCGTGCGGAGGCGTGCGGGGTCGGGCTTGCGGGGAGAGCAAACGTGAGCCGTCGGCGCCTGGCCCAAGCGGAGCGTATTGAAAGAATGACCCCAGGAGCGCCACGGATTTTCGCAGCAGCAAATGATGCTGTTGCAGGATTAGCAACCGTGCTTTGCGCGATGTTATCAGGCGGCCCAAAGCGCGGGAAGATCACGAACCCGGTAGAAAATAATCCTTCATTTCAACGAAAGAATAGAACGTAGAGGTATGGTTTTGATTCGCCGAAAGCTCGGTGGAACTGGGAGAGCATATAGATGTTAAATCGTTCTAATAGTGTATGTAAGACGGGGATACCGACCGAACGTGGTGGCCCGGGACATGACCAACTGCGAGCCGATGTCGCAATTATTTCGAAACGTTACATTTAAGTGTTGACATCCTTGGATATCCCGACCTATATTCCTCCAGTGTCAACGCGCGCGCACTCGACAACGTTCGCATTGACAGTGCTTCGGCAGTAAACAACTTTGCACGATATGAGAGCGCGTGTGTGCCGGGGCTCGGTGCTATCCAATCAATCGACGTAGTGAGGAACAGTTCCGATGCAGGCACCCGGCGTTGCCGGCGGCGCATCGATCAACGTGCAAATCAAGTCCAGCACAAACCACATTCACGGGGAAGCGTGCGAAACGAATTCGAACAACGCAATCGAGGCTTACCCTGCAGTTTTTCCCGCCGGTCAGCGCTTGCCGCTCCTGATTTTCGACCAGTTTAGCGGGCCGATCCGCAAAGACAAGTTGTTCTACTTTCTGAGTTGTGACGGGGTCCTGAGCTGGCAGGCCTACTCTGCATACGCCACGGTGCCCAAGGACCCGTCGGAAGCGGGCAACTTCTCAACCGAATCGTCGACGCCCATTTATGATCCGTCTACTGGCAATGCCGATGGTTCGGGTAGAACAGCTTTCTCCGGGAGCAAGATTCCGACATCGCGATTCAGCGCCGTCTCGCAGAAGATTCTGCCCCTTTGGCCTGAGCTGAATCTACCCGGTCTTACCCATTTTCAATTCAGGACTGAGTTATTCAATCTGACCAACACACCGCATTGGTGGCTTCCTGGCTCCAGTGTATCCGCGCCGGGAAGCTTTGGCATCATCACAAGTACCGATGCAGGCTATCTTGGCCGCGCGGACACCGACCCACGGCTATTCAGGTTGGGCGGGAAGATCAGCTTTTAGCTGGAGGCCTGGGGTGAAGGGAATTCGCGCCGTGTTTGCTTAAAAGATTCCGGCGGGGAGAGGAGTTGTATCTGTTGGGCCTACCCGGTGGCAACCTTCAATTTGGGCACTTCAATTCGTTTGTCAGGTTCCATTCCAAAGGAGATATTGTGAAAAGGTTCTTGATCAAGGCATTCTTGTTTCTTTTCGCAGCGTGTGGCTTTTCGCGAATCATGCTGGGCCAAGACCAGGTTGTAGTTCCCAAGGTGGACGGGGACTTTTGGCAGATTGCCGGCGACCCAGACCTGGGACAGTACACTTCGCCTAAGCAACAGCCGGTCGATTTCGGCATCTGGCAGGCGGCAGACGGCACGTGGCAACTCTGGTCCTGCATACGATCGACAAAGGTTCCCGGCAAAACACGCCTCTTCTATCGCTGGCAGGCGAGTAAAATTACCGACAGTAACTGGACTCCGATGGGAATTGCAATGATGGCGGATCCCAACTTTGGAGAGACCGAAGGTGGTCTGCAAGCACCATATGTTATGAAGATAGCTTCCGATTACTATATGTTCTATGGCACTTGGGATCACATTGCCATTGCCAAGAGCAAAGATGGCAAGACCTTCGCGCGCCAACTTATGCCTAATAGGACATCGGGTATGTTCGGGGAAGAAGCAGGAACGAACACGCGCGATCCGCAAGTTATCAAGATCGGGAGCCGCTATTATCTCTACTACACCGCATATCCAAATCGGCACGGCGTCGACCTTGTGCGCACGTCGAAGGACCTGCTGCACTGGAGCGCGCCCACCAAGGTAGCCTACGGAGGCTCCGAGGGAGACGGGCCTTATTCGGCGGAGTGCCCGTTTGTCTACTATCACAAGGCGTCAGGCTACTACTACCTGTTGCGCAATCAATACTACGGGGAGAACGCGAAGTTCACCGTATATCGTTCGAAGAATCCACTCGATTTTGGCAAGGACGACGATAAGGATCTTGTCGAGACAATGCCGTATGCGGCTCCGGAGATCGTTGAATCGGAGGGGCAGACGTATCTGGCGGTGCTCTTGCCGAATCTGAAAGGCATTGAGGTAGCTAAATTGAAGTGGGAGCCTAAATGACATGCCTCCATGATGCGGAGGTCTGGCCTTGGGATCATTCCGGGATTTACGCGTCCTCTCAGACGCGGTCTCCGCCGCGCAATTGAGATTTCTCTTTGCCGGTCTTTCCCAACTGATCTGTAATTTCTTTAAAGATCTTCTGCCCTCCGACGAAGGCGTTGCGAATGATGCGCGGGCCGACATCGCCGGTTACGATCATCTCAATGTCGCTCAACCTTTGAGGCAGAAGCTCGATGCGTCAGTTCTGCTCCAACTGATCCGGCCCCGGTAGTTTTGGAAATGCGGCATGGGGCTCGGTCTGATACCAAAAGGCGGTTGAAGAAATGTCGTCGGTAAGCGGCAAATACCTTCCTCCAGACTGCCAACCCAGGTCCTGGATGGTGACGCGAAGGTCGTGGTCGAAACGTACAGGGTCGACGATGTGCCAGCGATACAGGCCAAATCGTTCTTGAGACTGGTAGAGCCCGTCCGGCCGAATGACCTGCGGCAGTCCGGAGTAAGGGCTTGTAAACTCCTCGTATTTTCCGTTCACTTCAAAATCATAGGCACCATTAAAGTAGTCTTCGGTTCCGGTGCCGTTGATGGTGGGAAACTCGCCGTCACCATCCATGTAGAATTTGATCTCTCCCTCTCCCCACCAACCGTTGTTGTGCACTCCCCACGCCATATAGGTTCCGACGAACTGGCCTTTTCCCTGGACGCCATCGACGATGGTGTAAACCTGCTTTGCTGGTAACGGATTGGTTCGTCTGAACTGGGCGTGAAAGTATGCGGCATCCTTTGGCACCGGAGCCTGCGTGTAATCGATCTGGTAGTAGAGCCTCATGGGTTTTGTGTCGAGGTTCTCCATGGTGATTCTGGCTTTTCGCCTGAATGGCATAGGCCAGTAGGTGTTGAACCCACTCCCTGGATTTACGCACACGGCAAGTGAAGAGATTCTGGCGTACTTGCCCCAGCCCATGGCAAAGAAGTCGCCTACGGGCACTTCCACAGAGGGGTCCTTCTCGTCGTCCCAATAGATGCGCAGGATGGAGAGGCGCCAGTTCCCGGTGGGCGTCATCCAGATGTGCTGAATGGTTCCCGCCTCGTTAATCTCGGCCACGGTGAAGGTTGTGCCGGGTTCAATCGCGACCGATGGACTAACCTTCCAGCCTTGGCCCAAATCGCGCGCTGCGTTGGCTCCAGTTCCCTGGGTCGCCATGCCGCCTTTGCCTTTCTCTCCGGTAGGATTCTCCGGACTGATCGAACGAGATTTGGCATCGGAGAGCCGGTATAGATTGCTCAGGCTGTTGTTGAGTCCGTCGTACACGGGCTGCTGAGCCAAACCTAAGGCCGAGACGCAAAGGATGAGTGTCGCAACATGGACAGCTGCCTTCATTTGGGGTTCCTTTCAGTTCGCGGGATTGCATTGCCGGCAGCGGAGTCGAATATCTGATCCACGACCGAGCGTGAAAATCCCGACTTGATACCGGAGGTGAACTTCAGGCTGAATCATTGTGTGCAGGAAGATGATTCGGCATTGTGGCTTGTTTGTTTGCTTTGGAGAGAGCTGTCCCCGCACGTTGGTTGCTCTCGTATTTGCTTCCAACGCCAGCCAAGGGCCGTTCCGCTCGACGCGAGATCGGAATTGCCCTGTGCCTTCACCAGGCCAAGGACGCGGCGGTCTGGTGGAGTATCCATGGATCAGAACGTTACGAAGTGATTTTACGATGTTCGACACTCTGCTTATTTCGACATGATGGCTAAATTATTGAGGAATCTTGCGTGAATTTTCGCTATGTTTCCTCAATGTCAACCGCTTATACGCCGGCGATAATTCTCTTGTCAAGCGAAACGTTACGATGCGATCGAGAAGCCGAAGAATGCCTGAGCGGCTGTGAGTCATTTACCGGATTTAGCTGACCGTTCATGTCGGAGAAACGGGGGGCGAGAACCGAATTAAGACGGCGAAAATCGATGCCTAAACGTGCGAACAATGCGATGCGTGGTGTTGCGCAAGGAACAAACCTGATTCACCAGGCGATTCCAGGTTTCATCAAAGGTATATTCCCAAGAACGACACATATGTGTGGAAGGGCGGCTCGCACCTGGCCGGTCACGGAGTTCCATCGCGCAAATCAAGCGCAGGTGCGCACATTGAGGCCAAGCACATGGCATGTTCTCCGCAATGACAGGGGGATGGTGCATTGCTGGGATGCGGCGCTAACCCTTACGGCAAGGACTAGCCGGATCCCGGGGCCATCATTTTCTTCTGTATCCCAAGACAGTCAGGAAGACTCCAGCGATCCAGCCGGCCGCGCGGGCTTTCACGGTAAACCGGCCAGTATCTGGTTGTTGGCCTTCGGTCAACCACGCACAAATCCACTTTCTAAACGGTTTGTTTGGATCATACCGTCCGTGGGTAGGAAAGACTAACTGAGAAAAGGGGAGATAGGAGGAACAGGTCCCCTTTCCAAGGTCTTCAGCCAGGACTCGCGATTCCTTTCCGCCCTCCAATATCGGGCGGCAGGAGGACCGACCGTAAACTCGCCGTTGCAGAGGGCCTTTGCACTCAGTTCGCTCAGGATTGTGGAATACCGAGCAATAGGGTGTCGATATAGGCTATTTAAACATAATGATATATGGACAAAGATGCGAGGATTTTGGCAACGCGAAAATGACGGGCATCTGGACTTCGGCATGACGGGACCCGCACACATGGGCACCGTATGGGCCGATTAATGACCGATCGATTCCGTTCTCGCCAAGTCCTGGGTGCCGCTACTTCGGTTGGCTGAATTTAGAGCAATGCTGGCCGGCCACTGTCCGGACGGCTGCCGGAATCTTTCGATTCAGCTCGATTTTCTAAACGTTACAGATTGTTCTTGACAGCCGATAGAAACCTCGTATAAGTTTGACCGCTGAAAGTTGGCGAAGCGCGACACTCTCATTCAAAACATTGGGAATGCACGAAGATCCTTTGAGGAGGAACCAGATGCGTCGTATCAAGCACCTATTTGTGATGGCCATTTGCGCATGTCTAGCTATTCCACTTCTTTGTCACTCGCAAGCTACCGAGGTGGATCAAATCTCAGGCACGATTGTTGACGGGACAGGCGCCATCATTGCGAATGCAGTTGTGAAGGCCACCCAGACAAACACCGGCTTCACGCGAACGGCAGTGACCGGTCCGGCAGGCGCCTATGTGCTCAGAAGCCTACCGATCGGGCCTTACCGTCTTGAGGTGAGCGCCCCTGGTTTCAAGACTTCTGTTCAGACTGGCATCGTGCTGCAGGTGAATGCGAATCCCGCAATCAACGTCGCGCTTGAAGTCGGCGCTGTGACGCAGCAGGTTGAAGTTCAGGCGGATGCCTCCATGGCAGAGACAGAGACAGCGGCCGTTGGGCAGGTGATCAACGCGCAGAACGTTCTCGATCTTCCATTGAATGGAAGGAACCCGTCCCAACTCGTTGTGCTTTCCGGAGCTTCAACGATTGTGAACGGATTCACCGGCAGCAAGAACTACCCGACATCGGTCACGATCTCGGTTGCCGGTGGAGCAACCAACGGAACCAACTACCTGATGGACGGCGGCTATCACAATGATGTGTTCAGTGCCGTCAATCTACCCCTGCCATTTCCCGATGTCTTGCAGGAGTTCAGCGTACAGACGAGTTCCATTCCGGCCAGCTACGGCGAGCGCGCCGGCGGTGTCGTGAACCTTGTCACCAAATCGGGGACAAATGCCTTTCACGGAGACTTGTTTGAATTCGTGCGAAATGGTGCGGTCAACTCAAAGAACTATTTCGCTACCAAGGTGGACGCGCAGAAGCGGAATCAGTTTGGAGGCACCATTGGTGGGCCGATCAAGCACGACAGGCTGTTCTTCTTCGGTGGCTGGCAGGAAACCATTCTAAGAACAGCGCCGCCAACAACCATTTCATTTACTCCAACTGCCGCAGAACTGAGCGGCGATTTCTCGGCGATCTCAAAGCCGATTATTGACCCGAACACCGGTAAGCAATTTCCCGGCAACCAGATACCGACGTCGAGGTTCAGCGCGGCATCCTTGAACCTGATGAAGTATATTCCTGTTGGGACGGGCTCGAATGGTCAGGTACAGTACAGCATTCCCTCGCCTTCAAACGAAAACCAATTCCTTGGAAGGGTCGATTGGAATCAATCGCAGCGCAATACAGTTTTCGGGCGCTACTACTATACGAAGGACAGCAACCCAGCTGCGTTCGGCGGTAATCTTCTGCTGACTACCGCCCCCGGTGTGATTGATACCGTTCAGGCGCTGACGGCCGGCGATACCTTCACGATTTCCCCGACTGCGATCAACACTCTTCACTTCACCTGGACCTATGAACGGATTAATCGTGGACCTGCAGCCGGAGTGCCGTCAGCGGCAACACTTGGTCTATCTGTTGCACCCTCGAAGGGGAACTCGCCACAGATCACGGTTTCGAGCTACTTCACGACGATGTGCGGTACGTGCTCGATTGCTACGGTCTACTCGGGTAGCAAGCAGATAGCAGACGATTTCAACCTCAACAAAGGAAGCCATTCTTTTGCCTTCGGCGTGGATTGGGTGGGAAAGTATCTGAACTATACGACTGCGAGCCAAGAGAATGCAGCCTACACGTTTAACGGCAGCATCACGGGAAATTCATTAAGCGATTTGATGCTGGGACTAACCTCCGCCTTCCAGGAGGGCAATATTACGAAGTGGAATCCTGTGATGAACTACTACGGATTCTACGTGACCGATACCTTTAAGCTGAACCGACGCATAAGCCTAAATGCGGGCCTGCGGTGGGAGCCGTATCTTCCGCAGCACGATGTCGTCAATCGTGCATCGCATTTCGATGCCGGGGCGTATGCCTTGGGCGTAAAGACGAGTGTGTATGTAAACGCGCCTCCGGGACTCACGTATCCGGGCGATAAGGGTTTCCCTGCAGGGGGCATGAATCATAACCTTGCTGTGATCGCCCCGCGCGCAGGTCTGGTTTGGGATTTGCGCGGTAATGCGAAGACCATTATTCACATGGGCTACGGAATTCTTAACGACAGCAGAAGCGATTTGGAAACCTTCGATCGGCTCGGCTTCCAGCCACCATGGGCGAGTTTGATTACCCTCAACAATCCTACCGGCGGATGGGCGAATCCGTTTCAAGCCTATCCCGGCGGCAATCCATTTCCGCTGCCGATTCCGCCTACATCGAGTGCATTCTTTACTCCGGCAGGCGCCTACGTCAATATTCCGCTGCGTGCCAAGTCAACTTACTACCAGGAATGGAACGCCAGCATCCAGCAGCAAGTGGGCGCAAATTGGTTGATCACGGCCAACTATATCGGGAATGAAGGTTCCCATGTATGGACGACCGTTCAGGATGACCCAGCCGTTTACACCCCCGGAACGTGCGGTTCGAGTGCGTGCTCTACTATTGCAAACACGAATAACAGAAGGATCTTGAGTTTGCTGAACCCGACCGCTGGAGCCGCCATTTCGGCAATGACAACAGTTGACGATGGCGCGACCTCCTCCTATAACGGGTTGTTGCTTTCGTTGAATCGGAGGCTAAAGAGCAACCTGAGCCTGCTGTTCAATTACACGTGGGCCCATTGCATCAATTCGTCAGATGTGTTCACAGAGATTACCGGGTCCTACCAAAACCCGTACAGCCTGGCCGGCGACCGCGGCAATTGCGGTTCCGATGTTCGCCAGATCTACAACTTATCTCTGCTTGCCGGGACGCCGCATTGGACTGGAAACCTGGCGCGCCGAGCCGCCGCGGACTGGCATCTTTCGCTGATCGTAAGCGGCCACTCGGGTACTTGGTTCACTCCTTCGACGGGATCGGATGCGTCGCTTACCGGCGTTGGATCGGACAGACCGAATGTGTCGGGAAATCCGAACATTTCAAATCACACCCTCAACTTGTGGTTCAACAAGTCGCTTTACGCCAGTAACCCTGCCGGTACTTACGGCAACTCCCGCCGCAACTCTCTGGTGGGCCCAGGTGGTTACGAGCCGGATCTGTCCGTCTACCGCGACTTCACCTATGAGTTGTTCCACAGATCTCAATCGTTTGAACTCCGTGCGGAAGCCTTCAACGTGCTTAATCATCCGACGTTCGGCAATCCAACGTCGACCTTCTCATCAGCCAACTTTGGAAAGATTCTTTCTGCCAACAATCCACGCATCATGCAGTTTGCAGCAAAGTACATTTTTTAGGGAATATACTCCAGAGCTGGCATAAAGGACGGGTCTTAATGGGCGCGGCCGAAGCCGCGCCCATGGAAGGCGTATCAGGTCCAAGACTTTAGCCCTTGCAGCTCTACGGGAAATCGGGCGGCTTGCATTAACGTTTCAGCTCGAATCAATAATTCGAATGCCAATGATCTGTGAGGAGACAGGCAATGAGATCAGGGCGGTTGCGCACTATATTGGGTAAGCTTTGCATTCCTGCGCTGGCTGTTTCGGCGCTTTCCTGCGTCGCTCAAGAGCAGACTCATCAGCCGCTGCCCATTGGCCTGGATGCATACCGCGCATGGGATCGCTGGCCCGACCAACGGATTGGGATGCGTGCCTACATGCGCAGCACCTACGATCGGACCGGTGGCAATGAGGGCGCCGACACATCTCATTTTCTCTATCAGCTTGCAGATGACTTCAACGTCTCTCTTGACGTGGAGGGCCCGGGCGTTCTGTTATTTTCGCGGTACAACCATTGGCACGGCAGCCCATGGCATTACGTCGTGGATGGCAAGGATAACATCGTGGAAGAAGGTAGCACCAAAGATCCGCTGCATCCAGACCCTAATTCCACGTTTTTGCCAGCAGCGCCTTTTCCGAGTCCACTGAATGAAACATGGGCGGCAACGAAGGGCGCCGATCTGGTGTGGAGCCCTATTGAGTTTGAGCGCAGCTTTCAAATGGCTTACTCGAGAACGCGCTATGGGACGGGGTATTACATCTATGACCAGTTCGTGCCGGGCACTTCGCTCTCTCACCCTCTCCACAGTTGGAACGAAAGCGTAATACCCGATCGGGATGTGTTGGACCTGCTCTCGAAATCGGGAACCGATATTGCGCCCACCGCCGGCGCAAAACAGCTGAGCGGCAAAGTCAACGTTCCAGCGAGTAGCGCTGTTACGGCCGCAAAACTGAAGGGGAAGGGCGCCATACGCTCTCTCACTTTCTCGATTGCGCGCGACCAGGCAACTGCCTTCGAGAACGCTCACTTACGAATCACCTGGGATGGAAGGCAACAGGCATCGGTGGATGCGCCGATTGCTCTGTTTTTTGGGGCGGGCACTCTATACAATCGCGACAATCGCGAGTATCTCGTCAAGGCTTTCCCGGTAAACATTCGTTTTGCCGGAGACCGCATCCAGCTATCGTGCTACTTTCCCATGCCGTATTTCAAATCTGCACGCATTGAAATTGTTGGCGCTGGGCAACCGGTCGACGGAGTGGAATGGTCTGTGCGCACGATGCCTTCAACTGAATCGTCCAATCGCCTCTCCTATTTTCATGCAACCTACCGCGACTTTCCCCATCCCGTACCTGGAGAAGACCTGGCTCTTGTTGATACGCGCAACGAAGAGGGCTCGAAGGAGTGGTCAGGAAGTTTTGTGGGAACGTCATTCATTTTTTCGCACGACGCGAAACTGCGCACCCTTGAAGGGGATCCGCGCTTCTTCTTTGATGACAGCCTGACGCCCCAGGCCCAGGGCACGGGCACAGAAGAGTGGGGAGGTGGCGGCGATTATTGGGGCCGCGGGTTGACCATGAGCTTGCCGTTTGCGGGCCATCCTGTTGGGCCGCCGATGCCCTGCTCCGGACTCGTTCCTGGGGCCAATTGCGCAGCGGCTGACGCGCCCGCAACCACAAATCCGGACGCCAACATTGAATCAGCCTATCGCTATTTGCTGGCTGACCTTATGCCTTTTGGCAAGAACGCGCTGATTCGTCTTGAGCATGGCGGAACTGATGAATCAGCGGAACATTACGAAACTGTGACCTATTGGTACGGTCTCCCTTCGCCCTCCCTCGTAGAAACAGACGAACTGAAGATCGGCGATGTTGCCGCTGAGCACGCTCACAACTATTCCTCACCGGAAGCCTCGGCACCGTACGCCATCTCTTCTCGTTATGAATGGGGTGTGGATACCCTCGACGGTAAGGAGATCTATCCCGAACAGCAGGACCAGGGCCGGACTACCAAAGGCACGTCGGAATTTCGGCTCAAGCTCAGGCCCAACAACTTGGGGGTACTCCTGCGGCGCAAACTCGACTACTCGTTCCCCGACCAGCGAGCAGAGGTGTTTCTTGCCGATAGCCCCAAGTCAGCGTGGAAGTCTGCGGGCGTCTGGTATCTCGCCGGGTCAAATAGCGTCGTCTACTCAAACCCGAAGCAGGAGCTTGGCGCAACTGAACACAACGTTGAGACTTCGAACCGTAGGTTCCGCGACGATGAATTCCTCCTGTCAAGCGACTTGACCCGTGGCAAAGGAGAGATCTGGGTTAGGATCAAGTTCACCCCAGTGGATCGGCCGCTGTTTCCTGGGCGGCCAATCAGTGAACATGCCTGGAGCGAGATCAAGTACACCGCTTACAGTTTTGTGAATCCGAAAAATCCAAAGTAAGCGCAAATCAATGGTCCGCAGCGTTTTCGCGATCGCATTTTAGTGTCCCACGTGAAGGCTTTCGTCTCCGCCCTACGGCGGCGCCTATGTCTTCGGCAAGACAGAACATTTCACAGACTCCAGACTCGTGGCAGACGCCTGCAGCGCAGTGAAGCCATCATCAATGGATGTTGCGCAGGCACAAATCGGTGCGGATTCTATCCACACTGTGTATCCTCACTGTCAACCCGATTTTATGCAGGCTTTCTTTACGTGCGAAAGATGATTTGATTGGACTGGCGTTAAGGATACGTTAAGCCGGCAATTACTCTGCTCGGCTATTGTCGGTCAATAAAAACGAGAGTTCGCCTCGATCGAGCAGACGTTGAGCAATAAGTGATGAACCAGCTGATGAAAGATGGTTGGTATCGTACATCAACGGAACTCTATTGTCAGAGTCAGCGTACTCGGTGCAACCTTCTTTGCTGCAAATCGCCTTATAAAGCGAGATGTACGTAACATGACAGGTTGCGGCTTGACTCTGGAATTGTTCGTCGAGATGCTTCTCTTCCCCAACAAGATGCATTCTGACCAAGTCCGGTTTGTTCCACGCGATCGAGTACGCCTCGAGCCGCGGCAGTGGCGCATCGTACTCAGGCGTGGGACCAAAGAGAATCACCGGAAGCCGGTGCTGTCGGGCCCACTCGATGGTCTCCGTCAACTTATCCAGATCTTTCGGTTCCCATTTCCTTTCCAGTAGAAGTCCCTGAATCGGATGCGATGGAAGGTAGCTCCGAAAGATGTAGTTCATCATCTTTGAGCAATTGGTGTTGCCTGATATATCGAGAAAAGGTGGGCAGCCGCCTGTACTAGCCTGCATGATATTCGCGTTGGGAATTACAGAAGAAAGTCCCGGCCAGAGCATTGCTGAATGACTATCTCCCAAGAGCAAATAGTTGTTCTCACCTGCTTTTTGATGAAGACAAACGCCATAATCGTAGTCCTTAAAACTGTTCGTCCCCGTGATAAAACAGATCCCACCGCGCATCTGTTGGATGCCGTTTTTTTCTTTATTGTCGAGGTACGATGCCAACCGTACGCTCTCGGGAGAAAAGCGCCCCGCGAAGCCTGCTGCGATCATCGTCAATGATGAAAATGAAATGAAAATAATCATTACTGCGCCTGCAAGCGCGAAAAGAGGCTTCCCAGCAAGACGCAATGGACCATTCCGGAAAGGACGCTCGACAAACCTCCAGGAGATAACTGCCAAAAAGAACGAGAGAAAAGTCTCAACGATCCGATCAAATCCCTGTGCGGATAAAAGTGTCGCGTATTGGTGCGGGAGGGTAGATCCGACGGGGAAGAGCAACCCCATTTTTTGAAGAATTATGACTGGCCAATGCCATAGGTAAAGGGAGTAGGAAATCAATCCAATAAAGACTATCGGGCGCAAGGATAGAATGGCTCCGACAAACGATGTGCCAGACTCTCCAGCCAAAATGATGAGCGCACATCCTACGCATGGTACCAAGGCGCTAAGCCCAGGAAACATTGTTGACGGAGTGTAGGAGAAGATCGAATAGAGAATCATTACAGCGCCAACGCTGGTTGCCAGATTGCGCAACCAAACAGAGCGCATACCAGGAAGCATCCTTAAGGACAGAATGGTTCCGAGCAAAAGCTCCCAAGCTCGAGTGTAGGGCATATAGAAAGCTGTATCCCGATTCAAGCGCACGACGATAACGCTGATCAGCAACGAAATAACGAAGAGCACAATTACCGAGACTCGCAATCGAGTAGGACAGAACCTGCGTATCAAGACCAGGAAGATCGGGAAGAGGATATAGAACTGCTCTTCCACCGCTAATGACCAGGTGTGCAGCAACGGGTTCGAGGTGGGCGCGTCGAAATAACCGGAATGTTGCCAGAAATAGAAATTGGACGAAGAAGCCGTGGCGGCAAAGAGCGACTTGGAATAATTAACGAGTTCGACCGGGAGAAAGTAAATTGTGGCAAAGATGCTGAACACCAACAACATGCCAAAGAGAGCAGGAAAGATGCGGCGGATACGACGTTCATAGAAGGAGAGAACTGAAAAACGGGAACCCGCAATTTCAGCAAATACGATTGAGCTGATCAGGTAGCCGGAGATCACAAAGAAGATATCGACCCCGACAAACCCTCCAGCCATTCTGACAATTTCCAAATGGCAAGCCAGGACGCTCAAGACTGCTACTGCTCTTAGCCCATCGATGTCGGGGCGATAGCTCAGCCCCGATTTATGAGCGTATGCTCCACTCGCGCCAAAAGGGATTTCCTGTGCTATCTGGCCGCTTCTCAAGTCCAAGTTGTCATTCATTTTCATGGTGTACTTCGGCTATTAACGGTCATGAGGGCTCTTCGCCAAATGAATGATTGGAGTTGTAATTGCTGTGTCATCGGAGTCCGTTGCTTTATCCCGAATGAATGGCATTGGGTTTGCGTGCTCCCTGCGATTCAAGGCTAAGTTAGAGAAGAGCGACAACAAATCCCACAGACGTGGTACCTATCGGTACCGCCTGAGGTTCGGCACGCATTTCGAGTCGCCTGCCTGCTTCGCTTCAATGCGAAACAGGTGATCGGGTTCGCAATTGAGAGAAACTTAAGCAAAAAACCTTGGATGCGCAGGCCCGTGCAAATCAGAGTTGCGCATAATCTTCACCCGTTTTTCCTCACGAGTGCCCGGCCCGTTTTAGAGGTAACTTGTCATCTTTTTGCAGGCCATGAACTCTTGTAAGTAGTTGTAAATGCACACTATGAACACACTGAAAAGACCGGCGCCGGCGGCTGAATCCCATCTCCGGCCGCCAAACCCCTAAAACTGTGCCGGGTGGAAGTCAAGAGTTGGCGCTCTTCGCGGTTCTCTGAAGAAGCAGACGAGAACCTGGATATGGGGAAACGGCGTCACAGTAAGGAGGCGCACTTCTCGCTGATGGAGATTGACGGCGCGAAATTCGCTAACCGCGGGGGCACATGCGGAGTGACCAGTACAACGGTAGCGCCGTGGCGAACATCAAGATTGCGTAGTTAACGATGCCGGCAAGGGAGTTGTCCTTGATAACCGCACACACGAGAGGTATGATACCTTACTGATTACCGTATCGAGGTATTCGCGAGGCGCTCTTTCGACTGCCATGACGCAAACGGTCCATTCTCTTACGGCTCAACAGGTTACGCTTCTGCGCAAGCATGTGGAACTGCTCCTGCAGAGTCCGCACTTCAAAAACAGCAAACGATATCCCCGCTTTCTTCGGAAGATTGTCGAGTGCACCATCAGCGGTGATCTGGATGAGCTGAAAGAACGCTCACTCGGACATTCTGTCTTCGACAGATTTCCCGACTATGACACTAGCGTAGACCCGATCGTAAGAATTACTGCGGGCGAGGTGCGAAAG
>OCZT010001725.1_pt1 | contig 22615 bp, 27 predicted proteins | sample 1539031 | NCBI WGS metagenome assembly OCZT01 (sample SAMEA3539308, study PRJEB22396) | soil metagenome | biome: tundra; feature: field; material: soil | place: USA | collected 2010-05 | depth 0.15 m | reverse complement strand
GGAATCGCCGGAAATTGAAGCATAGAAACTCCTTAATCCGAAGAAGCGGGACGCCATTTCGACGGCCCGGTTGCTAGCTGACTTTCTCGTACCTGTCTTTGTGAGTGAAACACGACGGACACTTCGAAAAATCCAGTTTCGACGTTGTGTATCCACACACCGTGCACACGAAATAGTTCTTTGCTTTGGACCCTTTGAGTTTGGGAAGATTGTTCAAGGCCTCGGAATACAGCTTGGCGTGTTCGCCTTCCGCTGTCTTTGCGTAGTTGAAGGTCTGGACAGCATCTCTGTTCCCCTCGGCGCGAGCCTGCTTGAGGAATTCCGGATACATGGTGTCGCGCTCGTACAACTCTCCCTTGATTGCAGCGTCAAGGTTTTCCTTGGTCGACTTGACGACCGGAGTCTCGATCTTTGCCTCGGGTGTGCCGCCCATCTTCTTGATCACAGCGGCGTGGTTGGCGGCGTGAACTTCCTCAGCCTTGGCTGCGGCGCGGAACAGACTTGCAACTTCGCCGTACCCTTCCTGGTCGGCTTTTTCCGCGAACGCGAGGTAGCGTGCGTGGGCGTTGCTTTCGCCGTTGAACCCGGCCTGCAGGTTGTCGAGCGTCTTAGTTGCGGCCATCGCCCCGTTTGGCAGAGCAATCAAGGCGAGCGTCAGCACGAGCGCACTGTAAGCGATCTTCTTCATAGCCAGTATTCTCCATTTCAGTTTCAACGAATGGCGACCTGCATCGAGATCGCCCGCGGAAGAGAAGGGCACGGCGTGGGCCAAGCATCAACTTTCGGCAAGTTGCACAGAACAAACAGCAAAAGCCGCGTGGAGATGGCCGCAGTCCACTACATGTCAGAAGAATCGGACAGGGGACGTCCGAACCATCGGACACCACGAGGCGTCTGATGTCCGATTGATCATTCATTCAAGCGGTTGTCCAAGCTGGGGAACGCAGGCACCGGACTAGCAACAGGCCCATCGAGTTTGTTTTCTATCAGTTAGCACCTCCCATTCTTGGTGGAATCCCGAGAGTAAAGACTTGTAATTTCACCCACCTTCAGTCCTGCTCGGCATTCAGCATGCACCGAGGGTAGAGGGTTGCTTGTGTTGTTCAAGGACATGTTATGAAGATTCTTAAGCGCCATTGGCTGATCGTGATCCTGGCCACGCTGGCAGTCGCTGCCATTGCCGCATTCCAGTTGAAGGGGAACGATAATCCGCAATATTTCACGGCTAAGGTCGACCGGGGTGACATCAGCCAGGTAGTCGAGGCCACCGGCACTATCAATGCCGTTACCACTGTCCAGGTCGGCTCTCAGGTTTCGGGGACTGTCTCTCGTCTGTACGTGGACTTCAATTCCCGCGTAAAGAGAGGACAGGTTATAGCGCAGATCGACCCCGCACTCTTCGAAGGATCGTTGCTGCAGGCCAAAGCCGACTTGGCAAACGCGCGGGCCAGCGTCGCTACCGCGAAAGCGAATCTCCAGAAGGCACTGGCTTTGCAGATTCAGACCACAGCTGACTACGAACGCGCGAAAGCTTTGACAGCACAACGCGTCATGAGCACGCAGCAACTCGATTTAGCCAAGTCAAACTACGATTCCGCGATGGCCGGTTCGTCCGCGGCTGATGCCCTGGTAAAGCAAGCCGAAGCCCAAGTGCAGCAGCGGGAAGCCGCTGTCAGGGTGGCGCAGACCAACCAGGACTATACGACCATACGTGCTCCCATCGACGGCACCGTTATCGCGCGCAACGTGGATGTTGGCCAGACGGTTGCAGCTTCGTTGCAGGCACCGACGCTGTTCACGATTGCTCAAGACCTGACCAAGATGCAGGTCTATGCCAGCACCGACGAATCCGATGTGGGCGCCATCCGGCAACAGCAACGGGTCACCTTCAAGGTCGATGCTTATCCCAAGGAAACCTTCAGTGGTCTGGTTTCCCAGGTACGGATGAACGCGACCACTGTTCAGAACGTCGTTACCTACAACACGATCATCGATTTCGATAACCCTGAAATGAAGCTGTTCCCTGGTATGACGGCATACATCACGATTCCCGTGGCCTCGGCAACCGACGTACTCCGAGTTCCTAATAGCGCTTTGCGCTACAAACCCGACATGAAGGCAGAGGAAATTCGCGCCATATATCAGAAATTTGGCCTCGACAATCCAAGCCTGCCGTCCGCCGAGAATCATGCGGCAACAAACAACGGCCCGGAATACTTTGGTGGAGCGGTGAAGGAAGTCGCCCGTCGCACGAGCGCAGGCCAAAACGAGGCGATCGGCCTCACACCGACAGTTGCTCATAGCCCGGATCGGGTTGTCCTCTGGAAACTGCGTCCGGACCGGACTTTGGAACCGGTTAGGATCCGATCCGGCATAACCGACCACACTGTGACGGAGGTCGCCGAGGTATTCAACGGGTCGCTGAACAGTGATGAGGACCTGGTTACAGGCGCTGTTCTCACCGGGCCGAAAATGGGGCCCGGGACGGCAAACGCAAATCGGCATTAGGGACAGACGCGGAGAAACTCGTGGTCACGATGAGCCAATCCGAGATCGACGTCGCGATCCAGCGACCGAGGGAAGCGACGATTTGCGTTCTCGATGTCCACAAATACTACGACTTGGGTGAAACTCGCGTCCATGCCTTGCGCGGTATCACGATGGATATCGTCAGAGGCGAGTTTGTGGCCATTATGGGAGCGAGTGGAAGTGGCAAATCGACGTTTATGAACATTCTGGGCTGCCTCGACAAGCCAAGTTCTGGAACATATTTCCTTGACGGCATTGACGTATCAGGCCTAAGCAAAGACGAGTTGGCAGCGATACGGAATCGAAAGATTGGCTTCGTGTTTCAGGGATTCAACCTGCTCTCACGGACCACAGCGCTGGAGAACGTGGAGTTGCCGACCTTGTACGCACAGGTTAGCAAGGAAGAGGGGGAGGAGCGGGCCCGGGAGGCGCTTGATCTTGTCGGACTCGGTGACCGCTCAACACATTTTCCTTCACAGTTGTCGGGCGGACAACAACAGCGAGTCGCGATTGCGCGCGCCCTGGTAAACAAGCCTTCGATTCTGCTGGCCGATGAGCCTACCGGCAATCTGGACAACCGCACCTCGGTGGAAATCATGGAGATTCTTGGGAGGCTGAACGTCGCTGGACTGACCATCGTTTTGGTTACCCACGAGCACGATATCTCGCAATTTGCCAAGCGCACGATCCAGTTTCGAGACGGGAGAGTTCGTCGAGATGAGCTTGTGGTAAATCGCCAGACCGCGTCCCAAGTGCTTAAGAACCTTCCAGTGGAGGAGGATTAGCCCGATCGTCTCCTTGAAAAGGAATTCCTTATGGACTTGATCGCCGTAGCGCGAATCGCGGTGCGAGCTCTGGCTCGCAACAAAATGCGCTCTAGCCTTACCATGCTGGGCATCATCATCGGAGTGGGTGCCGTAATCGCGATGGTGGGAGTTGGGCAAGGAGCACAGCAGCAGGTACAGCAGCAAATCGCTGCCATGGGTTCGGACATTCTTTTCGTCGGGTCGGGCACAGTCACACGGGGTGGGACCCATATGGGTTGGGGCGCCACGAAGACTCTCATTTACGCCGATATGCTCGCCATCCTGAGAGAGTGTCCGGCAGTCAAAGCTGCCGCACCCGGCAGTAATACCAGTACACAGGTTGTTTTTGGCAACGACAACTGGGCTACTCGAATCAACGGCACCGAGCCGCAGTACTTCGACATCAGAAACTGGCCATTCCAGGAAGGGACCTCATTCACACAGCAAGATGTAGAAATGGCAGCGAATGTAGCGGTGATCGGCGAAAGCGTGCGTAAAAACCTATTCGCAGCAACCGATCCCCTCGGACAAACCATTCGGATCAAGAGTCTCCCTTTCAAGGTCGTGGGCGTGCTCGCGCAAAAGGGGACCTCAGCAGCAATGGGCGATGATCAGGATGACGTGGTGCTTGTTCCTATCACAACTCTTCAGAAGAAGATAACCGGGCAGGATTGGCTACGTTGGATCATGGTCTCGGCCACTTCGCGTCAGGCAAGCTATGCCGCGCAGGAACAGATCACATCCCTGCTACGGGATCGTCACCGCATTCGTGCCGGGCAGGATGATGACTTCATGGTACGTAACCTGGCCGACATGGCTGACTTGGCAGACCAGGCCGGGAGTGTAATGACCATACTCCTGGCCTCGATTGCCAGCGTTTCATTGATCGTCGGTGGCATCGGCATCATGAATATTATGCTGGTATCGGTCACCGAGCGTACTCGCGAGATTGGAATTCGCATGGCAATCGGCGCCACCGAGCGCAACGTGCAGAGCCAGTTTCTGACCGAGGCGGTTGTGCTCAGTCTGATTGGCGGCGCGATTGGAATCGTCTTTGGGATGGGCGCCTCCTATCTCATCACCAATACGTTGGGCTGGGTGGTGTTGGTTTCTCCGCTCGCGATCGTAACGGCGGTGGTGTTCTCCATGGCGGTGGGGATCTTCTTCGGTTTCTACCCCGCGCGGAAAGCGGCGCACCTGAATCCGATCGAGGCGTTACGCTACGAGTAGGCGCAAGCTTGGAAAGCGCGATGCCGAAAGGAAGCCAACGGAGGGCAAGGTGAAGCGGGAACACTTCATTCGGCTGGTGGAGGAAGTGTTGGACTCGCTTCCGATGGAATTCCGAGAGCGGATCCACAACCTCGCGGTAATTGTTGAGAACCGGCCAAAGATGCACAAGAAAGCGCGCGGGCTTGGAGGGAAGATCGGTCCCCACAAGCCCCGTAGCCTACTGATGGGAGTTTTCCAGGGTGTGCCTGCGACGCAGAAAAGCGTGTTCGACCTTTGCCCCGAACCGAACCGCATCATCCTCTACCAGAAGAATATCGAAGCGGTCTGCAGGAACGACGCAGAAATCCGTCATGAAGTCCGGCAGACCGTTCTCCACGAACTAGGTCACTACTTCGGGATGGACGAAGCCCAACTTAAGGGCGTTTAGCTCCCTCAGAGAACTCTCTATTGACTCTCAGACAGCTCCGCATCGAAGCAGTATTGTTTTTCCTTTGACCCACGAGGGCATTTGCGGCTAGTGTATTTCCAAATCTGGGGCGAATCTGGGGCTCGGTATGACATTCCGCTTTGTTCCCTTTGGGGTCCTTTTCCTCCTGAGTACTTTGTGCGCTGCCAGGCCCACGTGCAGTCCGAGCGAGACGTTCGATCTGCCATTCCAGGCAGGTCACGATTTCCAAAAGATTTTGCGCGATGCGCAATCGGGCAATCGTGATGCGCAGTTTCTGGCCGGCATGACCTACGAAACTGGTTGCGGCATCAGCCAGGACTATGTCGAGGCCGCACTCTGGTACCGAAAGGCGGCGGACGGAGGACATCCGGCAGCGCAGAACAATTTGGGCGGGCTCTACCGACAGGGCTTGGGCGTGGAGCGCAGTGATGCCGAGGCCATGAAGTGGTATCTGCGCGCGGCGTTAGAGGGGCATCCGGCAGCGCAAAACAATGTCGGATACATGTACGAAACGGGGCGGGCGGCGCCGAACAGTTCGGGCGCACAGAACAGCGATGAAGCGGTGAAGTGGTACCGCAAGGCAGCGAAAGCCGGATATGCCGCGGCTGAACTCAATCTTGGACTGTCTTTCTTCCATGGAACCGGCGTTCGCCAGGATTTGCCGGAAGCGGTCCGCTGGTTCCTCAAGGCGGCGGGGCATGGCTCGGCCGATGCGTGCGATCAACTGGGCGTCGTCTACCAGCATGGTTGGGGTGTTCCACAAGACTACAGCGTTGCCGCCAGATGGTATCGCCTCGCGGAGGAGAGAGGTTTCCACCAGGCTAAACGCGATCTTTCTACACTCGACGAGCTCGTTCGCCAAGCAACCAGCGACGTCAGTTCAAAGCGCGCCGGTCACTAAGAGGCTGAGTTAAGCCGCGGCGTGTGCCTTCGTCCGAATTGAAAGGCCGACCTTGCGGTCGGCCTTTCTCACCCGTGGTGTCAGGTTAGAAGACCAGTTTGGCCGAAACCTGTACCACGCGCGGAGACGAGTCGAAGCCCAGGAAGTTACCGTATGGGCTGGTTGGCGTTGCCGCCATGGTTGTGATCTGTCCGAAGCTTGAAGAACCCAGAGCGGAATCCGGATTGAAGAAGTTCGGATGATTGAACACGTTGAACGCTGTCGCACCTAGCGAGAACGTCAACCTCTCCGCCAGCTTGAAGTTCTTGAAGAGGCTCATGTCCATGTTGAAGTACGAGGGCCCACGATACTGATTGCGCCGTCCGGTTGGCCAGTAGGGATAGCCTTCAAACGTCGCAGCGGCACTATCCAGAAACGCATTCGCGTCAAGACATGCGGGCTGCAGTCCGCTGACGCCGGCGTTTGCTGCTCCACAGCTGGATGCTCCTGGAGTTGCGCCTCCAACCAATGGAATCGCGAATATTGTTCCGCCTCCATTACCCACGGCCCAATTGGAATCCGTGATGCTAAAAGGCAGCCCGCTTCTCCAGAACATCTTTCCGGAGAGCGACCAGTCTCCCAGGACATGCGTCAGGATATTGTTCTGAAAATGCGGTTTAGGAGTGACCACGAAATCAGCACTGACGTTATGGCGGATATCGTAGTCGGAGTTGCCGTAGTTGTTGGCCCTCAGATTTCCGGGATTGATCTGTCCCAGCAGCGAATCGCCGTACGTGAACACGCCACCGTTCGAGACCTCATCCAGGTTGTGGGACCAGGTGTAGTTGAGGTGCCCGGCAACCCATTGCGACATTTGCCGCTTCAGGGTCAAGGTCAGACCGTGATAGTTCGAAACAGCCCCGCTCTGATACTGGGTGACAGTTGCATAGTTGGGAACCGCCGGAGCTGCTGGCAAAATTCCCGGAAAGACTCCATATTGATCGTAGGCGTTAGGCCACGCTGTGGAGTAGGGAATGCGAAGGCCATGGTTGCCGTTGTAGCCGACGGTAACTGCGGTGTTGCGATCGATTTGCCGCTGGACCTGCAGGTTCCATTGCTGCCAGCGCGGTGAGTGCAAGGTGCCTGCGACCGAATAGAAGGCAGGAGCCGGGAAATTTACGCCTTGTGCGGCCAAAGTCGCCTTAATCTGCGAGTATGTTTGGCCACCTGTGAACCCGGTTCGGAATGCGGCAGCCGATGCTTCATAAACGGCTGCCGAACCATTCGGTCCAGGATCGAGAGCCGGTGTTCCGGCGCTTGGACGTACTCGGAACATGGCGGAGATCGGCGGGTTGCTGAGAATGTTGCTGATCAGGCCAGCCGGTGGCGAATCGTAGAAGATACCGAATCCGCCACTGATAACCGTGTTGGCATTACCACGCGGCGACCAGGTAAAGCCGAAGCGAGGAGACACGGTCAAAGTATCGACGCCCGGAAACGCCGAGTGCTGGTTGTAGGCAATGTCGTTCGTATAGGGGACATCGCCCGCCCCCGCCCCCGCCTGATAGCTCGGCAGGTTGTACCAATTGCTCACGTAGTTAGCAAAGCAATTGCTCTGGCAAACCGGATTCGAGTTGCGTTCGAGACGCAGAACGAACGTCAGCTTCAGGTTGTTTTTGACATTCCACTCGTCCTGGGCGTATCCCCCCAGGTTCCACATCGCGACGGGAACGTCGTTCGACGTCACATCGGCCCGGCGATATTGATAGGCCAGACCATTCACGAACTTGGTCATGCCGTCGCCGGTGTACCCAAAGTAGGCGCCTGGATTCACCCAGAAAAATGTCTGGTCACTGATGTCGTAGCGCAGAAAGTTTCCGCCGAACTTGAAATTGTGATTGCCACGATTCCAAGCGAAGTCGTCTCTAAACCCATATTGCGTAACCTTCCGGCCCTGCGGGTACCCCCCCTGCTGGTTGAAGCCATAAACTCCCCCTCCCAGATCGCCGCCGAACTGTACGGATCCGCTCGTCAGAAAGTAATAGGGAAAGGTTTGGGCTACCTTTGCGGCATCCTGCGTGAACAGAGCCCGGTAATGGCTGGCAGAAGCCATGAGTGAATTGGTCGAATGGGGTCCAAAAATATGGGTCCATTGCGCCTGTCCCCCATACGAAGGCTGGTTGGAGATAGCGTTGAAGTTGGAATTGATCGGGTCAAGCGTTGTAGCTTGTAGGCCGCGATCCATTTTGTATCGGAAGTAGACCTTGTCGTTGTCGCTGATGTTGTGGTCAACACGAGCGGCCATATTCCACTCGTGAGAGAGGGCCGTCGGAGTTGCCACAAAGCGAGCGGCGCAGGGTGTGGTCGTGGGATCGAAGCCCGCCAGCGCATCAGTAGCGAGATCTCCACACCCACCACCGTCGCCTAACGGAAGCGGAGTCGCCGTGCTGGCGCCTTTTGCGCTCTGCAGTAGGTCAAACAGCGTCTTGTAGTTCGTGTACTCGTTCGGTTGAACCGTTTGAATGTTGCTCAGCACCGCGGTCGAAAACGCCGCGGTCGGAACGATTACAGGAATCGTGTTCGGCAGCACGAAGCGCGTTCCTTCAAGATTGAAGAAGAAGAACGTTTTGTTCTTCAAAATTGGACCACCCACCGAACCCGCCCACTGGTTGGCATTCGAGAATGGGGTTTGATTGGCGAGTCCATCTAGAAGTTGGCTGTTCTTGTTCATCCAGCCGTTGGCGTTGACTGCACGCCCGTTCCACCAGTATTGGGCATTGCCGTGAAACTGATTGGTGCCCGACTTGGTGATATACGTAACCTGCGCTCCGGCGAGCTGGCCGTATTCTCCGCCATACGCATTGCTGATCACCGTGGCTTCCTGGACCTCGTTATTTCCCAGCGTGAGGTTGCTGGCCCCTGAGTTGTTGATGTTGAAGTAGGGGTCCATGTTGTTTTCCCCGTTCACCGTGAACAGGTTCGAAGTCGCCGGCAAACCGTTAACGGTGAAGTTTCCGTAACCTCCGGTGACGTTCATTACCGCGCCTGGACTCGTCTGGGCGATGTTGGTGATGTCGCCCCCTGCGCTGGGGAGTTGCTCAAGTTCCAGTTGAGAGAACGACGTGTTGACGCTGGCCGTTTGAGTCACCACCGGAGCGACCCCAGATACTTCAATGACCTCGGATGTCTTCGACATCGGCATGGTGAGATCCGCAGTTGTGGTTTGCCCCAGGCTGACCGTGGCCGAAGCCTTCACTTCGGCGAAGCCCGTTTCCTTGGCGAAGATCTCATAGCGTCCGGGCTTCAACAGTTTGAAGGTGTAGAAGCCGACTGCGTTCGCTGTTGTTGTTTGTGCTGCTCCGGTGTCCAGGTTCTTCAAGGTCACTGTTACGTTGGGGATTACGGCTCTCGTTGGGTCATACAGAGTTCCTACCACGTCGCCGGTTGTCAGTGTTTGTCCAAAGACCACAGGTTGAGGAAAGGAGAGTATTAAGGCCAACGAAACCAGGAGAGGATTGCAGAAACTTCGGAAGTGCATAGTTCCTCCTTGTCGGGTCATTAAGAAAAGCCGAGATGTTGCGATTCATTCTGCTCAGTCGTCGAGCGTGGCTTGCAGCTGCCAACCTCGTTTCCACAAAAACGTGCAACTCCTTGCTACCATTTCTCTTCTCCGATCAAGCGGAGGAGTCCCAGGAAATGGGCCGCCGCGTCCATCTGGCGTCGCTCGCTTGTATCGGTGGCTCCGCCGTACCACAATTCCCGGGCGCGAAGACGGATTGCAGCTTGTGCTTGGGTGACACGTGTTCTTGCCTTCCTGCGGTCCTTCTCCAACACGGCTTCTTTATAAAGCGCCAGCCAGTTCAGATTTCCTTCCGAATTTGCCATTGGGATCTTCCTTGTACGTGGGCGTGGTCACCCTCAGACGGAGGTACCGTGTTGTTAGTCCAAATCGCTCGTGGATTTCGAAAGGGACCTGCTAACAGCGACGCGAACAGAACTGCAGCAGCGTGGACCGGCCTCCATGCCAACTGAAGTTGGCGTTACCTGTGTGCGCTCCGCCTGGGGTCAGAGCCAGTGGCTTTGTGTCCGTATCTGGTTCGTGATGTTGTCTTTCGGTTGTACTTCTGGATCTCAGCGAACTGTCGATACGACTCGCGAGGATACCGATCGCCGAAGCACCGGGATCCTCATCATCGTCGGCTGAGCCCTTTGGCGGCGCCATCGCAATCAGAGCGAGGGCTACCAGTCCGATGAGCAACAGCCGGGGGAACCACGCGACTCGATTTAGGAAATGCGCACCCGTATGGTTGCTCCGCTGCAGGGTCCGAGAAAATACACCACAAACCACCGACTTAGGTCCTGCGGATTGCTCGTGAGTTTTATCCCGGTGGCGTCATCGAAACTTCGAACACACAAGAAGAACTTCGATCCTAGCGCACGGCGTGTGCCAGGCCTGACGGGCGACAAGTTGCACAAAACAAACATCAAGGACAACACCCGTCTCAGTGCAGGTCCGCGCTCGTCAAAGAAATCGGACTGCGAACGTCCAAAGTATCGGACGTCACGACAGTTTGGCTCTTCCCTATATGACCAAGTGGAGGACACGGGCCAGACTCCGAACGGGTCTGTCGCCTTTGTTCTCTTTCGCTTGGCATTTCTTTTTCAGTCCATTGAAATCGCCGGCGAGTAAAGACTCGTAACCGTCCTCATCTTCGGTACGCCCGGTGCTCAACATGCTTGGATCCTCGTCGGAGGCCGAGATGTCAAGCGTGGCTCTGCAGCGTCGGACTCAGAAAGCTCCGCTCGATTCGCCAGCGGCGCTCCTAATTCTGCCCACCCTCTTTGGCGTGGGTTACGGGCAGTACAGGACTCGGGGAAGTACGTTCGTCCTCTCGTTTCTGGCGCACACATTGGCAGTCGTATTGCTCGTACTTGCGGGCAGATTTGTTGCAGAACATCGCCACGAGGTTCGGCAACAGGTGATCGGCATCGTCACCGATGTGAGCCCTTACATCCTGCCTCCATCGGCGTCCAAAGCTGGAGGAGGTGGTGGCGGAGGGGACCGCGATAAGCTGGCGGCTTCAAAGGGAACGTTGCCTCGTTTCTCCCGGGAACAACTGGCGCCTCCGGTGGTGGTGATCCGCAACGAAAATCCCAAGCTGCCAGTCGAAGCAACCGTGGTCGTGCCACCTGAAATCCACCTTCTACTTCCACAGACTGGTGCCCTCGGAGACCCGTTGTCTTCGATCCTAAGACCGCCATCCCGCGGGATTGGATCAGGAGGTGGGATCGGTTCTGGCAGCGGCGGGGGAGTGGGCTCAGGACGCGGACCGGGCGTAGGCCCGGGATGGGGAGGAGGAATTGGGGGTGGAGCTTACACAATTGGAGGCGGCGTCACTGCCCCACGCGTAATCTATGCTCCGGATCCGGAATTCTCTGAGGAAGCACGCAAAACGAAGTACCAAGGTACGGCGGTGCTGTGGCTAATTGTAGGAACTGACGGACGTCCGCGCGATATCAGCGTCCTCCAATCACTGGGCATGGGTCTAGATGAGAAAGCAATCGAGGCGCTTCGTCACTGGCGATTTGAACCAGGCCGCAAGGATGGAATTCCGGTTGCCGTGCAAGTGAATGTCGAGGTTAATTTTCACCTTTATTGAGTGGCTATGCGCGTCCGCCTGCCTGTCATGGCACCGTTGGTGCACGCCGATGCGAAGTAAGGGCAAATCAAGGTGAATGTGACAAAGGCGCTAAAGAATTCACGGTCGCCTCGGTCGAGTCGTGATCGCCGGTGAACCGCCTATCGGTCCCGAGTAGCCAAGATCGCATCTTCAAGCGGTAATCCGGAACCGCCGCCCCACTGGCTCAACCGCGCAAGTTTGGCTGCGACGCAACGCTAAGCGGCACATCCAAGACTCGGCTTCGGCGGAGGGTTTGCGATAAAACCGTTGGAAGGCTACTCAGCTTTTTCTTTCTTCTGGACGAGTTCCACGGGCATGTGGCTCAGCTTGTCATAGATCCGGCTGCGTCGCAGGAGAGGCCACCAATCGTAAAGATAGATCTGCATGGGTCGCCACATGGCGACCCATCCGGCAATCGTAAGGCTCTCTCGTACTACGGCAGCCCAAGCGCTTTCTTTATGCCCCAACAGGAGCTCGCTGAGGAGTAGACAACCAGCCAAGAACAGCAGCCCGATGAAAAGACTTGTGCGGCCTTGCCTGAGGAGTCGCTTGAACTCCAAGCCAGCAATTTGGGCGCTGTGAGCAAAGTGGTTGTGGATGGCTGTCCTGATCAGTTCTTTGGGGTCTTCAGCCGGCCACTGGTCCAAGTAGATGCGCAATTTGAGCAGGGTCTTAGGAGAGAATTCCTGTGCCCAGCTCACGATGAATTCTTCCGCGTCGTGGTCGAGATCCTTTTCAATGAATGGAGAAGGGTCCATCGAATTGAAAAGTTGGTTCACGTCGCGCAGTTTCAGACTTATGGTGTGCGGGTGCCCCGTGACCATAGCGGCCTCCCGTTAAGACTCGACGTGGGCTGGCAAGGACTATTTAGGCCGCCTTATGGACTAGGGATAATTCAGCCTCAGCCTGCAACCAATCGTCCAGTTCGTGTCCATCATCTTTTCCCCGTTGCTCGTAGAGTTGAAAGGCACGCGCACGAATTTGGTCTTGCAATTCACCAGCACTGTCCGTCTTTTGGAGGTCTGCATTGATCGGCGCAGAAGGAACTACCTGGGAAGATTTCATTTCGATTTTCTCCTTTTGATGATTTGTTTAGCTGCTTCCGACTAAGCTTTAGCAAACTCACAAATGCGATTGCCGCACGGTTTCTGCGCACTACCACCCCGGCGTGTTAAGCGAGATCGCTGTGAGCCGAGATACAGAGTCCTTCTGTCGTCATTGGTTTTCTCGTGCACCGTGAGTTTCATGCCCGGTAGCGTCCTCGAAACTCCGAACATAAGGACAACTTTGACTTGGGGCACGGCGTGTGCCAGGCGTTGACGGGTGCCAAGTTGCACAAAACAAACATCAAGGACACCCACCGGTCTCACCTAAGCGCGCATGCGTCAAAGGAATCGGACCGGGAATGTCCGAAGTGTCGGACGTTATGACAGTTCAGGTTGCTCTCTATGACTAAGTGGAGGAGGACGGGCGACCGGAATCCGACGGTCTGTTGCCTTTGTTCTCTGTCGCTTGGCTTTTCCTTGCGCCGATTGAAAACGCTGGCGAGTAAAGATTCGTAACCGTCTTCTTCTCGTGGCGCCCCGGCCCTCAACATGCACGGAACGTCGTTGAGGGCGCAGAGATGCGAGAAGCACTGAAAATCTGCGGAAGAGATTGGCCGCTGAGAGTCAGACCTAGGCCGGCCTTGACGCACAAGATCGGCAGGTGGGCGATGAAACACACCAACGCAGCACTGGCAAGCTCCCTCGTCCTTTTCTTGATTCTTGCGCAACCCGTCCTGGCGCGTCCCGACGATCAGGTCCGGAATGACGATTCGCAGCGCACTTCACAACAAGAACCCAAGGTGAAACCAGGCAGCAACGATGACGTCGATGCCATCGGAAACCGCGACGTTGGCGGCGGCCGGGGGCTTGGGAATTGGTATTCGTTGGAAACTGAGATCCGAATGGGCCGGGAATACGCGCAAATGATCGACACGACCGTGAAATTGGTGCAGGACCCGGTCATTACGGAATACGTCAACCGCATTGGACAAAACATTGTGCGGAATTCTGACGCGAGAGTGCCGTTCACCATCAAGGTTATTGACTCCGATGAAGTGAATGCTTTCGCTCTTCCCGGCGGATTCTTCTACGTGAATACCGGACTGCTGCTGGTCGGGGACGAAGAAGCGGAATTGGCCGGGGTCATGGCCCATGAGGTTGCCCATGTGGCGGCCCGTCATGCTATGCGACAGATGACACGGGGTGCCCTTGCGAACCTCGCGTCGATCCCATTGATCTTTGTTGGCGGAGGAATCGGTTATGCGGCTCGCTCCGCCGCCGGGATCGGAGTGCCGATGAGCTTCATGAAATTCTCTCGTGGGTTCGAAGAAGAAGCGGATTATCTCGGACTGCAATACATGTACAAGGCGGGATACGACCCACAATCATTTCTCACGTTTTTTGAAAAGATTCAAGCTAAAGAAAAGAAGAAGCCGGGCACGTTGTCCAAAGTGTTTGCTTCCCACCCTCCACTTGAGAGCCGGGTGTCAAAGATCCAGAGACAGACCGACACCAAGCTTCCATCGAGGCTTCACTATGTCGTAACTACTTCCGAGTTTGACGACATCAGAAGTCGCCTCGCGGTTCTTGAGAATCGCGGCAAAGTAAACGATGACAAAAAGGACAATCGACCCAGTCTGCGCCGTGTACCTAGCAAGAGCGACGAGTCGATAGCTGAAGACGATAGGCCAACTCTCAAACGTCGGGAGACGTATTCCGATTAGGGGATGCCATGAACCTGGAAGTTCGCGGACTAAATGTTGAGATCACTGATTCGCTGCGCACGTATGCACAACGAAGACTTGGTTTCGCGCTAGATCGCTTCGCAGAGCGAATCAGGACCGTGCGACTGAAGCTGGGTGACATGAACGGTTCGCGGGGTGGAGTAGATAAGGGCTGTCAACTCACTATTTCACTGGCGCACTCATCTCCAATCACTTTGGAAAGTCGCGCCTCAACTGTTCAAGGAGCGGTTGACCGGATCGCCAGCAAAGTGCGCAGCTTCGTTGAGCGATGCTTTGTGCGCAAGCACGGGCAACGGCGGTTCGGGAAGGCGGATCGGCGCCCGTTCGCGCAGCCGCCGCTGGCGACTCATGGACTTCGCGGAGGATCAGCGCCATGACGCCAACGCGCAAGAGAATTCTGATCGCGGATTGCCACGAAGATGTCCTCATCATTCTTGAGAAGCTTCTGGAGGATGCGGGATTCGACACGACGACTGTCTGGACTGCAAAGGAAGCTCTGAAGCTGGCTGATTCGCAAGCTTTCGACTTGGCACTGGTTAACGAATACTTGCCCGATGCCGACTGCGAGGACGTGTTGAAAGTATTGCAGAAGAGAGGTCGGCAAATCCCCTGCATCGTCATGCAACCGAGTGCGCCGGAGTTTGTCGACTTTACCCGGTTCGAGGCCTTGGGCGCGAAAGACATCGTCTGCAAACACTGTTTTCGCCAGATTGTCGAGATTGTTAGGGAGTGTCTGCTGTGCGATCGGAAGCGGATCGCGGCTGCCTGAACGCATGCCGCAAGAGACTACGAAACGTTGAGGGAGGTTCACCATGGAAGCCGCTTACATGCTGGCCTGCGGCGTCGTCTGGCGGAAGACGGCCGATCCGGAAGCGGGATGGGATCTGGTAGACGGTCTCAAATCCAGCGATCCAGAAGTCCGCTTGCTCGCGCAAACCTTCCTCGTCGAGAGCGGGGAAAGCTCGATGGGGCTGCTGGAAAGTGCTCTCGCACTCGGAATCGTAGACCCAGAAGTAGCTGGCCCATGCATGGCCGAGATCCTGAGAGTTCGACACGCGAAACCTGTGACTGGGCAACGCATCCTCAATCATTGCGATGACGCGTCGCTCCGCTGGGAGGTGACGCATTCGAATTGAAGCACAGGCGACTGAGGCACGAGTGGAGGCTCGATGCTTAGGACACGAGCAGGGGGCCGTTAGGAGCTAATTGCAACGGCGCAACAGCAGGGACGTGAATCGAAATGATTTTGGGAGGACACAATGAAAACCATAACCATTCTGGCGGTCTTGTTCTTGAGTATGGCCGCCTACGCAGACAACAGCAGCGTGCAAGATGCACAGACCGATAGCGCCCAGTCAACTCGCAGCACAGCTTTGAGCCCCAAGGGAGTTGACCGCATCGTCAAAGAAGCGCACCACGAATTGGTCATGCTTCCGTTCTATGGCGTATTCGACAACTTGCTGTACAAAGTGTCGGCGGATGGCACCTTGACGTTGCTCGGAGAAGTGAGCCGTCCGACGCTCAAGTCAGATGCCGAAAGAGCAGTAAAGGACATTGAAGGGGTCGAGCGGGTGGATAACCAAATCAAAGTGTTGCCCGTGTCGCCCAACGATGATCGTATTCGTCGAGCGACGTATCGCAAGATTTATGGCAATAGCGTGCTCTCACAGTATCAATTACGTGCCGTTCCGCCGATTCACATCGTCGTAGAGAATGGCCACGTGACCCTGGAAGGCGTCGTGGCGCGCCCAATGGAGAAACAGGTCGCGGGAATGCAAGCGAATAGCGTGTCCGGTGTGTTCTCCGTGGAAAACAATCTGCGAGTGGAAAACGACTAGAGACGTTAGCAAATTCCGGGAGAGCGGGCCTACGCGGGACTGCCGCAAGGGAGATGCGAAATGAAAGCACTGGAACTGAAACCGCAGATCACACTCAAGAACGTTCTGTTCGCAACTGATTTCGAGGTGTCGGCCAGCCGGGCTTTGCCATTTGCGGTCGCGTTGGCAAACCGGTATGAAGCAAAGCTCTACGCGGGTCACGTCATACCGCTGGAGGCGTACGCCCTTGCCTCTCCCGAATTGATAGATCGCGTCTTGAAGGAGGCTGGAGACTTCGCGGGATACACCCTGAATCAGATCATAGGCTCGCTCCGATGTCGCGGCCTGCGTTGTGACGTGCTTTTGGGAGAAGGAAACGTAGCTGACGTGCTCGAAGAGTGGGTGCAAACATACTCCGCCGACCTGGTTGTGGTCGGTACGATCAGCCGCGCAGGCTGGGGCAAAGTGGTCCTCGGTTCGGTCGCTGAGGAAGTGATTCGAGAAGCGACGTGCCCGGTGCTCACTGTAGGACCGCAAGTCACAACACTGGCTTCCGCTGGAGTTCACAGCATCATTTGCGCAACGGATTTCTCCTCTGTTTCTCTGCGGGCTCTCGAATTCGCCGTGTCTCTGGCGCACGAGTATAAAGCGCATCTCACCCTTGTACACGTCATCGAAGGGAGTCTCAGGGACTCGCCACGTCTTGCCATTCAAGAAGACGAAAATCGCCTGCGCGACATGCTCCCTCCCGAACCCGAACTGCTCTACCGGCCAGAGGTGGTCGTAGAAACGGGAGCAGTGGCAGATCGAATTCTGAACCTCGCGGCTGATTTGTCTGCTGACGTCATCGTCATGGGTGTCCGAGGAGCGGGGGCCTTCGCGCAGACTGCAAGTCATTTTGGCTCGATCGCGCACAGGGTGGTAGCTCTCGCTCCGTGTCCGGTGGTGACCGTCGGTAACGTACAGAAAGCCGAGGACGACTAGATAAACGAGGTGCCTTTATGGATTCGGCGACGATTCTGGTGTTGGTCCTGTGCGCGGGCGTTGTGGCTCTTCTTATATGGTTCGAAATCAACTCACGCCGAAACGAAGCCAGCAAGAACGCAAAGTCAGCGGGTGTGGAAACGTTACTGCAGGAAATCCGGAGCACGGTTGAACCGAAGGCCGACAAAAAGAAAGCTGCATAGCCTCAACCAAAGCGAAAACGAAAAGGAGCTCATCATGACAGATCGTTCCATTATCGTCACCGATGGCGACGTGGAGAGGCTCAGGCGTTTGGTCCGGGCCCTCAAGTATTCTCTCTTTCGAGATCAAAGGCAGCTCGAACTTCTCGACGAGGCACTGGAGAGCGCCGAAGTCAGGCGTCCGGATCGAGTGCCCAAAGATGTAGTCAGGATGAATTCTCGCGTCCGCGTTCTCGATTTTGATACGCGACGGAAGGGGCTGTACACGTTGGTTTTTCCTGAGGAGGCAAGCATCTCGCGGGGCTTTGTTTCCGTTCTCGCACCGCTGGGGATTGCGCTGCTCGGTCACAGAAAAGGGGATGTCATCGAGGCGAAAGTTCCCGGAGGGATCAGAAGGTTGAGAGTCGAACATGTACGGTATGGGTCTGAAATCACGAGGAAGCGAGTCCAACCAGATGGATCAACGCGAAGGACACTTCGTTCGAGTCAATCAATTCCAAGCACCACTCTGGCCGCCTAGCCCTTATGTCCCTTCCAGTGAACATTCGTGCCAAGACAGCAATCTCGACTGCGCGAGAGACCTGTATCGCGGCTGTATCGGTGATCGCAATTGCTGCACACCTGATTCTCCGGTACTCGGCCCATCTGCCACCGTCGATTTATCTGGGCCCGCTATTCCTCGCCCTGATCCTTGGCGGAATTCCAATCCTCTTGAGCCTAGCCAAAAGACTCTGGCTGCGAGAGTTTGGCTCGGACTTGCTGGCTGGAATCTCGATCGTCGCTTCCGTTGCAATGGGCGAATACCTTGTGGGATCGATCATTGTTCTAATGCTTTCAGGCGGCACGGCATTGGAACAGTTCGCCACGCGCAGAGCATCCTCCGTCCTCGACGCCTTGGCGAAACGCATGCCACAGGTTGCGCACCGCCAGCGTGGAACGTCAGTTGAGGACATCAAACTCGAACAGATCCAGATTGCCGATCACGTCATGGTGTTGCCTCACGAGATCTGTCCGGTCGACGGAGTTGTCGTCGAGGGGCATGGGGTAATGGATGAGTCCTATCTGACGGGTGAGCCATTTAACATCTCAAAGACTCCGGGTTCGAAGGTTCTGTCCGGAGCGATCAACGGCGACATGGCCCTGACCATCGAAGCTGAGAAACTGGCGGTCGATTCGCGATACGCCAAGATTATGCAAGTGATGGAGCAGAGCCAGGACAAACGCCCACAGCTTCGCCGCATTGGAGACCGAATTGGAGCGTGGTATACGCCCTTGGCCATGGGTGTAGCCGGACTAACATGGCTGCTTACCGGCGACTCCACTCGTTTTCTGGCTGTGGTCGTCATCGCCACTCCATGTCCTCTTATTCTGGCGATTCCGGTGGCGGTGATTGGTGCGATCTCGCTCTCTGCGAGGCACAGCATCATCATCAAGAATCCCGCGGCCTTGGAGCAGATCACAACCTGTCGCACGCTCATCTTCGACAAGACAGGGACTCTGACCTACGGCCAGCCTCAGATGACCGGTGTGTTGTGCGGACTCGGTTTTACCAAAGACCAAGTCTTACAAGCGGCCGCCAGTCTTGAACAATTTTCCAAGCACCCACTGGCCGGCGCAGTGCTACGGGCAGCCCACGACGCGAAACTGTCTTTATTGGAGGTCAGCCAGATGCAGGAAAAACCGGGAGACGGTCTGCTCGGAATGGTTGCGGGCAAAAGTGTGCATATCACAGGACGCGGCAAAGTAGATCCCACACTGCTGTCCTCACTGCCTCCCCTTGCATCGGGATTGGAGTGCCTCGTCTTTGTAGACGAACAGTATGCCGGGGCATTTCGTTTCCACGATGCGCCTCGTCAGGACACCAAGCCCTTCGTGCACCACTTAAACCCGAGTCATCAGGTAAACCGCGTTCTATTGGTGTCCGGAGACCGAGAGTCGGAGGTCCGTTACCTGGCGCAAGAAGTCGGAATCACTGAAGTGTATGCCGGACAGACGCCGGAACAGAAGGTCGGGATTGTTGAAGCGGAGACCAAGAGAGCTCGCACCCTCTTCATCGGGGATGGCATTAATGATGCTCCGGCACTCATGACGGCGACTGTAGGCGTTGCCTTTGGGGCTAACAGCGACATTACTTCCGAGGCCGCTGATGCAGTAATTCTGACTGCTTCGCTGGGCAAGGTAGATGAGTTGATTCATGTCAGCCACAGGATGCGCTCCATCGCGCTGCAGAGCGCCGTGGGAGGAATGGCGGCCAGTGTCGTGGGTATGATCGCGGCCGCGCTGGGCTACCTTCCTCCGCTGGAGGGAGCCATCCTGCAGGAGATCATTGATTTGGCCGCAGTGGCGAACGCGGTTCGCGTGGCGCTCCCCACTCGAAACCTGGCTGACTTTTGAGGATGTGCTTCTCGCGCATCATCGGGCCGCGCGTCGTACGTACGCAAGTAAGGAGGAATGCGTGTCCGAGCCCAGCAACAAAACAAAGAACCGGGCGAGCCTTGTGTTCTTACTTTGCTTGACAGTCGCAGCTCTCTGTTTCTGTTATGTGCTGATTACCCCTTTCCTCAAGTCGATCGTATTGTCGGCAGTCTTAGCCATTCTCTTTTACCCCCTGCACTCGCGTATTGTCCGCCGAATTCGGAATCGCAACGTTTCTGCACTGTTGTCCACATGCTTGGTTGTTCTTTTCATCGTGTTGTCAGCGGTATTCCTTGGTCGGGCACTTGCAACTGGCCTGCGCGACATCTACCAGTCGCTTGGCAGCACGGGCGACGGAGGGGAACGCCTGAGCCTGTACCTGATTCACATTTTGGAGAGAGTAGTTGAACTGGTGAGCACCTACCTGCCGGTTTCGACCACCGATTTGCGGTCGGCAACGGTAAACCAGGCCGAGAAGGGAGTCTCGCTACTTCTTGGTCTGACGGCCGGCGCTCTTGGAAGCTTTACAGCTATGCTCGCCAACTCTTTGATTGCGTTCTTCGTTCTGTTTTTCTTGCTTCGCGATGGCAAGGCAATGTTGCGCCGCACTGCCGTTCTGCTCCCCCTGCGTACCGGTCAGACGACTAGACTTTTTGCTTTGGTGAAAGACACTCTCAACGCCACTGTCTATGGCACGCTAGCCATGGCGGCGCTGCAGGGTGCTCTCGCCGGCCTTGCCTTCTGGTTCCTGGGGGTGACTTCGGCAGGCCTGTGGGGGACCGTTACTGCTCTATGCGCCTTGTTGCCGTTTATTGGAACAGGAATTGTTCTTCTGCCCGCAATCTCGATGCTCATATTCAGCGGTCACTGGATCAAAGGCATCATTCTCCTTGCTTGGGGATTAGCTGTTGTCCACCCAGTGGACAATTTATTGCGCCCACATCTGATCGGTGGCCGCACAAAGCTCTCTACACTATATGTTTTCTTTGCATTGCTCGGAGGATTGAAAGCTTTCGGTGGCCTTGGACTGTTTATTGGCCCGATGATCCTGGCGATCACGTTAGCACTCTTAAAGTTTCTCCGGGAAGAGAAGCGGGCGGGCAGCTGGCGCGCCCGCGAGGAGCCAATTCACTGAATACAGCCCGGCACGTCTGCTCAATGAATCGGCCGTATTCGCTAGGACGTCTTGTGATTAAGTCACAAGCGATCCGTTCATTGCGCGAAAAATTAACAATGTAATCTGAACCGACGGAGGGATCTTATGGCCGTCAAAAAACAAGTTCGCGGCCCATTCCATGAGATTGTGTTCCAACAGATTGTTCGTCGGGCTCGGCGCGGTGACTCTGCTTCCACGACCAACCAACGCAAGAGCAAACTCCACCGATTGAATTGCTCTCGACCTGCGCGACAACCAGCTAGCACGAGCCCAACTTCAGCATTGCCGACGATCCGCCAACGCGGACGGGTAAGGCCGTAGGACAACCAAATATCATTGATCTGGTCAATGACTTAGTCTATAATCGTCCTATGATGTCCTCGGGAATCCCGCTCGCTGCTCGCCTCCACGCCGCCGGCGAACAGGGGCATCTCTTGCAAGAGATCGTAAGGACCAATCAGGTGCTCATCAGTGGTTTCAGCCGGCTAGTGGGCATGCCGGCTTCGAGGCTTCTTCTCATGCGCGAACTTGCCAACGCCCCGCCGGCCGGTATCGGGGTCTTGAAAATCGCTCGTCATCTTGGGATCAACGCGGCGGCCGTCACGCGATTGGTGAAACAAATGGAACAGCAAGGATTCATCAAGCGTCGCGCTGACGTCAAAGATCGCCGCCGAAGCTACCTAACACTCTCGGCAAAAGGGGTCAGGACGTGTGAGCAACTTCACGCTCACGGTCACGAACTTGAGCGCTCGCTGTCTGCCGTGATCAGCTCCCAAGAAGCCGCGGTTGCTGTCAGGGTGCTGGGCGTTCTACGAATATCGCTGGAAAAGTTACAGCAGGAGGAGCTGATTCCATGACAGAAAATACCCCCGGACGGCGATCGTTGCATCTGCCATTTCCACGACATCGTGCAAGCCTGAACTACTGGGCGGACGTAGTCGCGTTCCTATTTGGAGCGATTGTACTCGCATCCGGGTTGCTGCTCCTTATCAGGTTCCACGTGGGCGAGGGCATTATGCGGCCCTCTGCATTCGGAGTAAGCCGGCTGGCCTGGGTGAATCTGCATCGGCTGAGCGCGATCCCGGTGCTAGCGGGAGTTGCGGTTCATGCCGTTCTGCACTGGCGGGCGATCACTACGCGCGTGGGCCGCGCTCAGACCCCGAATGGCCTATTTCTTCGCTGACAATGGACACGTGCTAAGCCCCACCAGACGGTAAAGCGGGCAAAACCGGAACGCCGCGGTCATTAGAGGTACGACACCGATAAGGCCCAGCCATCGAGCGTCCCCGTTCAACACAAATAGCAGGCTCAGCAGAGCCAACCCGATGACGACACGCACGCCACGGTCCACGCTACCAACATTGGCTTCCATAGTCCCTCCCGAACTAAGTCCGCCGAAATGGCTCGGCGGTCGTACTCACACCATCCTCACAGGTCGAGGTCGTGGGCAGTTGCTATTCGATTCCGGCAAGAGCCTGCGTGACTGTCCTCACCCAGAGAGGTGGATCGTCTGCCCGGCAGTTGTAATCGACGGCGCTAAAGTCGTCATCGCGACTGCGCAGAAGTGCCAGCAGCGGAACGCCCGGCGCGGACTGCCGGAAGTAATTGATAAGGCCTTGGCGCTCTTGCCGAGAGGCGCCATGCCCGATCACGATGACTCCAGGCGATCGATTCGAGA
>OCZT010001724.1_pt1 | contig 22617 bp, 20 predicted proteins | sample 1539031 | NCBI WGS metagenome assembly OCZT01 (sample SAMEA3539308, study PRJEB22396) | soil metagenome | biome: tundra; feature: field; material: soil | place: USA | collected 2010-05 | depth 0.15 m | reverse complement strand
AGCTAAGCACCCGCAAGGCGGCCGTCACCGACGCGACCCAAACCCTCAAGACCAAGCGGCCCGCCGGCCACGACCCCGACGAGATCTTGGCGATACTCGATGCCGTGCCCGACCTACGCAAAGTCCTCAACCTCGCCAGCGACGAGCAGCTCGCCCGAATCTTCCGCGCCTTCGACGTCACGATCACCTACGACAAGCCAAACCGACGACTTACCCTCGCCGCGACCATCACCCCCGAGCTGATCCCCGGGCCCGAGCTGATCCCCAAGCCCGAGCTGATCCCCAAGCCCGAAAAAGGCGACCACCCCGAGGTACGGTCGCGGGTAGGTGTTTCAATCCCGCCCCCGCTATGCGAAAGGGCCGCTGCTTCGACGAGGATGATTTCCGGCTGCCGGGTGGGACGCTCCACCATCCCAGGTGTAGTTCTGTTCACGACGAACGTGAGGTCGGCCAAGGTTCCAATTGGGTTCGTGTGCGCGTTGGGCACTTGATGATGGGCGAGACCAAGGCATCCGAAAGATGCAGCAAGCTCCCGGCTCGGCAGCAGCTATGACTGGCGAACGTCAGAGCCGCTTCGGCGACGCCGGCATCACGGGATGTAGCGCTCTACTGCAAAGTGGATCAATTACGATAGTCTTTGCAGCAAGCGATCTTGCGCCATACTGCAATCTATATCAATAATGATCTATAATGCAGCTATGGCTCGGGTAGCGACACTAGCGCGTCTGACCGACATTGCGGAAGACCAGTGGGGCCTCATCACGCGTCGACAGGCCAGGGATGCGGGCATCGCGGTGGCGACTCTAAGCCGGCTCGCTGCGGATGGCGCGATCCTGAAAAGGGTCGCCCATGGCGTCTTTCGCCTCACCGGAGCGCCCGAGCCGGAGCACCAGGACCTCCGCGCGGCGTGGCTTCAGCTCGCGCCTGCGGTCCCGGCATGGGAACGCGATCCGCGAGATGGGGTCGTCTCGCATCGCTCGGCTGCCGACATGTACGGCCTCGGGCACCTGGGCGAAGACCGACACGAGTTCACGCTCGCGCAAAGGCATCAGTCGAGGCGTCCCGACGTGCGCCTCCATAACCGGAGCCTCAGCGACCGGGAATGGATCGTCCTTCGCGGCCTGCCGGTCACGCGTCCGGCGCGCATCGCGTCGGATCTGCTGTACGACAGAGAGGACCCGACTGCAGTCGCCCACATCGTCGGCGGCGCGCTGCGTGGCATCAGCGAGTATCCGGGTACGGTCTCCGATGCGCTGAGTCCGCACGCCGCACGCTTCGGGCTCCGGCGCGGCGATGGCCTGGCTCTCCTGCACTGGCTGCTCGATCTGCTGGGCGACCCCGACACCGATCTTTGGATGTCCGAGGCACGCTCCCACATCGAGCGCACGACGGATACCGAGCGGGCACCGGCACCGGTGCTGGCTGGCGGAAGCCCGCTGCAATGAGCAGATACGCGACGCCCGTCGCGTTTCGACGAGCGTTGACCGAGAAGCTCAGGGCTCTCGCGAAGACCAGCCGGTGGGAGCTCTCGCAGCTGCAGCGCCAGTTTGCGTACGACCGGCTGCTTGAGCGTCTCTATCTGATGGACGACGGCTGGGTCATCAAGGGCGCTGTTGCGCTGCTGGCGAGAGACTTGGGTGTTAGGGCATCCATCGATATCGATGTCTACCGAGCGAAGAGTGCGGACGCCGCAGAGGCGGACCTTCGAGCAGCGGCAGCGCGCGATGTCGGTGATTGGTTTCGCTTCGAGATCGGCCCGCGTGGCCCAGTGGCCGACGGCGCCGTTGGGATTCGCCTGCCCGTCACTGCGTACGTTGGAACAACGGCCTGGGCGAAGTTCCACGTCGACCTGGTCGGCTCCGACCTGACGATGGTCGGTACGCCAGATGCTGTCTCGGCGCTCGCGGAGGTCGACATGCCCGACGTCTCACAGCGCGGTTACCGCGCCTACCCATTGGTCGATCACGTCGCTGACAAGGTCGCCGCGACCGTGCAGCGCTACGGCGCGGCGCAACGACCGTCGACTCGGTTTCGCGACTTGGTAGACCTGGTTGCGATAGCCCAGGGAGCGTCCATTGACGCGCAAGAACAGATCCGGGCGCTCACGTTTGAGGCAGAGCGGCGCGGCATTGCCCTGCCAAACACGTTCGATGTTCCGGACCGTGCGCTTTGGGAGTCAGGCTACGCCGCCGAGGCGAAACGTTCGCTGCTTACCAGCGCACATACCCTCGATGAAGCGCTCGCTGTCGTGCGTCCGTTTGTTGACCCGGTGCTCGTTGGAACGGCGGGGGGCAGGTGGGACCACGAGCGCGGAGCGTGGGTCGAGCACTAGTCGATGTCTGGCAGAGCTCAAGGAGGCCGTCGAGGCAGGGTTCCATTCAGGGTTCCGTCTTGCTCGTGTCCGACTCCACTGGGCCCGACCCAACCCCAGCAACCACGGGCAACCAGACCCAACCCGACCCGCCTGCGGCGATCTCACAACCCGAAGGTCGCGGGTTCGCTCTGCGCGAGGGGCGCGTTGTCGCCGAGTTCTGAGCAGGTCGAATACGCCGAGGTGCTGCTGCGCCGTGCAAACGGCGATCTCTATGTCTGCCGTGCGCTCTCCGGCGACGCGTGGCTCCGTGTGCCGGGGGGGGCAGTGCCGGAGCATGCGCCTCTACGAACCTGGCGTCTATCAGCTCTTTGACGGGCTGCACCCCACGATCCACGGAAAATCACCGTCGTCCCGTGACGTAGGAGGCCATCGGTATCCGGCGGCCACCCCAGGGCTGGGCTGAGCCCAACCTCGCCGGACGCCGCTGCTCTTGTAGCGAACGTAACAAAGCCGTCGTCGCGGAGTAGTCTGGGCCGAGGCTTACGTCTCGATCGGCGGTGGCAACTGATGGGAGGCGGGAATGACGAGCACGGACCTGTCCAGCACACGCGGGGACGTCGCGGGCTCTGCGGCGAACGAGGTCCGGGCGCTGAGCGCCCTGGCCTTTGACGAGTTGCGCAGTTTTCCGGGGGCGATCCGCGACATGCACCTGGGCATCGCCGAGCGCGCCTTCCGCGGCGTGGGCCCGGCGGGTCATCCGGTGAAGCTCATTCACGACGCGCTCTCGAGCCGCGCCTACGGCGCGATCGGGGCGGGTGCCTCGGGCCTCGGAAAGGCCGTCGATGCGGCGATGGACCGGCGCGGCATCGGTGAGCAGGTCTCGCTGTCCACCACCCAGAAGGGAAGTTTCGGGCTCGCTGTGCTCAACGGTCTCATCGGGGACCGGCTGGAGCGCGACGGGAGCGCGCTCGCTCAACCCGCCTCGGCGCGGCTGAACGGTCAGCGAATCGGGCTCGACGAGCTCTCGCTTCGCGACGCGTTCCCGCAGGCCACCGGCCGTCTGGTGGTCTTCATGCACGGGCTCACCGGGGATGAGTTCTGCTGGTCCTGGGGCGCCGAGGACGCGTACGGCTCGAGGTTGGTCTCGGACCTTGACTGCACTGCGGTCTACCTGCGCTACAACAGCGGGCTGCATATCTCCGAGAACGGCCGGACCGTGGCGGCGCTGCTCGAGGAGCTCGTGGAGGCGTGGCCGGTCGAGGTGCAGCAGATCGCGCTGGTCGGCCACTCGATGGGTGGTCTCGTGGCGCGCAGCGCCGCCCATCAGGCAGATGAGCACGACCACGCCTGGGTGCGGAACGTCCGGCATGTCGTCTCGCTGGGGACCCCCCACCATGGTGCTCCCCTGGAGCAGGGGGCACACCGGGCTGCGGTGGCGCTGCACAAGCTGCCCGAGACGCGGATGCTGGGAAGCTTCCTCAAAAAGCGCAGCGCCGGCATTCGCGACCTGCGCCACGGATCGCTGGTCGATGAGGACTGGCGGGGCCGTGACCCAGAGGCGCTGCGCGCAGTCGCCTGCCAAGAGGTGCCGCTGCTGCCAGGAGCAACCCACTGCTTCGTCTCAGCAACCATCACCCGCGACCCGAAGCACCCGCTCGGACGCCTGCTCGGCGACATCCTCGTCCTGAAGCCCAGCGCCAGCGGCCAGGGCAAGACCCGGCGGATCCCCTTCCGCGACGAGCACGGACATCACATAGGAGGCACCCACCACCTCGCGCTGCTCAACCACCCCGAGGTCTACGAGCGCCTCCAGGACTGGCTGGCAACGGCACCCGAGGCGCTCGCAGCTCACGCCTGAGGCTTAGCGGAGCCGTACCCGCGTCAACGGCTGCGACCATCGGACGGCGCTGCGGCCGTCCCTCCGCGCCGCGACCGCTTGGCCGCGGGGCACAGCTCCGAGAACGAGCGCTCGATGCCCTCCGCGAGCACCCCAACGTCGGGCGCCGCCATGCGGTCGGCGTTGAGGCCGAAGACCATCTCGCCGGCGTATGTGACGACCGCGATGCCGATCGAGTGTCCCGCAAACAGCGGTACGAGCGGGAGGATCTCCACGAGCGGAGCGCCGAACGCGTACAACCGCTCGCGGGGCCCGGGGACGTTCGTGATCGTCAGGTTGAACATCCGGGTGCCGCCGAACATCGACCGCGCGAGCAGTGCGCCGGCGAGTGGCGGCCCGAGGTCCGCGATGTCGACGATCGTCTTGCCCCCGGCGCGTTGTGACCCGGACTTGAGCTGCCCCGTGCGCTCGACGACGCGGCGGTAGCGCGCGATCGGGTCCGCCTCGCTCACCGGCAGCTCGACGAACAACGACGTCAGCTCATTGCCGAGCGCGTGCTCCTGGTCCTCTGACCGGATGTTCACCGGCACCTGTGCCCGCAGATTGTCCTCTGGCAGCGCGTCACCGCGGGCGAGCAGCAGGTGTCGCAGCCCGCCCGCGCAGAGCGCGAGCACGACGTCGTTGACCGTACCGCCAAGGCGCGTCTTCGCGGCCTTGACGTCGGCGAGGTCCATGTGCACGGTGGCAAAGTGGCGCATGCCGCTCATCGGCCCGTTCAGGCTCGACTGCGGCGCCGCGATCACCTCCTCGCGCACGACCAGCTCCACGGCCGCCCGCACGCGATCGATCGATTCGCGCGGATGCAGCGTCGCCCCGACGCCGGCCCGCGCCCCGCGTATGACCAAGCCGGGCGAGAACCAGAGCCGGCCGTGGCCGTGGTCTGCGACCTCTTCGTCACTGCCCGGAGACGGCTCCGCGTGCGACGGCGCATCCTCCGGGGAGGCGTCGAGCAGGGCGTTGCCGATGTCGATCGAGCCCACGCCATCCACGACACAGTGGTGCGTCTTGGTCACGAGCGCCCAGCGCCCTTTCTCGAGCCCGCCAAGCAGCGTCATCTCCCACAGCGGCAGGTGGCGGTCCAGGCGGTGCGACCAGAAGTTCCCAAGCCACTCGTGCAGCTCGGCCTCCCCGCCCGGCGCCGGCAGCGTCGCGTGATGCACGTGGGCATCGGGGTCAAATGCCTCTGCCGGCTCCCAGGTCAGCCACGTGAGCGGGCCCGCATGCGGACCGGAGAGCTGCTGCGCGAAACGCGGCAGGATCCCCACCCGCCCGTGCACGTACTCGCGGAACTCGGTGATGTCCGGCGTCCCGCCGCCGGGGAGCGGATCGAAGATGAGCGCTGCGCCGATGTGCATGTGCGCGGACTCGTCGACCTGCTCGAGCACGAGGAACATCGTGTCCAGCATGCTCAGTTGCTCACCCATGGCGTCTGCTCCCTCCCGGCGTGATCTTCAGGCGAACCTAACGCCCGCGGCGAAAAGCGGCATCGGAGTCCCACCGCGTAGCGAGTCCGTACTTCGCCACGGGAGTGCTCGCCCCCGCTACGCGCAGCAGCCCTGCTCCTCTCACGCGGGCTGCGGGGGCTGCGGTGCCGGCCGCGAGGCCGAGGCGCTCCTGCGCTGGCGCGGGGGCCGCGTCTGCCTGCCGCCCGCTCGGGGCTGCCGTCTTTGGGACGGCGCCGTGACGCCTTCGCGAATCGTGAGGAACGTGGTGACGACCCGCGGATCGAACTGCCCACCGGCTCCGTCTCGGATGAGCGCGAGTGCCTGCTCGGTCGGCAGTGCCGCCTTGTATGGGCGCTCGTGGGTGAGCGCGTCGAAGGCGTCGGCCACTGCGACGATTCGTCCCACGAGGGGGATGGCTTCTCCGGCCAGTCCCTTCGGGTAGCCCGTGCCGTCCCACCACTCGTGGTGGGTCTCTGCGACGATCCCTGCGAGCTGAAGCGCTGGCGATCGGCTGCCGAACAGGAGGCGGGCGCCAAGCGTGGTGTGGGTCTCCATCACGGCCTGCTCGGCGGGGGTGAGTCGCCCGCGCTTGAGCAGGACGCGGTCCGGGATCGCGAGCTTGCCGATGTCGTGCAGCGGGGCGGCCCCGCGCAGCAGCCCGACGCTCTCGGCACTGAGGCCGAGGCCGCTGGCGATCTCTGCAGCGTGCGCGCCGACGCGTTCGGTGTGCTTGGAGGTCTCATCGTCGCGGTACTCCGACGCGACGGCCAGCAGCTGCAGCGTCTCCGCGCGGGCTTCGTCGAGGTCCCGCGTTCGCTCGGCAACCCTGGTTTCGAGTCGCTTCGCGCTGTTCGAGAGGCGCAGCTCGACGTGGCGCTGGGCGGTGATGTCATGAGCGACCCCGTGGATCAGGGCGTCGGAGGGGCAGGCGTGCGCGCTCCACTCGAGCCATCGGTAGCTCCCGTCCGCGGCTTCGTAGCGGCTGCGCAAGCCGACGCTGTCGCGGGAACCGTCACTCACGGCGACCAGCTCCGCGATTGTCGCCTCCCGGTCGTCCGGGTGGACGAAATCGGCCAGGTGGCGCGAGTGGATCGCCTCACCGGAGAGGCCAAGGGCTCGCAGCCACGCCGGATTGACGCGGACGAGGTGACCGGTCAGGTCGGCCGTCCACAGCAGCTCCAGCGACTCGTCGAAGCCGGGCAACACGTTGGCTTCGAGCCTGCGGCGCTGGTCGACAAAGCCACCCACGAGCACACCAACCATCAGGAACGCAAGACCCCGGTTCAAGTAGCCGAGCAGGCTCAGGGCGACGTGGTCGTTCAGACGGTCCCACGCAACCACGCACGTGAACGCGAGCACGCCACCCGCGAGCCCGCCGCGCAGTCCGAACCTCAACGCGAGCACACCGACGGGCACCATGTAGAGCAGGGTCTCGCCGTCGCTCGCATGCGAATCGGCGAGCCGAGCCGAGAAGATCCCAAGGAACAGCGCCAGGGCGAGCGCGAGGGTGGCGGGAGCGTCGAGCCGCAGCAGTCCTCTGCATGACCGCGTGAACAGCCCGCGAGGGTGCTGCACCATACATACGTGATAGCCGCAGCGGACGTGTCGCTTTGCGCCACGAGCGAAAAGTCGGCAAATGTACTACTGGGGGAATCATTGCCAACGGCCTACTTGCAGCCTCCGTCAGAGGCGCTCGCCAGGGTCACGGTTGATGCTGCTGCAGTGGTAGGACGCCGACGCGCCCCGGCATGATCGCCCCGGCCGTGTCCATGCGCCCGTCCGCGCCCGTAACCTCCGAGGGGACAGCGTGCAGGCTCGCCGGGTGACGCCTCCTCGGCCTCGCCGCCTCCCGTTCCGGTTGCCCGTCGGGGCCGTGCTCGTCGTGTGTCTGCTGGCTCCATTGGGTTTGGCCACCCGTGCGAGCGCGACGAGCATCACCGAGTTCAACCCGCTGATCGCAACCAGTGGCCCGACCGGGATTGTGGCCGGTCCCGATGGCAATCTCTGGTTCACCGAGTACTACGGAAACCGCGTCGGCCGCATCACAATGGCGGGTGTGACGACCGATTGGTCCACCGCTCGGGGATCAGCAGCGACAGCGCGCCGATGGGGATCGCCGCCGGGCTCGACGGCAACCTCTGGTTCACCGAGTACCTCCACAGCCGCATCGGACGCATCACGACGGCGGCTGCGGCCACCGAGTTCTCGTCGGGGATCAACCCATCCGGCCTGCCCCGCGGGATCGCCGCGGGCCCCGACGGCAGCCTCTGGTTCACAGAGCAGGGCGGCAACAGCATCGGGCGCATCACCCCGGCGGGGGCGGTCGCCGAGTTCTCGACGGGGATCAGCCCGGCCAGCAGCCCCTATGGGATCGTGGCAGGGCCCGATGGCAGCCTCTGGTTCACCGAGTACGCCGGCAAACGCATCGGGCGCATCACCACGGCCGGCGTGGTGAGCGAGTTCGCGGCTGGCATCAACGGCCTGCCCGACGGGATCGCTGCCGGCCCGGATGGCAACCTCTGGTTCACCGAGTTCGACGGAAACCGCATCGGGCGCATCACCCGGGCAGGGGCGGTCACGGAGTTCTCGACCGGAATCAGCGCCGCCGGCAAGCCCGACGGCATCGCAGCGGGCCCCGATGGGAACCTCTGGTTCACCGAGCTCGACGGCAACCGCATAGCGCGCGTGAACATCGAACTGGCGCCGGCCGTCAAGACGGGCGCCGCAAGCTCGATCACCTCGAGCGCAGCGAGCCTTGCGGGCACGGTCACCCCCTTGGGAGCGCCGGCGAGCTACGCCTTCCAGTACGGCCTCACGAGCGCCTACGGCTCGGTCGCGAAATCCCGGATCCAGATCCTCGCCGCCGGCACCAGGCCGGTGGCGGTCTCGGCGAGCGCCGGGGGACTGCGGCCAGGCACGCTCTACCACTACCGGCTCGTGGCGGCGAACGCGTCGGGGACGACCGCCGGCAGCGACCGCACGTTCATCACCACAGCCGGAGCGCGCGGGCCGACGCCAACGACGCCCACGCGCACCGGACCCGCCATGCGAGTTGTGAGCCGGTCGCTGATCCTCACGCGCTCCGGCCTGGTGCGCATCGCCCTCGCGTGTCCGCTCGCCGAGACGCTGGGCTGCCACGGCACGGTGGCAATCCAGACGGCTGGCTCCATCAAGCTCGGCAGCGCCCGCTTCGTGATCGGCGGCGGCCGGACACGTGTCCTCCAGCTCCGCATCTCACGCCGCGGCCGCGCGCTCGTCCGCAGGCTTCATCGTGTGCGCGTGCGAGTCCTCGTCACCGGACTCGACGTCCTGGGAAACCGCAGGGCCGTGGTCGTGCGTCTCCCCCTGCACAGGTAGCCGCCGCTCGACGTGGTGCGCGGTCGGCGGTGGGGTGTTCGCGCCCGCTCCTGCAGGTGCCGGCTAGCGCCGCTTGAACGCGAGCATCGTGCGGGCTTCGATCCGCGCATACGGAGCCGTGGGGTGCGCGGCGTCCCAGTCGAAGTCGTACAGCTCGCGCGGATACTCGGCGAACCCACCGGCCTCAGGGCCGCGCGGGTCGATCTCGGCCGCATGCCCGTGCACGACCACGAGGAACGTCTCGAGGCCACGCGTGAGGGCGCCGCTGACAGCGGGGTTCGCGCGGATGTTGCGGAAGCGCGCCGACGTCTCAGCCGAGCCGAACCACAGGTGGCCACGGAAGAAGAGGCCATCGACCGGGGCGACCCGGGGCTCTCCGCGGGGCGTGACGGTTGCGAGGTCCAGCACCTGAACGCCCGCGAGCTCCGCGCACACCGCTTCGGCGCCGAGGCGCGCGTCACTGCCCCAGATCGATCGCAGGTGCGAGCCGGCGCGCTCGTAGCTCGCATCGAGCAGCTCCTGCAGCGTCTGCAGATCCTGATCTGTCTCGTGCATCGCCCTGGATTGTCCAGCGAGCAGCGGTCGTCTCGGAGAGCGCGACCACGGGTGCGAGTCCCGCCCCCGCTGCGCTCAGGCTTGGAAGGCGCCTCGCCGTCGTGGTAGTAGTCTGCGGCGGGTGGCCAGAACGTATCGTCTCGGAGCAACGCGCTGGCTCGTGAACGTGGTGGTGGGCCCGCTTTCGCGTCTCGGGTTGGCCGGCCGGCGCACCTATGTCCTCACCGTCCGTGGCCGCAAGACCGGCACGCCCTACTCAACCCCGGTCCTGCTCGTCGAGGACGCAGACCGCTGGCTCGTTGCCCCCTACGGCGAGGTCGGCTGGGTGCGGAACGCGCGCGCCGCCGGCGAGGTCGAGATCAGTCGCAGGGGACGCTCGGAAACGTTGCGCATCGAGGAGGCCACGCCGGCACAGGCAGCACCTGTGCTCGGGCAGTACCTCAAGAGCGTGTCTGTGGCTCGCCCGTTCTTCGACGTCAACACCGCCTCGTCGCTCGAGGAGTTCGCGACCGAGGCGCCGCGCCACCCGGTCTTCCGGCTCACCCGCGCCTGAGCTGTGCGCCTTCTGACGTTCGCAGACACGGCCGGCCCGCGGGCCGGGATCCTCGTGGGCGAGGACGTGGTCCCGCTCGGCGCTCTGGATGCCCCCGCGGCGTCCGTGCGCGGGCTCCTGGCGGCGCTGGACGCGGGCGGCCTGGCCGCGCTCGGAGAGCGCGCAGCCGCGGCGAGCGAGCGCAGGGCGCTCGCGGATGTACAGCTGCTGGCGCCCGTGCCCGACCCCGAGAAGATCATCTGTCTTGGCCTGAACTACCGCGACCACGCGGCCGAGTCCGGCCAGGAGATCCCGAAGGCGCCGATGTGGTTCGCGAAGTTCGCCAACTCGCTCATCGGCAGCGGCCAGGAGATCGTCCTTCCCGCCGCGCACCCCGAGTACGTCGACTACGAGGCCGAGCTCGCGGTCGTGATCGGCCGCACCGCCAGCAACGTCGACGCCGCCTCCGCGCTCGACTACGTGGCGGGGGCGATGCCCTTCAACGACGTGAGCGCACGCGACCTGCAGTTCCAGAACCCGCTGTGGACGAGCGGCAAGGCCGTCGACACGTTCGCGCCGTGCGGCCCCGCGCTGGTGACGCTCGATGAGATCGACGATCTCCACGCGCTCGGGCTGCGCACGCGGATCAACGGCGAGCTCGTGCAGGAGGGGAACACGCGCGAGCTCATCTTCGACGTGCCCGAGGCGATCGCGTGGCTCTCGCGGACCGTCACGCTCGTTCCCGGCGACATCATCGCCACCGGCACTCCCGCCGGAGTCGGGGCGAGCAAGAACCGGTTCCTGCGCGATGGCGAGACGGTGGAAGTCGAGGTCGACGGGCTCGGCGCGGTCGTCAATCGGGTGCGCGCCGCCTGAGCCAGATCAGCGGGTGCTCGCGTCGACGCTGTCAGACTTGGCATGCAAGAGCAAGGACCAGCGGCCGAGCGCTTTCGCGCGAGCCCACCAACAGCGCGGGAGATGACCAATGTCGAGCTACACAGTCAAGAACCTCATGGATGTCGAGGACGCCGCCGCCGGGCGGAGCTCAGAGGTCGAGGCACGCTTCGCGCGCAAGCACCTCGACTCGCGCGACCTCGGGGTCAGCTACTTCCGCTACGGACCCGGGTATCGCTCGAAGATGGGCCACTCCCACCGTGAGCAGGAGGAGGTCTACATCGTCACCGCCGGCTCGGGCCGGGTCAAGCTGAACGACGAGATCCTCGAGCTGCGCCACTGGGATGTGCTGCGCGTCGCGCCCGAGGTCATCCGCGCGTTCGAGGGCGGGCCCGAGGGTCTCGAGTTCGTTGCTGTCGGCGGCGCCAGGCCCGAGGAGGGCGACGGCGTGCCCGTCCAGGACTGGTGGGCGGACTGAGGAGCTCCGCTCGGGGAGCGCCCTCGCCGCACGCCGCGCGCATGGGGCGTAGCCTCCGTGCCGATGGAGTTCCCGGCGTGATCCTCTACACATGCGCGATGGGCACGGACTTCGGTGTGCTCCCCGCCCCGATCGCGCACCCCTGCGGACGGGCGCACAAGGCGCTCAGCGACGCAGGCCACGATCACGAGGTCCGCAAGGTTGGCGGCGGCAGCATGCTGCTGTGGACGTGGCTCACCCGAGCGCGCGACCGCGCCGAGATCGAGCGGCTGAGCGGGCAGCGTGCCGTCCCGATCCTCGTGCTCGACGACGGCGAGGTCGTCACGGGCTCCGGCTCCATCGTGAGCTGGGCGCACGAGCACGCCGCCGCCTAGCCTCGCCCCCGCCTGGCCCGGCCTGACCTCTCCCTCGCCCTCGGCTCGCGTCCCGTGGCTCGGGTCCCGGCGCGCTCAGGCAGGCGCCGCCGCTCCCAGCGCCGGCGGCGCGCCCGCGCGAACCTCGCCGATCCAGTCGTCGAGCTCCTGCCAGCGGTCATACAGCCACGCGATCAGCGCGTCGCGCTCGCTCGGCACCTCCGCAGCGGGGAAGCGCCAGAACTTCAGCCGCACCGTCGTGCCCACCAGCCCGCCCGACCAGATGTCGCTGATGTACTCGAAGCCGTCGAGGCCCACGTGCCCGAAGATCACTACGTCGGCGCCCCGAGCCGACTGCAGCAGCGCGAGCGTCCCGCCGAGGCGGGGCGGCAGCACGTAGCGCAGGCGGGCGGCCAGCGGCGCCACCTCTGGCTGGCGCTCGGCGATGATCGCCTGTGCCCGCGCGAGCTTCTCGGGCGTCCAGCGCGTGCCCTCGGGGTAGATGAGGATGCCCTCGCCGGCCGACAGGTTCACCGTCAGCGCCTGCATGCGCTCGAGCTCCGCCGCGGTGTCGCCGGAGGAGCGGCGCACGAACAGCGTCGGCACCCAGCGGCCCCCGATGTCGATCGTGGGCAGCATCTGCAGCTCGCGCTTGATGATGAAGCGGAAGCCCAGGTCGTGCGCGGAGCCCACGATCACGTCGGGGAGCGTGTTGTCGATGATGCTCGCGTGGCGGATCATCACGATCACCGGCCCGGGCCCCGCCAGATCGAGCCCCTCGACCTCGAAGCGCAGCCCGAACAGCGCGCGGATGCCGGCCAGGTGGCTGCCGAGCCACCTGCGCTTCAGGCGGAAGACGCGCTGGCGCCGGCGGGCGCTGTCGCGCCCCCCCGAGGTGATCCAGATCGCGAGCAGGCCCACCAGGCCGTAGACCTCGCCCACGAGGAACCACCACGCCATCGCAAGCAGGCGCAGCGCCATCCACGGCTTGCGCCGGCGCAGCCACAGCGCCAGGTCAACCGCCGCCGCCAGGAGCAACAGCACCGGAGCGAGCACCGTGAGAAGAGCCAGAACGCCCACCTCCACGGCCACTCCGCGCGTCCGCCGCCACGCCCTGGAAGCGCGCGTGCCCTCATCGGGGATCAGCGGTCCCAGTTCCTCCACCGCACCCAATGCTACTCCCGCCCGCGCGCGCCGCGACTCAGGGGGTCTGGCGGCGCAGCGTGGCCGCTCCGAGCAGCAGCGCGCCCGCCGCGAAGGCGAGCACGATCGCGACATCGCCCCACAGCGCCGCGCTCGCGTGCGCCTCGCGCGTGAGGTGGTGCATGCCGTCGACCGCGTAGGACATGGGCAGCACATCGGAGATCGCATGCAGCGCGGCGGGCATCATCGAGCGTTCGATCAGCAGGCCGCACAGCAGCAGCTGGGGCAGGATCGTGGCGGGCAGGAACTGCACGACCTGGAACTCGCTGCGGGCGTACGCGCTCGCGAGCAGACCGAGCCCCATGCCGAGCAGCGCTACGGCGACCGCGAGCAGCACCACCATCGCGCTGCTGCCCCGCACGTTCAGGCCGAGCGGGCCGAGCGTCAGGGCGCTCGCCGCCACCGCCTGCACGACGGCGAGCGCGCCGAACGCGAGCGCGTAGCCGCCGAGCAGCTCCAGGCGCCCCAGCGGCGTCGTCAGCAGCCGCTCGAGCGTGCCGCTCGTGCGCTCGCGCAGCAGCGCGATGGAGGTCACGAGGAAGACGGTCATGAGCGGGAAGATCGCCAGCAGCGGCGCGCCCGCGCGGTCGAAGGCGACGAGGCGATTGGCGTAGATCAGGCGCAGCAGCGTCTCCAGGACGCATGGCACCACGATCATCAGCGCGATTGTGCGCGGGTCGTGGCGAAGCTGCGTGAGCACCCGCCTGCCCGTTGCGATCGTGCGCATCCGCCCGCCCCTCACGCCTGCTCGATCAGGCGCATGAACGCCTCGTCCATGTCCTCTGTGGCGCTTCTCGCCGCGAGCTCGCCCGGCGTCAGCTGTGCGATCAGGTCCCCGTCGCGGAGCAGCAGCAGGTCCTCGCAGTGGCGGGCCTCGTCGAGCACGTGGCTCGAGATGAGAAGCGTCGCCCCCTCCGCCGCCAGCTCGCCGAACAGGCCCCAGAGCTCGCGGCGCAGCAGCGGGTCGAGGCCCACAGTCGGCTCGTCGAGCAGCAGCAGCCGGGGGCGGCCGAGCAGCGCCGCGGCGAGCGAGACGCGCGTTCGCTGGCCACCGGAGAGGTTGCGCACGAGCTGGTTGGCCTGGGCGCCGAGGCCCACCCGCTCGGGCAGGCCGCCCACCTCCGCGCCGCGCACCTCGGCGAAGTAGCGCAGGTTCTCCGAGACCGTCAGATCCTCGTACACCGACGGCGCCTGGGTCATGTAGCCGAGCTCATCGCGCACCGCCGCGCTCCCGGCCGGGAGGCCGAGCACGCTCAGGCGCCCTTCCACGCCGGCCTGGACGCCCGCGATCGCCCTGATCAGCGTCGACTTGCCGCTGCCGCTGGGCCCGAGCAGCCCGGTCACGCTGCCTGCGGCCACCGTGCAGGAGATCCCGCGCAGCGCCTGCACCTCGCCGCGCCTGACGCTCACGCCGCGTGCCAGCACGGCCGCGCCCGGCGCCTCGCCATACCCGCCGCGCTCCGCTGTGCCCACGCGGCCAGTCTGCCTCAAACGGCGCCGCGCCGGCTCGCGCCCCCGCCGCTGCTACGTTCGCCCGAGCAGCGTCCCGCGGGGCGCAGGCACGACGAGGGGCGAGCGTGGAAACGGGCATCTCGACATTTGCAGAGCGCACACCCGACTCGGCTGGGGCCACCGTGAGCGCGGGTCAGCGGCTGCGCGAGGTCCTCGCCGAGGGCATCCTCGCCGATCAGGTCGGGCTCGATGTGTACGCGATCGGGGAGCATCACCGCCCGGACTTCGCCGCCTCCGCGCCCGCCGTGGTGCTCGCCGCGATCGCCGCGCGCACCCGGCGCATACGTCTGAGCAGCGCCGTGACAGTGCTCTCCTCAGAGGATCCCGTGCGCGTCTTCCAGAGCTTCTCAACGCTCGACCTGCTCTCCGAGGGACGCGCCGAGATCATGGCCGGGCGCGGGTCGTTCATCGAGTCCTTCCCGCTGTTCGGCTACGACCTCGACGACTACGACGAGCTGTTCGCCGAGAAGCTCGACCTGCTGCTCGCGATTCGCGACAGCGAACACGTGACCTGGTCCGGGCGCCACCGGGCGCCGCTGAACGGAGCCGGGGTCTTCCCGCGGCCCGAGCAGGAGCCGCTGCCCGTGTGGATCGCCGCCGGCGGGACCCCGCAGTCGGTCGCGCGTGCGGGCGCGCTCGGCCTGCCGCTGGCGCTCGCCATCATCGGCGGGGCGCCAGAGCGGTTCGTGCCGCTCACCGAGCTCTACCGCGAGGCCGCGCGGCGCGCCGGCCACGATCCCGCGAAGTTGCCGCTCGCCGTGCACCTCCACGGCTTCCTCGCGGACACCACGCAGGCCGCGATCGACACCTTCTACGGCCCCTACGCTACCGTCATGACCCAGCTCGGACGCGAGCGGGGCTGGCCGCCGATGTCGCCCGAGCAGTTCGATGGGCTGCGCGCCCCGCGCGGCTCGCTCGCGCTGGGCAGCCCGCAGGAAGTCACCGAGAAGCTGCTGTTCGTCGCGGACATCCTGGGCGCCGATCGCATCCTGCTGCACCTGAGCGTCGGCACGATGCCGCACGGGCAGGTGATGCGCGCGATCGAGCTGCTCGGCAGCGAGGTCGCCCCTGCGCTGCGGTCAGCGGGCCCGAGGCCGCGCGATACGGCATCCGCCTTGCCGCGCGGGTAGATCGCTCGCCCCCGGCTCGCGGTTGGAGGGTTGCCGGCGCTCGCTCACCGCGAGCCCGCGTGCTCAGTGGGGGTCGCGCAGCTGCAGCGTCAGCGTGTCATGCGAGTCCACGCTGCTGACGCGGTGGCTGTCGGCGAGCGTCTCCAGGACGCGGCCAAGACCCTGCACGTCGGAGTCAACGAGCAGTCGCTCGGCGCAGCCCGCGATCAGCGGGCCCACGCGCAGCTGCATCGCGCGCGGCTCGACCCTCACGGCCATCGTCAGGTGGGTCCCACTGAGCGAGCCCGCCGCGTGGGCCACGAGCGCGTCGGCGAGCAGCTGCGACTCGGAGATGCGGTCCGTGGAGAAGCGGGCGCGGGCCGCAAGCATGCACAGCATCCGCGGGATCACCGCCTGCGCGAGCTCGCCGGGAGCCACGCTCACCGTGGCCGTCGCGGAGCCGTCGACCTCCGCCAGGACGGGCGGATCGAGCGGGTCCGCGGGCGGTTGTGCGAGCGCCCGCACGCCCGGCGTCGCGAACAGCATGCTGACCTTGGTTCCACCGCCGGGCGGCTCTGCGAACTCGACGCTGCGCGTCAGCGCGCGGATCGCGGGCAGGCCGATGCCGCCGTCCTCCTCTGCCTCCTCGGCGGAGCGGCTGTCGCGGCCCAGGCCCTCGCCGTGATCGCGCACCGTCACGTGTGTTGCCTCCCCGAGGAGCTCGATTTCCACCTCCAGCGGACCTCCGTCCGCGGAGTAGGCGTGCAGGACCACGTTGTTGCACGCCTCCGTCACCGCCGTCCTGATGTCGCACAGGCCGCCGTCGTCGAGGCCGACCGTCTCAGCCACCCCCATCAGCGTCTCGCGCACGAGCAGAACGTTCTCCGGTCCGTTGGAGACGTCGAGTCGGACGTTCGGTAGACGGTCCATCAAAGAGCTGCGATCGCGACGAGGCCAGCGAGGTCTCTCGACCGGCCCGCAGGGAACGATAGCGCTGCAGCGGCTCCGGGGGCCTAGGATGGAAGCTGGCAAGCGACGGAAGGACCCGGCCGTGCGAAGAGGGTTGGTGGGCGCCATGTGTACGACGACCGCTCTGCTCTGCAACGCCTGCGGAGCGGCGGCCGGGACGTCCGCGCATCCGGCCTGCCGGCCGCCCGGCTCGAGGACGCTCGCGTTCGACGGCCGCGTGCGCGTCTACTCGCTGCCCGGGCGCACACCTTTCCAGCGCAGCTCCTACGCGTGCCTGCTCGCGAGCGGCAGGACGGTTGCGCTCGGCGCTCGCGGCCTGCCGCAGGTGCGAGTCGGGCCCGTCGCGCTCTCGGGTGCGCTGGTGGCCTACGTGACCACCACGATGGGCATCGACACATCCAGCGCGACCGTCAGCGAGCTCGACCTCAGCGCCGCGCGCCCGTTGCCCGGCAGCACGCCCGCGGCCTCGCCGCCGAGGAGGCCCGAGAGCTTCGTCTCCGTCACCGACCTTCAGATCACCGCGCGGGGCTCGATCGCATGGATCGCCCGCACCAGCGGGATCATGCAGCCGGTGCCCGTCTTCGAGGTGCGCGAGCAGCTGCGCTCGCGTCCAGCCCGCCTGCTCGCACGCGGACCCGTCGTCCGGCCCGGGTCGCTGCGCCTCCTGCGCGGCCGCGTCGGCTGGGTCGAGGGCTCCAGCACCGTGAGCGCGCCGCTGCCCTAGGCGCCCGACAGGGCCCGCAGGGGTGTCATGCGCGTGACCCGCCACGCCGGGTAGATCCCGCCCAGCACGCCGATCGCGACCCCCACGAGCAGGCCGCGGCCCAGCCCCCACGCGGTGACCGACGGGGAGACGTAGGTACTCACGCCGAGCGCGCTCACGAGCAGCCCGCCGCCGATCACGCCGATGAACAGCCCGAGCGCCGCGCCGAGCACGCTGACCGCCACGCCTTCGCCGAGGATCAGCGAGGCGACGCGCGCGGGCGACCAGCCGACCGTGCTCATCAGCCCCAGCTCACCCTGGCGTTCCATGATCGACATGGCCATCGTGTTGGCCACGCTGATCGCGCCGACGATCAGGGCGATCATGACGATTACGAGGATCGCCTTGGAGATGAGGGTGCTGTTGGCCCCCGCGCGCAGCGCCTGCTGGGGGTCGGTGATCACCTGGGTGCCCGGCAGCGCGTGTTCGATACCGGGCGCGGCCGCGCCCGCGCGCGATCCGGGTGCGAGCTCCACGACCACGTCGGTGACCTCCCCGGGGCGGGCCGCGAGCTGCTGGGCCCTCCGCAGCGGGAGCACGGCGCCGGAGTCCTCGAACAGGATCCCCGAGTGATAGATCCCGGCAACCGGGAAGGCGCTCCCGCTGATCGCCAACCTGCTGCCGACGTGCAGGTGGGCCCGCGCGGCGAGGCGATCGCCGACGAGCGCCGCGCTGGCCCCGGGGGGCGGGCGCCCGCCTTCGAGCAGCACGAGGCCGCGGGAGAAGAAGCCGCCGGGCTCCGCGCCGAAGACGATCGCAGCGGGGTCGGAGTGGATGCCTTCGACGAGCAGCACAAGCGGCGTGGCGCGCGCCACCTCGGGTCGCGCCTTCAGGCGGGCGAGGATCGATTCGGGAAGCACGGAGGCGGTGGGGTCCGACACGTTGGCCTGGAAGACCCCGAGGTCCGATCCGCCGAGATGCACGAAGCTGGCCGCGGTCTCCTTCAGGCCCTGGGTGAAGGACAGCAGCGCGACGATCGTCGCGACGCCCACGGCGATCCCCGAGGCGGTGAACACCGTCCGGGCCTTGCGCCTGAGCAGGTTCGTGGTGATGATCGTGAGCATCTGGCGAGATCCCTCAGCGCTGCGACAGCGCAGGCTCGGTCGGGCCCATCGTGCCGTCCACGAGCGTCAGCGCGCGGTCGGCGCGCGCGGCCGCGGCCTCGTCGTGACTCACCACCACGAGCGTCATGCCACGGCGATCGCGCAGGCCGAAGAGCAGGTCGAGCACCCGCTCGGAGTTGACCGAGTCGAGCGCTCCGGTGGGCTCGTCGGCGAGCAGCAGGCGCGGCTCGTTGGCGAGGGCTCGCGCCACGGCAACGCGCTGGCTCTCCCCGCCGGAGAGCTCCGAGGGCACGTGCTCGGCGCGATCGGCTATCCCCACTTCATCGAGCAGCGAGAGCGCCCGGTGGCGGCGCTCGGCACGCCGCATACCCGCTCCCAGCAGCGGGACTTCGACGTTTGCGCGCGCCGAGAGGGCGCCGAGCAGGAGGTGGCGCTGGAAGACGAAGCCGACGACCTCGCGCCGCGCCCGCGCCGGGCGCCCGTGCTTCCACAGCGGGCCGCCGTCGATCAGGATCTCGCCGCTGTCGGGCTGCTCCAGGCCGCCGATGAGCGCCAGCAGCGTGCTCTTCCCCGATCCCGACCGCCCGGTGATAGCGACGACCTCGCCGGACCCCACGCGCAGCGAGACGTCGTGCAGGGCGCTCACGCGCCCGAAGCCCTTGCTCACGTGATCGACGATCACCTCGGCGCCCGCCGGCGCAGTCAAGGCGTGACCTTCACCGCGTAGTCGAGGTTGATGCTCGCCCCGCTCGCCGTCACCACCGCCCGGAACGTGAGCGGGTAGCCGACAGCGGATGCCGGCCACAGGACGATGTCGGAGAGGTGCCCGTCGAAGGTGTAGTGCGAGCGGTGCGCCACGACCTGCCCGCCGAAGACGAACTCGTAGTCCACGCTCGCGTGCACCGGGCGACCGCCGCTTGTGACCGTGAAGCGCAGCGGCCAGGGGCGGTTGACCCTGGGGTGGTGCGTGCTCGCGTGCATGCTCGCGAGCACTCCCGCCGCCGTGCCCGTGACGATGGCCGGGCCCGTGAGCGTCGCCGGAGCCGGCTGCGTCGCGGTCGAGCTCGGAGCGGGCGTGGTCGCGCTGGTCGAGGACGAGGTGCTGCTCGAGGATGCCGCGCTGCTCGAGGAGGAGCCGCCGGAGGAGCCGCCGCAGCCGGCGAGCACGAGCAGCGTGGCGGCGAGCGCTGCGCCGGCGGCTGCGGCGGACGGGGCCCTGTATGCGCTCATGCTCACTCCTCGAGGTTGCGTTGTGGCCTGCGCCGTCACTGCATGCCGACGTTGCAGTGCCTCAACACTAACGATCGCCCTCGACTGCTCGGCGAGCGGGCGCGGCCGGCGGGCGGTCCGGCGAGCCGTGCGGAATTTCACGGATGCCCGCGAGCCGCCGCGGGTTCAGCATGGGTCTCACACCGTGCCGCGCAGACAGTCACCCGTAGCTCCCACGCAGGCGCCGGCCGGCGAGGGGGTGCCAGCCAAGCAACTGCCCGCCGTGTACCCCGGCGGCCGCAACGTCGACGTCGCGCTGCGCGACGGCTCCACCTTGCTCGTGCGGCCCGTCACCGTCGGGGATCGGCCCGCGATCGAGGCCTTCCTGAGGAAGCTCTCGCAGGAGTCGATCGGCTTTCGCTTCTTCGGCCAGGTCAACCTCGACTGGGCCGTCGACTGGTCGACCACCGTCGACTACGAGAACCGCTACGCGCTCGTCGCGATCGCCGGCACCGATCACGCCGTCGTCGCGCACGCCGCCTACATCCGCACGAGCCCCGACCGGGCCGAAGTGGCGTTCAGCGTCGCCGATGACCGGCAGGGGGGAGGCATCGCCACGATCATGCTCGCCCACCTCGCCGCCGCCGCCGCGGAGCAGGGGATCACGGTGTTCACGGCTGAGGTGCTGCCGGCCAACCACCGCATGATCAAGGTCTTCCGCGACAGCGGCTTCGCAGTCGCCTCCCACTCGCGCGAAGGCATCATCGAGATCGAATTCCCAACCTCGAGCTCCGGGCACACGCGCGAGCGCTTCCAGCAGCGCGACCAGATCGCCGCGATCGCCGCGGTCGGGCTGTTCCTGCGTCCCCGCTCCGTCGCGGTCATCGGCGCCTCGCCCAGGCCGCGGACGGTCGGCGGGGAGATCCTGCGCAACCTGCGCTCCTACGGCTACGACGGAGCCATCTACCCGGTCAGCCGCCGCGTGCACACGATCAAGGGCCGGCGCACTTACGCCTCGATCGGGGACGTTCCCGAGGCGGTCGACCTCGCCGTGATCGCCGTGCCCGCCGCCCAGGTCGCGGAGGTGGCGCGCGAATGCGGGGCCGCGGGCGTGCGGGGCCTGCTCGTCATCTCCGCCGGCTTCGCGGAGGTCGGCGCCGAGGGCGCCGAGCGCCAGCGCGAGCTCGTGGCGGCGTGCCGCGCGGCGGGGATGCGGCTGATCGGCCCCAACTGCCTCGGCGTCGTGAACACCGCCCCCGGGGTGCGCCTGAACGCCACCTTCACCGGCCAGCCGCCCCCGCCCGGGCCGATCGGGTTCCTCTCCCAGAGCGGCGGGCTCGGGATCGCGATCATCGAGGCCGCCAGCCGCATGGGCCTCGGCCTGTCCTCGTTCGTCTCCAACGGCAACAAGGCGGACGTCTCCGGCAACGACCTGCTCGAGTACTGGGAGCACGACGCAGGGACGGCCGTCGTGCTCCTCTACCTGGAGTCGTTCGGCAACCCGCGCCGCTTCGCGCGCATCGCGCGCCGGGTGGGGGCCTCCAAGCCGATCGTCGCGGTCAAGAGCGGGCGTTCCCCCGCGGGCGCTCGCGCCACCTCCTCGCACACCGGCGCGCTGCTCGCGACATCGGACGTGACCGTCGATGCGCTCTTCCGGCAGGCGGGCGTGATCCGCACGGACACGATGCACGAACTGTTCGACGTGGGCGGGCTGCTGTCGATGCAGCCCGTTCCCGCCGGCGCCCGCGTCGCGATCGTGACCAACGCGGGCGGCCCCGGAATCCTCTGCGCCGACGCCTGCCAGGCGGCTGGCCTCGAGGTCACCGAGCTCTCCGCCGAGGTTCGCGAGCGCCTGGCGGGCCTGCTCGCGGAGGAGGCCTCGCTCGGCAACCCCGTGGACATGATCGCCACCGCCCCCGCCGAGAGCTTCCGCCGCGTGATCGAGACGCTCGTCGAGGAGGACGCCTGCGATGCGATCGTGGTGATCTTCGTGCCCCCGCTCGTCACCCGTGCCCGCGACGTAGCGCGCGAGGTCCGCGCGGCCGCCGCGAAGGCGCACGGCGTCACGCTCGCCGCGGTCTTCATGAACAGCGAGGGCGTCCCGCCCGAGGTCGGCCTCGCGGGCCGCGTGCCGACGTTCGACTTCCCCGAGGACGCCGCCCGCGCGCTCGCCCACGCAGCCGACTACGGGCGCTGGCGCGCCCGGCCCATGGGCCGGATCCCGACGCTCGAGGACTGCCGTCCGGATGAGGCTGCCGCGATCGTCAGCCGCGCCCTCGACGCCGGCGAGGGCTGGCTCGGCCCGCTCGATGTCGCGGCGCTGCTCGGCTGCTACGGGATGCCGTTGATCGAGACGCGCCTCGTGCACGGCCGCAACGAGGCCGTCGCCGCCGCTGCGGAGCTGGGGGTGCCGATCGCGCTGAAGGCGCACGCCTCGGGCCTGCTGCACAAGAGCGACGCGGGCGGGGTGCGGGTGGGCCTCGACGGCGCCGAGGCGGTAGCCGCCGCCGCGCGCGAGATCGCCGCGTCGGTGTCCCGCGCGGGACACCGGCTGGAGGGGCTCCTCGTCCAGCCGATGGCCGCGGGTGGCGTCGAGCTTCTGATGGGCGTCGTCCACGACGAGAGCTTCGGGCCCGTGATCGCGTGCGGTGCCGGGGGGACCGGGACGGAGGTGCTCGGGGACGTGGCCGCGCGCATCACGCCGCTGACCGACCTCGACGCCGCCGAGATGCTGCGCTCGCTGAGGAGCTTCCCGCTACTCGACGGCTACCGCGGCGCGCCCGCGTGCGACGTCGCGGCGGTCGAAGACGCCCTGCTGCGGCTGAGCGCGCTCGTCGAGGCGCACCCCGAGGTCGCCGAGCTCGACGCGAACCCCGTCGTCGTGTCTCCCGCCGGCGCGCTGATCGTGGACGCGCGCGTGCGGCTCGCCGCCGTCGCCGCGCGACCGCCGCGGCCCTCGCTGT
>OCZT010001723.1_pt1 | contig 22627 bp, 20 predicted proteins | sample 1539031 | NCBI WGS metagenome assembly OCZT01 (sample SAMEA3539308, study PRJEB22396) | soil metagenome | biome: tundra; feature: field; material: soil | place: USA | collected 2010-05 | depth 0.15 m | reverse complement strand
GGGTCTGACAACGTGAATCCACCTCACCCCCTTGACACCCCGCGTATAATTAAACATAGGTAGAGACAGAATCCACCAGCCTCAGGCTTGTGTCTCCCAAAGCTCCAAAGCAACCATAACTCCAGCGTTTTGAAGATCTTGCAAATTATCTCCTTTGTTTTCAAGATCCTGCAAAATCAATAGCCGGTAACTGGTTTGTTTGGAAGATTATGCACCAATCGATACCCGGGGGGGTACACCAATGCCGGCACCAATTCCAGACCTCAGCCGCGACCAGACCTGCCGGGTTCCGGGGGACGAACTCCGTCAGCGTGCTTTTCCCGACACCCCTCCGACGTTTTTTCGCTGGCGCGCACGCGGCGACACGGAAGATTACCCTATTCATCGCGCACTTAGCGATGAGTAAGCATTCGCGCCAGCGAACCGCCTTCCTCCAAGTACCCGCCATCCCGCCCATCCCGCCCATCCCGCCAAAATCCATTGACCCCGCCACCCTCCTCCGCTAACCCTAAACCCATGAAGGTGAGCGCCCAATACGCCGAAGAGCACTTCGCCGACCTCGTCTCCGCATTCGACAGCGGCGAGGAGGTCAGGATTGCTCGCCCAGACAAGCCAGGCATCCGGCTCGTCGCAGACGAAGCGATTGCCCCCCCGCCAAGGCGTCTTCGCGCCGAACTATGGGGCGCGTGGGAAGGTAAAATCACTCTTCCCACGGACGCGGAGTGGAAGGCCATGGACAAGGAAATCGAAGACGAAATGCTCAATGGCCCGATCTTCCCGGATGATCACAAACGAAAACGCCAGAGACCGTGGGTCTCTGGCGCTTCATTCTTGACAATCTCGCAGTTCAATCGGATATCGCATCTCCGGCTCTGCCTTCGATCCATCTCCGACTTGCATCGGCGATCAATCTTCCAGCTTCCCCTTCGATCAACTTCCAACTTCCGCCGGATATTGCATCCTCCAGCTATGCCTTCGACCAACGTCCGACTTGCATCGGACATCAACCCTTCGGCGGTGCCAGCGATCAACTTCCAACATCCATCGGATATCGCATTCTCCAGTTCCGCCTTCGAACCAGCTTCCGACTTGCATCGGATCCTGCCTCTCCAGCTTTCCCTTCGAACCAACTTCCAACTCTCATCGGATATTGCATCTTCCAGCCTTGCCCTTGAACTGACCTTTGACTTGCGTCGCGAATCAACTCTCCGGCTCTGCCTTCGCATTGATCTTCGACTCTCGCCGCCGATCAATCCTCCAGCCTCACCTTCCGATCAGCCTCCGACTTGCATCGGCGACCAACCCTCCGGCTTTGCCTTCCAACCAACTTCCGACTCTCATCGGATATCGCGTCTCCGGCTTTGCCTTCCGATCGACCTCCGACTTTCGTCGTCTGCCAACCCTCGAACTCTGCCAGCGATCAACCTTCGACTTCCATCGGATCTAAATCCTCTGGCGGTGCCGTCGACCAACTACCGACTTGCGTCGGATATTAATCTCTCGGCGGTTCCAGCGATCCACTTCCGACTTCCATCGAATATTGCATCCTCCGGTTCTACCTTCCGACTAACCTCCGACTCTCATCGGCTATCAATCCTTCGGCGGGCCCGGTGACCAACTTCCGACTTTCTACGGGGTCATCAGTTGGAAAGAACATTAGGAGCGCCGAGCCTGTGCATGCAAGTGCAAATCATTCGACTTCTGTGCATATCGCCGCCTTCGCATCCGCGTTCAAAATCGTTGTCAAGCCCCCGGCACTAGTCGCAACGCCATAACTAATAAACAACAAGACACTTATCCGCCGAAACTAATTGGCATAGTAGTTATGCTCAAACCCGTACAATAGAAGTAGAGAATAAAAAACCAGAAAGTAGACTTGGAAAAGCCGCTGAGCCGAGTGATCGAACAGTACGAGCCACCTACTATTCGTCCCTCTAGGAGACCTACCTTCCGAGCACTCTAAAGCCACTCCCCCAGCGTATTGCCGGGCAACCCGTTTATTTTGTTATTTTTGCCTATAAGCCGTCAAGAATCTTATATTTGCAAGCGTGATATTTGACATCTGTTGCAATATATGCACTTAGCAACACCACCCCCCAGGGGGTACCCTCATATCGCAAGCGCCGCACAGTCTTGCCGGATGGCTGGGCGCCTGTTCTTCGTGCATCCGCGACTCGGCCCGCGAGTCGGGTGTCGGGCAAGCGCACAACTCCCAGTGCGGCGCCGGACCCCTTCTACTATGCGTCCTGCTGATGCAGGATTCGCCGCGCAGTCCACCGAGTGACACAGAAGGAACACTCAAGATTACAAGGTTCTGTCAGCAGGGCGCTTAAGGTGCCAGACGGATCCAGGTCTTGAACGCACCGGCCTGTGTCCTTGTGGTTTTCCGGCGCAGAGCTGGGAACCTGCGCAGTGGCCGCGCTTTTCCCATGAATCGCCGAAGCCATGAGCGGCAATTCGGTCAGCGCGGAAGTGAAATTTGTCACTTTAGCCATGATGGTCCTCAGTTCAATCGTGAGCGGCTAGCGGGGTTTTCCACCGCCGCCACAATCGATCGGATTCTGTGATGAAAGTAGCTCTGCAAGAATTCCAATGTTTCGTGGCGTGCAATGAATCAATTACAAATGCACTTTGGCAGCTTCCGTACTTTCACCACAAGCTGTCAAAATAACAAAATGGAAGAGGCTTGGCAGTGTTTCCCGTCACATCGCAATGGGACGCGTGGCCACGTCGTCCCATTTCTCGCCAGCGAGGCCGGCCTTCATCCAGGCCAGCATGTCCTTGTCAACGGCGGCGCTCGGGTGGCTTATCAAGACGCGCGCTTCATCTTCCGCCGTCTTTGCGATAAAGCCTCCCGCAGTCTCATCGGTGATGTGGGAGAAAGAACAGTACCCCAACCAAGTACGCAACCAGCCCCAACGAGATCGGCCAGGCCGCCATTCGACCATAGTTCAGGGTGTAGCCAGCACCGCAACGGCTCTGCACGAAGAGCGCAGGGTCGGCTCTGTCGACATAAAACAGACCCCAGCGCCAGCGATCGTCCGCACCGAGTTCCACCGGAGGTGGAACAAACCTCTTGTAGCGCGCCTGATTCCAAACCACCGTCGCCATCGCCGCAATCAGTGCGGCTAAAATTACGTCCTTACCGACGCCTCGCGAGATCACCACTCCAAAACGATTGCAGGCCAGTACCGCAATCAGCAGGCCTGTTCCAATCCACTCCATCGCGATCGACGAGCGCACGGTATATTGCGCCATCTTGGTCCGCAACCGCGCCGAACTGCGAAACAGCAGAAGCAGCCCGGCCGAGGCAACCAGCAATCCAGTCGCCAGGCCCAGGACTCCGGCGGCGCCCTGCCCATCCATGCTGTCGCCCAGAGCCGCCCATCCGGCGCTCATCCCCGCGCCATGCGCCGCGAGCGGCACTGCGACGCCTAGTGCGCCTACACATGCGGCAATCGGCAGGAGGATCGCGGCCAGCCCGGGAATCCAATACGTCGGCTGCGCCAGCAGCGCCACCTGGATCACCGCGCCTCTCGACGCGCCTGACGCGCCCGGAGAAACAGGCCCCGGGGTAAGTCGTCGAACCTGCCCGTTCGCTCGCGCAAAGATCAGCCAGAAGGCCACGACCTCCAGCAACAGCGCTGTTGCGCCGAGAGACCGGCGGCCGAGGTGGCTTCCTTCCCACGCCATCCAAGCCGCGGCTACCGTCACTAGCGCGACCCCGGTCAGATACTGTCGCGTAATCGCCTGCGCTTCCTCACTCGCCCGAACCTCCACATCCGCGGTCCTTCCGAAAAGGAACATGCCGTTGAGGCGGCTCGTCCAGCTATAGAAAAGCCCTAACATCACCGTAGCGCCAATTGAAATTGCGGGATTCATTCTGTCCTCCTGAGATTTATTCACTGAACTTGATTTGCTTAACTTGATTTGCGCCGTGTCTATGGACTTGGCGGGAGTTCCTTAGCCAGCAGCTCAAGCTCCTGGCTGATCACACGCGTCGACAGTCCCTCTGCGCGGACCTGTGCAATAAGCTGTCGAAGCTTGGCGCCAAACTCCGCGTGGGCCTCGGGGGCGGGGGCCGGATTGCGCCGGTCGGTCACGAACGCGCCATGATGCCGCCTCAACTCAAGCCAGCCCTCGCCGCTCAGTGTCCGATACGCCTCGGCGACCGTGCTGAAGTGAACGCCGAGGTCGAGAGCCAGGCTGCGCACCGTCGGCAGCGTGTCGCCAGGATGAAGCTCTCCGCTCACTAGCAGCAGGCGCAGCCCATCCACTATCTGCCGGTAGGCTGGCGCGGCTGCCGAAAGGTCAATCTGGAGTGTTACTGGCCTATTCATTGTTTTATGTATACCAACAAACAACAAACTATGCAACAGATTTTTTCGACGGCTTGCTGCGGCCCAAAGAAGCCGCACCCGCAAGGGGTTGAAGGCCGAGGTAAAATAGACCGAAGGCTGTAAAAGAGTGCGTTTTCATAGACTGCACGCCAGCGGCCAGATTAGTCTATAGGCCACGTTTTTCAATACTTTATGAAACTAGATAGGGGGAGCGGGTACCCACGATGAAGCGCATTTTTACTCTTATGCTCGGTGCTCTCGCTCTGGTCGCAGTAGCCCTGATTTCGGCCTTCATTGCCATGCGCCTTGCCATCCACGGGCGTGAGGCAGTCGTCCCTCAACTCACTGGCTTCACTGTCTCGGAGGCGAGCACAACCGCCGCTCATCAAGGCCTCCGCCTCACCCTGGAGAGTCGCTTCTATTCCGCCGATATCCCTGCGGGCCACATCCTCGCGCAGGATCCCGCCTCTGGCTCGCATGTCCGCCGCGAGTGGCCAGTCCGCATCACCGAGTCGCTGGGCCCGCAACGCGTCAACATCCCCGACTTGTCCGGTGAGTCCGAGCGCGCAGCCACGATCAGCATCCGCCGCCTCTCCCTCGACCTCGGCGTCGTCGCACACCTCGCCGTCCCGGGCAGCCCCGACGTCGTCCTCACTCAGACTCCGCCCGCCAACTCGGGCGGAGTGGACGGCCCACGCATCAGCCTCCTCGTCAGCGACCCCCAAACCGCCGCACAGCCGTCCGCCTACGTCATGCCCTCGCTTATCGGCTTGAGTTACAACGCAGCCAGCGCGCGCACAGCCACCGTGGGTCTCCGTATTGTCGCTGCCGCGGACAACCCGTCGCCCGCAGCTTCGTCGAGCGAGCCCACACCAAACGGATCGCCCTCTGCAATTCCGGCGCCTAACAACCCGCCCGCGTCCCCCGCGGCTATCCAGCAGACCGACATCGTCCTCGCCCAGACCCCGCAGCCAGGTCGCCGAGTCGTCCAAGGGGACGCTGTCCACATTACACTCCGCCATTCACCTCCATCGCCTTCAGCAAATTCATCCCAATAAAAATTTGTCTCCGACGGTCTTGCCGCAACTTCCCGCAGCAAGCTAGACTCCCTCCATGCGCAGCCCCGCTTTGAAGTTCATCGCCGCCCTTCTCTTCGTCTTCTCCGCCGCATTGCTGCCCGCGCAGGATTGGGCCAAAGCCGCTCTCGACAAGTCGCCACGCCATCGCGAATACGTCCGCATCAAACACGGTGACCGTACCGTGCAGGCCTTCGTCGTCTATCCGGAAGTCAGCCGCAAGGCGCCCGTCGTCGTCCTGATCCACGAGATCTTCGGTCTCAGCGACTGGGCGAAAGAGATGGCCGACGAATTGGCCGCGCATGGCTACATCGTCATCGCGCCGGATCTGCTTACGGGGTTTGGCCCCAATGGGGGCGGCTCGGATGCCTTTCCCAACCAGGACGCAACCACCAAAGCTGTCTCCGGCCTTTCGCCTGACGTCGTTACCGCCGACCTCGACGCGGCCGCCGATTACGGCAAGAAGCTCCCCTCCGCCAACGGCAAGTTGTTCGTCGCCGGCTTCTGCTGGGGCGGTGGCAAATCTTTCGCCTTCGCCACTCATCGCCACGATCTCTCTGCCGCATTCGTCTTCTACGGTCCGCCACCCGCAGAATTCACGTCGATCACCGCGCCAGTCTACGGATTCTACGCCGGCAATGACGCGCGCATCAGCGCCACCGTGCCCGCCACCACCGAGGCCATGAAGGCCGCGGGCAAGAAGTACGAGCCGGTGATTTACGACGGCGCCGGCCACGGTTTTATGCGAGCCGGCGAAGCTCCGGACGCCAACGACGCCAACAAGAAGGCCCGCGACGAGGGTTTAAAGCGCATGGTCATGCTGATCGACAAAGCCAATGCCGCCGCGACGACCCATGTGCGGACTCCGGTGCGTGCCGGGGCGCCCCCATCCAAGACCGCCGTAGCAGCGGTGCCGTGTCACCCGGCCAAGGATGCAAAGGATGCGATGGTCGACATGGCTGCGATAATGTAAGTGTGAATATCGTGACCAGGCCCTCGCTCCCGTCGCTTCAGGATGAACTCGACCGCATTACGCAGAAAACCCGCGCACTCGTTCAGCCGGAGCGCCTAGCCGTCTCGGAACAGGCGACCGCGGAACTCTTCGCCACAGGCATCGAAGAACGCATTCTCCGCGTCGGCGCGCAGGCCCCGGATTTTACATTGCCCGACGCGCTCACCGGCAAAGTCGTTCGCTCGACTGACCTGCTCGCGATCGGCCCCCTTGTCATCAAGTTCTTCCGTGGCCGCTGGTGTCCCTACTGCGTCACCGAGCTTGAAACCTGGCGCGATCTTCACGGTGAACTCCGCAACCTGGGAACACTCTTCGTCGCGATCTCCGCGCAGACTCCGCGCCAGAATGACTTCACCCTCCAGCAGCACGGCCTGCCTTTTCCGATCCTCTCAGACGTCGGAGCCGCCGTGGCCGAACGCTTTGGCGTCGCCTACAGCGTCCCCTCGGCGCATCGCCGTTACTATGAGGGCATCATGGTCAACGTACCGTTCGTCAACTCCGGCAGCACCTATAAGAACGCGACCGAATCAAGCTGGCGCCTACCACTTCCCGCAATCTTCGTTGTCAACCAGGATGGATCCATCGCCTTCAGCGAAACCCACGCCGACTTTCGCGTCCGTCCCGAGCCTGCGGACGTGCTGGACGCCCTCAAAGCTCGTAGCAAATAACTAACAGAGCCGCCGCATCGCGACCTTGTGATGTGGTTTCGGGCGAGCGTTGAGGCCCGCATCCCTACTTGTTCTTGCGATATCTGCGAATCAGATTGCTCGTCGACGAATCGTGCTTCATCTCCGGTTCGCTGGCACTCTCCAACTCGCCAAGGATGCGCGTGGCCAGGACCTTGCCTAGTTCCACGCCCCACTGATCGAACGAGTCGATGTTCCAGATCGCTCCCTGCGTAAACACCGCGTGCTCGTACAGCGCCACCAACTTGCCCAGGACCTCGGGCGTCAGCACCTCGGCCATGATCGTATTTGATGGACGGTTTCCCTCGAACACGCGATGCGGCACGAGCCAGTCTGGCGTCCCCTCGGCCTCGACCTCCTGTGCCGTCTTGCCGAACGCCAGCGCCTCGGCCTGGGCAAACACATTCGCCAGCAGCATGTCGTGATGCCGCCCAAGCGGGTTCAGCGACTTCGCGAAGCCAATAAAATCGCACGGTATAAGCCGCGTGCCCTGGTGAATCAGTTGGTAAAACGAATGCTGCCCGTTCGTCCCCGGCTCGCCCCAGTACACAGGCCCGGTCTGGGTCGCGACGTGCGCTCCGTCCAGCGTCACATGCTTTCCGTTTGACTCCATTGTCAACTGCTGCAGGTACGCCGGAAACCGCTTCAAATACTGCTCATAGGGCAAAATCGCCACGGTCTGCGCGTCGAAGAAGTCTGTATACCAAAGTGTCATCAGCCCCATCAGCGCGGGCAGATTCTTTTCAAATGGCGTCGTGCGGAAATGCACATCCATAGCGTGAAAGCCAGCCAGCATCGCGCCGAAGTTCTCCGAACCGATCGCTATCATCGTCGATAGACCAATTGCAGAATCCATCGAGTAGCGCCCGCCCACCCAGTCCCAGAACCCAAACATATTCTCGGTATCGATGCCGAACTTCGCGACCTCTTTCGCGTTGGTCGAGATGGCCACGAAGTGCTTCGCCACCGCTGTCTCGTCGCCACCCAGTCCGGCCAGCAGCCACTCCCGCGCCGAATGCGCATTCGTCATCGTCTCCTGCGTCGTGAACGTTTTCGACGCCACCAGAAACATCGTCTCCTCCGACTGCAGATCACGGACTGCCTCGGCAAAGTCCGTTCCATCGACATTCGAGACAAACCGAAATGTAAGGTCGCGCTGGCTGTAATGCTTCAGCGCCTCATAAGCCATCACTGGTCCCAGGTCGGAGCCCCCAATCCCAATGTTCACCACATTGCGAATTCTCTTGCCCGTGTGCCCTTTCCATTCCCCCGAGCGCACCCGCTCCGCAAACCCTGCCATCTTCTCCAGCACCGCATGGACACCCGGCACGGCGTCCTCGCCGTCCAGTATGATCTTCTCGTTCTTCGGCGCCCGCAGCGCCACGTGCAACACTGCGCGGTTCTCCGTGATGTTGATCTTTTCGCCGCGGAACATCGCCTCGATCTTTCCGCGCAGGCCCGACTCCTCCGCCAGCCCCACCAATAGCCTCAGAGTCTCGTCCGTAATTCGGTTCTTCGAGTAGTCGAGGAATATCCCTTCCGCCTCCACATGGAAACGATCTCCACGCTCCGGATCCTCGGCAAAAAGTTCCCGCAGGTGCCGCCCCTTTATCTCATGAGAATGTGTCTTCAGCGCCTTCCATGCTGGGCGTTCGGTGAGCGGCAAGCTACGCGAAGTTTCAGTATTCATAGGCGTCAATTTTCTCACAGCAAACCCGCAGGTCCGGCATACGGACGGCCTGATAGTTGCTGTTGCGTGCATCGAAGCCCATGCTGGGTTGCAGCCACGGCAGCTGTGCGTTTATCGTAATAGCAGTCCGGCTATCGCGCATCCCTCGCACGATTCAGTTCCGCGGGTGCGCGGGGACCCGCATCAAGGTGCTGGGCCCCGGCCGCGAATCGAGGACACCTTTGTCGATGACTCTCTCAACCCGTCGCCCAGCCCCACGAACCCCGCCGGCCGGCGTGCCTGCCGCTGCAAAGCCGTCCGCCGTTACACCTATCTCGGGCAGTGCCGGACAGGCCGTCCAAGCGTCACCCGCTCCGGTGGCGAATTCGGCTCCATCATCAAGCCTTGACGAATTCGCCGGCGACCCCAACTTTATGACCTCGCTCGCCCGCGGCCTGCTCGTCATCCAGTCCTTCACTCCGCAGACCCCGCAGATGACGATTTCGCAGCTCTCGGTGAAGACCGGCCTCTCTCGCGCCGCCGTACGTCGATGCCTCTATACGCTCAGCAAACTTGGCTTCGCCGGCATCGAGGAGGGATCGCGCTACGCTCTTCGACCGCGCATGCTTACGCTCTCGAATACATACTCTGCCTCGAACTCGCTCTCGACCGCGGCTCAGCCAATCCTCGAACGTATGTCCGCCGCCCTTCACGAAAGCTTCTCCGTCGCCACCCTTGACGGCGACGACATCGTCTACATCGCTCGCTCCAGCGTATCGCGGGTCATGTCCGACGACCTCCACATCGGAAGCCGCCTGCCTGCTTATTGCACCAGCATGGGCCGTGTACTCCTGGCGCATCTGCCCGCCGAGCAGATGGAGCAATATCTCTCCCGCGTAGTGCTGACGCCGCACACAACTCGCACCGTGGTCAGCGTCGAAAAACTGCGCCTGGCCCTGCGCAATGTTCGCCGCCACGGCTACGCTCTAGTCGATCAGGAATACGAGGTCGGCCTGCGTTCTCTTGCCGTGCCCGTCTATTCCCCCACTGGCCGCGTCGTCGCCACGGTGAATCTAAGCGGAAGCGCACCGCGGATGCCCGTCTACGACATGCAGACCCGCTTCCTGCCCCACCTGCGGAATGCGGCCACTGAACTGGGCGCCTTCCTCCGCTAGTCCCGTTGACTTGTCATTGCGCAGCGCACCGGCAATCTGCTTCTAACTCCGCCGCCGCTACTGCCTCACCCCGGCAAACGTCCCGTCTGCATCGAACGGAGCGACCGTCATGGTTCCATTGATCCTGGCACCATCAGCGCAAGCGTGGTGCTACCAGAAAGTCGTCTACAGCTTCATGCGGATGGGTTCGGGCTGGCCAAGTCCCCCGCTGTTCCCAAGCGCCGGATCGAGCACCTTGTCCAGGCCAGTTGCAGCGATCCGTTGTGCTAGCGGCGTTGCTCCGCCGGCTCCGGGTGCCGGCCCCATCAGAGCCAAATACACAACCGCCGCCGTTCCAAATCCCACGAACCATGCATAGTCATAAAGAAAGTGCAGATCAGGCACCACCAACCCAATCAGCGCCACAAACACTCCTGCCACGAGAGCAATAAGGGCCTTCGGATTGATCCCCTTGCGATACTCGTAGGCGCCGTCCCGCCGGTATAGCGACTCCGTATCCAGACGCCTGCCGCGGATAAAAAAGTAGTCGGCGATCATGATGCCTGCTACGGGGCCGAGAAGTCCCGAGTAGCCCACCAGCCAACCGAAAATGTAACTTCCAAAGGTCGCCATCAACTTCCATGGCATCATCATCAGCCCCAGCAATCCGGTAATCATTCCGCCGGTGCGGAAGCTGATCAACCGGGGCGCGAGGTTTGAAAAGTCGTTCGATGGGGAGACCACATTAGCCCCGATATTTACATTCAGAGTTGCGATCAGGATGCTGACCAGCGCAAGGAATGCGACCAGCGGCTGATGAAACCGCCCCAGCAGGATGATCGGGTTCCAAATTGGCTCCCCAAACACCACCGTCGACGCCGACGTCACCGCAATCCCGATGAACGAATACAGCGTCATTGCGACCGGCAGGCCAAACGCCTGGCCGACAATCTGCGACCCCTGCGACTTCGCATACCGCGTGAAATCGGGAATATTCAACGACAGCGTCGCCCAGTAACCAACCATTGCCGTCAACGACGGAAAGAAGAAATGCAGAAAGCTGTCGGTCGCGTGGAACCGGCTCGGCGCAGAGAGCATCGGCCCGAGGCCGCCCGCTTTGTGCACCATCCAGAAAAGCAGAGCAAGCGACATCACCAATAGAAACGGTGCGGAAAAACTTTGCAGATGACGGATCGACTCTACTCCGCGCCATACCACCACCATATTCAGCAGCCAGAAACCCAAAAAGCACATCCACAATACCGAAGGCATCGCCACGGAAGCCGGCCACAGCACATTGAGCATCGCATAGATCGCCTGCCCTCCGATCCACGACTGGATGCCAAACCATCCGCATGCCACCAGCGCGCGCAGCATCGCCGGAACCTGCGCGCCCCGCACACCGAATGGAGCACGCACAAAAACAGGGAAGGGAATTCCGTACTTCGCGCCCGCATGAGCGTTGAGGATCATCGGCACCAGCACAATGAGATTGCCCAGGAGAATGGTCCCAATCGCCTGTTTCCAGTTCATCCCGCCTGCGATCAGGCTCGACGCAAGCATGTACGTCGTCACCTCCATCGACATGGAGAACCACAAGGCGATGTAGTTGTACGTCCCCCATGTGCGCTGCTCAGGTGTCGTCGGCGCGAGGTCCGCGTTATAAAGCGTTGGGTCGGCCCGCAGTCCATACGCATCTGTCAGCGTCGTCGGCCCTTCGACATAAAGGCTCATCGCCTCAACACCTCGCGATGCAAGTATTTCCCACGTCCAACCGAGCCAATAAACCGGCCGTCTTCGACCACAAGTTCGCCGCGCGAAAACACCTGTCGTGCGTTGCCCTTCACCTCAAAACCTTCGAAGATGGAGTAGTCTGTATGCATATTCTGGGTCGCTGCCGTAATCGTATACTTCGCCTCCGGATCCCACACCACAATATCCGCGTCCGAACCGGCGGCCAATACACCCTTCCTGGGATACATCCCGAAGATCTTCGCTGGCACTTCCGCAGTCACCTCGACAAATCGCTCGAGCGACATTCGCCCCGCGTTCACGCCGTAGTGATAAATAAGCTGCATCCGATTCTCAATCCCCGGACCGCCATTCGGAATCTTCGTGAAGTTCCCCACCCCAAGCGTCTTCTGATCGGTAAACCGAAACGGGCAGTGGTCGGTCGATACCACCTGCAGCACATCGTCGCGCAGCGCCTTCCACAACGGGGCCTGGTTCTTCTTCTCGCGCAGCGGCGGAGTGAACACATACTTCGCATCCTCAAACCCCGGCTTGCCCATGTCATCTTCGATTGACAGTACTAGATACTGCGTACACGTTTCGCCCATCACCGGAAGCCCGCGCTCCCGCGCCGACTTGACCTCGCGCATCGCCTCCTCGCAGGAAACATGCACGATATATACACTCGCCCCGCCAGCCAACTCGCTTATGGCTACCACACGATGCACCGCCTCTGCCTCCGCCAACACCGGCCGTGTCAGAGCATGATTGAGCGGCCCCGTCTTGCCCGCAGCCAGAGCCTGCTGTACGACCACATCGATCACCGTCCCGTTCTCCGCATGAACGCAGACCAGCGCACCCAGCTTCACGGTCCGCTGCATCAGCTTGAAGATCGTCGCGTCGTTCACCATCAGCACATTCGGATACGCCATGAAGATTTTGAAGCTGGAAATTCCTTCCGCCACCATCGCATCCACGTCGTCCAGCCACTCATCGTTCGGCCCAAGGTCGGTAACCGCCATATGCAGGGCATAGTCGATGCACGCCTTCCCCTCGGACTTCGCGCGCCATGTCTTGAATGCCTCTGTCATCGGATGTCCCATCGACTGCAACGCAAAGTCGATCACCGTCGTCGTCCCGCCGATCGCCGCCGCCCGCGTCCCCCACTCATAATCATCCGCGCTCACGGTCCCGCCAAAGGGCATGTCCAGGTGCGTATGCACATCGACGCCGCCTGGCAGCACCAGCATCTCCGTCGCATCCACAATCGTGTACCCGGCCGCATCGATTCCCGGAGCAACCCGCGCAATCGTCTCGCCCTCAATCAACACATCGGCCAGCGTCGTGGCTGCCGCGCTCACTACCTTGCCGCCCTTGATCAACGTACCCATCGAACTGACTCCTTAACTTCCGGCAACGTCCGTTTGGGCTTTGCGATCCGCGGTCGCCTTCAAATCCGTGCTATTGGTGTAGATCGGTATTAAGCCTTTAGCCGGCCCGCTCCACCACCGCACTCGTTCGCTCCGCCCACGTCTCCGGTGCCAGTCCCGTCGGGCGCTCGACCATCGTGATGCATCCATCCACCGGGCAAACCAGCGAGCACAGATTGCAGCCGACGCACTCGGTCTCATCCACACGTGGAATTCTTTCGAGCGTCGTGGCGTACTGCCCAACATGCACCTTGGGCGGATCGAGCTTCGGAATCGGCGTCACCACAATCCTCTCCCGCCCGCTCTCCCGCGGCTTCGCGTGAACCTCGACATGCCCATCCACCGGCCCACTGACGCGGTCCATATGGATGCACTGGTGAGCCCCATCCCAGCACGCAATATGGCAAAGCTGGCACCCGATGCAAAGCGCCTCATCAATCTGCGCGACGATCTTGTAGTTCAGGTTCAGATGCTTCCACTCCGTCACCTTCGTCAGGCTCTTGCCGTGAAAATCGTCGACAGTTACAAATCCCTTTGTATCCATCCAGTTCGACAGCCCATCGATCATGTCCTCGACGATCCTGTACCCATAGTGCATCACCGCCGTACAAACCTGCACAGTCCCGCAGCCCATCAGCATAAACTCCGCCGCATCGCGCCAGTCGCTGATTCCTCCAATCCCGCTCATCGGTAGTGCCGGCCCATCGACGCTATCGGCCATCACCTGCTGAATCATATTCAACGCAATCGGCTTCACCGCCGGCCCGCAGTACCCACCATGGGAGCTCTTGCCATCCACATTCGGTCTCGGCTCGAACGTGTCGAGATCAATCCCCGTAATCGAATTAATCGTATTGATCGCGCTCAGCCCATCCGCCTTCGCCCGCTTCGCCGCCCGCGCCACTACGCGGATGTCGGTGATGTTCGGTGTCAGCTTCACCAGAACCGGCGTCCGTGCCGCCTCCTTCACCCACTCCGTAATCATCTGCGCGTATTCCGGCACCTGCCCCACAGCCGAGCCCATCCCGCGTTCGCTCATTCCATGCGGACATCCGAAGTTCAGCTCCAGACCATCCGCGCCCGCGCCCTCCGCCTGCTTCACCATCTCGTGCCAGGTCTCGCGCTTCGACTCCACCATGAGGCTCGCAATCACCGCGTGATCCGGATACCGCCGCTTCACCTCGGCAATCTCGCGCAGGTTCACCTCGATAGGCCGGTCGCTGATCAACTCGATGTTGTTCAGTCCCATCATCCGCTGCGCGTTCCAATCAATCGACGAATAGCGGGAGCTGACATTCGTAATCGGCTCCCCAATCGTCTTCCACACCGCGCCGCCCCAGCCCGCATCGAAAGCTCGCATAACTTGCTCACCGCAGTTGGTCGGCGGTGCGCTGGCCAGCCAGAAAGGGTTGGGACACTTGATGCCCGCGAAATTCGTCGTCAGATCAGCCAACGTGTCCCTCCGTCCGCATCCTCAGCCAATCCGCAATCCCCGCCGCCGCCCGCTTGCCATCTGCCACCGCATCCACCACCTCGCGGCCGCCATTTACGCAGTCCCCGCCCGCGAAGTATTTCGGATTCATCGTCTGTCCCGTAGCGCGGTCGATCACGACTCGACCTCGCTCCATCGCAACTCCTCGAGCCTGCGATAGCAGTTCCAACAACGGCGACTGCCCAATCGCCGGAATCACCACATCGCACTCCAGGACAAACTCCGAATCCTCCACGGGCACCAGCAACCCTGCCTCATCCCGTGTCACCGCCACGCACGTCAGCGCAATGCCATTTTCGCTCGCTTGCACCCCCACCGGCAGAGCAGCCCACCGAAACTTCACGCCCTCGCGAAGCGCATGCTCATACTCAAAGTCGAAGGCCGAAATATTCTCGCGCTGGCGCCTGTACAGGATGGTCACTGTCTCTGCGCCCAGCCGCTTCGCCGCACACGCCGCATCGATCGCCGTATTCCCCGCGCCAATCACCACCACGCGAGAAGCCACGCTGCGGCGCTTCCCCGTCTTGTAACCCGCAATAAACTCCAGCGCATCGATCACATCAGTCGAAGCCCCACCCTCGACCTCAAGCTTGTGCATTGCCCCCAGTCCCACCCCCAGAAACACCGCGTCAAACTCGCGCTCAAGATCCTTCAATCCGGCTGGATTGACGTCCCGTCTCTCGAACTCGACGCCAAGCCCGCGCACCATCTCCACCTCGCGCAGGCTGTCCGCGGTGCGCAGCTTGTACTCCGCCACGCCATACGTGTTCAGACCGCCAGGCAGCGCGCGCCGGTCGATCACTGTCACCTGCAAGCCAAGCTGCCGCAACTCTGCCGCGCACGCGAGACTCGCCGGCCCCGCACCGATGCAAGCAACCCGCTCGCTCCGTTCTTCGCGCTTGCGCAGCGGCAATGTCCCGCCCGCATCATAAAACGTCTCCATCGCGAATCGCTGCAACCGGCCAATCTCAATCGGACGCTCATGCTTCCCATGCATCACGCACGAGCCCTCGCACAGCACGTCCACCGGGCAGACACGCGAGCAACTCGCCCCCAACACATTTGCCTCAAGGATCGCGTTGGCTGCCCCCATCACATTCCCCGAGGTGATTCTCTTGATGAACCGCGGCACATCGATGTGCGTCGGGCAAGCGCCCATGCAAGGAGCGTCAAAGCAATTCAGACAGCGGTTCGCCTCGACCACTGCCGCACGCGCTTCGAACGCCGGATGCAAATCCGGAAACCGCCTCGCCACGTCCACGTGCGTCTCAAACTGAGTCGAAGCTGCCAAGTAACCTCCCTTGCCAAGCCCCCCGGGCCCAGTGGATGAAGCTCATCGCTGACATCTGCCCGGGCCTCGCGTCAGGGTTTCACGAGGTCGCCATACATCTCAGGCCGGCGGTCGCGGAAGAACTGCCACGTCCGCCGCACTTCCGCGATCATGTCCAGATCAAGATCCGCGGTCACAATCTCGTCCTTATCCCGCGACGCTTCGGCCACAATCTTTCCTCGCGGATTGCAGAAATAGCTCTGCCCGAAAAACTCCCCGATCTTCCAAGGGCCCTCGATCCCTACACGATTGATGGCACCCACAAAGTATCCATTTGCCACGGCGTGCGCTGGCTGCTCCAGCTTCCACAGGTACTCGCTCAGCCCCGTTACGGTCGCCGAAGGATTGAACACGATCTCCGCGCCGTTCAGCCCAAGCGCACGCGCCCCCTCGGGAAAGTGGCGGTCATAGCAGATATATACTCCAATCTTACAGAAGCCCAGGTCGAAGACCGGGAATCCCAGGTTGCCCGGGCGGAAATAAAACTTCTCCCAGAAGCCCGGCGCCACTTGTGGGATGTGCGTCTTGCGGTACTTGCCCACAAATTCCCCGTCCCTCCCGATCACGGCGGCGGTGTTGTAGAAGACGCCTTCGTTCTCCACCTCATACACCGGAACGATCAGCGCGACTCCAAGTTCTTTCGCCAGCTCCATCATCAACTGCACAGTTGGGCCATCCGGCACGCGCTCGGTCGACTCGTACCACCGCGTCGTCTGTTCGGCGCAGAAGTACGGTCCATTAAAGATCTCCTGCAGGCAGACGATCTGCGCGCCATCTGCCGCCGCAGACCGGATCATGGTGACGTGTTTGTCGATCATCGCCTGCTTGATCTCAGACAGCGACGGTCCCTCGCCATCTAGTCCCGGCTCCACCCCGTTTTTCGCCTGAATCAACGAACATCGAACTACTCGAGCCATTATTGTCCTTTGCCTCCAAACCACTGACTCCAAACATCGTATCCGCGCTTAGGGAAGCCTGGGAATCCTGGATCCCCTCCGGCGCTTACGCCGATTCGGTTGATTCGTCTAAATAACAAGCACGGACTCTGTTGCATTTCTCTCGGACCTCAAATCGTGGGCAGAGAGTGAAACCTTAGCCCAGCCTCTGGCTCAAGTCAATGAGGTCATTCGCTCAGCAGCATACAAGCGGCCGAGATGGGTGCTTCAGATACAATTTTGTAATCTGGTAGACATTTGAGATGGCCAAAAGGTTTACTATCGGGTATCGGCAAACTATTCCTACATGAATGCAGCAACTCCTACATGAATGCAGCAACAGACCTGGCCTTTGGCCTCCATCCTCGCCGCCGAGCAACAGCACGTCCTCCCGCTAGGTGCACGCTCCCAGATCCTCTAAGCCACTCTCCCCTTCCGCGTTTGAAAGGGGATCATCCCTGACCTCGTTCTGGGCCTCAACATGGCAATTGAGCCCACCTTTACCTACAAACTAACCGCCAGTTCCACGTCCATCGGCCCCTTGGCCCCAGGGCAGTCCACTGTTCTTAGGCAACTCCACAGCAAAGGAAGTCTCCTACTTCATGGCCACAGCGACAATCGGGGCACCTCCTGTCGGAGCAACCGACCAGTCCAGCGTATCCCTCCTCGGTGGCCGGTCCCTCCCGGCATCCGTTAGCCGACTCCTTCTTGTGGTTGCCATTGCGTTTACGATCCGCATGGTCGTCGTCGCCCTTATCTTCCGCGGCCTCGCCGAACCCGCACGCCACTTTGAGCGCTTCGGCAGCGAAGTAGGTTGGGTCGCCCGCTCCATCGCCCTCCATCGCGGATTTTCCTCGCCCTTCTACCCCGCGACCGGCCCTACCGCCCTCGTCCCGCCCCTCTATACCTACCTGCTCGCCGGAATCTTCAAGATGTTCGGCATCTACTCCGTCAAGTCCGCGTTCACCATCCTCACGCTCGACAGCCTCTTCTCCGCTCTCACCTGCATCCCCATCTACCTCGCCGCCAGCCTCTCCATCGACGCGCGCGCTGCCACCGTCGCCGCCTGGGCCTGGGCCATCTATCCCTTTGCCATCTATTTCTCCGCCGCCCGTGTCTGGGAGTTCTCCCTTACCGCGCTTCTGATGTCCTCCTGCTTCTGGCTCGCACTCCGCCTTCCTCTCCGGTCCCGCTCCATCCGACCTCTCGCCTCAGCAATCCAATGGCTCGGTTTCGGAGCGTTATTCGGCCTGGCTGGCCTCTCGAATCCGGCCGTCTTCGCCCTCTTCCCTGTCCTCCTCCTCCTTCCGCTTTGGAAACTACGTCGCACCCCCAGTCATTCCCTCCGAAGCGGCCTGCTCGCTGCCGCCGGTCTGCTCATCGTCCTCACCCCATGGACCGTTCGCAACTACCGCGTCCTCCACGTCCTCTGCCCCGTGCGCGACTCGTTCTGGTACGAGCTTTGGTCGGCCAACAACGGCGATCCCTCGAACCCCACCCTCGAATGGACCCACCCCGCCAGCAATCCTGTCGAGATGGACTCCTACCGGTCGCAGGGAGAGATTGCCTACATCGCCCAGAAGCGCACCATCGTTAAGCACTTCCTCGCCGAGCACCCCGGCTTCTTCGTCAAGCTCACCCTCCGCCGCGCCGTCAACTACTGGACCGGCTTCTGGAGCCTGGAGCCTGCGTACACCCATCAGGAACCCACCCAGATCCCCAACGTCTTTTTCTGCACCTCCCTCACCCTCCTCATGCTGTTTGGGGCACGTGACTGGTGGTGCCGCGATCCCTCCGCTGCCATCGCTTATCTCCTCCCTCTCGCCATCTTCCCTCTCGCCTATTACATCTCCCACCCGCTAATGGACTACCGCCAGCCCATCGAGCCGCAGATCGTCATCCTCGTCGTCGTAGGCCTGCGTGCTATCAAACACCGCCTCAAATCCCACTCTATCGAGAAAGACGCAATCGCCATCCGCCACACATCCTTCGCGCCGCCCCCCCAGCCCTACCCTGCCTCCACTCCTTCCTACCCCGAACTCGCCGCGTCCCGCATCACCGCCGAACCTTCCGCCATCCCTGGCTAACTACTGCCGTTTGCTGCTCGCGGGATTACTCCGTCCGCGCCTTGGCGAGTCCTACGTAAACCCGCTGTATCCCGCAGGCGCGACCGGGGTGCCGCCGGCCGCGTATGTAACAGACATCAAGGCGCTCGACCGCGGGTTATCGGATATTGACCATCCCAATGTATTCTCGTTCTCCTACGTGTAGATCTGCCGAAGCCGCACCAGGGATTCCGCGCAGTTCAGGCTGTGATGAATGGCTGGCGCACCAGCGGACTGATCCAGCATCGTTCAGGTGATGCGCTGACCGCGTTCATGGGATCGGATAACTCTCTGACCGGCCTGACCCAGGATCGCGCAGCGGGACTTCACCAAGCCGGTTTACTCCAGGGAGAACGGGGGTGCAGGCGATTGCTCGGTCGCCAATCGCGTCAATTGGCTGAATAATGCCGCCTTGTCGGTCCCTTTGCAGGCCGGCATCGGCACTGGCTTTGGTAACGTGGTTAAGGGTTCGCCCCATGGTCCCGGATCGACGAACTGGGATGCAGCTGTCGTTCGCTCCTTCCCTATATACCGCGAGACGAACATGCAGTTCAGAGCCGAGTATTTCAACGTGCTCAATCACACCAAACTCAGCAACCCGAACGTCTCTAACCCCGTCAGCAGCAGCACTTCCTTTGGAACCATCACTGCAACTCCCACTGACAGCCAGCGCATTGCGCAGTTCTCGCTGAAGTACGTGTTCTAAACGAAACCCTGGTCGTTTTCTGAGATAAATCGCGGGCGCGCAGGGCCTCTCAATCGAGACCGGTGCGCCCGTTTCTCTTTACAACTCATGCTTGCTCATCGGGCGGGCAGCGGAGTGTCGAGCAGCGTCTTGATGGCTTGCTGGTAGCTCATGGGAGACACCGGCTGGAAATCGGACGTGTCGAAATTAAGCCTCTGCTTGACGTTCTTAACCATGAGCGCGCGCAGGCTTAGCTGCTCGACGATATGCTCAACAATCCATCGCTCGCCACCGGCATTTGTCTGCTGGAGGGTAATCGTGCCGCCTGGATAGATGTGGGCCACCATGCCCCAGCCAATGTTGACGGCGTGAGATAGGGTGCCTTCCAGATGCACCATCCGCCGGGTGCGCGGGTCGATCCAGATGCGGCCTTCAAGTCCGGTGAGCGGTTCGGATTCAATATTCGGAGCCGACCATTGGGGCTTGGGTTTGAAGTCGAGAACGACCATCGTCGTGGCCCCAACCGTCTGCTTGGGCAGTTGAGGCTGGCCCACGGCATAGCTCCACAGCATCGCGTCAGGCATCAACTTCAACAGCTCCACACCCATCTTCTTGTTGTCCTGCTCGCGGCGGATGTGGCGGGCGAACATGTTGGGCGATGTGAGTTGGCCGTTGAGGCGATCACGTTCCGCGGAATCTTGTTCCGGTGTGAGTGGGCGGCCGTCGCGCAGGATCAGACGAGCGACGCTTCCCTGCAGGGTCTCGATCTGGTCGCGAGTTTGGTCGCCTTTCTCATCGACGACGTGCAGTCGATAACGCAGATACGAGCCGGGGTGCTGGATCACCAGGATTTCGTTGTTGGCGCAATCCATCGCCCAGGCGCGAGCCGGCGCGGCAAGCAGGGTCGCGGCAGGAGTGTCCTGCGAGGCGCCCGGGCAGGGCATCGTGCAGGCCGCTGCAATCGCTAAAATGAAAACGCAGAGCAAGCAGCGGAGCCGCCGCGGCATCCCCTGGGAGGGAACTTGTTTGCCCCGGGTTGCGGGCGGGCAGGCCGATTGTGCGGTTCGCATCACTTGGTTAAACGCATTGACCTCGTTGGTTTTGACGTGGAAACGGGCGCAAGGTCTTCCTTGCCTGCGCGACTTCAAGTCTAGAGCAGCTTCACCGTATGTAAACCGTGAGCAATCCAGGCTTGTGGATTGTCTCTCAAAGGAACCGAGCTCGCACAATAATCCGAACGCCGCAGTACCATGGATCTGCTCGAACCTGTGGGTTTGCCTCGGAGCGCGGGGCTGGGTATAGTTCGGGCAAGCACCATCATCGCATCCAGGGAGAGAGAAAAGCGTATGAAGCCAGCGGAGGGTTCGACCGTTATCGGAAGGTCCGTCACGATTCGAGGAGAGGTGTCCGGCAATGAGGACATGTACATGGACGGCGTCGTGGAGGGAACGATCGCGCTGCTTGAAAGCCGCCTGACGATCGGGCCGAATGCGCGTGTGATGGCGGATCTCGACGCAGGCGACGTGGTGATCTACGGCCTTGTCGAGGGCAATATTCGCGCGTCCGGGCGGATCGAGCTGCGCGATTCAGCGGTGGTAAAGGGGGACATCGTCGCAGGCAGGCTCTCCATTGAGGAGAATGCCAGCATCAAGGGGAAGGTAGAGCTGTCGGAGGTTGCGGCTGGCGTCGGGCGGCGGGCAGGCGCGGATCTCACGGGCGCGAGTACACCCGCGACCACCTCAGCCCTGGCCTGAGCGAAGGAGACCCGGGGATGCTCAGCTTCTTTGGAGGTAAGGACAAAGCCGGCGGCGGCGCGGCGGCAAATGAGCGCGTGTCGCGGCATTCCAGTGGATGGGGCCAATTGCTGGAACGGATGCACAATGAGGAGTCGCTACGTGTTCTGGATATCGGTCCTACGTCCTCGACTAACATCAACTTCGTCACTGGCCTGGGGCACAGTATTTATCTGGCGAACCTGGTGGAGGAGGCGGCGAAGCGCGATTGGATCGTTACCCAGGAAGATGGCGGTGGCACCCTTTTTGACGTACAGCGGTTTCTTGCCACGCATCTGAATTTTTCCGGGCGTGGGTTCGATGTGGTGTTGTTCTGGGATACGGCTGACTATCTCCCCGAGGAATTGCTTGGGCCGGTGCTGGACCGGATCCACGAGGTCATGGCGCCGGGGGGGCAGATGCTCGCGATGTTTCATTCCGCAGCCAGCACGTCCGTATTCGGAGCGCCGAAGGCGGACTTCTGCCGCTACCATTTGACCGACACAAACAAGGTGGACGTTCAGCGCGCCGGCGATTATCCGCTACGCAATACCTATACCAATCGCCAGATCGAGAAGTTTCTTGAGCCCTTCAACGGCTTTCATTTTTTTCTAGGCAAGGACAACGTGCGCGAGGTTGTGGTTGCGCGCTAGAAGCAGCTTTCTCAGGCCTATTGCGTCGCATCCTTAGACCTTTTTGGAGCCCAGACGGCGCAGTGCCCGCGGGTGGCGTAAGCACTGCGCCTTGCATTTCAACAATAAATTGGCGGCGATTTCGAGCTATCGCTATTTTGTGGTCGCGGCAGCCTTTGCGGCCGTCTTCCTTCGCTCTGCCCAGCGACGCTTCATGGCGTCTGCAATGCGCTTGCGGCCTTCGGGACTAAGCTTGCGCTTGCGAGGTGCGGCCGCCTTCGCATTCTTGCTTCCCTTTGGTCGGCCTGGACCTTTGCTTACCTTCACGGACGAATCCGACAATAGCGCGCGCGCCTGTTGAAGTTTCGAAATCTGGGCATCAATTTCCGCAATAATACGGCTTACTTCCACGTGTTACCTCCTTGTAGCGATCGGGAATTCATTCTCCCGGCCACATGCTCCAATGCGTCGTTTCCGATATTCAAACAAGTTGCGACCACTTACTCAGATGCAATTCTTGACGATAGTTGTGTCAGCGCAAGAATACAGAACTGAAAACGGTCTTGCAAACAATTTAG
>OCZT010001722.1_pt1 | contig 22628 bp, 21 predicted proteins | sample 1539031 | NCBI WGS metagenome assembly OCZT01 (sample SAMEA3539308, study PRJEB22396) | soil metagenome | biome: tundra; feature: field; material: soil | place: USA | collected 2010-05 | depth 0.15 m | reverse complement strand
GCATACGAGATATTCGCGTGACTGGAGTTCAGACGTGTGCTCTTCCGATCTATTGTAGGAGCGAGACCACAGATTATTAAAGCTTCAGCAATAAGCAGGGCAATACGGAATCATAATTCTAAAGAGATTACTGAAATTATAGTTCATACAGGCCAGCATTACGATAAGGAAATGTCTGAAGTTTTTTTTGATGAGCTGGAAATTCATAAGCCTCATTACAACCTGGGAGTTGGGTCAGCGAACCATGGCCGGCAGACTTCGATGATGATAACCGGTATTGAAGAAGTTCTTATAAAGGAAAAACCTGATTGTGTGGTGCTTTACGGTGATACAAACTCCACTATAGCTGGTGCTCTGGCTGCTTCAAAGCTTCACTTTCCTGTTATTCATATCGAAGCAGGCCTGAGGTCATTTAATAAAACAATGCCTGAAGAACTGAACAGGATAATGAGCGACCATGCATCCACTCTGCTCTTCGCCCCGACAAATGCAGCCTTCAAAAATCTTATGGCTGAAGGATTCAGACCTGAAAATAGTCCGCCATATACTATTGATAATCCCAAAATCTATCTGACAGGTGATATAATGTACGATAATACACTTTTTTTTGCGGGACTGGCGGAAAAAAAGAAAGCACATTTCCTTGAAAAAATGTTGCTGACAAGAAATAATTATGTTCTCGTTACAATTCACAGGGATAGCAATACAGATGACATTGTAAGGCTTAAAGAAATTCTAGTAACACTCAAAACCCTGGCCGAAGAAAAGGATATCGTTCTTGTAATGCCTCTACACCCCAGAACTGTTGTAACTCTGAAGACAAGGCTTAAAAGCTTTTATGAGGATCTTAATAATTGTGCCCATATAAAGATTATGCCACCTGTTTCGTACCTGGAGATGACCCTTCTCGAAAAAAACTGCAGGATGATTATCACAGATTCGGGAGGTGTCCAGAAAGAATCTCATTTCTTCAAAAAGCCATGCATTGTACTTAGAAATGAAACGGAATGGATCGAACTGGTGAATAATGGCACTGCAAAACTTGCAGGGGCTGATCCTGATAAGATAAGAACCGAGTTTTTGCGGTTTACTGATTCACCTTCCGGACATAAATACCCGGGTTTTTACGGCGATGGAAAAACAGCCGAATTTATTTTGAGTGAAATACTGCTGATGTTTGAAAAAGAGTGAGATTTATAATGTTAAATTCTGTTAAAATTTGTAATATTGCCTTTTTAAATTGCTGATGGAACGAATCTTGAAGGATAGAAGAGTGTTGGTTACCGGAGGAGCAGGTTTCATCGGCTCAAATCTTATCGAGTCATTATTGAATTCAGGAAATAGGGTTGTCTGCCTCGATAATTTTTCTACTGGTAAAAGAGAAAATCTAAAAGCTTTTTCTAATAATCCTGATTTTAAACTCATTGAAGGAGATATACGAAATTACAGTGATTGCTTAAAAGCTGTTGAAAATATAGATATTGTCTTTCACGAGGCGGCATTAGGATCTGTGCCCCGGTCGATAACAGATCCGATGACATCGACAGATGTAAACATCGGCGGTTTTGTAAAGGTTCTTTTTGCTTCAAAAGAATCGGGGGTTAAAAGGTTTATCTACGCTGCCAGCTCTTCCACTTATGGCGATCATCCTGATATGCCTAAAGTTGAGGATAAGATTGGCGCTCCCCTTTCTCCATATGGAATTACCAAGTATGTGGATGAACTTTTTGCAGCCAATTTTGCAAAAACCTACGGAATTGATGTGATTGGATTGCGTTATTTCAATGTTTTCGGAAGAAGGCAGGATCCGGATGGAGCTTATGCTGCGGTTATTCCGAAATTCATGAAAATGCTGATGAAGCATGAGGTACCTCTGATAAACGGAGATGGATCTGTTTCCCGGGATTTTACCTATATCGATAATGTGATTCAGGCAAACCATCTTGCATCTGTTGTTCAGAATAAAGAAGCTATGAATCAGGTTTATAATGTTGCGCATGGTGAAAGAACAACGCTTAACCAGTTGTTCTTTATTATCCGGAAGCTGGCAGCAGAATTCGATAAGGACATTTTAGCCATTGAACCGGTTTACGGGCCTGCAAGGGCAGGCGATATCCCGCATTCACTGGCATCTATCGAAAAAGCTAAACGACTTTTATTCTATTCACCGATATTAAATGTGGAAGATGGCCTTAAAGAGGCGGTTAAATGGTATTGGAAGAATTTGTAACAATTGTTACATAAAATATCTGAAAAAACAGATAATCAGGTATATACAGTTATCAGATATGTGACTGACGGTGCGATAGCTGTGTAAATTAACTAGTTTCTTATTTCTGCATACTGCTATGATAAAAGCAATTAAAGGAAAGATTATCAGAGTTTTTAAAAATCACTCCTTACCGAGATGGCTTGTCTTTCTTCTTGACACCTCTGCTGTTTTTTTCTCCTTTCTGGTAGCCTATATTCTGAGATACAATTTTGAAGTCTATAATTTTGATATTTCAAATGTAATCAGGCAATCATATTTTGTACTAGCGGTTTATGTCGTTTTCATTCTGATTTTCAAATCTTATTCGGGAATGATAAGACATACGACTATCAGAGATACTTATAAAATAATTGCAACAGACTTTAGCGCATTGGCAGTTCTGTTCCTGGTCACATTTTTAAGCCGTAAAAATGCATGGAGCTCGATTTTCAATATCCCGTTATCGATTCTTTTGATTCATTGCGGAGCAGTAACTATATTGCTTTTCCTTTTCAGGGTATTTATAAAAATGTTCTACGAATTTGCATCCTCCTCATCACATGAGAGGAAAAATGTTTTAATCTACGGGTCAGGAGAAATGGGGATCCTTGTAAAAAGGCTTATTGAAGGCGATCCGAAAGATATGTACAGGCTGATAGGTTTTATCGACGACGATAAAAAAATTCAGGGAAAGAATGTCGACGGGTACCCTGTTTATTCGAGACAGGTTTTGACAAAAGGTTTTATTGAGAATGAAAATGTGCAGGTTTTTATTATTGCAATAAATGATATCCCATCCCTGACGAAAAAAGAGGTAATTGAGTCAATGATCGGGTTTGGTTGTGAAATTCTTGATACACCTTCTTTCGATACCTGGATGAATGGCCATCTTGAGGTTAAGAACCTTAAAAAAGTCAAATTTGAGGATCTCCTCGGCAGAGATACAATTATTCTTGATCTGGAAAAAATACAAAACGGATTAATCGGTAAAACCATTCTTGTCACCGGAGGTGCCGGATCTATTGGTTCAGAAATCGCAAGGCAGCTTACACGATTTAATACAAAACAACTGATAATCGTTGATCAGGCTGAGACTCCATGTTTTTACTTGGATGAGGAGTTGAAAAATAAATTCCCCGGATGCAGTTTCCGGATAATTATTGGGGATGTCACACGCCGGGAATATATGGAAGAAATCTTCAAAAAATTCAGGCCTGACATAGTTTTTCACGCTGCAGCATATAAGCATGTTCCGATCATGGAATTACACCCGCATGAGGCTTTCAGGGTTAATGTCGGGGGTACTGAAATAATCTCGGAGTTGGCGATGAAATATAAAGCCGAGAAATTTGTGATGATATCCTCCGATAAAGCAGTGAATCCTACAAATGTTATGGGCGCTACCAAGAAGATTTGTGAATTACTGGTTCATGCTTTGTCACAGAGGAAAGGAATAAGGACACAATTCATAACTACACGTTTCGGAAATGTGCTGGGGTCAAACGGTTCTGTCATTCCGCTTTTCAATAAACAGATTGCTGATGGGGGACCGGTAACTATAACTCATCCGGAAATTACCCGTTTTTTTATGACTATTCCTGAAGCTTGCCAGTTAGTGCTTGAAGCAGGATTTATGGGAAAAGGAGGAGAAATATACGTCTTCGATATGGGAGAGCCGGTGAAGGTTTTGGATGTGGCAATCAATCTGATTCGTCTGTCAGGACTGGAACCACACAAGGATATTAAAATAAAATACGTTGGATTACGTCCGGGTGAAAAACTATACGAAGAACTTTTTTCTGACGATGAGCCTATGATTCCAACTCATCATCCCAAAATCAGCATTGCACAGGTCGCTGATTCTGATTTTGAAACTATCAGCCTGAAAATTGACATGATACTTGCAACTATTAACACAATACCTGAGGCAAAGTTAATTGAAGAGATGATGGATATTGTTCCAGGATATACCTCCAAAATTGTTTCAATTCTTTAATCTTCCCCCTTTAACCTTTTCCCAAAATGTCCAGTAATAAAAACAGGAAAGTTTTCGTTAGTGGCTGTTTTGATATTCTTCATTCGGGACACATTGCATTTTTAAAAGAAGCTGCTCAGTTTGGAGAGTTGCACGTAGGACTAGGTTCGGATAAGACTATAAATGATCTGAAAGGGCGTAAAACAATAAACTCTGAAGATGAGCGGCAATATATGCTTGATGCATTATCGTGTGTCCATAAAGTCAAAATAAACAAAGGAAGCGGAATCCTGGACTTTTTAGAGGATATGAAAGATCTGAGACCCGATGTTTTTATAGTTAATGAAGATGGCCATACTCCGGACAAAGAACAGATATGTAATGATTTGGGAATTGAATATAAGGTGTTAAAAAGAATTCCCTATGCAAATCTGCCGGTACGATCATCGACATCGTTAAGAAAAGAAACTCCGATTCCTTATCGCATCGATCTCGCAGGTACGTGGATCGACCAGCCTTACGTATCAAAATTCTGTCCCGGATGGGCAATTACTGCATCAATAGAACCAACGATAGAATTCAATGAACGTTCTGGGATGGCCACTTCCACCAGGAAGAAGGCAATCGAATTATGGAACGATAACCTTCCTATGGAAAATCCTGAGAAACTGGCAAAGATTCTTTTCAGATACGATAATGATCCCGGAACAAAAGATGTGAGCGGATCGCAGGATTCTATCGGCATAACAATGCCCGGAATAAACAGGTTCTTTTATGAAGAAGGTAAATACTGGCCATCAAAATTTGAAACTCTATCTGACCTTTCAATAATTAAATGGCTGGAAGAACGGCTTTATATGATAACATTATGGCCCAGACCGGCGGATTTTATGGTACTTGAAAATACAAATATTTCAGTTGATAATGTAAAAAGACTTACCGATGCGGCTGCGATGACCTGGGATGGTTTGATCAGGAAGGATATCAGTTTATTCACAAAAGGATTCTCATCCTCTTTCAGTTCCCAGATAACAATGTTTCCGGGGATGATGAATGATAAGATTGCAAAAGTTATTGATAGCCACAGGGATAAGACTATTGCCTGGAAATTGTCAGGTGCCGGTGGAGGCGGATATCTCATCCTGATAAGTGAGAAAGAAATACCGAATGCAATTAAAGTAAAAATCAGGTTAAAAGATTATTGGATATGATTCTATAGCACATTTTAAGAATAACAAAGATGAAAAAAGTTGCATTAATTTCAGGAATTACTGGTCAGGATGGCTCTTATCTTACGGAATTATTGTTGGATAAGGGATATATCGTTCATGGGATCATGAGACGATCGAGCTCGTTTAATACTTTCCGGATAGATCATATCTATAATAATCAGGCAGTTATAAATAAAAGTTTTTTTCTTCATTATGGTGATTTAACTGATTCAAGCAATCTGAACAGACTTGTGGAGAAAATTCAGCCTGACGAGATTTATAATCTGGGAGCACAATCTCATGTACAGGTATCTTTTGAAGTACCTGAATATACCGCAGAAGTAGATGGTGTTGGAACTCTTCGTTTTCTAGACGCAATAAAAGAGACAGGCATAAAGACACGTTTTTACCAGGCTTCAACTTCTGAGCTGTACGGCAAAGTGCAGGAGATTCCACAGACAGAGAAAACTCCGTTTTATCCCCGAAGCCCATATGCCGCAGCAAAGTTATACGCCTACTGGATTGTAATTAATTACCGTGAAGCATATAATGTGTTTGCCTCGAATGGCATACTTTTTAATCATGAAAGTGAAAGGAGAGGAAAAACATTTGTCACACGGAAGATAACTGTGGCAGCTTCTAAAATTATACTCGGACAGCAGGAAAAATTATTGCTGGGTAATCTCGATTCAAAACGTGACTGGGGATATGCGCCTGAATTTGTTGAAGGTATGTGGCGCATCCTTCAGGCAGATCAGCCTGATGATTATGTACTGGCAACAAATGAAACTCATTCAATACGCGAGTTTGTTGAAGAAACATTCAAAGTACTGGGCGAAGAAATTGTCTGGACCGGTAGCGGGATAGATGAAAAAGGTATCTTGAAATCCTCAGGGAAAGAGGTTGTGAGTATTGACCGGCGTTATTTCAGGCCTACGGAAGTAGATCTTCTTATAGGCAATCCCGCCAAAGCATATGAAAAACTTGGTTGGAAACCCAAAACTACCTTTAAAGAATTGGTCAGGCTTATGGTTAATTCAGATTTTGAAAAAGCAAAAAAACGCATTGAATAGTTGTTATATCGTTATGTCGTTATGTTGTTATGTCGTTATAAGGTTTATTTTTTCTTAAAATACAAATGAACTATTCATTTGAAAAACTTGAAGTTTGGCATGATGCCAGGGAATTAACAAAGATAATTTATAAGATTACCAAAGCTTTTCCTGATGATGAAAGATTTGGAATCACTAATCAGATGAGACGATCAGTAATCTCAGTCTCTTCAAACATTGTTGAAGGTTCTTATAGATCTACGGGTAAAGACAAATCAAATTTCATGACAAAAGCTTATTCTAGTCTTATGGAATTATTGAATCAATCTATTGTATCTCTTGATTTATCATATATTAATGAAAATCAATACAATGAAATAAGAATTCAAATAGAAAAAGTATCAAATAAACTTAACTCCTTATCGAATTATTTCAAATCACTTCAAAAAACACCATAACTCCATAACACCATAACTCCATAACACCATAACGCCATAACACCATAACGCCATAACACCAAAACGCCATAACACCAAAACGCCATAACACGCTAACGTTATGTCGTGATGTCGGAAAACAACATAACACCATAACATCTTAACATCATAACACTATAACATAAAAAATGGAAAAGAACTCGAAAATATACATTGCAGGTCATAACGGTATGGTAGGCAGCGCTATTCACAGAAATCTTCTGTCAAAAGGATACTCAAATTTTGCATTCACTCCTTTTCCTGCTTATGACCTGACTGATCAAAAAACCGTGGCAGATTTTTTTAGTAAGGAGAAGCCTGATTATGTCATCCTTGCAGCAGCAAAAGTTGGTGGCATCCTGTCAAATAGCAAATACCGTGCACAGTTTATATACGAGAATCTGATGATTCAGAACAACATAATCCATCAGAGTTATGTAAATGGGGTTAAAAAACTATTGTTTCTCGGGAGTTCCTGTATATATCCCGGAAATTGTCCTCAACCGATAAAAGAAGAATATTTATTAACAGGGGAGCTGGAATATACGAATGAACCTTATGCCATTGCAAAAATTGCAGGCATTAAGATGTGTGAATCGTATAATATACAATACGCAACAAATTTTGTTTCAGTAATGCCAACAAACCTTTATGGGCCAAATGATAATTATAACCTTGAAACCTCGCATGTTCTTCCTGCACTTATAAGAAAAATGCATCTGGGTAAATGTCTGGAAAACAATGATTGGGAATCAATCAGGAAAGATTTGAAAAAATACCCGGTGGAAGGTCGGAATGAGAATTCAGGCAACAACGAAATTTTAGAAATTCTCAGTAAGTATGGGATTCGTCTGGCAACAAGTGACCAGCAACCAGCAACCAGCAACCAGCAACCAGTAACAATTTCACTCTGGGGTACAGGAAGCCCGTATCGTGAATTCTTATATGTTGATGATCTGGCTGATGCTTGTGTGTTTTTGATGCAAAAGATAGATTTTAAAGATCTTAAAGCTATTCGTCCTGAGCCCCATGCCCTGAGCCCTGTGCCATCAGAAATTAACCATAAGCCCAATGCAGATATTAAAAATACACATATTAATATCGGAACCGGACGCGATCTTACTATTAAAGAACTTGCCGAACTGGTCAAACATACAATAGGTTTTAAAGGCCAGCTGGAGTGGGATAGCACAAAACCAGATGGCACATTTCGTAAACTGCTTGATGTTTCAAAAATTAACAAGCTGGGATGGAAAGAAAAAATCAGTCTGGAGAATGGCCTCAAAATGATGTACAAGACATATTCTGTATGACCGGGTTATTACGATTGTCCTAAGAAATATTGGAAAAAAATCCACTCTGATCAGTCTGCTAGTATTCCATAATAGAAATGTTTTTTACTGTAATTATCCAGGTTTTAAATCAAGTACCAATAGTAGTCTATTATATTTGTACCTTCAAATACAAATTTTATATAAGTGTTTAAGAAAAAAAATATTATGAAATGCTTACTTAGATATTATATTATCAAATTGAAATGAAAATGAAGACATGTTTAATTTGTGGAAATCCAATTGAGCCATTTATGAGTTTTGGCAAAATGCCAATTGCCAATGGATTTATTAAAAAAGATGAATTTCAAGATGAATACTTTTTTGAGATGCAGGTTGCACATTGCACGCAGTGTAATATGGTGCAATTAATTGATCAGCCTGAAAGAGAAAAAATGTTCAATGAAAATTATGCCTTTTATTCCGGAACCTCAAAGCTGATGGGACTGCATTTCAAAGAATTTGCCACTGAAATAAGTTCATATATCAGTACTGTAAAAGATCCATTCGTTGTTGAAATTGGATCTAATGATGGTATAATGTTAAGAAATTTTAAAAATGCAGGCATTCGTCATTTAGGAATTGAACCATCAAAAAATGTCGCTCAGGTAGCCCAAAATGATGGTATAAACACAATTACAGAATTTTTTGATAAAACATTAGCAGAAAAAATAGTTCAAAAAGATGGAAATGCTGATGCCTTTATTGCTGCCAATGTCATGTGTCACATTCCTTACTTTCATTCTATAATTGAAGGAATTGATGTCTTATTGAATGAAGATGGAATAGTTGTATTTGAAGAGCCATATTTAGGGGCAGTTTTGGAAAAAACAACTTACGATCAGTTATATGATGAACACGTATTCCTGTTTTCACTTCATTCAATAAGTTATGCATTTGAAAAGCATGGTTTTGAATTGTTTGACGCGGTTCCGCAGGAAACACATGGAGGATCAATGCGATACTACTTATGCAGAAAAAATAAACGAAAAATATCAGATAATATAGTTAAACTTAGAGAAAATGAGAAAGAAATAGGGATTGAAAAATCATCAACCTACGAAAAGTTTAAAAAAAACTGTGAAAATGCTAAGACTGAATTGCTTAAAATCATAAATGAGGTCCGGTCAAAAGGTAAGAGGATCGTTGGTTATGCGGCAACTTCAAAGAGTACAACGATTATTAATTATTGTGGCATTACTTCAGCTCATTTAGATTATATTTGTGACACAACGCCAATAAAAATAGGCAAATACAGTCCTGGTGCCCACATCCCCGTCAAGGCCCATTCCGAGTTCCAGGATAATTACCCAGATTATGCACTTCTGTTTGGATATAACCACGAAAAGGAAATAATGGGAAAAGAACAAAAATATACCGAAATGGGTGGCAAATGGATTGTTTATGTTCCGGAAATAAAAATCAAATAATGGTAAACTTAAGTAGTCCTAAAGATCAATATCTTTCTCACAAGAAGGATATTGATCATGCAATTGCAAAAGTATTAGACAGTGGCTGGTATATCCTTGGTAATGAAGTTGGAAGTTTTGAAAAGGAATTTGCTTCGTATATTGGTGTTAATTACGCATTTGGCGTCGGTAGTGGAACAGAAGCATTACATATTGCACTAAAAGCCTGTAATGTGGGAATAGGTGACGAAGTCATAACTGTATCACATACTGCGGTTGCAACTATTTCTGCAATTACATTGTGTGGCGCTATTCCGGTTTTTGCAGATATAGAACTTGATTATTTTACTATTGATCCAGGAAAAATAGAATCATTGATCAGCTCAAAGACCAAAGCAATTATACCAGTACATCTATATGGACAACCGGCTAGTGTTGAGACAATAATGTCGATCGCTAAAAAGCACAATTTATTCATAATTGAAGACTGTGCACAGGCGAATGGATCAATTTATAAAGATAAAAAAGTCGGATCCTTTGGTGACATTGCATGTTTTAGTTTTTATCCTACGAAGAATCTTGGAGGTATTGGTGACGGAGGTGCAGTACTTACAAGCGATGAAAAACTCGCCGAACGTATAAGATTGCTTCGACAATACGGTTGGGCTGAAAGATATATCAGTTACATTGATGGCTGGAATTCAAGGCTTGATGAAATTCAGGCTGCTATTTTGCGCGTAAAACTTAAATATCTCGATATTGACAATTCTCGTAGAAATGTAATAGCATCGGCATATAATGAGGGATTAAAAAATGTAAATTTACTTCTCCCAAAGATCAGAACAAATGCTGGACATGTTTTTCATTTATATGTTGTCAGGACAGACAAAAGAGACAAATTGATGGATTTCCTCAAGAGGAATGAAATTAATACTCTGATACATTATCCTTCGCCAGTTCATTTACAGCCTGCATATAAAAAATTTGGAACTTCTCATTTGGAAGCTACAGAAAAAATTACGGGTGAAATTTTATCTCTACCGATCTATCCTGAATTGTCGGATCGAGATGTAAATTATGTTATTGAGACAATTAAAAAATTTAAATTTTAATTGAATGATTCAAGGTATTGAATTTAACTCACTCAGCACGCACACTGACGAGAGAGGATTCTTCCGGGAAATCCTTAGAAATACAGATGATATTTTCAAAGGAGGATTTGGTCAAATTAGTCATTCTATTGTTTTACAGGATGTTATAAAAGCCTGGCATTATCATAAATATCAGACTCAGTGGAATTATGTTGTAGATGGTCTGATTAAAGTTGTTCTCCACGATTTGCGGAAGGATTCGCTTACTTTTGGGGAAACAGTTGAATTTCTTGCTGGTGATTATCAGGAGCCTATAATATATTGTTTTCCTGCTGGAGTAGCTCATGGATATAAATGTTTGAGTGGACCTATGAATATTATTTATATTACTTCCGGAATTTATGATCCGGCAGAGGAAGGAAGGATTGAACATAATACCGACTTAATTAAATACAATTGGTTGGATAAAAGAATTAAATGATTTGATAATTGAATTTTCATATGAATATTTTGCTCTCCTGACTACGAATCTTAAGTTTTAAATGCTAACAAAAGGTATATCATATTTAGCTTCTTATATAACATCTTTTGAGGATTAGCTACAAGAATTTCTATTATGTTAAAAAAGGATAACTCATAGCAATGCTAACACATAATGTTAATCATAAGGAAAAAAGTCCATTAGAAATCATTTTTTGGGGTGGAACCGGACAAGCAATTGTAAATAGACCAATAATTAATTATTATGGTGACAAGCTAGTTGCAATTTTTGATGACACACCTGATTTAAAATCTCCATTTGATGATGTTCCTTTGTATATGGGATGGGAAGGTTTCAGAAATTGGATTAAAAACAGAAATTCAAGTGAAATAGGTTTTTGTATAGCAATAGGAAATCCACATGGAAGGGTCAGAATGAAACTACATGAAAAATTAGTTAATGAAGGGTTAAAACCAGTTAACCTTATACATCCATCAGCTATAATAGCAGATAATGTAAAATTAGGTGATGGTGTTCAGATAATGGCAGGTGCTGTTATTCAACCAAATGTAATTATTGGCAATCAATGCATAATCAATACTAAGGCGAGTGTTGATCACGATTGTATTTTAAGCGACGGCGTAGAAATAACTGTGGGAGCTACTCTGTGCGGTAATGTGTATATGGAAACAAATAGCTGGATTTGCGCCGGGGCAACAGTATTACCTAGAATAAAGATTGGACAGAATTCAATTATCGGTGCGGGCTCTGTTGTAACAAAGGATATGCCCCCCAATGTTATAGCCTATGGTGTACCAGCAAGAGTAATACGGAAAATAATTTAACATTAGTTTTTAATATGAAATTTTTTTTAATATGGAAAAAATAAAAATGGCGAGTCCTTGGATCACTGAACTTGAAAGAAAAACGGTGACCGAGATGATGATTAATGGCTGGGACAGTTACACCTACGTTGAGAAATTTGAGAAAGAATTCGCTGAATGGCATGACAGGAAATATGCTTTAATGACCCCGTGTTGCACTCATGCAATTCACCTTATCCTATTAAGTCTGGGAATAAAGGAAGGTGATGAGGTTATTGTTCCTGAGTGTACTTGGACTGCAACTGTAGCTCCCGTGACATATATAAAAGCAAAACCTATTTTTGCTGATATTAACCAAGACGACTGGTGTCTGAATCCTGAATCGGTTGAAAGAAAAATAACCAAAAAGACCAAAGCTGTCATAGTGGTTGATTTATTTGGCAATATGCCAAGGATGGACGAACTGACCAAATTGGCAAAAAGACATAATCTATACCTGATTGAAGACTCCGCTGAAGCATTAGGCTCAAAATACAAGGGAATACATGCTGGAAAATTTGGTATGGCTGGTGTTCACAGTTTCCATCGGACTAAAACAATAACCACTGGTGAGGGTGGCATGCTACTCATTGATAATCCTGAAGTATTTGAGAGAGCTAAATTTCTTCGTGATCATGGGCGATCGAGTACAATTCCCTATTATACTCTTGAGGCTACTCCCAAGTATATGCCAAGTAATCTACAGGCATCGTTGGGCTATGCGCAGTTTCAACGCATTGATGAATTAATTGCAAAAAAAAGGGAAATCTTTCATGCATATAAAGAACAACTAGCGGATATTGAAGATCTTCAGTTCAATACAGAATCGGAGGACGTATACAATGGTGTTTGGGCGACTTCTATGATTTTTGGAAAAACACATAAAATGACAAAATTGGAGGCAATAAAAAAACTTGCAGAATTAAATGTGCCTTCACGACCTTTCTTTTACCCATTGTCTTCACTTCCCGCGTATAAATATTTCAATACCGGTTCTGAAGAAGAAAATCCAGTTGCTTATGATACTTCTAATCGTGGCATAACCCTTGCCTGTTCCTATGATTTAACTATAGATCAGATTTCATTCATTTGTGATGGGATCAGGAAAATTTTGAAAAAGTAATCGCCTGAAATTTAGTCTTAGGTTTTCATGAAAAATTCAATAAAATTGCAAAGTCTTGAAGGCAAGAAAATTCTTATAACCGGTGGATTAGGGTTTGTTGGCAGTAATCTGGCAATTAAATGTGTTGAGCTGGGAGGTGAAGTCACAATCTATGATTCTCTTGCACCTAATTCAGGAGGAAATTTATTTAACATTGAACCAATAAAAAATCAGGTAAAATTAGTCTTTTCAGATATTTTAGACTTTCGAGAAGTTAGTAATACAATATATCAAAAAGATATACTTTTTAACTGTGCAGCCTCTACTTCTCATCTACTATCGATGAGAGAACCTCTAATTGATTCAGATGTAAACAGTAAAGGCCTTTTAATCTTATTGGAAGCATGTAAACGGTTTAACAAGTATATTAAATTTATCCATATTGGAACAAGCACTCAACTTGGAAGCTTACGTTACAAGCCGGCTGATGAAGAACATCCGGAATTTCCAACCGATATCTATTCAGCAAATAAAAGCGTGTCTGAAAAGTATGCTATCATTTATAGCAAAGCATTCGATTTGGATGTATCTGTTATACGGTTATCAAATGTTTATGGTCCACGAGCATTAATTAAAAGCTCTGATTTTACCTTCAACAATTATTTTATTGGACTCGCTGTTCAAAATAAACAGATTACTATTTATGGAGAAGGGACTCAGATTAGAAATTTCATTTATGTTGATGATGTTGTTTCGGCTTTGATAATCGCAGCTCAAAATAAAGAATCTAAAGGCGAGGTATTCTTTGCAGTAGGCGATGAACATTGTTCTGTTGCTGATATTGCAGGTAAAATTATCAGCGTTTTTAAAAAGGGTTCTTTAAAATTTGTTGAATGGCCTATTGACAGAAAAGCCACCGAAATTGGTGATGCTGTAATTAGCAACGAAAAAATTAAAAAGATCTTGCTTTGGAGACCGCAATATAACTTAAGTTCAGGTCTAGCAGAAACAAAAGATTATTATATTAAAAATTTGGAATTTTATTTGTGATCCTAATAAGGATTTTTGAATTATAAATATAATTCCATTTGGTTTTCTGTAAAGTTTTTGTTTGGACTAATAAATACTTGAAGAAATTAATTTTTAATTAACATTTTTTCATTGAACTTCCTGAATGCAAAAAAAAATACTGATAATACTTGAAGCCGGGAAAATAAATCCGAGTGGTATTACGCGAGCGTTAATTTATCGTAATTTGTTTAAGAAAAATGGATATAAATGTAAATTTATAAATCGAAATTCTTCCCTTTTACTGCATATTATAATTAATCCTCCCTCGATTCTTGGTTTTATGAACCCAAGACTGACCTTAAATATAGCAGGGAAACTCAATTCAATTTATTCTAAGATTGTTCATAAGTATATTCTAAAAATATCAGAGCAATTTGATATAGTATATACATCGAAAGTACAAGATTGGGATCTTATATATAAGTTAAAAGTTGTGAAAAAAAGAAGAATTGTATATGATTTTGGTGATTCAGTATGGCTTTTTTCAAATGGCCAAAGATTTAATGAAATAATATCAATTGTTGATACTGTTACGACAGATAATAAATATGTTTTGGACTATGTTATAAAATACAATAAAAACTGTGTGGTAATACCAGATTATCCGCAACTGGATATTTTCGATAAATTAAGGGTTAATTCAAAAAAACAAAAAGACAAAATTGTTATTGGTTGGATCGGAAGTCCAACCACTCTGTTTAATATTAGTTTGATTTGGGATGTGATACATTTCCTATTTACTAAATACAATAATATTCATTTAAGACTCGTAGGGGTTGGAAAAAATAATTTTCTATTTCCGGATTACTCTTACATTGATTACTCAATCAGACCAATGTATAATCAGAAACAAATGGTAGAAGAGGTGTTAAATATGGATATAGGTTTATTCCCTCTTCAGAATATTGAAAGTTCAGTTGTTAGGGGAGTCTTAAAAGCATCTGTCTATATGTGTGGTGCAGTGCCTGTTATTGGATCTGCAATGGGTGAAATGAATGATTTTATTCAGGATGGGCAGAATGGTTTTTTAGCCAGTAACATGGATGAATGGAAAACCAAGCTTGAACTTTTGATAGAAGATAAATCATTGAGAGAAAGAATAGGTCAAAATGGTCTGACCACTGTGAGAACCAGCTTTTCGCTAGACGATAACTTCGATTTACTTACTAAAGCATTTGATAAAAATTTAAAATAAAAACAGGATGCCTAAAAAAAACAATTTACTTATTACCGGCCCCCTTGGACATATAGGATCAAAGTTCATTCGTGACTTAAATGCTGATGATAGTATTGATAAAATTATACTGTTGGATAATTTTGCGACATTGCGTTACCCTTCTTTATTTAATTTGCCTTCAAATGTTAAGTACAAGTTTATTGAGGGAGATATTCTTACTTATGACTTTGAAAATATTCTAAAGGACATGGATATTGTACTTCATTTAGCAGCTATTACTGACGCTGCTAATAGTTTTGAAATTGCTGACAAAGTAATGGAAATGAACTTTGGAGGTACCAAAAAAGTTGCCGAAGCTTGTGCAAAAACCAATACAAAATTTATATTTATTTCTACGACGAGTGTCTATGGTACTCAAGGCGAAATTGTTGATGAGGCATGCTCATTAGATGAATTAAAGCCTCAAAGCCCATATGCGAAAAGTAAATTATTGGCCGAAAATTCACTGCTTGAATTATCCGGGAAATATAATAAATTCCAATTTATTATTTGTCGTTTCGGTACTATTTATGGTACTTCCGTTGGAATGAGATTTCATACAGCAATCAATAAATTTATCTGGCAGGCAGTTATGAATGAACCTATTTCAGTTTGGACAACTGCATTAAATCAAAAAAGGCCGTATTTATCAATAAATGAAGCAATAAGAGCGTTGCATTTTATAATCAATAATGATATTTTTACAAACCAGATTTATAATGTTCTATCAATTAATACAACAGTTAAGGAAATTGTTGAAGAAATAAAGAAACATATACCTTCAGTCGAAATAAATTTTGTTGATTCAAAAATTATGAATCAATTATCTTATATAGTTTCTAATAAAAAATTCGCTGATCTTGGATTTGAATTTAGAGGATCTGTTAATGAGATAGTTGAATCAATTGATTTATTAAAAGCAGCAAATTGTGATTTATATTTGAAGGGCTGAAATAATGTTGAGATCAACAATAATTATAACAGTTTTTACGATTTTAAGCCAAATTGTATCATTTGTTATTCAGATAGTTATCGCATCACATTTCGGTGCAGGATCGAGATTGGATGCTTATTTGGCAGGTATAACACTTCCTCAATATATTTCTACAATACTTACCAGTACAATTGTAGCGGTATTCATCCCTGTCTATATCAGTTATAATTCTAAAAGTAGTAATGAAGACACATCGAATATTCTAAGTGGAATTATGAATCTATACTTTATTTTGAGTTTAATAATAACTATAATCGGATTAATTTTTGCATCATTTTTTATTAAGATAACTGTTCCTGGATTATCTCCTGAGTCTAAGGCAATTGCTTATAGAACTGCTTTAATTTTTTGGCCGTCAGTATTGTTTTCAAGTCTACAGGTGCTGCTAATTTCATTATATCAGGCGAAAAAAATATTTTTCTGGCAGGCATTAACTCCGGTTATCGGAGCAATATGCCAGTTACTATTAATCTATGTTTTAATAGACAAATTTGACATTTATGTTTTGCCCTTTGCAGCTTTAATCGGATTAATCGTTCCAACTTTTTTGTTATCCAAAATACTGCTTTCCAATAACTATAAATTCAGAATGTTCTTTCATCACCCCGGAGTAATTGAATTTATCCATTTATCCATTCCTCTGATTATTGCGAACATATTTATCCGGATTATTCCAATTGTGGAACGGTTTTTCGCGTCTGATATGTATACAGGAAGTATTTCACACCTTAACTATGCCTTTAAAATAGTAACGGTTGGCTCTACAATATTGACTATTGGCATGTCCACGGTAATTTTTCCATCTCTTTCGGAGAAGTTATCAAATAATAATATTGATCAATTTAAAACCACTATTTCTGACGGATTAAAAAACATGTGGATTTTATTGGCACCTATTATAACTTTTGGCCTCGTATTAAGCTTACCAGCTATAAGCCTGGTTTTTGAAAGGGGCGAATTTACTCATATCGATTCAGTTCAGGTTTCAAAATTATTCCAGATATACTTAATATCATTAATCGGAAGTTCATTTGGTGCCATAACCGGGAAATCGTTATATGCGCTGAAACTTATGAAGTTAATATCCATATTAGGTATTATAGAATCTATAATTTATATTATTTATACTCGCTTTCTGGTAATAAAATTCGATATCTACGGACTCGCAATTGGATATTGTCTATATTTCATTTTATCTTTTTGCTGGCATTTAATTGTAATTAATTTTAAAACTAAAAAGGCAGACAGTAGTATTTTTTCAATCTCATTTATTAAAACACTGCTTTGTGCAATCCTTTCAGGATTAAGTGTCTGGGGTATTACAAAATTATTTACAACCAACCTTTTGCAGGTTGTTTTGGGAATTATAATTGGTTCTATAATATATCTTGTTCTCTTATTGCTGTTTAAGTCTGAAGAAGCGCTTATGTTAAAGGAAAGATTACTTGTTCCAATCTATAGAAACAGTAAATTTTTATATATTTTTAAAAGAAAGCAGGAGTAATGATCTTATTATTAATGCATAAAGGCTCCACTTCTTTAATTAATTCAATCTTTGGCCGTATTGACCCTGAAGAAAATTTAACGGCAGCTAGATCGGAATACTTTTCTGAATATTGAATCCTGTACTTTGGATAAAGTATATTTTACTTTCATGTTTGATGAATCTCTCCTACTGATACTACAAATAGAGTGCAACGTATATTAATGTTAGTCAGATACTATTCCCCACATAAAGGTGGAAACGAGGGTCAGTGCCAGCTTCTTTCAGAGTATTTAGCTTTAAATAATGCTAAAGTTGTAGTTCTTACAGAAAGATGCTCAGGCGAATTGCAAAAAAAAGAAGTGATCAACCATGTAGAAGTTATAAGGCTAAGTTCACTTAATACCTATTTCGACATAAGTAAAGTCAAGTCAGTCAATTTCTTTGCAAAGCTGTTTCGTTTTGGTTTTTATTATCTTTCTGAGTTTTCTTTAATGTTTAATATTTTTCTGTTTCTAAGATGCAAGAGAGTCCCAATAGACCTGTTACACGTACATCAAAATAACTGGATCGCATTTTGGGGAATACTGGGCATTAATAAGAGGATTCCTGTTATTATTAAGGATGCAACTTTAAATGGTTTTAATGAGCTGAGGTTAATGCCACTAAATACCTTTATGAAAAGAAAAATAATCAAAGACGGGAGGTTTGTAGCAATATCTGCCGATATAAAAATGAACCTGTTGGAAAATGGTGTAAAAGAAGAGAATATATATTTAATTCCTAACGCTGCCACTGTTCCATCAAAATCCAATTCATGCAAGAATTCTCAGGACATTATTTTTGTCGGCAATTTTGAACAGGGCAAAATTAAAGGCCTAGATGTGTTGCTCATCGCTATGATTAATGTTTTTAAAGAAAACAATGAAACAAGGCTCTTAATTTTGGGGAAAGGCGATCAGGAACATTATTTAAAAATGATTGATAAATATCCTTTATTCAAGAATAGAGTACAGTTTCTGAATCTAGTTGATAATATTTCTCAATATTATCTAAACGCCTTTTTATTTGTACTACCCTCCAGAAGCGAAGGAATGTCGAATGCATTGCTTGAAGCCATGAGTTTCGGCATGCCTTGTATTAGCACAAAAGTTTCAGGATCAAATGACCTGATAGTGAATAATCAGAATGGGATATTAGTGGATATTGAAAATACTAACCAGTTGGCAGAAAGCATTTTGCATTTGCTTTCTCACAGAGAATATGCTTATATGTTAGGGGAAAATGCACGAAAAACAATAATAAGCAACTATCAGATTGATTTAATTGCCCGCAAGTATCTTGAAATATATAATAAAATAATTGGGAGTAATGAATAGCAATATTCCTTTGGTTTCAGTTATTATACCCTGCTATAATCAGGGCAAATACATTGAGGAAGCTATAAAGAGTGTTATTTCTTCTACTTTTAAAAATTATGAAATTATTATAGTAAATGATGGTTCTACAGATACTTATACTAATCAGATTTTGAAAAAATTTAATCAACCCTGTATCAGATTAATTCAAACTAAAAATCAAGGTTTAGCTGAAGCGAGGAATACAGGAATAAAAAATTCAGAAGGAAAGTATATTTTGCCTTTGGATGCTGACGATAAAATTTCTTCAGGGTACATGGAAGAAGCAATAAGCATTTTGGAGTCAAATATCAATATTAAATTGGTAACGAGCGAGGTAGAATTATTTGGAGCAGCTTCAGGTAAGATGTCCCTTTTGGACTTTAGTATTGAAAATCTGCTATGCCAGAATACATTTGTTTGTTCTTGTTTTTATCGAAAGGATGATTATAATAGAACAACTGGTTATAATTCTAATATGAAGTATGGTTTTGAAGATTGGGATTTTTGGCTATCTTTATTGGAGGATGGAGGTGCTGTTTATAGAATTCCTCGTGTACATTTCTTCTACCGAATCAAAAGACATTCAATGGTCGCTGACTTTGCTAAAAAGGCAGAAAAACTTAAAGAAATGAGATATCAGATCTTCCAAAACCATAAAGATCTATTTTCAAAATATTTTTTTGACCCTACAAAATCTTTTGAATACTATTTAATTCAAAATTCCAAAGAATATAGAATTGGAAAAGCAATCCTTAAGCCGCTACGTTATCTGCTAAAATTATATAGGTGAGTCTTCAGGATTCTATTAGGATATCTTTCAATGGCTTTTTAAGGCGCAACCCAGGTTGCATTCGTGAATAGTGTTTTAATTAAGGGAAACCAACTTAACATGGATGAAATATTTTGGGTTTGTGTTCTTTATAACACACTGCCTGCTGATTCATTAACACTAATATCTCTTTCAAAGATATTTGAGAGAAATATTAATTCAAAGCATAATGTTTTAATATATGATAACAGCCTTCTGTCGGTTAATGAAGTAAATTTCTTCTCTCCTAATGTCACTGTTTCGTTTCACCATAACCCTGAAAACCCAGGATTGGCTGTAGCATACAATTGTGCGTTACAACAGGCGACAGAATTAAAAAAAAAATGGCTGGTTCTTCTGGATCAGGATTCAGTACTTGGTCCTGATTTTTTAATTCAGCTTGTGAAATCTTTTGAGGTTGTTAAAAACGATGATTCTATAGTAGCAATAATTCCTAGTGTGCATGATAGACAAACATTAGTTTCTCCATCAAGATTATGTTGTGGTGTCTTAAATCTTTCATTCAGGGACCATGTCAATCAAAAAATAAACGGGAATATTTCTGCAATTAACTCAGGTTCTGCAATCTTCGTAAATTTCCTTAATAGTATTTCTGGTTTCAATGAAGACTTTTCATTGGACATTTTAGATCATTGGTTATTTTACGAAATTTTCCTATTCAAGAAAAGTGTTTTTTTAAATTCTGCAACTATCCAACATTCTCTATCAGTTGCTCAGGGTCCAATTTCTTCCCAACGTTATAAATCCATTCTTTTAGGAGAAAAAAAGTTATTCTGCGATATTAAAAAGAAAAGGTCTTTGTATTCTTTGGTTTTGCTTCTTAGAATGATAAAGCAACTATTAAAGGGCCAGTTTGCAATTGCTAAAATGACAATCCTATTTCTATTTAATAGTCATGCGAATTAGATTAAGCCACATCAGCAAATTTTTTGGGTCACTTATGCTTTTTAGCTGTTTGTTTGATCCTCAGGACTTGCTGTTTGGCATGAAAATTCCATTATTTCTGTTGTTTATCCTTTCAGTCACCATTATTAAATACATTAAAAAAGAAGATTTCAATGTACCGACAGAGTTATTGATATTTGTTTTATTGTTTTCGGTTTTAATTCCTTTTATTTCCACATCTGTTTTTTATCTGCGAAATAGTTTTAGTTTCACTGGTTATCAAGGTCTTCCATATTTAAAAGCTTATTTGTTTTTAACTTTAACTTTCTTTATCTATTTCGATAAAAATAGATTAATGAGCGTATTTATTAAAATGCTGTTAACCTTATCCATTATAACTGTTTTATTATTTTTTATAATTATCTCATTTCCAAAATACTTTAATTTAATTTACGCCTTTGGGGACAAATATGGCATTTTTGCGATGCCTGTTCGTCAATATGGTTCATTAAGATACATTGGGATTTATTTTCATACCGCACCTATCTTAGTAATTTCTTTGGGCTATTATTTAAACAGGTTTATTCGGAACCGTGGAACATCTAATTTCATTTGTTTATTCATTACTATTTTAGCTCTTCTTCTTAGCAATACGCGTAACACAGTTTTCTCGACAATTTTAATGTCGGTGGTTTTTTACTTAATATTTTCCCGGAATATAAACAATCGTCAACTACTTATTATTGTAATATTTTCGGTTATAGTTTTTTTCCTTCCGGACCTTGTAAAATTAATATTCAGCAGACCGGATTCTGATAAAACAAGGTCACAATTTGTCAGGGAATATTTTATTCTTTTTAAAGATCCAATAACATTATTTTTTGGACAAGGATTTGGAAGTTCATTTGTATCAGCAAAGAGAGGAATTGTTTCTTTATCGGAATTAACTTATTTTGAAACTCTTCGGCGTTTCGGTTTGGTACTTGGAATGCTTCAATTTTTTTTAATGTTTTATCCATTGCTTTATTGGAAAACACTTCCTATTGATAAACGGTGGATAATTATAGCTTATGCTTATTATTTATTAATGGTCTTCTTTAATCCATTTTACTTCTCATCAAATGGAATGATTATACTAAGTTTTGTTTTAATTGCAAAATATAAATTTCAGAATTTGGATGGATAAAGTAACAGTAGTATTACTTAATTGGAATGGGTTAGAATATATTGAAAAATGTGTGGAGTCCATTTTTAAACAAACCTATTCAAATATTGAGCTAATAATAGTTGATAATGGGTCGACAGATTTCTCATTAGACGTAATTTCAAGGAAATATCCTGATTTACAAATATTAAAAAATGAAACTAATTTAGGATTTGCTCAGGGAATGAATACTGGGATTACGGCATCTTCTGGTGAATTTGTTTTGCTTTTAAATCTGGATGTTTATCTTAAGGATGATTATGTTGCAAAGGCAATAAGTTTATTTGAAAAAGATAAATCTTTA
>OCZT010001721.1_pt1 | contig 22628 bp, 19 predicted proteins | sample 1539031 | NCBI WGS metagenome assembly OCZT01 (sample SAMEA3539308, study PRJEB22396) | soil metagenome | biome: tundra; feature: field; material: soil | place: USA | collected 2010-05 | depth 0.15 m | reverse complement strand
CAGCGAGAGCATAACCCATTTACTTAGATTTCGCATTGCCATCCCCTCCGTAGTGATCGGAATACTTGCGGTAGCCGTAGTAGCCATAGTAGTTCTCATCTTGCGGACGCAAGCCATTCATGATCACGCCAACGAAATGCTTGCTAGCATCGGTCAACAGGCGATAGCTGCGCTGCAACTGACCACGTTCCGTGAGCCCGCTTCGCGCCAGCAACAACGTAATATCCGCCAGAGGGTGCACGATCTGGGCGTCGGCAATAGGAAGCAAGGGTGGTCCATCCAGAACGATAAAGTCGTATTTCTCGCGCCAGATGTTGAGCCAGTCCTTCATCTTCGAGTCCAACAACTCGGAAGGATTGGGGGGTGGAGTGCCCGACTGTAAGATGTCGAGGCCAGAAAGACCGTTGATCGTGCTAAGCTTGGGCTCTTGCTGTTGCCCTGCCAACAACGCACTTAGTCCGGTTGTTGCAGGTAAACGCAAGCGGCGGCGAAGCCCTCCGCGGCGCATATCGATGTCCACCAGCAGCACTCTCCGGTTCGATTGCGCTAAGACCACGGCCAGATTAGCGCTGAGGAGGGTCTTGCCTTCCTCGGCTATCGAACTGGTAACCAAAATCACGCGGGAACGTTCTCCACCTCCGGTCAATAGCATTGCGGTCCGGATAGACCGTAGTGCCTCGGCAAATGTCGAATTCGGCTCAACCAAAGTAGTCAGTTGCGTCTGTCCTTCAGCGGCAGGATGACGCGCAATATCGCCGATGAATGGCGTTGCTCCCAAAAGAGTCTGCCCCGTCAATTCCTCGACTTCATGGATGCTGCTGATCTTCTTGTCCAGCGTATCCACAAGTAAAGCACCCAGACAACCCAGGAAGAAACCTCCACCCAACGCAGCGAGCATGTAGAGTGGAACGTTTGGCTTCTTTGGTTTGGCGGACACACGGCCCGGATCGACCACGGTGATATTCGAGGATTTCAATCCCTCAAGAACACCCGCCTCCTTCAATCGCTTCAGCAGATCCTCATAGAGGTCGCGGCTTTTTTCCGCCTCTTGGCGCACAATCATATACTCAATGGCTTTGTCGTTCAGTTTGTCGGCCCGCTCCTTTGCCTGGTCATATTGGGTGCGTGTCTTTATTTCAGCTTGAGCCGCAACGGCATAATCGCTCTTGGCGCGCTCCTTGATGCGCTCCACTTCGTCGTGAATCGAGCGCTCCACCCCTGCGAGGTTGGCACGCAACTCGGCGAGCTTAGGATAAGATGGGCCGTACTTGGCCTCCGCTTCCTGCACAACTGCCCGCTGAGTAGCTTCCTGTTGGCGCAAGGTCTGAATAAGTGCCAGAGAATTATTCATAGACGTACTGCCGACCATCGAGTTGCCAGACAGCCCAGAAAGCATCTCGGCGTTTCCCGTCTCGACCGCCTCAGCGATCGCCCCCTTCAAGATTCGGTTTTGTTGTGCCAGCGAGAGTGCCGTCGTTTCCTGCTGCAATTGGTCCAACACGCCGGAGTACGCCTGCTCGCGTCCCTGAGCATCAACTGTGCCCAAGCTGTAGACACCCGATTGGCGCTCCAGATCCACAACCTTTGCCTGCAGCTCCTCGCTCTGCTTGCGCAACTCCGACAACTGCCCAGTCAGCCAGGTCGATGCCTGGTTGGTTGCGTTGTATCGCGTCTGAAAGTTGTAATCTATCAACCCCTGCGCGAGTTCGTTGACCACGGCTGCCGCCAGCTTCGGATCGGGATTGAGATAATCAATCTCAATTAGCCGGGTGCCAGCAACAGGCTTGACCTTCAGGTTCTTACTAAAGACCTTTAGCGCGTTGCGGCGCCGCTGCGGAGCATCTTCCAACGGTACTCCTGGAGAGTCGGGACTTCCAGTGGGAGAGAACAGACCAAGCACCCAACCCACCTGACTCCAGCGAGGCAGGAAATCCTCCGTTCCCTCCATGTGCAGGTTCTCTATAGTGCGCAGCGCAAGTGTATCCGACTGTAAGATGCTCGCCTGGGTTTGTATAATAACGTTCGCCTCAAGTGCATCAGAAGCACCACCCGCTTCGCTCATCAGACTGTCCAAGCCCAGCCCGTCGGAACCCTCTTTCTGGATTTGAACCGTGCCAGTCGTCTCGTACCGTCGCGTGCTTACAGCACAGTAAACGGCGCACAAAATCCCAAGAACCAACACCGTGCCATACACCACACGTCGCCTTTTCCGGTAGATATTGAGCAGGTCACGTAGGGTTAGTTCATTTTGTTCACGGGACTCCACGGATTCATCCTCACTTTCAACATTCGACTTGCGTCTGATAGGAAGGGCTCACACGAAGCGCGCGGCCTCTCGACCTTCTGCTTCGAGAGAGGTCCAGCTTTTGCGCTGGGCATACAGTGAACGGAGACAAGCTGTGTCCTGATGTGCTTCGTTTGCTGGATTTCGCTCGACTATGGTGGAAGTGCTTTCGAGCTGATTTGCACGTCCAGCCGCGTGAACCTCACCGGTTCAAACTCAGCCATAGGCGATCAGCGAACCCCGGGAATCGCCAGCTTTGCCCAACGCCTCTCACTGACTGCCTTACCTGTCAGGAATGTGATCTTAGCCAAATGCGCTTTAGGAGCCGGTTCTGGCGAAGACTACGCCTATGGTGCGCGCGATGATCTTCAGATCCATCCGGAGACTCCAATTCTCGATATAGGCCACATCCAGAGAGGTATCATTGCTGTCCAGAATAGGCTAATGGCTCTGTTCCCCCTGGATCCTGAATTGCGAGACTGTCTGCCTCCATCAAAACTCACGTGGCCGATCCTTCCGCGCCTCATCCTACACCCCCTTCATGGCGAACACCGCCGTATGCAGCAGGATGGCAAGGTCCATGAAGAAGTTCCGATTGCGGATGTAGTAGAGGTCGTACTGAATGTTTTCGTGGATCAGGAACGCGCGGTCGGCGCTGAGTTGCCATAGTCCGGTTATCCCCGGAGTCACCTGCAACCGCTGCCTGTGCATGGAGTTGTATTGTTCGACGATGAAAGGCATCTCCGGGCGGGGACCAACGAGCGACATGTCGCCTTTGAGAGTATTGATGAGCTGCGGCAGTTCGTCGAGGCTTGTGCGACGCAGCCAGCGGCCGACGTGCGTGACCCTGGGATCGTCGGCCCCGGTGGGGTGAAAGCCGTATTTGAGCGCGTCGTTCCTCATAGAGCGGAATTTGTACAGTTGGAACCGCTTCCCCTCTCGCCCTACCCGCAATTGGCGGAAGAATACGGGTCCCATCGAATCAACGCGGATGGCGACGGCAATCGCCGCCCATAACGGCGCTGTGATGACCAGCAGGGCGAACGCGGCGCCGAAATCGAAGATGCGCTTTGCGGATTCGTATACAAGTTTTTGAGCAGGCTGTCTCAAGGAAGCGACAAGCAACCCGTCGATATCGACATATTCTGTCGGCGATTCCGAACTGTAAGAGAGCTGGGGGACAAAGGCGAAGCTCGCTCCAGCAGCAAAGGCCGCGGCCGCTACCTCCTGCAGGCGTTGCGGTGATAACGATGGGATTCCGACTACAACAAGGCCAATGCCTCTTTCCCTAATCAGGCTGCTTGTCAGTGGACCGGCAATCACCCGACATGAGCGCTCCCGTTTATAGCCGGACTCATAGACCTCCTGTCCAGCGAGGTTTCTATCATCGTCAATAAAGGCGACCGGATTCAGTCCCAGTTTGGGTGAGCGGACGAGCGCGGAAAACACGCGACGCCCGGTAAATCCCGCGCCGTACACGAACACGTTCTGCAGGCTGTGGCCTCGTTTATGCAGATTCCGGATCAGCAAGAACATGAACTGCTTTTCGGCGATCAACAGAAGTGGGACCAGAACGACCGCCACCGCAACGATCCAGCGTGAAAACAACTGCGAGAAAAAGAATGTCAAAGCAAAGACTAGGGCGAAGGCTTGCGTTGATACGCGCAGAATGCGTTCCGTCTCTCGGATACGCAGCAAACTATTTGCCTGCTTATACGCGCCGTCGTGATCCAGCATTAGCACAAACGCGACCGCGAATCCGAAAGCGGCCAAGAGAACAGTGCCGGCAGAATAGTGTAAGTGCCTACCCATCTGCAGCAGTTCGTAGGTTGTGTACGCCAACACCGCCGCCGCAATAACAGCGGCCAGGTCGGCTACTCGCTCAAGGAAACCGGGGACTATCGCGAAGCGCTCGCGGCTCTTCGGAATAGCTGTAGTCAGGAAGGCCGAGGACCTCGTGACTGATACGGGTTGATCTGACAGTTCGACGAAACCCATCTTAAATTCCTCGTTCTCGCCGTCCCACAGGTCCTATCGATGGCTTGCGTCACGAATTGCGTTACTTTTCGCATCTAGCAGGCAATTTGGTCGCCCGGCATGTCAAATGACTCGAGATCGTCGGCGTCAACTTCAACTGCCACGCTCCGCATGATCGTGTCCAGGGTCAGAACAACGCGAAACTCGTTCTTCTTGCGGACTAATACTCCCTCAATACCTGCCATCACACCGGCCTTGATTCGGACTCTTTCACCGATTTTCAGGTAGGGGTGCGGCTCGACCTTGCGCGTTTGCATGCCACGGCATAATGCCTCGATTTCAAGGTCCGGCAAGGGCCAGGGTTCTTTTGACGAACCTACAATTGACAGCACTCCCGGTATACTGAGGACGGCGCCCCGAGCCTGGCGCGCAATCCGGACAAAAACATAGGTGGGGAACAGAGGCAGTTCCAGAACTACTGGGGTACTCTTCTTCCATTGCCGGGCCGCTCGATACAGCGGAAGGAAAGTTTCGATCTGGCGCTCCGCCAACATCTCGGACACATGTTTTTCGTGGCGAGGGGTGGTGTATGCCGCAAACCATTGCGGCGAGGAACAATCGGCGGCGTAAAATGCCCTGTTACCCTTCAGGTCGGTCACTAGCTCGCACATTTCAGACAAGGCTTCGCCATCCTTACTCGGAAGGTCCTTTTCCACAGAATGATTGAATGAAACCTGATGAATCAAGCGAACGGGTCTTCTCGTCCGCGTCCGCTGCAAGATCTCGTGTTACACAATTCGCCCGTTCGTCTTGAGGCGTAAAGACCCAATTCCGCGGCCTCGGGGTAGAACTGTACCGAAGCTGCAAAACCACCTTCAGGAGTATCGGAGTCGTTGGAGCCGTGGCGCTCAACTCGAAGCACTACGCCCTCACCAGTTAGGTGCACCCCAGAGCCGGAAAAGGCCAGTTTGGGGAGCAGAATGTCCATTTGGACAAGTACCCCGGTTGGCGGCAATTCGTCCGACTGGACGTAGACCCCATGACTGTTAATGTCGCGGGTCGTGCCTTGACCGCTTTGGGCAGGCCCATTTGCGGGTGCCCAATAAAAGAAGACCGGCGCGCTTAAGCAATAGCGATTTGCTCTTCGCAGTTCGACGGTCCTGGCGGTTTTGATTGCTGGTTTCATTCCATCCGCACCCGTCTAAGTTGGTTCATTAGACAAATCCAATTTACGGGTTGAGAAAAACTCCCACAATAGAGCGAAACACCCAGAGCGATCCTTCCCGATTACGTAACGGAGCGCTATGAGATGTTTGTAGTGGCCGCGTTTATGTTTCGAGGTATTCGGCCATCCGTTTGGCCCCGCCTAAAACAGGGGGGGTCTCACTCTGGACTTGAGAAGTTTTTCTCTGGTGGAGGCACGGTTTACTAACTTTGGAGTAAACAACAATGAGCAACAATAAGCAAAGAGCATACGTTCGTGTTTCCAGTTCAGGGAAAACGTGGGTTGGGGAAACATGAACGAACCGCGGATCTTAGGCTCATACAAAGAGAATTAATCAAGAATTTGGAAGACTCCCGTTGACATTCCTGGTTTGAGAGCTATCATGCGAATAACTCGCAAACGAGCTTTGCAGCCCGATGGATTCGATCTTGCGAGTTATTAGCGTTCTCTTGGTCTTTGTAACTTACAGACTTTAAATAACTTACCGTCTTCCCCCAAGGCGGTAAGCGGGCAGTTTGGAGTGTATGAAACACTGGGCCCTTGCAATCTGTTTTGATGGCGGACTGGGCTGCAGCGCGAGGCGCTGCGGAAGCAAGGCTGTAGTGATCGCGGCTCGAACTGCCAGTCCAAGACGATGAGTACAAAGGGTTATTTTGTGCCATTTGGCTGCCTTTTTTAGTTCCCAGGATGTGCGAAGTATGACGGTTAGGCGAAAGATTGTTTCAGTCCTCATCGCTCAAGGAAATGCGATGAATGGCGAGCTGCTTGCGGGGGCATTGAACAGGCAGTCGCACATTCGGGTGGCCGCGAGCGCCACGACAGTCCAGGAGGTGCTTGAAGCGGCTCAGTCGACCGTCCTGGACGTAGCCCTGATCAATGCAACCCTGGCAGACGGTCCGCTGAGTGGCCTCGTAGCTCTGCGACAGATGCGCGATTGTTCCCCGGAAGTAAAGACGGTAATTCTGGTAGACGGTCCCGACCCGAGCTTGGTCATCGACGCCTTCCGTGCCGGCGCGAAAGGTGTATTTTGCCCCTCTCACTCGGCCTTCAAATCGCTGTGCCGTTGTGTGGACAGGGTCTGCGAGGGGCAGGTCTGGGCTAACAGCAGCGAGTTGGTGCAGGTGCTGGAAGCTTTCGCACTACTTGCGCCCATGCGGATGGTAAACGCGGATGGAATTCGGTTGCTGACCAAGCGGGAGGAAGAGGTGGTCCGTCTGCTGGCAGAGGAGGGCATGCAAAACCGAGAGATCGCCCGCGAACTCAACCTGAGCGAGCACACGATCAAAAACCACCTGTTTCATATATTTGACAAGCTGGGAGTCTCCTCCCGCGTCGAGTTGATCCTCTACGCCGTGAGCAGCGCAAAACGAATGCAAATTACCGATGTCCAGAGCGACGAGCAGGAAGACGAAGCTGCTGAGAATGCGGAGATTCCTGGCAAGTTGTTGACGGGCGCCGCTTGAGGTTGATGGCATGAGACTATCGATGAGCAGACCCCGAGTCCTTAACCGCGCAGCCTGCTAGGGTCCGCTGCAGCACGAAAGGTCGTGGAGTCGGGCATCTGTAACAACAGAGGAGCTGACATGCTTCTCATAGATGGAATGCACCCGCAGCGAGGAGGGCGGTCAAGGGCGACTAACGGGAGCCGCGAAGCGGGCCTGCCCCCTGACGGCCGCCACAGCGGAGGGTAACGACAACCTTCAGCTTGTCTCCATCGGGTGTCTTTCCTTCGACCAGATAACGCCACTCTTGAAAACGGAGATCCAACTCCGGCTCGTGATAGATGATGCCTTTGCGTAAGACGTATTGCGCATCCTGCGGATCAACGCCGCGTTCTCGACACTGTTTCTAAAAATGCGGATGATACTCAACAACGCCCGTTTGAAGACACGCGCGCAGCAGTTTTAGCGCATCCGACCTGCTGAGCCGCCGAATCATCCCTGTGTGATAATTTATCACATCAGAGAGAGACCGCTATCTTGGCGAACCACAGACTCGGTCTTCATCCAGCGGGCAATAGCGGGCAATGCGGCGTGGAAACCGTGGTATTTTTGGCAACGGCGGTATATTGTTTTCTATAACTTACAGAACCTAGAACACCGATTCCCGAACGATTCCCACTCTCTCCATGACTTGAATGGATGTGCCTGACCAGGGTATTTTCGGTGGTCAGGTACCATTGAGGCAGGGGGCTGGATGATGGCACGAAAGCGCGAAAAACTGCGTGGCATTTATGAGGATCCCAAAGGCTCGAATATCTGGTGGATTCAATACTTCGATGCCCAGCGCAATCGCCATCGCGAGAAAGCCGGACGGCGCGACGCTGCCATCAACCTGTTGGCAATACGCAGGACCGCCAAACTGGAAGGCCGGAAACTTCCCCCTCCCCGGCAAGCAGTCCTTTTTCGCACGCTCTGCGCCGATGCGCTCGAACACTCGCGGGCAGAAAACACTACAAAGAGCACTCACGAACTGCAACTCAAGATCACGGAGTTCCTCCCAGCTTTTGGAGACAGGGCGGCGGAAGAGATCACCAAACAGGAGATTGTCCGCTGGTTGACCGAACAGGCGGAGGCAAGGAAATGGAAACCGTCCAGCCGGAACCGTTGGCAGGCGGCACTCTCGCTCATCTTCCGCGTGGGGATCGACAACGAAAAGATTGCGAGGAACCCCGCGGCGGGCATCAAGCGGAAGACCGAGAACAACAGCAAGGTGAGATTTCTGTCCGACGCAGAGGAGCGTGCTCTTCTTAAAGAAATCGATCCCTGGTTTCACTCCCACCTGCTGCTTTCACTCCACACAGGAATGCGCATGAGCGAACAATATAGCCTGTGCTGGTCACAGGTCGATTTCGAGCGGAGGCATTTGTTTCTGCCGAAGACCAAGAATGGGGACCCACGAGATGTTCCACTAAATGGGACCGCCTTGGGGGCACTCGAGACGTTGCGCGCCGCATCCAAAGGAGACCTGGTATTTCCGGATGCGGAAAGCCCCCGCGGCTGGTTTCTGTCAGCCATTCAACGGGCAGGCGTGAAGAACTACACTTGGCATTGCAATCGCCATACCTTCGCCAATAGACTGGTCATGGCCGGCGTGGACTTGCATACGGTCGGAGAGCTCCTGGGGCATAGGACGGCACAGATGACCAAGCGATACGCACATCTCAACGTGAACCATAAGCAGGCGGCGGTCGAGCGGATTTCCGGAATGCAGAGTGCCATCAAAACTGCCACCACGGGCAAGAGGAGCTAGAGAGTATCTTCTAAGTTGCTGTAAACAATGCGGAGAGGTGGCAGAGCCCGGTTGAATGCACCTGACTCGAAATCAGGCATAGTCGTAAGGCTATCGGGGGTTCGAATCCCTCCCTCTCCGCCATTTATTACAATCCAACGCTATCAATGCCTTTTGATTCCTCTCTCGAAATGATATAAATCTATCATTTACATGTAGATAATCCTCCGCATTGCTCTCCATGGCTCTCAGTTCATCCAGAACGATCAGCGGTATGCTTGACGGTATGTGCCAGAACCATTGACGGTACACGCTTGACTGACGGTATTCTTCCATATATCATGTTCTTATTACGAAGACGTGGTGAGGCGGATGCTGACAGCGGCAGAAGTCAATGGTGCAAAGGTTCGAGTAGAAGACAGGCAGGCACGGGCGTACAAGATGTTTGACCAAGGTGGTCTCTACCTGCACGTGACAGAGACCGGCTCGAAGTTATGGCGGTATCAGTTCCGGCTGAACGGGAAGCAGAGCATCGCATCGTTGGGCCGCTATCCTGTGATGTCGCTGGCCGATGCTCGCGACGCGCACCGCGAAGCACAGAAGCTCGTCGCTCAGGGGATCAACCCAACTGGTGAACGGAAGGCCCGCGTGGAGGCAAAGAAGGCCGCCAGGGTGCACTCCTTCGCATCTGTAGCACGTGAGTGGCTTGAGTGGTTTCGTCATGACAAGAGTGAGCGGCACGTCGCGGTGACTGAGTCCCGGTTGAACCGTGTCGTCCTTCCGGCACTTGGTGGGTACGCGGTGAACGAGATGACGGCTCAGACGTTGGTAGAGTTCGCCAAGGCAATTGAGTCGAAGAACGGGCGGGAGATGGCGGACCGTTGTTTGATGGTCGTGGGGCAGGTGTTGCGTTGGGCCGTGTCGAACGGGAAGACGAAGCAAAACATACACGCAGGGCTACGCACCAGCGAGATTCTCAAGCCTGCCAAGGTGGTGAATTTCGCCCGGTTGAAAGAGTCGGAGTTGCCGGGGTTGTTGCAGACAATCGAGGTGTATAACGGCACTCCGCTTGCAAGGTTGGCAATGAAGCTGATGGCCTACACGTTGCTCCGCACTGGCGAGTTGATCAGTCTTCGGTGGTCCGATGTCTGCATTGATTGCGGTGATACCGATGCGCCGAAGATAACGATACCGGGCGACAGAATGAAGGCGGGCCGTGACCATGTGGTGCCTCTGTCGAAGCAGGCCACGCACACACTGCGATTGCTCAAGCAATATCGGGATCAGATCGGCTCAAAGAGCGAGTACGTCTTTCCGGGCACGCAAGGAGCGGCTACCATGTCGAACATGACTCTGCTCCTGATGCTCAAGCGGATGGGATACGGAGGACGCATGACCGGACATGGATGGCGTAGCGTTGCAAGCACGATTCTCAACGAACAAGGTTTCAACCGTGATTGGGTAGAAATGGCGTTGGCACACATTCCCCAAGGGGTACGGCACGACTACAATAAGGCGTTGTATTTGGAGCAGAGGCGCGGGATGCTCCAATGGTACGCAGATCGGCTCGACACGCTGGCAAAGCAGGCACCAGAGGACGAGGCGGCGAACTCGAGAGCGGTGGCAAATTAGGAAATCTCAGCCAAGTCTTAAAAAATCGGGTAGTGTCCTAATTTGAAATCCGCAGGCTTACACTGCTCAGGAGAGTAAGGGCGTGAATGACAATCCAAAGGGACAGAGCGAAGAGCAGGCAGGAACAACCGACACTCCCCAAAACCCTCCGCCGCCCCTCGCTGAGAAAGAACCCAATGCTCATGATGTTCATTGCAATGAGGAGCAGCAGCAGCCACCCAAGCCAGAGAGGCAGCCACCCGAACCATCGAGATTTAAACGTTCTCTTCACTTTTTTAACAAGTCTGAATGGGTGAACGTCTTCCTGACTGCGGTAATAGCCTTAACCGGTGTGGTGGGCATCATTCTTGTTATTCGCGGAGGAAGCGATACGGCACGAATTAGTTGCGACGGCACATACGACATAATCTGTTTGCTGAAGTTCGGGAAGCCACTGGTTCCATGACACAGCAATCTGCGCAAATATTTGCAGAGGACGTGGAATGAGATTTCCATGAAGGATTGACGGATCAATGCAAGGGAGAATCCTGCAACGGCAATCGTCTCGGCATGGACATCCAAACCCAAAAATCGTAACTTCTCTCTCATGACCGGTTCCCTCCGCTTGTGGCTCTGGACTGTAGTTCGTCAAACAAACCCAGCCTAACCCACGACCAGCGCATCGAACCGGTCACACCAGAATGACTACTCCTCGGTAAACATCGTCAACGGCTGGGACCACCGGCTGCATCCAGCGTTGGAGGGCTGGCCGGTGCCGGTGACGGCGCACCAGGCTGATGACAAGGTTGGGAACAGCTCGTGCGGCTCCATTCCATCGATGACCTTTCTGCCACGATGAGAACTGCACAGGATGCACCCGTGTGTAGGACGGGCTGGTGAGCCACGGGCTGGGTGAACCCTCACATCCGTACCGGCGGCTTCACAGTAGGCTGCGTATGCACGCTACCCGCTGTGGCCGCTTCGCTCAAATCCCGTATTTTCCGGTTTAGACTCCAAGAGAAAGGGCATCAACGAGAAAAGACGGTATGATTGACGGTACATTCAATAGACGTTGGAGCTACATTCTTTATTTGCATTGCAGATTGTCGGACTCCCTCCCGCCAGGAATTTCCTTATCAGATTGAATACAAAGCTAAATGATAGACAATAGGCATTTTAGTTAGCATCCGCTTTGTCGCTATTGTCGCTATATTCGCCTCAATTCTGCCCTGTCCCATCGTTTTGCATGACAACAAGAAGCGCGCATGACAACGAGGCTTGAGCTGCATACAGCTTCCTTCAGAGTCCACCTCGCGATGGACACCCTTGCCGTTCAGCTAACACTTCCCCTTGCCGGGTGTGTAGAGGACTTACACCTCCAAGTGAGTGCGCCCTGCCGGGCGCACCAAACTAAGAAAGGGTTGCCGAATTGGCAACTCTTTTATTTTCAGTGGTAGGCGAGGCGGGATCGAACCCACACCCCCGGCTTAGGAGGCCTGTGCGCACGACTAGTCGGGACTCGGCACCAGCTGATTAGCCGCCTGACACGAGAACTCCGGCTTGCTCAACACCACCCGCATTCGCTACCCCGCGCTGAGCCAAGTGGAACAGGCCGACGAGCTGATCGGGCGTGTGGAACTTAGGGGGAAGTCGTAGTAGGGTTGAAGGGCATGAAGTATTGCAGCCTATGCATTCTGCATGCCCCGGCCTCAACGATTACAAGGGAAAGGCGGGTTACTGGCACGTCGCAGAAAGTTCGTTCCTTTAGCCGTTTTGGTCCACTTTCGTAATAGCGTCATGGAGCGGGGGTATAAACGGGGGTATCATCAAACGCTTGATCGAACTTTTCGCAGATATTATTAATGTTCAGTCGACATTTTGAACCGTCCCTCTCCGCCATTAGTTTTCTTATAGGATTTAGAACTTCAATTCCGATTTCAGGCAGATCGTCTTTTCGGCGGGTCTGAGCTGCGTCTCGACGCGGCGGCAGAGTGCATGGCCCTGGCCCACCGTTAGAGCAGGTGATCGCGATGGAATATGATGGACCATAGCACTCGCGAGCTTTTTTGGGGGGCTCATTTCGGGAGCGTTCTGAACATGCACACATGCTATGCCGCCTTTCGGTTGGGTAATACGCTTGCAGCCGTTTTAGGATTTTCACTCGTCATTGCCCAGGCGCAATTTTCGCCTCCGGGCGGTGCGGGTGGCGCGTCATCCGTTCCAGTGATCAGCATCATGCAGCCGAAGCAGTTGAACGACATGCTTGAAACGCCAGGGCATGAGACGGCAATCATCCTCCAGGTGGGCTCTCATCTTCTTTTTGCGGAAGCGCATGTTCCCGGGTCGGAGTACGCAGGACCGGGTTCGCAGCCTGCTGGACTTGAACTGCTCCGCACGCGCGTTGCGTCCGTGCCGAAGGACAAACTCATCATTCTTTACTGCGGCTGCTGTCCCTTGGGGCGCTGCCCGAATGTGGGTCCTGCGTACCGGCAGCTGCATGATTTGGGATTTACGAACGTCAAGGTCGTTTACATGGCGAGCAACTTTGGAGATGACTGGGTTGCAAAGGAGTACCGTACTGAAAAGGGACGATAGAGCCAACCTGGTATTCCCGGCCATTTTCCAGCGACGTATGCGCAGCTTGGCTGCCTCGCTGGTGGTTGTGGGCACAATCCTGCTTAGCAACAGCGGTGGGAGCTGCGCCGCCACTTCCCTGCTCAACAAGCGCGCGCCAGATTTCAGGCGTGCGGATTTGCACAATTCCCCGGTTCATCTTGCGGACTATCGAGGCAAGATCGTCCTGCTGAACTTCTGGGCGACGTGGTGCGCACCGTGCCTTTACGAGATGCCGCGGTTTGTGGAATGGCAGAGCAAATACGGAACTCGCGGATTACAAGTGCTGGGAGTTTCCATGGACGACAGCGACTCTCCGGTGCGCACACTGAATCGAAAGCTGCACATCAATTACCCCGTTATGATGGGAGATGAAAGGCTCGGAGAACTGTACGGCGGAATCCTCGGCCTTCCAGTGACTTACCTTATTGACAGCAGGGGTGTTGTTCGTGCTCGATTCCAGGGGGAAACCGACCTGAGCAGGATCGAGGGGCAGGTGAAGATCCTGCTTTCCTCTCCTTCTGCTTCACCGCTGCGTTGAAGAATCCATCTTGTGCCCCTACTGCGCGTGGTAGCTCCTCCAGACGCTACAATCCTTCAAGAGCCTTGTTTTCGCCCTTTGTAGGCTGGGCGAAGGTGGGAAACAGAGGAATTCTGAAAGAGGGGAAGCACAAGTGATTCTCGATGGGACCCGGCTATGCGTCAGGGGCGACCTGAAGCATCACCATGGCAGCTCGAAGTCGTTTTCGAAACAATGCCATGGCGTGATTCTCCTCTTGATTTTCACACTGGCGTCCATCACAGGGTTGGGCTCGCAACAACCGCCGCCCCCGGCCATCGCCCCCCCCGCGCTGAGCGCAGAGCCTACCAAGGCGCAGCAATCGAATGGAGGAATGGCTACAGCGGGTCCTCAAAAGGCCGAGTTCGACAGCGAGCACCGGCCTATTACCGCGGGCGGATTCGTAAAGGCCGGCCCCATTGTCTTTCAGGATGTGGCGGCGGCTGCCGGGCTCACGCGCTGGCATCACCTCTCGGGCACGCCGGAAAAGCGATTCATAATTGAAGCGAAAGGTCCGGGCGTGTGCCTGCTGGACTATGACAACGACGGATGGCTGGATATCTATCTGATCAATGGCTCGACGTACGATGCCATGGCCGGCAAGGCCGCTGCTCCCCACGCGGCACTCTTCCACAACAATCACGACGGCACGTTTACCGAGGTGACGCAATCAGCCGGCGTGGCCAATGACCGTTGGGGATACGGCTGCGTGGTCGGCGACTACGACAACGATGGCTGGCCCGACTTATACGTGACTAACTTTGGCAAGAACCGGCTTTACCGCAATAATCACGACGGCACGTTTACCGACGTGGCTGAGAAGGCCGGCGTGACGGTTGGCACGTGGTCTACGGGCGCGACTTTTGGTGATTATGACGGCGATGGACGCCTGGACCTCTTTGTTGCCGGGTACGTCCGCTTCGATTTGGCTAATCCTCCCACGTCGGGAACCAAGGGGACGAACTACGCTTTCTGCCAATACCGCGGCGCTCCGGTGATGTGCGGCCCGCGCGGACTTCCCGGCGAGCACGATCACCTGTTTCACAACAACGGAGACGGAACATTTACTGACGTAAGCAAGAAGCTGGGCGTGGACGATCCCAGCGGATTCTACGGGCTTGGAGCATTGTTCGCCGACGTAAATGGAGATGGCAAGCCGGATCTGCTGGTGGCCAACGACACTTCGCCGAATTATCTCTATATCAACAAGGGAGACGGAACCTTCGAGGACCAGAGTTACATGAGCGGCTATGCGCTCAACGAGGCCGGACGGGAAGTTGCAAACATGGGCATTGCTGCCGGCGATTACGAAAACAACGGCCATCTCTCGATTGTGAATACCGACTTCGCGGACGACTACGATGTGCTGTTTCAAAATGATGGAATGGGATACTTTACCGACGTCAGCGCACAGGCCGGACTGGTGGCGCCCACCATGCCGTTTGTGGGTTTCGCCGATGGGTTCCTTGACTACGACAACGACGGCTGGAAAGACTTGCTGATTGTGAACGGCCATGTCTACCCGGAGGTGGACAAGCACCCGGAGTGGGGAAATAGTTACGCGCAGCGGCATTTACTCTTCAGGAACCTTAGGAATGGCAAGTTCGAGTTGGTTCCGGCGGTGGAAGGAACTGGGCTTGCGGTGGTAAGCGTAGGGCGCGGGGCCGCATTCGGCGACATCTTCAACGACGGGAAGATCGACGTGGTTATCAATAACATGGATGGGGTTCCCTTGCTGCTGCGCAACGTGAATCCGGACCATCACCATTGGGTGGAGTTGAAACTGATCGGCGGACCGAAGAGTCCTCGTGATGCGGTAGGAGCGACGGCCTATCTGACGGCTGGGGGCATGCGCCAGCGGGAAGATGTGCTGAGCGGTGGGAGCTATTTATCTTCGAACGATTTTCGGGTTCACTTTGGACTGGGAGACGCTGCTGCTGTGGATGGTGTGGAGATCCACTGGCCGAGTGGGCTGGTGGAGAAACTCAAACTGCCCACCGTGGACAGCATCCTTACTGTTGAACAGGGAAAGGGGCTGATTGGTTCGCCCTGTGCAAGTTGCGTTCCTACCGAGCATTGAACGGCGACGGAGTAGAATGACACTTTGAATGATGCTTTCAGACCAATCCGTTGACGAACCGCGTGCCGGCGCAACGGTCGGTCGTGTGCGCTGGACAATCTGCGCGATGCTGTTTTTCGCCACGTCAATCAACTACATGGACCGCCAGGTGATTGCGATTCTGAAGCCCACTCTGATGCACAGCATCGGCATGACGGAAGTGGGTTATGGCCACATCACGGCCGCGTTTATGGTGGCATATGCGCTGGGCCTGCTGGCCGCGGGACGATTTGTCGACAAGGTCGGCACACGCGTCGGCTACATGGTGATTATGGCTGTCTGGAGCCTCTCCGCCATGGGCCATGCACTAGCTAACACGGTGCTGGAGTTCGGCGTGGCTCGATTCTCGCTCGGGCTTGGTGAATCTGGAAACTTCCCTGCGGCTATCAAGACAGTGGCCGAGTGGTTTCCGCAGAGCGAACGGTCACTGGCTACGGGAATCTTCAACTCGGGAGCAAATGTGGGCGCCATCCTGGCGCCGGCTATCGTGCCGTGGATAACCATTCGGTATGGTTGGCACGCGGCCTTTCTGGCCACGGGCGCCTTTAGCGCAATGTGGATCGTATGGTGGTTTCGCAACTACCGGAAGCCCACCAACCACCCCACGCTGACCGGCGCCGAATTACGTCACATTTATCAGGAAGCTGCCGAACAGTTGGGGTCTTCGACGCCATGGGCAAAGTTATTGGTTCTGCGCCAGACTTGGGCCTTTTCCATTCCCAAGTTTCTTACCGATCCGATCTGGTGGTTCTTTCTCTTCTACCTGCCCTCATACTTCACCACGAGATTTCATCTGGATCTCTCGCACCTGGGAACGCCGCTGATCATTGTCTATAGTGCTTCGACGATTGGCAGCATCGGCGGAGGCTGGCTGCCGGCGCCATTTCGCCGCATGGGGCTCTCTGCAATCCACGCGCGCCTTGGGGCCATGCTGCTTTGCGCCTGCCTGGTAGTGCCGATCTTCTGGGTCACTCATCTTCAATCGGAATGGGCCGCCATTACGCTGCTCAGTATTGCGGCCGGCGCGCACCAGGGCTGGTCAGCCAATCTGTACACCACTTCGTCGGATATGTTTCCCCGCACAGCGGTTGGATCGGTGACGGGCATTGGCGGTATGGCGGGAGCGGTGGGCGGCGCGCTGATGATGAATTATGCAGGCTATATACTGCAGCTTACAGGCAGCTATGCTTCCCTCTTTGCCATTGCTTCCAGCGCTTACCTGGTTGCGCTGTCTATTCTGGTGCTGCTTGCGCCTGGGCTGCGTAAGGTGACGCTGGCGGCATGAGCGTTCTACTTCAATGCGAGTTGTGTCGATTTTAATATGCCACTAACGCGGAAACGGAGAAACTTGTGAGCACTCAACTTTTTGATCTTACCGGCAAGGTTGCCGTTGTCACTGGAGGCACCTCGGGAATTGGACGAGCCATGAGCCTGGGCCTGGCCGATGCAGGCGCCCATGTGATTGCAACGGCCCGCAGACAACAACAGGTGGATGAGACCGCCAAAGAAATCGAGGCGCGCGGCCGTAAGACCTTGCGCCAGGCTTCTGACGTTTGCGATCGCGCATCCCTGGAGGCTTTGCTGGCGGCAGCGCTGGAGAAGTTCGGCAAGGTCGACATTCTCATTAATTGCGCGGGCAGAACCAAGCGCAGCCCGACGTTGACCGTTCCGGAAGAGGAGTGGGAGGCAATCATGGACACCAACCTGACCGGAACGCTTCGTGCATGCCAGATCTTCGGCAAGCAGATGTTGGAGCGGGGCTACGGGCGCGTGATCAACATTGCCTCGTTGACCAGTTTTCTTGCACTCACCGAAGTAGCAGCATACGGCGCAAGCAAGGCTGGCGTGGTTGCGTTGACACAGTCGCTCGCCGTCGAATGGTCAAAGAAGGGCGTCACTGTGAACGCCATCGCTCCCGGTGTGTTTCGAACTTCCTTGAACACTGCGTTGCTCGATGGCACACCGCGCGGACAAGAACTGCTTATGCGCACGCCCATGGGACGCTTTGGCAAAACGGAAGAATTGGTTGGAGCTGCAATCTTTCTCGCGTCTGACGCCGCTTCATTCGTGACCGGACATACCTTGGCTGTCGATGGCGGTTTTCTGGCCAGCGGAGTGAATCAATAAACTTGTTAGCAGGTTGGAAGGCAGCAATGCAGATGCATAGTCATTTCGAGTTTGGCAAGAACGGGATTGAGGTTGCTCTCCCGGATGGTTTTCAGTACGACGTAATCAGGAGCAGGTCGGCCTCAGAACTGGGCGATGTGCGAACCGCCATCGAAAACGCACTCGATCATCCGATCGGATGCAAGCCGCTGATGGCGCTGGCGGCCGGCAAGAAGACTGCTGCTATCTCGGTCTGCGACATAACGCGGCCGGCGCCAAACTCTTTGACTCTGCCTCCGCTTCTAAGCCGACTCCACAAGGCTGGCATACCGGCGGAAGGCATTACGATCCTGGTTGCCACCGGGCTTCACCGGCCGGCATCGAAAGAAGAGATCGAGCGGATCGTCGGACCGCAGATTGCGTCGGCCTATCGAATCGTGAACCATGACGCCCGGGCGATTGATCAACATCGCGCTCTTGGGTCTACGCGGCGGGGAACGCCGGTGCATATCGACGAACGATTCATGGCTGCCGATTTGCATATCACGCTCGGATTTATTGAGCAGCACCTGATGCTGGGATTCTCTGGCGGGCGCAAGCTGATTGTGCCGGGGTTGGCGGCGCAAGAGACCATCAAGGTGATCCACTCGCCAGCGTTCATGAGAGAGCCGCTGGCTACCGAGGGCTCAATTGCCAACAACCCATTGCACGCGGAACTGCTGGAGATTGCGGCGATGGCGCAGCACGACTTTGTTCTGGACGTGACCCTGACACAGGCGAGGAAGATCTCGGCTGTCTTTGCCGGCGAACCCCGAGCGGCGCACGGGGCGGGCGTGGAATTTCTGGAGAGGACCACTCTGGAAAAGCTGCCGGAACCCGTGGATGCGGTGATCACGAGTGCGGCTGGATATCCGCTGGATCTGACTTTCTACCAGGCCACAAAGGGCATCACCGCTGCTCAGCATGTCGTGAAACCAGGTGGCGGGATACTGCTTTTGGCAGAGTGCGCGGAAGGGGTCGGATCGCCCGAGTTTACGCGGAAGTTGCAGGCGTTCGAGGGATATCAAAGCTACCTGGACGAGATTCGGAATGCGCCCGTGGAGATTGACCAGTGGCAGTTGGAGAAGCTGGCACTTACCGGCCTGAAGAACAAGGTCGTGTTTTATACGCCGGGCGTTTCGGCGGCGCAACTCGGCAGCCTTGGCAAGCAGGCCTTTGGCAAATTGAATGAGGCGGTTGCGTGCCTTTTGGAAGGCCTTCCTCGTGGAGCGCGCGTTGCGCTGATTCCCGAGGGACCTTACACGTTCGCGCGGGCTTGATAGCGCTGCAACTGTGCACGGTTCCCGACGGAGGAAGAGGGAAAATGCCCGGGCCTCAAGACCTCCGAAGATTCGCACTTTTTCCGGGGGCTCCCTCCGAAATTGACGATCCCGGACGGTAGAATCAGGCGGTACTTGAGCAGATAAGCCTCACGCTATCGTGCGCCTCTCGCTTCGAAGTGTGCTTCGATCTCTTCCAGAGTCTTGTTCTTGGTCTCGGGTAGAAGGAAAGCTGCGACCAGGAAGTAGACGACCGTGAACCCCCCAAACATGAAGAATATTGACGAGTAACCATGTTTGCCGACGAAAGGCAGGAAGATGGCGGCAATGGTGGTGGAGACGAATTGATTGATGACCAGGGCTATACTCATGCCGTTTGATCTGATTCGCGTTGGCATGAGTTCCGAGAGGGCCAGCCAACTGCACACGCCGGGCCCGAGCGCATAGAAGGCCATGTACAGATAGAGGCATAGGGCTACCCACCAGCCGTGGCGTGCATCCGGAACGGCGCCGATGGGCGCTTTGTCGATTTTTAGAGGCGCGGTGCGTGCCTCATCCAGGTTGGCAAATGGGTTCTTGAAGAACGCCTCGACCTTGTTGGCGGGAACGCAGCTTTCGCGCGTAATCAGGATGGGCGCGGCGGCTGGATCGTCGGAGCGGACAGCACTGGTGGAAGCGGAGAACCCTCCATAGGAATAGATAATGGCCAGCGAGGCGTGATCGCTTGGAATTGCGCTGACCTCGTTTCCATTGGCTTCGAGCAACTTCCCTGCCAGTCCACGGTCGAAGTGCAACATAACTTCCTGACCTGGGCCGACCATGGACTGAATCGCGCTGCGGCAATCGAGATTCAAATCTTCGGTGCGGAGAAACGTGATCCCGACGACGGTGGTGAAGGCGATGATGCCGCTTGTACCCAGAACCAGCAGGAACTTGCGGCCTCGGCGGTCGACCAGCACGATTCCTACGATGGTCATGAGGAAATTGACTACCGTGAGAATGACGTATCCCCAATGCGCGTAGAGGTCGGAGAGTCCGCTTTGCAAAAGAATGCTGGTGTTGTAGCTAATGATGGAGTTGATGCCGGTGGTTTGGTTGAGGAACAGAATCGCACAGGCGATGAGAAATGGAACCACGTACTTCCGGCGCAGGATGGAACCCTGATTCTTTCGGCCAGGCAGGCGCGACTCGACTTCACTTTGCGCCGTTGCCCTCATCTCTTCCATTTCAATGTTGGCCTGTTGCGATGTCCGCGAGCGGAGCAAGGCCGCATGAGCAATCGCCTCCTTGCCATGGCGGAAGAGCCATCGAGGAGATTCAGTCACCATCAGGCTGCCTAGCAGGAAAAGGACGCCGGGAGGAAGAGACACCCAAAAGATCCGGCGCCAGGCCTGATCTTTGAAACTCAGCAAGGCGGCGGAATCACCGGAAAGAGAGACGGCATGGACGCGATAGCTGTAATAGATTCCGACCGTGGCGGCCACGACGATTCCCAACGTTAGAAGCCACTGGAAAATTCCCGTGCCTTTGCCGCGATTGGTTGCGGTAAGGCACTCGGCTAGATAGAGCGGAACTACAACTCCGATAACGCCGCCGCTGGCGCCCTGCAGCAGGCGGCCGAAGAACAATGCCTCGTAGCTATGGGAAAGAGCAATTACCGGAATGCTGAGGACAAACATGGCGCCGCTGAGGACCATGAGCGGCTTTCGTCCAAAGGCGTCGGCGATCGCGCCCGCGAAGAGAGTGGAGAGGACGCTGCCGAGCAGCACTGCAGCCACGATGATGGAAAGCTGAGCGATGGTGAGGTGCGAGGTTGCCTCAAGATATGGCAATGCTCCGCCAATGATGCCTACGTCGATGCCGTAGAGCAGGCCGCCGAGCCCCGCGACCACCAAAAGAAAGGCATTGTAGGCACGTTTCCCGGAGGGATCGGTAGGTGAGGAGATTGTATCTATGGGCAAGGCATTCCTGGTCATGGTAGACAATTCACTCCTCGACGGACATCATTCGCCACCATAATTCAGCGGGTACATAAGAGTGTATTCCGGGAGTTGGAGTTCCGGGCAAGAAAGCAGCGCAAGTTATTGATTTTATTTGGCTGCCCCCCGGGGAGTCCCATCGGTTGAAACCACAGGGGATAAGACCAGTTGGCACAGTAGATATCCCCACCTGTATCCTCAAAGGATCCAGATTTCTTTCAGCTTTTCGGGAGCTCGCGCGCAGCTTTCTCTGAACGCCTTCGACTCTCTCACACCCTGGGGTACCTGCGACTTTGTGTGTCCCAGTCCCTTCTTCATTGTCCCGAGGAACCGCCAGCTCAAATCGCTGCCAAACAAGTCAAGGCAGGCCATCGTCCAGGCAATCGCACTTCGCCTGTAAGTATCCTCCGGCAAAGCCGGAGGCTTTACGGTTGCTGGCCCCTCAAAGGGGCCTGATCGCAACCGGTGAAAGCAAAAGCAAGAACAAAAGCAAAGGCCTCACAGTGCAAACATTATTGGCGCAGTCCAGACAAAATGAGGGAGAACATACTCCCGGAACTGTCAAACTTCTACTGCCACCCCGGCAAAGCCGGGGGATCTCCCAGGGCTTTTAGGTTTATCGCCTGCTCGTATTCCACGCCAGAGCCGCCGCAAGATCACCCAGAACAATTTCTCAGAAGCGGCAAATCGAGGCTGTGGACGCCTCCGTTTCAGGACACCGAGCTGTTGCCGCAGCGTCAGGTTTTCCAAGAGCAGAAGGTTGAGGGAACTGGCAGATCGAACGACCAGGACGGGGAGAAGCACCAACGTACGCGCATGAGCCAATTCTACATGGCACCACACAAAGCCCAACGCGCCGCTCATCTGTTCGATTTGGCACCAGATCCATGTTTTGGCGAGCCACAGCGGCTGGCGCAACAATTCTCACAGACGCGCCGGTGGCTCCGGGCGCAAGGCCATTTCCTTTACTGACCAGGCCTGTATACCGAGCAGGCCTTAGAACCTGTCCAGAAACTAAGGTGATCGTCGCAGGAGCAGGTGCGCGAATGCGATGTGGATCATGGTTTCGGCGGAGGTGTGGCGAAGTTCGTAGTCTTTGCTGAGACGGCGTGACCAGTTGAGCCAGGCGAAGGTGCGTTCGACGATCCAGCGCTTGGGCAGTACGCGAAACAGGTGTTGTTCGTTGCGTTTTACGATCTTGACGGAGTAGTCAAACATATCTTTTGCCCAGTCGATCAGCTTGCCTGTGTAGCCGCCATCGGCGAAGACAGTGGTGATCGAGTCGAAGCGGCAGAACAAGCGCATCAGCACGGCACGGGCCGCCACACGGTCCTGGATGCCTGCCGAATGCACGATCACCGCCAGCAGGTTGCCTTGCGTATCTACCGCGATGTGCCTCTTGCGGCCCTTGATCTTCTTGCCCGCGTCGTAGCCGCGCCGCCCCCTTTTAGCGCCGTCTTGGCCGACTGCGAATCGATAATCGCCACGGTGGGCGTGGCGTTTCGTCCGCCGGCCTTGCGGCCCTGTTCGCGTAGCGTCTGTCCTACGCGCTCCCACACGCCGCTGTCGCGCCAGGAGCGAAAATGCTCGTGAACTGTTTTCCAG
>OCZT010001720.1_pt1 | contig 22630 bp, 23 predicted proteins | sample 1539031 | NCBI WGS metagenome assembly OCZT01 (sample SAMEA3539308, study PRJEB22396) | soil metagenome | biome: tundra; feature: field; material: soil | place: USA | collected 2010-05 | depth 0.15 m | reverse complement strand
GAAAGGTATATAAACAACTAAATAGGAAACTGAATCAAACCGAAAAAACCATTTTTCGACCTGATATAAGCAATATTATTGTTCTGAAAAACGGCGTGTTCGCGAGTATCTAACGACGTCCATCAGCGGAAATCGACCAAGTTATTGGGGGGTTCCTCTTCCTAATAGATACTAAACGTATATTCGACCTGCTTCGTGATACTAACCGGCTTCCCGTCAACGGTTCCCGGTAAGAACGATATTTTTCTTGCGACTATAATGGATTGTTCCGTAAGACCCAAAGGACGTCCAGTCACTACCGATATCGAGCCTACGCCGCCGTTTCTCAGGAATGTCACACGCAGAATGACCGACCCCTGAATATTTGATTGCCGCGCTTGTTCTGTATAAGCAGGCCGCGGTTTCGACACGATCACAAGAACTTCCTGTTCCTTTCCATCAAAATCACTTTTTAGATCGACCTCAGCATCGCCCAAGGTTGCTTCTGCACCCTTGCCTATGTCGAGCCCCATCGAACTCGATAGCTTGAGTCCACTTAAAAACCGCCCCTCATCGACCGCCGTCTCCTTGCGAGAAGTAATCCCGAGCTCCAACCACCGATCTTTCTGCCAGACAAGCCAGCGAGTCTTAACTATGGATCCGCTCGTAGAAGTCGAACGCAGTACCTTGGCAGGGATTCCTGCAACGCTCGCTTCAGACTCAACATAACCCCAGCTCTGCGCTTTGAGTCCTGCCAGGCGGTTTGTAAATGCCGCCTGTGAGAATTTTGTTTTCGTTGAGCATGAGTCCGGTATAGGACGGCGGCTTTTGGCATGCCATTCGAACTCATATACCACGCCGCCGGCATAGGCGTGATATAACGCCCCCTCAGTCTGAGAACAAAGATCCGATTCGACTCTGACCACCGGGAGTTTCGGAAAAAGAAAAGACAGATGCTGCGACGAGATCTGAAATGCCCTCCAGGCTACGGGTGCTGAATACTGATCTGAATTTGTAAGCTCCTGGCCAAAAGAAACGACCCCATAGCTGAGTATCGAGACGAGAGAGATGACCTGGATAATATGTGAGATAAGTTTCACAGTAAGTAAATCGTATCATTCGGCAGGTGTCGATTCGGCAAAGGTCTGGGTCCAGCCGTGGGCGCTAAAAAACGCCCCGCAGGGTAAAGCGGCCTTTCTTCTTCGTTACGAGCCCTTACTTACGTGCGGGCTACTGAACGGATTTGCCAGGCAGACTAAGACACCCAGTCGCATCGACTCCAAATCGACCGAGTCCATTTACCGTCTTCCTTCCTCATGATGTGATAGGTTCCGTCACCGCAGAGCCAGCCGCAGTGGTGTCCCAGGTACACCAATGCAATGGTTCTGTCCGGGCTGAAGGCGACCGCAGACATATCCAGGTACCCATCGGAATTTGGATATTTATCATAAAAAGCTTTCCAGCCGTCTACTTGCTTGTCGATAAATATAGTGCTGATCAGAGAGCGACTTACGAGTTGGTACTTATATGGAAGGTCGAATTTATCTTTGAGCGTATCCGGGGTTTTGTTCGCCGCCTTATAATCTCTGATCATTGCTTCAAACTGTGCCTCCTCGCCGGCTTCCGGCTTAACGCAGTCTTCAATTCTCGTCCCCCCGAGATGCGGATAATCGGTAGTTTCAGTTTCGATCACGAGGTTCGGCGTCCGGTCTTGGCGAGCACCGATGTACTCGCGAATAAGGGCCGAGTAAACTGCGTATACCTCGGCACCGGGATCTGGCGACGTCTTTTGCGCGATGACGGGGGTGGCCAGAGAAATAAGGAGCAGTAGTACCGCAACGAGTAGCTTCATACACTAATAATAGACCAACGGGGAAGTCGTGATTCCGGCTCAGTAGATTTTGAACGTGTAGTATAGAGTCCGAACAGTGTCGATGGCTTTGCCATCGACCTTAGCAGGGATGAATTTGATCTTGCGAACGGCCACTATCACATTCTTTCCCAAGCCTTTGTCCGCTCGATCGTCGACAGTTATGTTTCCGATGGTGCCGTTTGCAAGGAATTGGACATTTACAAAGATCCTCCCCTGAATGCGCCGCATTCTGGCATCGTCGGTATATTCAGGGCGGGGTTTGCGTAAAACGATAACGTCACCCGATAGCATATCCAACTGTCCCGACACAAAGCTACGCACCTTTCCGAACACCCCAACGGGCTCAGCGCCGGTCGGCTTCTTTGTCAAGGCCGCTTCGGTTTCGGGAGATATTGGTAGAGCGTCGAAGATGATGGGATCACTGGTTACGGTCTTGTCCTGAATGCTCGCATTCGGCTCAAGATGAGAACCGCCGAACCGCATCGTCTCGAGAAAAGAGCTTCATCGTGGGGTTGTCATTCGACCCGATCAAAGTTATGACAAAGTACGACTTCTTAGACCCTGCGTATATGGTCACGTGGAGATCTGAACCGTACATCTCATCTTCGCGACGCACATAGAAATCTGTGAACTTATAATTTCGGACATTTGATCCTGGCAGACCGAAAGGAAGACTGAGTCCTTTTACGTATTTTATAGGTTCGTCTTTGATCTCTTGCTTTCTGACTGAGGCTTTAACTCCTTCAAAAAAGGTATGAAGCGTCACGGCCTTCAACTCACTATCACGGTCAATCAAAATTGAAGCCGGGGCCTGGAACCATAGTTCACCTGACGAATCGACGTAGTTTCTCCACTCGGCACCCTGTCCATATGCCGCGAAACCAAAAAGATTTACCAGCAATAAGACGGATATGATTCGTCGCCGTTTCATAGTCCTATTCTAACTTAGAGTCCGAGAAAAAGGCCCCGTTGAGTGACGAAGCTTTTCTGAAATACCCCGGTCGCTACGGCTCTCGGTTCGGACACGAAATAGTGGAAAATGGAAAGTGGAAAATGGAGAATGGAGAATTGTTTGAAGGATAAAGGCAAAAAAGGACGGAAGATCGTGGTTCGTGGATCGTTGATCGTTGTGAAGATATTGATTCGGGCTGAAAGGTGAAGGATCGGTTAGCTGTCTTGATTGAAGAGGGTGGCGTAGCCACGATGATCATTGGGTGAGCGTTGCGGAAAGGCGTAGCCGAGGCGTAGCCGTTTCCGCACATAGAGCGGCGGAGCCGGAGAGGGAAAAAGTGAAAGAGTGAAAGAGGGAAAGAGTGAAAAAGTGAAAATTAAGAAGCGTTTATTTGTGCTATTCGCGTCGATTCGCGGGCAAAGTCTTAGAGAACCACCCCGTCCCGATAAAAGACATCGGGACACCCCTCCTTCGTAAGGAGGGGAGCTCAAGGAGAAAAGTGAAAAAGTGAAAAAGTGAAAAAGTTTGCTCAAGCTTCAAGGAGGATCTTTGGGTTCTTCTTGGCGATCGACAGCAGCTTTAGGCTCGCCCCGCTCGGTTTTCCGTAGCCCTGCTCCCAAGATTGGACGGTCTTCGGCGAGATATTAAGATACCTGGCAAATACGGCCTGCGAAACATTGAGTCCCTCGCGGACCTTTACGATCTCCTTCGCCGATAGTTGTTTTGGCGGGCGGGGAAGCGTCGTCGTGCGAAGGTCCTTTCGTTTGCCCTCGGCGTGCTCGATGGCCGCGGCGAGACCAGCCTTAAGGTCTTCGAAAAACTCATTTCTCTCTTCAACTTTTCTTGCCATATATCCTCTTTAATTTCCTGACCATCGTCGCAAGCTCGTTTCTCTCTGCCTTCGAAAGATTCGCCTTTTCGTTCTTACCGAAGAAGTGTATTAGATAGATAGTCCCCGCGATCTCAATATAGACGTATACGTACCTAAAACCTCCACTTTTCCTCTTGCGACAACCTTATCACCTACACGGGCCTTTCTAGCTCCCGCACATCCCGCCATCAGACAAGCCCAGCCCAGGGTTATTGACCAGGTCGTTTTGCAGGTTGAAGAGCACGTCCAACGAAGCGAGCTTGTCTATCCGCTTTGTAAAACCTGGTGATTCGACAAAGTGAATGAGCTGCGGCTCCATTGGATTAGACTGTACTAGTGGATAGTATGGTTGTCAAGAATTGACAGGATCTAAAGGGCCCCAAAAAAAGGCCCCGGAGTTATGACGAGGCGTTCTTGCGGGTCAGCGCTCTATGTGTTCGTGGTATCTACCGCCCCGTCTGCCGAAGCGGCATCCACCCCGCCTAATCAAGGTGGGGAGCTTTAGGAATCACATTCCCAAGCGGCTATCGAGTTCCCAAACGTCGTTTCAGAAACTCAAGCAGATCATCCTGCCAAATCGAAACACCCTGAGCGAAAATCAAATGGCCGGGCGCGACATTGCTGGGATTGCTGGTTGGCGTAAACGCCGGGTAGATGATCGTCTTCTCGGACTCGCCAGACGATTAGGCATAGCCGTTTCCGCACATAGAGCGGCACAGCCGGGGAAAATGGAGAATGAAGAATTATTGTAAGAAATGGGAAGTGATAAGCAGGACACTTGGCCGCGAATAACGCGAATAACACGAATTAGGACTCTTATTCGTGTGATTTGCGTTATTCGCGGGCAAAAGTCTTAGAGAACCACCGAGGTCTGCCGAAGCGGCATCTCAGAAGAGAGAACCACCCCGTCCGCGAAACGCGGCCACCCCTCCTTCGTAAGGAGGGGAGCCGTCTAAGACTACATTCCCATTCCCATGCCGCCGATGCCGTCGTCGGACTTGTCGTTCCGGACGTATGCGATCGTGGCTTCGTTCCGCGGAAGGTGGCCGACTATTTTGCCGGTGCCGCCGGACAGCCTATCATGCGGTCCTGAGCACTCGAGCGATAGATCTGAGTATTGTAGGTGCCTCCACCGGCGTAGTCCTGTTTGATCCGAGCACTGTAGAGGTGGCAGTAGGGTTGGTCTTCGGCAGTGTCGCGGACCCAGACGTAGCCGTCTTTGTACCGGTAACTGGGCAGCCCACTGTCGTCTTTTTGGATCTGCCAGGCTGCAGTGTCGAGACCGATCTTGTTTACTTTGATGGTCTTCGAGCCTTCGAAAAGGATCATTAGCACCTTTTCCGCGGCAGGATCGTGAAACTTGAAATCCTCGGCACGCGGGCTGGAATTGCCGATCTTTGCCGCTACGGCAGCCGCTAATTCATCAAGAGCAGGATCAATGTTGTCACACACGCCGCCGCGTTGAAAGGTCTTCCATCTTGCCAGCCATTCGTCGCGTTCCTTCTTTGAGAGTGCGAATAGTATGTAGTTATCGTTGGATTCGTGCACCATGTTGCCGCCGCGGACCGGGTCGTAGGCTTTGACCTCTTGCGTTGATTTCTTGATCTCTTCGGCATGGAAATCGAGCCCGACGTTCGGTTCACACCGCTGAGCCGACGCTCTCGACACACCCACGATCATCAAGGCCGCCATTGCAAAAATAACTAATCTAACTGTTTTCACGATTTTATCGCCTCCTGCTTGTTCTCTTTTTATAGAATTTATAGTTCATTACAACTCAGTTAGCAATAAAGAAGTTTTGCCCTTTGCCGAGCGAAGCCTCGGATGTCAGGAAATAAAAAAGCTTCACCCATAACGAGCGAAGCTTTTTGGATTGGAAACATGCCGGCGCGTGACCTTTGTGTTTACATGCCCATGCCCATGCCGCCCACGATTTCAATGGAGAGTGCAAAATGGAAAATGGAAAATGATAAGAATCGCGAATTGGCGATCATTGCTTCGGTCTTTGCTTCCACTTTCATCATTCACGCGGCGATCAATTCGGCTTGGGCATCAACAGCTTTGATGGCGGTTTGGATCGAGTCGACCTGCGGCTCATCGAAATAGACCTCGCCGCATTGCTGACAGATGAAAGCCGGCACGTTATCAAAGACGAGATGATATCCTTTGCGGTCGATGTGGAACGGCGCGGTACCGCGTACCATTTTTCCTTTGCAATACATGCATTCCATTATTCTTACTTCCTTGTCAGAAAATCCGCTGACCACTCGTCCTCGTCCGGCACATACGCCGTGATAATTGCAAGATACTCGGTTTTTGGCGAACAGACAATATGGATCGGGCGGCCGATCGACTCATAACCGAGCATCAGGCAGCTGTGACCGCGTGCATCTCCTGGATAATCTTCGATGATCTCACCTTCAAAAATGACCGCGCGAATGTCAACGGTCGTTATCATTCTGTCGGGCCGCGCCATCTGCCTGATCGCGTGCGGGAGATATAAGATAGGTTTCTTAGCAGCTTCGCGGACGCGTTGTGTTATGTCCAGTGCCACGAACGTGATCGTAACACGAAGTCAGAAAAAGGCCCCGCCGAGTGACGAGGCCTTTGTTAATTAACACGGTTGCAGCTGCGTGAGCTAAAATGTCTACCGCCCCGTCTGCCGAGGCGGTAGACACCCCGCCTAATCAAGGCGAGGAGCTTTTTACATTCCCATGCCCATGCCGCCCATGCCGCCGCCCATGCCGCCCATGCCGCCGTCGCCCTTTTCGTCGGGTGCGTCCGCGATCATGGCTTCGGTCGTCAGCATGAGGCCGGCGATCGAGGCTGCATTCTGGAGTGCGGTGCGGGTGACCTTTGCGGGGTCGATGACACCCGCTTTGATGAGGTCCTCGAACTTCTCGGTCGCGGCGTTAAAGCCAAACGAACCGTCACCGGCCAGTACCTTTTCGACGATCACCGCGCCTTCTTTACCAGCGTTTTGTGCGATCTGGCGAAGCGGCTCTTCCAACGCCCGGCGGACGATCTGGACGCCGATGCGCTCGTCGTGGTCGGCTTCGTCAGCCTGGAAGTTGTCGAGCACGTTCCCCGCACGGACAAGAGCGACCCCTCCGCCGGCGACGATGCCTTCCTCAACGGCCGCTCGGGTCGCGTGCATTGCATCCTCGACACGTGCTTTCTTTTCCATCATTTCAGTCTCGGTTGCGGCACCGACCTTGATCACCGCGACACCGCCGACAAGCTTGGCAAGACGTTCCTGTAATTTTTCACGATCGTAGTCACTGGTCGTGTCTTCGATCTGATTGCGGATGGTCTTGATACGGCCGTCGATCGCTTCGCCTGAGCCCGCGCCCTCGACGATCGTCGTATTTTCCTTGTCGATCGTGACCTTTTTGGCTTTGCCGAGATCGTCAACGGTGATCGTCTCGAGCTTGATGCCGAGGTCCTCGCTGATGACCTTACCGCCGGTCAGAACGGCGACGTCCTCGAGCATCGCCTTGCGGCGATCGCCGAAGCCCGGTGCCTTAACAGCCGCGACATTTAACGTACCGCGAAGTTTGTTAACGACGAGCGTTGCAAGGGCCTCACCCTCGACATCCTCGGCGATGATGAGCATCGGACGGCCCATCTTGGCAACCTGTTCGAGTATCGGCAGCAGATCGCGCATGTTCGAGATCTTCTTTTCGTGGATCAGGATAAGCGGCTCCTCGAGAACGGCCTCCATCCGATCGGGATCGGTGACGAAATAGGGCGAGAGATAGCCGCGGTCAAACTGCATACCCTCGACAACTTCGAGCAGCGTGTCCATGGTCTTGGATTCCTCGACCGTGATGACGCCGTCTTTGCCGACCTTGTCCATCGCCTCGGCGATGATCGTGCCGATCGTTTTGTCGCCATTGGCCGAAACCGTGCCGACCTGTGCGATCGCGTCACCCGCGACCGGCTGCGAGAGTTTTTGGATCTCTTCGACAACCTTCGTGACCGCTGCTTCGATGCCGCGTTTCAACGCCATCGGGTTTGCACCCGCGGCGACTGTGCGAACGCCTTCCTTAAAGATCGACTGTGCAAGCACCGTCGCGGTCGTCGTCCCGTCGCCGGCGACATCAGATGTTTTGCTCGCGACCTCGCGGACCATCTGGGCACCCATATTCTCGAGCGGATCCTTGAGCTCGATCTCCTTTGCAACCGTTACACCATCTTTGGTGATCGTCGGGCTGCCAAATTTCTTATCGATAACGACATTGCGGCCCTTTGGACCGAGCGTTACCTTTACCGCGTCAGCGAGCTGATTGACACCGCGTAAAATAGCGGCGCGTGAATCTTCTCCGTGAACTACTTGCTTTGCCATGTTTTTGTTAACTCCTTTTAGAAATTTTCAATTTCTGATCTTTGATTTTGGATCTTAGATCTTTGACCGGAGCTCTAAAATCGAAGCTCAAAGATCAAAGATCAAAGGTCACGCGTTTCGCGTTTTACGCTGCCGCTCCTGCCCGATTAATGATGCCGAGGATCTCGTCCTCGCGCATGATGATAAATTCCTCATTGTCGAGCTTGATCTCGGATCCGCTGTATTTGCCGAATAGAACACGGTCGCCCGCTTTGACATCCAAAGTCTGACGCGTACCGTCTTCTTTATATTTTCCGGCGCCGGCGGCGATGACCTCGCCTTCTTGCGGCTTTTCCTTTGCGGTGTCTGGAATAAACAGTCCCCCCGCGGTTTGATTTACGTTGTCCTCGATCCGGCGAATGATCACCCGGTCGTGGAGTGGTGTGATGTTTGTAGCCATAGTATCTGCTCCTTGTTTATCCTTGAAATAGTAATAATGATAACAACCCGGATAACGAGGAATATAAAGACCCCCGGAACTTAGCACTCATTATCCAAGAGTGCTAGTTTAGTAAACATCATTAAACCTGTCAACTCTTATTTGAAGATTTGAGAAAATATGAGTGTCCAAGTATCAAGTTTAAGGGGGAAAAAGTGAAAGCGTGAAAAAGTCGGAACCGGGAGCGCCGGGGTCCCCGCGAGGGCATCCCGAGTGGGGTGGAGGATGCGACTGGGTCGTTAACGCAACGCGCCATGGAGGCAAAGCAGATTTTTGAACGCGGATAAAGCGGATTAGGCGGAAAGAGCCGGATCTGATATTTAAATAGATTCTGATCCGTGTCGATCCGCCATATCCGCGCCATCCGCGTTTAAAGAACCATGAACATTTCGGAAGTAAATATCTACCCAATCAAATCCCTTAAGGGCATCTCGCTTTCGTCGGCAAAGGTCGAGGCGCGTGGGCTGCAATATGACCGACGATGGATGCTGGTTGATAAGAACGATTGGTTTTTGACGCAGCGGAAGATACCAAAGATGGCGACGATTGGTGTTGAGGTGAACGGGGACGGGCTTACAGTAACCAGCGGCAGCAGCAGTAGCAGGGGAGATGCAAGCGGCAGTGGCAGCGGCGGGGACAGTAGCAGTGGCAGCGGCAGTAGCGGTAGCTCGATCAATATTCCATTTCAGCCGGTGAATGGCTGGGAGACAGCTGCGGTGCGTATTTGGCGGAACCGGTGCAAGGTGAAGGTCTATGACAGTGCCGTAAATGAATGGTTCAGCGATGTGCTTGGAGCCAGCGTCCGGCTTGTTTATATGCCCGATGAAACAAAGAGGCTCGCTCATGCTCCATATAAGATCAAGGCGGACGATCATGTCAGCTTTGCCGACGGTTTCCCGTTTCTTCTTATCGGCGAGGGATCACTTGAAGATCTCAATTCGCGGCTAAAAGAGCCGGTGCCGATGAAACGATTTCGCCCCAATTTTGTTGTCGCGGGCACCGAACCGTTTGCCGAGGACACATGGAAACGGATACGGATCGGTGACACTATCTTTCATGTGGTTAAACCTTGCGCGCGATGCATTATCCCCACAACGGATCAGGACACCGGTATTCGCAAAAGCGGCGAACCGTTAAAGACGCTCGCCAAATACCGCACAAAAAAGAAGCGACGCACTAACAAGGTCCTGTTTGGTCAGAATCTCATCGCGGATGAACCGGGCGGGGTCGTGAAGATTGGGGATGAGGTTGAGGTTTTGGAATACAGGTAGGTTCCTTGGTCCCAAGTCCCAGGTCCCAAGACTCAAAACCAAATCCCAGGTCGCAAGTCGTACTAGTGTCCCGACAGGGGACACTATGTTAATAGCCCACCGATTCACTGCGAATAACCCGAAACAAAGCGAATGACACGTATCCAACATTCTCGGCGGATGGGACAAAACTATTCTTTAGCAGCGATCGGGAAGGGAAGTTTGCGATCTATGAAGTAGACCTGCCGCGGTAGCCTCAGATATTAGATCTTAGATCTCAAATTTATCTTTCGGCTTGCCGCGCTGCCACAGCGGCGAGGCTCGCCTCGACGTCAAACTCTCGAAAAGAATCATCGAGGCTATGCCTAGGCTATGCCTGGGACCAAGTTGCGAGATTATGGGACCAAGTTGCGAGATTATGGGACCAAGTTACCAGATTATGGACCCAAGTTGCGAGATTATGGGACCAAGTTGCGAGATTATGGGACCAAGTCCCAAGCGCCAAGTCCCAAGGGTTGCATCATCCCAGGTCTCGGAATCAAAAGATCAAAGATCAAAGATCAAAGGTCCCAGGCTCACAACTGCTTGCAGGTCAACATTTCATATGCCTTTACGTAGCGATCGGTGGTGGCTTTAACGATATTATCGGGCAAAGGCGGCGCGGGCGGGCGTTTGTCCCAGTCGAGAGATTCCAGATATTCGCGGACAAACTGCTTATCAAACGAGGGCTGGGCATGACCCGCCTGGTACGAGTCCGTCGCCCAAAAGCGCGACGAGTCGGGCGTTAGGACTTCATCAATGAGCAGGATATTGCCGTTATTGTCCATGCCAAACTCGAACTTGGTGTCTGCAATAATAATGCCCCTTTCACGCGCATATTCTGAAGCGGTATCGTACAGCCGCAGCGACGTATACCTCAGTTGGGTACCGACATCCTCACCAACTATTTCACGAAAGCGATCAAAGTCGATATTCTCATCGTGGCCCTCGGCTGCCTTTGTGGCCGGGGTAAATATCGGTGCGGGAAGTTTATCGCATTGCCGCAGACCCGGCGGCAATTCGTGCCCACAGATCGAGCCTTTCTCCTGGTATTCTTTCCATCCCGAGCCCTCGAGATAACCGCGAACGACACATTCGACAGGGAAAACGCGAGTCCGTCTTACCAGGCTCGATCGCCCGCGAAGCTCTTCGTAGTGTGCTAACTGCTCCGGCATCTCATCGAGGTCGACCGTGATCAGATGGTTGGGCGAGATGTCCGATAAATGCCGAAACCAGAAAGCCGAGATCTGAGTCAGGATCTTGCCTTTTTTGGGGATCAGTGTCGGCAAGACGCAATCGAAGGCCGAGAGACGATCCGTCGCGACAAGCAGCAGCCGGTCGTCGTCGATCTCATAGACGTCGCGGACCTTGCCGCGATGAATTAGCTTCAGTTCCGGGACCGCGGATCGCGACATAACTGAGCCGGCTTTGATTGAGTCATCGTTTCCCATGTAACTTATCCATTATGAATCCATTTTAGCTGCAAAGCACCTCCAACCACCGACCTTTTCTGGAAATGCCCATTCGTTGAACATCTATTAACGACGTTGAAATTATATGATGACAATTTCAGCAAAGCCGTGCATAATAGAGGTGGCGAATATCGCCCGCGGAACCATATCCTACATGTCTTAGGTCTCTGCGCCCTCTCATCTTTAGAAAGCGGCTCGTTATTTTGCCAATTGCATGAAAGGTAATTCTTCCAGCACGCCCCGGGTCATCGGCTCGCTGTCGGTCTTAAGCTTATTCGCCATAAATGTAGCGGCGCAGCTTAAGAGCGAAGATACGGCTGCATCTGACGGCACCTCGTGGGCGACCATACTGTTTCTCATGTTGTGCGGTTTTGGTGTCGCTTACTATTTCTGGCGAAAGAGTAAGGGTTCGGCCAAACTCACCTACGCCAACAGTTATCGGAAAATACAGGCCGAGAAGAGCCAACGGAAGAGTGGGCTCGAGCCGGAGAAGGAATTAGAATGGCTGCGCAAAACTACCAAGGGACGTCAGCTTGCTCAAGCGAACGGTTCGAGACTTGCACCGGGCCTAAAACGTGATCTTCCTGAAAAGCCGCCGAGCGCTACGACCGAACCGGTTAATCCGGAAACAAGGATCTTCCAGGAAAAGATGAAGAAGCTGCAGTATGCGCAGCTTCCCATAAACTCATTCGCCGATCTGCCTAGATCAAAGAGTTTTGAACCGCTTCCCGTTTCGAATGACCCGTCTCTGATAAACGCGATCGAACAATCATACGACGAAGAGGAAGAGGACGAATCGATACGCGATCTTGCGGTGAGGATATTGAAGGCGTTCAGAGCTCGTAATTCCGTCGAAGCGCTTGGGCAGATCGCCATCTATGATCTGTCGTCAACGCTGCGGGCCAAAGCCGTGACGATACTTACAGATTTTGACCACCCATCCGTCTTTGAGGCCATCTTGCTTGCATGCGCCGATCCGAGCAGGGAAGTCAGGGCCGCTGCCGCACGCGGTTTGTTCAGGCTCAATTTTGACCGTGCCGATGCATGGACGCGGATAATCGAGACCGGTGACAAATTTCGTATGTCGCATGCGGCACGCGCCGCCACCGAGGCAGGTATCGTCACAAAAGCCTTTGAGAGGCTGATCCATGAAGATCGCAAAGTTGCCTACGAGGCATTTGTACTTGTAAATCTACTGATCAGATCAGCCGAAACCGATGCCGTGTTCGAGGCGATCAAAACCCATAAGGACGAACGTGTCAGATTCGCGTTGCTGCATGTCCTAAGATGTGCAAACGACGAACGAACACTCGCGGTGCTCAACGATATGATGGCCCACTGCAACTTGTCGACCGATGTCACCGAACGGTTAATCGATACGATTACAAGTTTTGAGCGCGTTTACGCATGATCGGGGAAATAAGAATATTTCTCAACGAGCCGCCTCTTAATAGGCGGCTTTTTTGTGTTCTTTTTTTAGTTGGTTTTGCGTAATTAACAGTTCTTTGCCTTTCGACAGCAGTTCAATCACATAACACACCGGGGATTGCCGGCATAGGCTTGAATTTACCATGAAAGATGCTACAATTTGGGCGATTACCGAACAAAAACCTGTCTTTGAATGAAATTGGTGTGCCATCAGGTCACGGCACTACCTTCATTCGACACTTATAACTTGGAGGAAACAGTGAAAAGCAAAAAAATCATCCTTGCAGCGTTATGTGTAGTGATCTTATCAGCCGGGTCAGAGTTGTATGCGCAGACCCGTATCCGTTTTGCTCGCGGCCGCACTTCGGCAACCGCTTCGGGCGTTGTCGGAGCTCGCGGCACCCGCCGGTATGTTCTTGGAGCCAAACAAGGCCAACAACTCTCCGGTAACGTAAGCTCGCGCAACGGCTGCGTTAAGTTCACCGAAGGGTCGACCAGCATGAGCTTTACAACCGACTCCGGCAACAACTGGATATCGGTGACAAACTATTGCCGTTCGACCACGAGCTTTGTTCTGACCGTATCAATCAATTACTGAGATCCTTCTTTCGCCGCATGCTTTACAGGAAAGCCGTTCTTAAGGGGACGGCTTTTGGCGTTTACAGTGCGGTTATCTTAATATTTAGAAGGTGCAATTTCGTCTCATTTCTGAAAATAAGCCGACCGGTGACCAGCCGCAAGCGATCGAGGAGATCGTCGACGGCCTCAACCGGGGTGAAAAGGACCAGGTCCTTTTAGGTATTACCGGAAGCGGAAAAACGTTTACCATCGCCAATGTTATTGAGCAGGTGCAGCGTCCGACACTGGTTCTCGCACACAACAAAACCCTCGCCGCGCAGCTCTACCAGGAATTCAAATCTTTTTTTCCCGAAAACTCGGTCGAGTACTTTGTCTCGTATTACGACTATTACCAGCCCGAGGCATATGTTCCGGCGGCCGATCTTTATATAGAAAAGGAAGCGACGATCAACGACGAGATCGATCGTCTGCGTCTGTCGGCAACGCGGGCCTTATTTGAGCGTCACGACGTTATCGTTGTCGCGTCGGTCTCTTGCATATACGGCCTCGGCGACCCCGACGCGTATTACAATATGCTGATCTTTCTCGAGCCGGGAATGAAGATCAAGCGTGACGAATTGTTGCAGCGGTTGGTCGAACTGCAATACGAACGCGTGAATATCGATTTCGAGCGGGGCGTTTTCCGTGTCCGCGGCGATGTCGTCGAGCTTTATCCCAGCTATCAGGACCAGGCATACCGGATCGAGTTCTGGGGTGACGAGATCGACGCCATTTATACGATCGATCCGCTGCTCGGGGAAGTGATCAAGAAGCACGAATCCCGCGTTCCGATCTATCCGAAAACACATTACGTGATGTCAAAGCCGACCATTCGCCGGGCGATCAAGACCATCCGCGAGGAACTCGAGCACCACGAGGAGTTTCTTGTCAGCGAGGGCAAGGTCGTCGAGGCCCAGCGGCTGCACCAGCGGACGATGTACGATCTCGAGATGATAAAAGAAATGGGGTTTTGCCGCGGGATCGAAAACTATTCGAGACACCTCACCGGCAAACCACCAGGTGCTCCGCCGCCGACGCTGCTCGATTACTTGCCGTCGGATTCGCTGATGGTCATCGACGAATCACACCAGACGGTTCCACAGCTCGGTGCGATGTATAAAGGCGATCAGAGCCGAAAGGGGACGCTGGTCGAGTACGGCTTTCGTCTGCCGAGTGCAAAGGACAACCGGCCGCTTAGTTTTCCCGAGTTCGAGGCCCGCGTCGGCCAGACGATCTATGTTTCCGCGACACCGGGACCGTACGAGTTGACCAAGACGGGCGGCGAGGTCGTCGAACAGATCATCCGACCGACCGGGCTGCTCGATCCTCTGGTCGAAGTGCGGCCCGTCAAAGGCCAGATCGACGACCTGCTCGAAGAATGCCGACTGCGGGCTGAGCGTAACGAGCGCGTGTTGGTTACGACGCTTACAAAACGAATGTCCGAGAATCTCAGTGAATATTTTTCGGAGGTAGGTGTTCGCGTGACCTATCTGCACAGCGATATCCAGACGCTCGAGCGGATAAAAATACTTCGCGATCTGCGGCGCGGTGAGTTTGATGTGCTTGTCGGCATCAACCTGCTTCGCGAGGGGCTTGATCTTCCCGAGGTATCGCTTGTCGCGATACTCGATGCCGACAAAGAAGGGTTTTTGCGTTCGGAGCGTTCATTGATCCAAACAATGGGACGCGCGGCCCGTAATTCGGACGGGAAGGCGATCCTTTACGCCGACAAGATGACGAACTCAATGCGGAATGCGATCGAGGAAACGCAGCGTCGCCGTGCGATCCAGGAGGAATACAACACTGAGCACGGCATCACGCCAACGACAATTATAAAATCGATCGACGCGACACTGGTGACGGCGTACGAAGCGGATTACTTTAAGGTACCGCTCGATCTTGACAAGTTTGAGGAATACTCGCCGAAGCAGCTAAAAGAGACGATCACGCAACTCGAAGCCGACATGCGGCACGCCGCAAAGGAAATGAAATTCGAACAGGCCGCCGAGATCCGCGATAAGCTGAAATACTTACGTGAGCGCGAGCTGCAGTATATCTGAGTGGGGTTCGTTGATTTGGACGTATCCACGGTCTTTTTAAACGCGGATCAAGCGGATCTAAGCGGAAAAAGCCGGATCAGCAGCTTGGCGGCTATAGATGTTTGACAGACTTAGGATGGGCTATAAAGAGCTGCAATGGATCTACATTCTGTTGGGGCGACGGCCTTTTTGAACGCGGATCAAGCGGATCTAGGCGGAAAGAGCCGGATCGGAGAAGAACTTTAGATGGCTGTTTGATCTCGGAACTGTTGCATGGACGTGACATAAGCTAAGATTCAGATTCGCGCCATGATCGAAGAAGAACTTACCAGGAAGATCATAAAGCTCTTTTACCGGGTCTATAATGAACTTGGGCATGGATTCATTGAGAGTATTTATCACAATGCCTTTCTGATCGAACTCGCTAAAGAAGGTATACCAGCCGAAACAAAAAAAAAGATCGTCGTTTACTATCTTCAGAACGCAGTTGGTACATTCGAGGCCGATCTCGTCATCGACGGTAAAGTCATTCTTGAGCTGAAGGCGAAAGAAAGACTTCACTCAACACACGAAACTCAATTAATTAACTACTTGAGAGCTACTGACATAGAAGTCGGTCTGCTCCTAAACTTTGGCAAAAATCCAGAATTCAAGAGAAAGGTATTTTCTAACGGAAATAAAAGACACGAGCCCTGTCCTTCAACGGAGCTGGGGAGTGATCCATTTTTAAACGATCCGCGGTAATCCGCCTTAATCCGCTTTATCCGCGTTCAAAGAAAGGTCTACAACGAACCAACATAAGCCAATTGGAACACAACCGGCGGATTAGAATTTAACGTGCAAATTAAGACACAACAAGAAGATCTCCACAACTACCTCACCGACGCGAGCAATATGAAGGGCGGGCATGCGGAGCAGTTGTTCATACCTGAAACTGCGGATGAGATCGCCGAGGTCCTGCGCAAAGCGAACGATGGGAAAGTCCCGGTGACGATCTCAGGCGCACGCACCGGCGTTGTCGGCGGCGCAGTTCCATTTGGCGGTTATGTTGTCTCGATGGAGCGTCTGAACAAGATCTTGAAACTAGATCGCGACTTAAAAGTTGCTGTCGTCGAACCCGGCGTCATTCTTGGCGATCTGCAAAAGGCGGTCGACACCGAAGGTTTGTTTTACCCGCCTGATCCGACCGAATGGAGTTGCCAGATCGGCGGCACGGTTGCGACAAACGCATCCGGCGCGAGAAGTTTCAAATACGGTGCAACACGCCAATATGTCAGGCGGCTGCAAATTGTCTTACCGACCGGCGAGACGACCGAGCTTCGTCGGGGCGAGAATCTTGCGGATGAGCATGGAACAATACGAATCGGGACCGACAGCGGAAGCAGTGTCGAATTGAAAGTACCTTCTTATATAAGGCCAAACGTTCGCAAGAACGTTAGCGGTTATTTCAACCAGGCACCGCTCGATGCGATTGATCTTTTCATCGGCAGCGAGGGCACGCTTGGTGTCGTCACCGAAATAGAGTTAGGGCTGCTGCCAAAGCCGGAAAGCTTTTTAAGCGGGATCGTATTTTTTCCAAATGAGGGAAACCTACTGTCTTTTGTCGATGAAGCACGCTCACTTTCATTTGCAAATCGAGAATCGAAAATCGCAAATGCCTTAGACGCGACCTTGCTCGAATACTTCGACGACCGGGCACTTAAATTCATCTCAGAGAAGTTTCCTGAAACGCCGGAGGGTATGGCCGGAGCGATCTTTTTTGAGCAGGAAACGGATAATGCGACCGAGGAAGCATTGTTGGAAGCATGGAACGCGTTATTTGAACGTCATGGAGCGGATCTCGAACACTCATGGTTTACCACAAGCGAACAGGACCTCGTGAAAATGCGTGAATTCCGTCATGCTCTTCCTGTAGCGGTAAACCAACGGATCGTAAAACATGGCCAACGCAAGGTCGGAACAGATATGGCGGTTCCCGATGAGCGATTTGCCGGGTTTCTAAACTTCTATAAACAAACGCTGGACGCCAGCGGTCTCGACTATGTCATCTTTGGACATATCGGCGATTGTCATCTTCACGCCAACATGCTGCCGAAAAACCAAACGGAAGCCGATCAGGCACGGCACATCTACGGCCGCTGCATCGCCCAGGCGATCATGCTCGGCGGCTGTGTATCGGCCGAACACGGAATAGGCAAGCTGAAACGCAAATATCTTGCGGCGATGATGGGCGAACGATATCTCAACGAAATGTCGGCGGTAAAGCGTGCGCTTGATCCCAACGGCATACTTGGGCGCGGCAATATGTTTGATGAAAGCTACCTCTGATTGCCGCCCCGCTCTTTCACCTTTAATATAAACAGCATGATCAAAGCCATTTTGATGGACTTTAACGGCGTTATCATAAATGACGAACCGATCCAGATGCGGGCATACCAGGATGTTCTCAAAGATGAGGGCGTCGATCTTACCGAAGAGGATTATTACAATTCGCTTGGGATGGACGACCGCACATTTGTCAGTTCTGCCTTTGAACGTGCCGGTAAGAGTGTCAACGAAGAGGCGATCGGTCGAATTACCGCCGCCAAAACCGCCAGGTGGCGTGAGACCGTTGCCGATGATCCTCCGGTGTTTGACGGCATTGTCGATTTTGTTGAAAAGATGGCAAGGGAATTCACCTTGGGACTTGTCAGCATGGCGGGCCGCGATGAGATCGATCTCATTCTCGAGAAGACAGGTCTCGCCAGGCATTTTTCGACAATCGTCAGCGCGGGGGACGTGACCCGTTGTAAACCCGACGCCGAATGCTTTCGGACCGGGTTTGAACGTCTTGACGCTGTCAGAACCGCGATGGGGCATTTTCCGATCACGCATCGCGAATGTGTCGTGATAGAGGATTCACCACCGGGGATAGCGGCTGCACGTTTAGCCGATCTTCAGGCGTTGGGCGTCGCCAATACGGTTTCGGCGAGTGAGCTTCGCGCGGCCGGTGCACGTGCGGTCGCAACAGATCTTCGCGACTGGATGCCCGAGACGATAAGACTAGTCTTTACATAGGAATTAGCCGCAGATCAGCGCTGATGCCGATAACGAAATGTTTCTTATCTGCGTTATCTGCGTAAATCTGCGGCAGGAATCTTTATGCCAGATCATTTTATATCACGAGACGCCGCTGAGCGAGATCTGTTCTCAGCCGCCACATATGTTGCCGAACGGATCAAGAGTGCCGACGGTCACGCCGAGGCTATGGGTGCCATTATTCCCATATACCTTGCAAAAGGCGAGGTCGACATGGCGGCATCGCTTGCCAATGAGATCGGCGAACCTTTTTCAAGGGACAAGCTGCTGATCTCGGTAGCCGAGAAATGTGCCGAACTCGATGACGACGAATATGCCATGCAATTAGTCGACGCGATCGAGGACCAGGGTATGCATGCACAGGCATTCGAGCGGATAGGTCTCGTAAAAGCCGGAAAGGGGGAAACGGACGCCGCCCGCCGAATAGCCGATACGATGGTCCATCCTGATTTTGTTCTTGCCGGTATTGCCGTTCGGCAAGCCGCGGACGGAAATGACGAGGAGGCGCGGTCGACCCTGGAGAGCATCGATTTTCCGACCGCACGGGCCTCGGCGCTCGAGCAGATCGCCTCAGCCGCGATCGAGACCGACAAGGTGAGCCGCGGTGTCGAGATGCTCGAACGTTCGGCGACGGCCGCGGATGAGATCGAGCATGACGAAGAGAAGATACGTGCCTTTTGCGACATTGGAAATCTGTTCATCGCCGCCGGTCGTAATGACAAAGCCGTTGAGACATTTGATCACGCACATCAATTGACCGAGGTTCTTGGCAGCATTCATCGTGATTACTTCTATGTCGCGTGTGCGCTCGGGTTCTTACATGCGGGCAGTCTCGACCTCGCCGACCGAACGCTTGACCTTGTAACCGACAAGACACAGATGGCATCGGCACTTCTCGGATTTTCACGCGAGTACTGGAGTAAGGGTGAAAAGGATGAGGCCATCGAAACGCTCGATGAAGCCGACGAGATCCTTAAGAGCCAGCGCGAGATGGAAACCCGCGACAGTCGCGCGCGAAACGCGCTGATGACAAGCATAGCTGTACAATTTGCAGGATTTGGTAAGACGGAGCGCGGCATCGAGGTGGCACAGCAAAACCTCGACCCTGACGAGCAGATGAATGGTTTCGCCCAGATCGCGCAAATACTTGCCATTCAAAAAGAAGACGACCTCGCCCGCCAGACACTCAATTTAATACCCGAGGATGCCAATCGAGTTTTTGCTCTTATCTCGATGGCCGACGCCAAAGAAAAGCTTGAGGACAAGGACGCGGCCCTGGCGTTGTTTAACGAGGCGGCCTCGCTTGCGGAAACCGTGCCCCAGCTCGCGTCGCGCTCCAGTGTTCTGAACGAACTGGCGATGCGGTTTGCTCTTCACGGCGATCTTGAAAAGGCGCGTCAGTTATCGATCGAAAATCTCGCCGTCATATTGTCTATTCGCGATGAAAGCACACAGGCGGTAACGCTTGCCTCTCTTTCGGGTGTTTACGAGAGGGCCGGCATCGAGCCCGGTGAAAAAGAGTTCAAGAGCGTAGAGCAATTGCTGCGGCGAATGTGAACCGAGGAACAAAGATAAGATCCACATCGGCGGTCACAGACGGAAAGGGACTGTTAAGGAAGCGGTCTCTGACCGCGGCTCCTATATGGTCCACACCGACGGTCACAGACCGTCTTCTTAACAATCAAGAGTAAAGTCCTTATAAAACATCCGTCGCGATCAGATCGTCGAAATCATCCCGCTTTCTCACCAGCTCTGCTTTACCGTTTGCTCGAATAAGAATGACCGGCGGACGAAAACGTCCGTTATATTGCGATTCCTGGGCGAGCGAATATGCACCGCAGTTGAGGAACGCGAGCACCTCGCCCGGTTCCAAGTTTGCCGGTAGCGACCGGTGATCGGGCAAACGGTGCTGCCCCTCGATGTCAAAGTAAACATCACCGCCGTCGCAAAGCGGTCCGGCAAGCTTATATGCAAAATTATGCTTTTCGCCCGCACGCGAGGCCGATACTAGCTGGTAGTACCATTTATAGGTTTCCATCGACAGCAGGTTATTAAAGCCCGCATCGGTCAAAAGCCACGCATCGCGGCCTTCGGGTTCTTCATTCGTTACCGGTACGGGTCGGATCTTGGCATTACGCACGGTTGTCAGGCATATACCCGCGTCGGCGACGATGCTGCGTCCCGGCTCGAGCAATAACGTAATGTTTTTGACAGTATCGAAATTGCCGGCCACGTCGGCGACCTTTGTGACGTCTTGCCAGGCCGCCGCTATTGCCTCGACCGGTTCGAAATCGGCTTCGAATAAATGTCTTTGCTCGGCAGGGAAGTCTGATTCGTTTGCACGATCGCGGAGATAATTGACCGGAAAGCCGCCGCCGAGATTTACATGCCGCAATGTCTTACCCGTGTCGGCGTGGATACATGTCAGACATATGTAAAGCTTTTCAAAAGCCTCGACATAAACCTGCGGGTCCGGGTTTTGCGAACCTACATGCAAATGGATGCCGCACATATCCAGGTGCGGCGAATCTTTATAGGTCCGGAATGCCTCAAAGACCTCGTCAGGCATCATCCCGAACTTCGACGTCAGGAGCGCCGTCTGTAATCCGGAATGAGTCCCGGATGCGATCTCGGGAACAAGACGAAGACTAACGTTCGCCTTGCGCTTTAACTTCTTTGCTGTTTTCTCGATCAGTGCGAGTTCGTAAAGCGAATCGACCTGTATCGCATAGATGCCCGCCTTTATCGCGTTCTCGATCTCCCAAATTTCCTTACTCGTTCCGTTAAATATTATCTGGTCGCCGCGAAAGCCGATCTTTAACGCCTTCCAAAGCTCGCCGCCGGAATTTACCTCCACGTCGATGCCGGCATCCTTTATGACGCGGAGCACGGCCATCGTCGACATCGCTTTTGCCGCATAGCAGATCTTAAGCGGGCACGAGATCACGCCTTGCGCCTTTTGCATCCGAGCGATATTGTCACGGATCCGCGATTCGCTAAAAATAAACAGAGGAGTGCCGTATCTTTTGGCAAGACCGATCGTCGAGACGCCGTCGATGTAAAGCTGATCGTCGCGGACCTCGAGGAAACCTCTGATCTCCCAATCCTTTGCCATAAATTAATGAATACGCCGAACCAAAGCAGATCCGCATGACGAGGAGTATAGCCGCCAGATCATGCATGATGCTGTGATCGTATATCGCTCTAACGTTTTAATACCTGGATGCCGGTGCCGCGCGGGTAAAGGCCCGGCAATGAGATCGGCAAATGACCCGTAATTTCCTGCATACCCAACAACGCCCGGACCGATGCCGACTGTAGGTCAGGCATATCACCATAAGCAACCATGTATGTCTTCAGCTGAGGGAACGCGGTCAATATATAAGGATTGCCAAAGCTGACGCCGATGACCTTTTTGTTTTCGGCAAACAGTTCGCGAAGTATCTTAACTCCCGCATCGGGCAGACCCACGCTGTTCTTTGCGCCCGATCTAACTCGTCCGTAAAGACCTGCGATAACAATGTCCGCCCGGTTTGCGATGGTCCTTGCACGGGCGATCTGTTCGGGCGTCGAGTTGTCTTGTATCAATGCCGAATCGAACTTAATGCCGTTTGCCCGCAACTCGCGGACGAGCGGGGCGAGCGTCGTCTGGTCGTCAAAGCCGTTCGAAACGGCAAGAACGGCGATCCGCGCACTACGATCGATCGGCAGCGCGCCCGGTTCGCTTCGTACCAGCGTGATCGCCTTTGACGCGATCTCCGCAGCAAGCTCGGCGGACTCTTTGCCCGATACGATCTTGTCAATGTTATCAAGCGATGTGATCTTGTTCTTAGTCAATCCCAGTTCGTATTTCCAGGCGAGTATTTTCCGTACCGATTCATCTAGTCTCGCCTGCGGTATGCGGCCGGACTTAACGGCGTCGATCAATCCCTTGATCATCGCGTCGGTGTCGGCGGGCTTCTCAAGAATATCCGCACCCGCAAGGAATGCACGAATGCCGGCCTCGGCCTGGTCGACATAGATCGTCAGACCGCTCATGCTCATCGCGTCGGTAACGATAAGGCCGTTAAACCCGAGATCTTTTCGCAAGAGGTCGGTTTGGATCTTATATGAAAGTGTGGCCGGGACGGTCACCTTTTGCTTGACGATCTCGGCACCGGCCTCGGCATCGCCGCCTTTGTACTCTTTCAACGGCTTGATCTCTT